>ENA-OROD01000701-OROD01000701.1-human-gut-metagenome-genome-assembly--contig:-NODE-701-length-31286-cov-8.762095_pt1 | contig 31286 bp, 27 predicted proteins | sample MGYA00242123_ERZ509038 | MGnify/ENA primary metagenome ERZ509038 (study PRJEB26280, sample SAMEA2338719) | human gut metagenome | biome: human gut; feature: human-associated habitat; material: faeces... | reverse complement strand
CTGACATGCCGGTGGCATGTCAGAGCCGCGCCGCCGCTTCGCTACCCTAGAAGGGGCAGCGCTTCGCGGCAAAGGTTTTGTATCGGCGCAAAGACAGTGTGCCGCACCATCTTGGCGCCCCTCATAGGGGAGCTGGCGGCCGTTAGGACGACTGATGGGTCGCCAGTCTTGGACTGTTGCCAGTCGCCAAAAGAGAGGTCAGCGTATAGACCACGCTTTCTTTCCCCCTCCGCACCTGTCATGCTCGTCACCCCTCCTTATATTTTATTCGTTTATTCGCATTAATCGGCTGATTTTGTATAAATGTGTTTGTAATTTTCGCGGCACTGTATTATAATGAAGTATCAAACGTTTTTTCGGCTTTGGTATTACACATTTAGGGAGGTAGGGACTGTTGGAGACTCCATACGCAATAGAGATGCTTCACATCACCAAGCGGTTTCCCGGCATCGTCGCCAACGACGATATTACGCTTCAGCTCAAAAAGGGCGAGATCCACGCTCTGCTCGGCGAAAACGGTGCGGGCAAATCGACTCTGATGAGCGTGCTTTTCGGCCTGTATCAGGCTGAGGAGGGCATCATCAAAAAAGACGGCGTCGAGGTTCAGATCAAGGACCCGAACGACGCCAACGCCCTCGGCATCGGCATGGTGCATCAGCACTTCAAGCTGGTCGAGTGCTTCTCCGTGCTCGACAACATCATTCTCGGCGTTGAGCCGAACAAGCACGGCTTCCTGCAGAAGCAGGAGGCGCGGGAAAAGGTTATGGCGCTGTCCGAAAAATACGGCCTCGCCATCGATCCGGACGCACTTATCGAGGACATCACCGTCGGTATGCAGCAGCGCACCGAGATACTTAAGATGCTCTACCGCGACAACGAGATACTCATCTTCGACGAGCCGACCGCCGTGCTCACCCCGCAGGAGATCGACGAACTGATGCAGATAATGAAGAACCTCTCCGCCGAAGGCAAGAGCATACTCTTCATTTCCCACAAGCTCAACGAGATCATGTCCGTCGCGGACAGAGTCACCGTTCTGCGCAAGGGCAAATGCATCGGCACCGTCAACGTCAAGGACACGACCAAAGAAGAACTCAGCCGCATGATGGTCGGCCGCGACGTCGAATTCGTCGTACATAAGGACGAGGCCAAGCCCGGCGACGTTGTGCTCAGCGTCAAGGAGATGACCGTCGCCTCCAAGGTGCACCACAACAACGCCGTCAAGGGCGTGTCGTTCGACGTGCACGCGGGCGAGATCGTCTGCATCGCCGGTATTGACGGCAACGGCCAGACCGAGCTCGTCTACGGCATCACCGGACTTGAGCCGGTGAAGTCCGGACACGTCGAGCTCTGCGGCCACGATATCACGCATCTTCCCATCCGCAAGCGCTCGCTTCTGGGCATGAGCCACATTCCGGAGGACAGGCACAAGCACGGCCTTGTGCTCGACTACCCGCTTGAATACAACATGATCCTTCAGCGCTACTTTGAGCCGGAGTTCACCGGCAAGGGCGGCTTCCTGAAGCGCCCCGCCATCCGCGCTTATGCCGACAGGCTCATCGAGCAGTACGACGTGCGTTCCGGTCAGGGCGCGGTCACGATTGCGAGAAGCATGTCCGGCGGCAACCAGCAGAAAGCCATCGTCGCCAGAGAGCTCGACAAGAAGCCGAAGCTCCTCGTCGCCGTTCAGCCGACGCGCGGGCTGGACGTCGGCGCGATAGAGTATATTCACCGGCAGCTGGTCGCCACGCGCGACGCGGGCGGCGCAGTGTTGCTCGTCTCGCTGGAGCTGGACGAAGTCATGAACGTTTCCGACCGTATTCTGGTCATGTACGAGGGCGAGATCGTCGGCGAGCTTGACCCGAAGAAGACCACGGTGGAAGAGCTTGGCCTGTACATGGCAGGCGCGAAGAGGGAGGGCAAAAAAGCATGAAGCGTATTATGAAAAACAGCGCGGTGCAGTCTCTGCTCGCATCCCTCGCATGTATCATCGTCGGCCTGCTGATCGGCTACATAGTCCTGCTGTTCATCAATCCCGCCGGCGCGTGGGACGCGATACTCACCGTTATCAAGAACTTTTTCTATTACCCCAGCAAGCCCGCCGCGCTCAAGTATTTCGGCAGCACGCTGGTGAAAACCGTGCCGCTGATGCTGTGCGGTCTGTCCGTTCTGTTCGCGTATAAGGTCGGCCTGTTCAATATCGGTGCCGCCGGCCAGTACGTCGCCGGCGCGGGCGCGGCACTGTATCTGGCGCTGGCGCTGAATCAGCCGTGGTACGTCTGCGTCATCGGCGCAATGCTCGCCGGCGCGGTGCTCGGCGCAATCTCCGGCGCGCTGAAATCCTACTGCAACGTCAACGAGGTCATCTCCTGCATCATGCTCAACTGGATAAGCCTCTATGTTGTCAACATGATCCTCACGACCGTCAAGGAGACCACCAGCCCCTACACCTTCACTCTTTCCAGCACCAATCCCGCCGCGCTGATACCGAGCCTCGGCCTCGGAAAGCTCTTCAGCAAAAACCAGTATGTCACGATCGCGCTGCCGATAGCTATCCTCGTGTCCATACTCATCTGGGTTCTCCTCGAGAAGACCAAGTTCGGCTACGAGCTGCGCGCGACCGGCAGCAATAAAAACGCCGCGAAATACTGCGGCATGAACGAGAAGAGAAATATCATCCTCACGATGGTCATCGCGGGCGCGCTCGCTGGTCTCGGCGCGGCGCTGCTGTTCCTCACCGGATTTGAGCAGTGGCAGTGCAGCCAGTCCTCCGTGCCGACCATGGGCTTCAACGGCATCGCCGCCGCCTTCCTCGGCGGTCTGAACCCCATCGGCAACATCTTCTCCTCCTACTTCATACAGCACATCACGAACGGCGGCGCATACGTCGACAAGACTATGTACTGCGCCCAGATCTCCGACCTAATATCGGCCATCATCATCTATCTGTGCGGCTTCGTCGCCTTCTTCAAGTACTTCATCAACAACTGCATCGACCGCAGCGAGGAGCGCAAAGCGCATAAAAAGGCCGCGGAGGACGCCGCCGAAAAAGCCGGCGCTATCAAGGAAGGAGGTAGCAAGTAATGGTACTTCTGCTTCAATACACGCTTATTTTTGCTTCCGTTCTTGTCCTCGTCGCGCTGGGCGGCTGTTTCTCGGAGCACTCCGGCGTTATCAACATTGGCCTTGAAGGCATCATGGTCATGGGCGCGCTCGGCGGTGCGCTGGCGATGAAGTTCCTGCCCGAAACCGTGCCCGCCGTAGTGATGATAATCGTCACCGTCGTCATGGCGATCGTCTTCGGCATGATATATTCGACGCTGCTCGGCCTCGCCTGCATCAATTTCAAGGCGGATCAGACCATCGTCGGTACCGCCATGAACATGCTCGGCACCGCCGCCGCGACGGTCATCGTCAAGGCGATGAACACCGCCGAAAGCCCCGACAACGTCTCCTCGACCATACAGTATATCAACGCGAAAAAGGCGTTTCTTGTGAACATCGGCAGCTTTGAGTTCAACTGGTTCATGCTTTTGGCCGTCATCGCGCTGGTGTGCAGCTTCATCACGCTGTACCGGACGCGCTTCGGTCTGCGCCTGATGGCCTGCGGCGAGCATCCGCAGGCGGCGGACAGCGTCGGCATAAACGTCTATAAGATGCGCTGGGCGGGCGTGCTGATTTCCGGTCTGCTGGGCGGCCTCGGCGGCATAGTGTATATCACCGCAGGCGTCAGCGAGTGGAAATTTGAAAACGGTGTGGCCGGCTTCGGCTTCCTGTCGTTGGCTGTCATGATATTCGGCCAGTGGAAGCCCATCCGTATCGCGCTCGCGGCGCTGCTGTTCGGTATGTTCCGCGCGCTGTCGAACGTCTATACCGGCTTCGATTTCCTGACCGCGCTCAATATCCCCAGCACGGTATACAACATGCTCCCGTATATCATTTCGCTCATCGTGCTGGCCTTCACCTCCAAGAAGTCCCGCGCGCCGAAGGCGGAGGGCATCCCCTACGACAAGGGTTCGCGCTGACCCGCGTATATATATGGAATTGAACACCCACGCTGCTTTTGCAGCGTGGGTGTTTTTGTGTTTTCGAGCACGTTTTGTGCGCCCTGTCTTTTCTCTTCTACTCGTGTCGTTACTCTGGCGCCCCCTTTCCCCAGTGTGCGCACTGGGGACTTCCCCTAGAAGGGGCAGCGCTTCGCGGCAAAGATTTCGGATTGGCGCGGCGGATGCTTCGCAGCCACTTGGCGCCCCTTCTAGGGGAGCTGTCGGCGTTAGCCGACTGAGGGGTCGCCAGTCTTGGACCGCTGCCATTGGGCAAAAGAAACGCTGCACTATAAATCACATCGTAGGGGACGGTCTCTGTGCCGTCCCGCTAAATTTTTTCAATCACCCCTGCCGAAACCGCTAGGCATTCAAATCACGTAAAAAATCATCCAGCTTGAACGAACTATCTTTCTCCGCAATATATTTCGCAGCGCCTTCAATATTTTTGCGGCATATTTCCACCTGCTCTTCGTGGCTTGAATTCACAAACGCCTCATAATCTATGCGGGTTCTTACATCCGCATATTTTTTCTTGAGATTTACAGTCCGCCTTTCTCGATGTGGGGTATTGCACGGGACTTGCTCAGATACGCACAGAGGAATAACTCCTATGCTTTCCAGCTCTGTGGAATATTCTCGAACATCTTTCAGCTTCCCGTTGAAAGTATTGAGTATGTCTATAATCATGCTTGCGGCCGGTGAATGTGCTTCCACAGAGAAAAATACGCTGTTTACTTTATCGCACAATCGTAGTGGTTCATTGGCTTGGCGCTTTACGAGTCTGCCGTTCTTGTAGAAATGCATTATTTCAATTCTGCAATTTGTCTGCATATCTTCACGGTAATGATATATGTTCAAATTAGACCATGACACGACATGACTAAGCACTCCGAACCTTGTTATATCAATGCCTTCCGCATCGGAGTCCGTCTCTTCGTAGTCCAAAACAAGCGTATTCAGGTTCTGCAAAGCATACAGAGCTTCCAGTCCGCGTTCCGTCGGGATACCGCCTGTAATGACCAGTAATTCGATATTTTCAAAGAGATTCAACACCTCCAATTCATAGAGGCTCACGGAAATATTGGGTTCTTTTCTAAAGTGAAGCTTTATTTCCTCAATATCGTCATCGTCAAATACGCTGACTTCTAGAACCACCTTGGTCTGTCCTGCTATGGTTTTTTCCACTTTTCGCATTGCAACAACCTCAACAAAATCTCTATACGTTCACTTATTCAACCAACATTTCACCTTATAATCTCATAGATACCCATCTCTTCAGGAGTTTTTGTGTTGAATTCTCGCTCTTTATGCTTCAGTATCTTTCTTATATTTGCCGCTAAAGCATCCTCCACAGGAATCGGCGAATTGCTTGTATATTTCGTACCGGTAATCAAATCAACGCACTCAACGAGATGACCATCTTGGTTAACGGATATTGAGTATGCAAAGTCGTTTTTCTCAAGCCAAAATTGCAGAGCAAACTGGTCAGGAAGCCACACACTATCACTTATAAGCTGCTTTTCTTCATCCGTCAACGGGTCAGACAGATTTCCGCCTAAAGAAAAACATATACCGTCCTTGCAAAACACCATGTCCCTAGATGGGAGCTCCTGCCAAAAGGAATGAAACCCCAGATCATAAAGCTGCATAGCTGTTTTATAAGTTATATACATAAACTCCCTCCTATCATCCCCATTATCCCTCACATCGAGAGTACCAAATACTGCCGCGCGTGTCAACATTTTTAGCCCCGCGGGCAAAAACTCCCCGCCGCGAAGCGCTTCGCGGCGGGGAGCTGCATCATATTCAATTATTCCACAGGACGCCGCGCTTATAATCCTCAAAGAACCTGACGAAGGTATCGAACAGCTCCTTGGTCTCGCCGTGCAGACCGGTCTCCCGATGGTAATATGCGCAGACGCTCTCCGCGTCGGGCAGGTACGGCAGCGGGAAGATATCAATATTCCTCATATAATCGCGCTGAAGCTCCGGCGCGAGCATATCCCAGAACAGCTTTGAATAGATAAACACGCCGAGCCCGCCGTTCGCAAGTTGGAACGCGTTTTCGATATTCGTCAGCTCGCAGATGAACTGCGGGTTGATATCATAATACTTCAGATAGCTCGCCAGCGCGCGTCCGCCGGAGGACTGGCGCGGTATCTTTATAAACGGCGCGCTCTCAAAATAGCTGAGGTCTGCGCCCTCGGCAAACTCCGCGCGCACCAGCTCGTAATTTTCACCGGCAAGCTCGCGCATTATCTGCTTCGGCACGACCAAAAGCTGATCCTTCTGGCACAGCGGCACGATCTCATAATTATCCGGCGTACTGCCCAGCGTCCCGATGACGAGGTCGACCCCGTCGTGCGACACGGCCTTTTGCAGCACCTCCGGCGATTCCTCGCTGAAGCGCACATAGGTGTCCTCATGCTCATGGAGATAGCGCGGCAGCACATGCGGCAGAATCGCGCGCGCGACCGTGTGCTCGATGCCGACATGCACGGCGTGCGAGCCGGCGAGGCTCTTGCTGGAGTTCTCCTCATACTGCCGCTTCAGCTGAAGTATGCCCTTCGCGGTCTGCAAAAACTGCCTGCCGTCCGGAGTAAGCACAAGGGGGCGGCTGCGGACGAACAGCGAGGTGTCCAGCTCCTCCTCAAGCTTCGCTATCTGCTTGCTCAGCGACTGCTGCGATATGAACAGGTGCTTCGCCGCCTCCGAAAAGCTCTTCTCCTCGGCAACGGCTATAAAGCTTTTGAGTATCGTAAAATCCATTTTCATTCCCCGACCGCCGGTTTCTTACGCTCCGGCGGTCTTTTTCATCCGTTTTCGGGACGAGTATATCACTCCGCCTGTCAATAGTCAAACTCGCACCTGTGCATATTTAAGGGCGCGGAATCGCCCGAAAAACGGTATGTTTCTGCATAAATCGACGCAAAATTCGTTAAAAATTCATCATTATTCAAAACTTCCGGTGCAGTCCTATCTCTTTTGCACAAAGCACCCCCGAAAAAGTTTGCTTTTTTAATGCAAATAGTAAATTCAGCAATTTACTATTGCAAAGTTAAACTTTTGGTTGTATTATATACGCACACAAGGGCGTAATGCAGGGCATGGGTTGCTAAATAATTATACATCTCTCCGCGCCTGAGCGACATATTACGGAGGTAAACAAAATGAAAAAATTTATTGCTATGCTGTTTGTTGTATGTATAGTCTTCTCGCTGTGCGCCTGCGGGAGCAGCGGCGGCAGCGGCGAAAGTCTGACCTTTGCTACCGGCGGTGAATCCGGCACCTATTACGCCTTCGGCAGCGTTCTGGCTCAGTACGTCTCCAACAATACCGACATCAAAATCACCGCGGTCGTCGGCAACGGCTCTCAGGCCAACGTTGAAGACCTCGACTCCGGCGCCGTGCAGCTCGGCTTCTGCCAGTCCGACGTTATGAGCTACGCCTACTCCGGCACCAACCTCTTCGCCGAGTCCGGCGCAGTCGACAGCTTCTCCGTCGCGGCGGCGCTGTACATGGAGCAGGTCCAGATCGTCACCACCAACCCCGACATCAAGACCGTTGAGGATCTCAAGGGCAAGACCGTTTCCATCGGCGCTCTCGGCTCCGGCGTTTACTTCAACGCAGTCGACGTGCTCGGCGTGTACGGCATAGACGCAGAGAAGGACATCACCCCCGTTTACCAGAGCTTCGGCGACAGCGCTGAGAGCCTGAAGGACGGCAAGATCGACGCGGCATTCATCGTCGCCGGCGCACCCACCACCGCCATCACCGACCTTGCGACCGCCAGCAGCGTCTACCTCGTCAGCATCGACGACGAGCACATGGACACCCTGCTCGCCTCCTCCCCCTACTACGCGCGCAGCACCATCTCCGCTGACACCTACGGCACTCCCGACGACGTCCAGACCGTCGCCGTTGCAGCAGTCGTCCTCGTCCGCGACGATGTCTCCGCGGATGCGGTCTACAAGTTCGTTTCCACCATCTTTGAAAACTCCGGCAGCATCCAGCACGGCAAGGCCGAGGAGTTGAGCGTTGAGTTCGGTTCTTCCATCACCGCCGTTCCCTACCACCCCGGCGCAGCGAAGTACTTCGCCGAGAAGGGCATCGAGGTTGCCACCAAGTAATTTAAATCAGGCAAGTTAAATTTAAAGAATCGCTGCGGCGTCCGCAAGGATGCCGCAGCATGAATAATTTATATCCACGTAAAAAACACGTTAATTTTGAGAGGAGCGGATCACATGTCTATTTTCAAGAAAAATCCCGGAGGGAGCGCGGCGGAAGCTCAGGCCGAAGTCCAGCGCGAAGAAGGATCCGCTCTTGACGCAGAGACCCTGATGCGTAAGTTCGACAAGGAGTCGAACACCCGTATATGGGAGGGCACGCCCGCAATAATCGTGCGGATCATAGTGGTCGCGTTTTCGCTCTACTGCATTTGGTCTACGCTGTTCAGCGTGGCGGCGCTCGAGAAGCGGCTGACCATGTTCATGGCGCTCGTCACCATAATGGGCTACCTGACCTACCCCGCCAGCCGTCACCATGTACGCCACAATTATATTCCGTGGTACGATTTCGTGCTGATGGCCGTCGGCGCGGGCTGCTTCCTGTTCTTCTGCCTGAAGTACGACTCGCTCGTAAAGGTCCTGACCAGTGCGTCCAAAATGACCCCGACCTTCACGATAATCGGCATCGTCGGCCTGCTGTGCCTGATGGAGCTGTGCCGCCGCTGCGTCGGCATCCCGATCCTCTGCGTCGCGGGCGTGTTGCTTGTCTACACCTTCAGCACCGGCATGGGCGTCGAGCGCGTGCTCTACACCCTGTTCTATACCACCGGCGGCGTCCTCGGCACTCCCGTACAGGTCTGCGCAAAGTACATCGTTGTGTTCATCATCTTCGGCGCGTTCCTTGAGCGCACCGGCATCGCCGAGTTCTTCATCAAGCTTGCAAATTCCCTCGTCGGCGGCTTCTCCGGCGGCCCCGCCAAGGTTGCGGTCATCTCCTCCGCGCTCTGCGGCATGGTCTCCGGCTCTTCTGTCGGCAACACCGTCACCACCGGCTCCGTCACCATCCCCATGATGAAAGAGACCGGCTACAAGCCGGAATTTGCCGGTGCCGTCGAGGCTGCGGCCTCCACCGGCGGCCAGATAATGCCCCCGATCATGGGCGCCGCCGCGTTCCTGATGGCGGAGTACATGAACGTCACCTACGCCGAGGTCGCGCTGCGCGCCATTCTCCCCGCGGTGCTGTACTTCACCGGCATCTTCGTCGCCGTCCACCTTGAGGCCAAGAAGCTCGGCCTCAAGGGCATCCCGCGCAATGAGCTGCCGAAGTTTTCGAAGCTGCTCAGCAAGATATACCTCCTGCTGCCGCTGGTCGTCCTCGTCTGGCTCGTCACCACTGGCACCCGCACCATGGCCTACTCCGCCACCATCGCTATCCTCGTCGCCATCGTCGTCAGCATCATCGACCGCGACGACCCGATAACCTTCGGCCGCATCCTTGAAGCGCTCGAAGCCGGCGGCAAGGGCACCATTACCGTCGCCGTTGCCTGCTCCATGGCGGGCGTCATCTCCGGCTGCATCACCGCGACCGGCCTCGCCTCCAAGATGATCTCTGCGGTCGTTTCCATCAGCAGCAGCGTCACCGTCATCGACCCGACGATGGTCGCCCTGTTTTTGACCATGATCTGCTGCATCATCCTCGGCATGGGCGTCCCTACCACCGCAAACTACTGCATCATGGCCTCCACCTGCGCGCCGATACTCATTACAATCGGTGTCCCCAAGATCGCGGCGCACTTCTTCGTGTTCTACTTCGGCATCGTCGCCGACATCACTCCCCCCGTCGCGCTGGCAGCCTACGCAGGCGCGGCCATCGCCAAGGGCAATCCGATGAAGACCGGCGTCAACGCAACCAAGCTTGCGATCGGCGCGTTCATCGTCCCGTACATCTTCTGCATGAACCCCGCGATGCTGCTCATCGATGTGTCCGCGCTGTCGATAATCCAGATCGTCATTACCTCGTTCCTCGGCATCTTCGGCGTCGCGGCCGCGATAAACGGCCATCTCCTGCGCAGGATGCACCCCATCACGCGCATAGCGGCGGCCGCAGGCGGACTTCTGATGATGGATCCCACGCTCATCACCGATATCATCGGTCTGGTGCTGCTAGGCGGCGTGTTTGCATGGCAGTATTTCAGCAGGAAGAAAGCCGCAGCCGCAGTATAAAAAGGCATGAAAAAAGCTGTTTCCAAATTGGAAACAGCTTTTTTATTTTGAGGGAGAGATAATACGCAGCAAGCAAATCACTTGTCCCGCTTCATCTCCGCGAGAGCATAATTCGTGTACTCCGGATCGTTCGTGACGTCCTTGATGAGCTTGATGCAATCAGGGAAATGTATCTCCTCCCCGTCATGGCTCAACTCGATCTCAAGCACCGCACGGTCATCCCAGAAGGGGTAGACGTCGATATCGAAATACTGATTCTCATTTATAAGATAGTAGCGCTGCTTCTCCAGCGGGCGGAGCGAGGGATCGGCCAGCTTCAGCAGCTCCGTGTATTCGTCCTCGGTCAGGCGCTTCTCGTTTTCGACGATCTCGCCTCCGGCGCGGCGCTGCTCGGTCTTATAATAGATATAATGCCCGTCCAGTCCGCGGCGGCGGATATCGGTGGTGCCGTCGCCCGTCCCGCAGAGATAGGTCTGCACGATATCAACCCGTTTGCAGGCGGGCATCGACTCAAGCTGCGCAATGTCCGGATGCTCGACAAGGAACTTCAGTCGGCTGCGCTTCGGCCCCTGCTCGCCCAGAAACGCGGCGATCTCGTCTATCAGCCTCAGCAGCTTATTTTCATAGTCGGTCGAATTATCTATGATGCGCAGGTACGGGTGCCCCGCCCACGCGGAGATCAGCCCGTCGTCCAGCCGCGCCGCCTCCTCGGCGGATTCCGTGCGCGCGCGGTTGTTGTCAAGCGTGTAGTATTTCTCCGCGCCGATTGCCGCCGTCACCATGTGGAACACCGCGTCGTAGCTGTCGCGCATGTCTATCTCGTTCATGCCGAGGATATTCAGCACCTGCTCATACTCCTCGGGGGACATGTAGGGCTTGTTGTCGAGCGTACCGCGGTCGCAGACGATGAGCACCTTGTCCGTGTTCATTCCGCGCGCTACGTCCTCATACACCTGCTCCTTGGCAAGCTGAAGCCGGTACTGCGCGAGCTGATAATCGAGGTTGCAGCCGCAGGCGTCATAGGTCACGCCGCCGCATATAAGCTCCGTGCAGGTCTCCGGAATAAACAGCACCGTGTAGCCCTTCATGGAAAACGCGTTCTGTATCCAGCTCTGCGCCGTGGTTTTTCCCGCGCATGGGCCGCCGGTTATCACAATTTTTGTTATCTCCATCTTTCCTCCGATGCTGTGACAGTGTATATTTCTTAATGTCTCAAATTTGATTATACCTAAATCCTTGGCCTTTTACAAGCATAGGAGAATTTTTAACACATTCCCCCGCGCCGCAGGCGACGCCGCGCTCTGACAAATTGTACGAATTTCAGATTTATTCCGCCATGTTTTCTCTTTATTTGTTTAAACTGCAATATTGACTTTCGGCATTCACAAGACTACAATAGCACCATCAATTTTGAGAGTACAGCGAAAGGATATGCACCATGTTTCATTTTTCCAATGCAAAAGTGAATACTTGCTGCAATTCCTCCGTGCCCTGCACAGAGGCTGATTCCTGCTGCTCTCGTTCTCAGGAAAACACCGTTCTCGCTCTTACCATGGACGCCATTATTATGGCGTCCATTTTTGTCGTCATAATATCCATAATTATGGGCCTGCGCCTTAGCGCGCTGGTCATACTTAGCGTAATTATTATTTCCATTATTATTTCCTCGCCAGTCCCACTTGGTCTGAAGCGTCACCGCTGTTGATTTATTTCTGATACAACGAAGCGGCTTCGCCAAGTGGCGGAGCCGCTTTTTTGTATATATATTCCATGTTTTAAGGAGAATGCAAAATGAAAAAGAGATTTGTATGTATGTTCCTCGCGCTCGCAATGCTGTTTGCGCTGGCCGCTTGCGGCAACAGCAGCACCCCTGCAGCATCCGATAACGGCTCCGCCTCCGACGGCAGCTCCGACACCATAAAGCTCGGCGGCATCGGCGCCCTGACCGGCGGCTATGCAAACTACGGCCTGTCCGTCCAGCACGGCGCACAGCTCGCCGTTGACGAGATCAATGCCGCCGGCGGCGTGAACGGCAAGCAGCTTGAGCTGAACTTCCAGGATTCCCAGGGCGATCCTGAAAGCGCCGTCAGCGCTTACGGCAAGCTGATGGACTGGGGCATGGACGTTTCTCTGGGCTGCGTTATGTCCGGTGAAACCGCGTCCGTCGTCGCAGCCGCCAAGGAAGACGACGTCCTGCTTCTCACTCCCTCCGGCTCCTCCGACTCCTGCCTCAGCGGCAACGACAAGGCCTTCCGCATCTGCTTCTATGATTCCTACCAGGGCACCGCAGCCGCCAACTACCTGAGCGAGAAGAACCTGGCCACCGAAGTTGGTGTCCTGTACCAGAGCGACAGCGACTACTCCACCGGCCTGTACAGCTCCTTCGTCGCCGAGTGCGCTGATCTCGGCATCAACATCGTCGAGACCCAGACCTTCACCGCCTCCACCAGCACCGACTTCTCCACTCAGGTCAACGCACTTGTCGATTCCGGCGTCAAGGTCGTGTTCATCCCCTTCTACGCTGAAGAAGCTTCCACCTTCCTGACTCAGGCCAAGGGCAAGTTCGCCGATGACGTTTACTTCTTCGGCGCCGACGGTCTTGACGGCATCCTCGGCAAGGTCGAGCAGGATGTCACCATCGCAAACAATGTTCTGATGCTCACCCCCTTCGCAGCTGACTCCACCGAAGAGAACGTCCAGTCCTTCGTCAAGGCTTACGAGGCTGCCTACGGCGCAACTCCCGACCAGTTCGCAGCTGACGCATACGACGCAGTGTACGTCATCAAGGCCGCAGTCGAGAAGGCCGGCAGCACCTCCGGCGCAGCTCTCGCGGCAGTTATGCCTGAGCTTGAAGTCACCGGCGTAACCGGCACCATGACCTGGGACGCCGACGGCAACACCAACAAGAACGCCAGCGCCATCCTCTACTTTGACGGCGTGGGCAGCGTCTTCGGTAACTGATAAAATCCGCTACATCTCATCCTCCATATAATATATTCCCCAACTCCGGCGAGGCCGGAAAACAAGCCCCTATGTCCTCCGGGTATCCGCCCGGAGGATGGGCGCTGTAAAGGAAGACCGATATGACTCATTTTATTCAAACTCTGATAAGCGGCCTGAGCCTGGGCAGCATATACGCGCTCATCGCTCTGGGCTATACAATGGTGTACGGCATCGCCAAAATGCTTAACTTCGCGCACGGCGACATCATCATGATCGGCGCGTACGCGGGCATAGTTACTGTCAATCAGCTTGGCCTGCCTCCGATAGTCGCGGTCATCGTCAGCGTCGTGATCTGCGCGGGGCTTGGTATGCTGATCGAATTTCTGGCCTATAAGCCTCTGCGTCAGGCGCCGCCGCTGAGCGTGCTCATCACCGCCATCGGCGTCAGCTACCTGCTGCAGAACCTCGCCCTGATAATCTTCGGCTCCCAGCAGAAGGCCTACCCCAGCCTCATCGAGCTCTCCAGCTTCACTATCGGAGGGGTCACGGTGGACGGCATCTCCGTCCTGACCCTGCTGATGACGGCGCTGATCATGGTAGTGCTTAGCTTCTTCATCAACAAGACCAAGCTCGGCAAGGCGATGCGCGCCGTGTCGGAGGACAAGAACGCCGCGTCCCTCATGGGCATCAGCGTCAACCGCACCATCACCCTCACCTTCGCCATCGGCTCCGCGCTCGCGGCCTTCGCAAGCATTTTCTACGGCATGTCCTATGTCTACATCAAGCCCACCACCGGCGCGATGCCCGGCATCAAGGCCTTCACGGCCGCAGTTTTCGGCGGCATCGGCTCAATCCCCGGCGCAATGCTCGGCGGCATCCTGCTCGGCATGATCGAGCAGTTCTCAAAGACCTATATCTCCACGCTCTGGGCCGACGCCATTGTGTTCGGCGTTCTGGTTCTGGTGCTGGTCGTCAAGCCCACCGGCCTGCTGGGCAAAAATATTAACGAGAAGGTGTAACGATGAAGAAAAAAGTTAAGCTCAATCATGACGTCGTCACCTTCGCGCTCGTCGTCCTGCTCTATGCCGTTGTCGCGTTTCTGCTTTACAGCGGCAGTCTCACTCGCCAGATAGCCAATATGCTCATCCCGATCTCGGTGTACATTGTCCTCGCGGTGTCGCTGAACCTTGTCGTCGGCCTGCTGGGCGAGCTGTCCCTCGGCCACGGCGGCTTCCTGTCGGTCGGTCTGTTCTCCGGCTGTCTGGTCGCTATCGCGCTGTCTGCCACGTCGCTGCCGCTCTTCGTTCGCCTGCCGCTGTCGATGATTGTCGGCGGTCTCGTCGCAATGGTGTTCGGCTTCATCGTCGGCCTGCCAGCGCTGCGCCTCAAGGGCGATTATCTCGCGATCGTTACTCTGGCCTGCGGCGAGATCATCAAGAATATCATCACGAACCTTGACATCACTGGCGGCGCGCTCGGCCTCAACACCGGCGCGATCTACTCCAACGCCAAAACGCTGCTCCCCTACGCGGCAGTGCTGGTGCTGCTGACGGTGCTGGTCATGATGAACCTCAAGCACTCGAAGCACGGCCGCGCCATCATGGCCATCCGCGACAACCGCATCGCGGCGGAGTCCATCGGCATCAACGTCACCTACTTCAAGCTCGCAGTGTTCATGCTCTCGGCCTTCTTCGCCGGAGCCGCCGGAACCCTCTACGGCCACTTCTTCGCAAACGTCAAGGCCGCGTCCTTCGACTATAACATGTCCATCGAAATTCTTGTCATCGTCGTCCTCGGCGGCATGGGCAGCGTCCCCGGCTCCATCATCGCGGCGATAGTGCTCCAGCTTCTACCGGAGCTTATGCGCGAGTTTGCCGATTACCGCATGCTGCTCTACGCGATAGTCCTCATCCTCGTCATGCTGGCCACCAACGACCCGCGTATGCGCGAATTCTTTGAGCGGCTGCGCCCATCAAACCTCGTGAGAAAGCTTGCCGCAAAGAACAAAAAGGAGGCGCAGACAGATGACTAACAAGACCAAACTCGTCACCGTCACGCCGCGCGTCGCCATGCTCACCGAGCGCGACGTCGGCAAGACTCCCGTGCTCGAATGCATCGACCTCGGCATCAGCTTCGGCGGCCTGAAGGCGGTCGACAACTTCAATATAACCATCGGCCGCACCGAGATTGCCGGCCTTATCGGGCCGAACGGTGCCGGTAAAACCACCGTTTTCAACCTGCTCACCAGCGTGTACCAGCCCACCCACGGCACCATCCTGCTCGACGGCAAGGACATCCACGGCATGAGCACCGCGCAGATAAACCACGCCGGTATCGCGCGCACCTTCCAGAACATCCGTCTGTTCTCCAACCTCACCGTTGAGGAGAACATCACGGTCGCGATGGGGCCGCAGATCAAATACGGCCTTGCGAGCAGCATCCTGCACCTGCCCCCATACCGTTGGGAGGAGCGCGTCGCGCACGAGCGCACGATGGAGCTGCTAAGCATCTTCCACATGGAGGACATGGCAAACGCGCAGGCTGGCAGCCTGCCCTACGGCGCGCAGCGCCGCCTTGAGATTCTCCGCGCGCTGGCGACAAACCCCAGTCTGCTGCTGCTCGACGAGCCTGCCGCTGGCATGAACCCCTCCGAGACCGCGGAGCTGACCGACAACATTCTCGCCATCCGCGACACCTTCAAGATCGCGGTTCTGCTCATCGAGCACGACATGAACCTTGTCATGAACATCTGCGAAGGCATCGCGGTGCTCAACTTCGGCAAGCTCATCGCCAAGGGCAGCGCGGATGACATCCAGAACAATCCCGAGGTCATCGAAGCCTACCTCGGCCGGAAGAAGGAGGCGTGAACATGGGAGTAATGCTTAAAGTAAACGATCTGCACGTCTATTACGGCAGCATCCACGCCGTCAAGGGTGTGTCCTTCGAGGTAAACGAGGGCGAGGTTGTCACGCTCATCGGCGCAAACGGCGCCGGTAAGTCCACCGTTCTGAACACCGTCTCCGGTCTGCTGCATCCCCGCGCTGGCAGCATCGAATTTGAGGGCACAGATCTCAAGGGCGTGCCCCCGCACAAGATCCTCTCCAGAGGTCTTGCGCAGGTTCCGGAAGGGCGGCACGTATTTTTGCAGATGACCGTTGAGGAGAACCTGGAGATGGGCGCATACACGCAGCCGAAATCCGGTATCGCCGACGGCATAGCCGATGTCTACCGCCGCTTCCCCCGTCTGGAGGAGCGCCGCAAGCAGACCGCCGGTACTCTCTCCGGCGGTGAGCAGCAGATGCTGGCCATGGGACGCGCGCTCATGTCGAAGCCGAAGCTGCTGATGCTGGATGAGCCGTCGATGGGTCTTGCGCCCATTCTCGTCGAGCAGATATTCGACATCATCCGCGAGCTGCACGCCGCGGGCACGACCATTCTTCTCGTCGAGCAGAACGCGAACGCCGCGCTGAGCGTAGCAAACCGCGCCTATGTCCTCGAAACCGGCAGAATCGTCCTCTCCGGCACCGGCGACGAGCTGATGCACAGCGAGCAGGTTCAGAAAGCCTACCTCGGCGGCTGAATTGTATATTATATAATAGAAGCGATTCCGGTTTCCGGAATCGCTTTTTGCATACCGCCGTTTGAACTATTGCGATAACACGCATAATGTGCTATAATATAAAGATATCCGGAGGCCGCGTTTCTGGCGGTTTCCAATCTGCAAAGGATCGATACATCTATGGAGCTGCACGCAAAAACGGTACGCTCACAACTTAACTTTTTCAAACCCTTCGTCGCAAACTGCTCTCTTGAAGTCACCCGCAAGGGGCAGGACAAGCTCGGCGAGCTCATGACCGCGCTCCACAAGCACGAGGTCATGGTCAAAGAGCACGATTTCGGCCGCTTTCAGGGCGCATGGATCATGCCCAAGGATGAGCGGCGCAACGGCGTTGTTCTGTACCTGCACGGCGGCGGCTACACCTGCGGCAGTCTCGAATACGCCAAGGGCTTCGGCGCGACGCTCGCATCTGAGGCCGGAGTGCGCGTATTCTGCGCGGCTTACCGGCTTGCGCCCGAAAACCGCTACCCCGCGGCGCTGGATGATGCGCTTGAAAGCTACAACTACCTCCTGCGGAAAGGCTATTCCACAAAGCAGATCATGCTCTGCGGCGAGAGCGCGGGCGGCGGACTCATCTTCGCGCTGTGCCTGAAGCTCAAGCAGCTGGGGCAGGCGCTGCCCTGCGGGCTTATCGGCATCTCGCCGTGGACGGATCTCACCGGCTCCGGCGACTCCTACGAGACGAACAAGGACGTCGACCCCTCGATGACGCAGGAGCTGCTGCAATTCTACGCCCAGTGCTACACCGACGACGCCGCGGATCCGCTCTGTTCCCCGCTTTTCGGCGACCTCACCGGTCTGCCTCCGTCGCTGCTGTTCGTCGGCGGTGACGAGATAATGCTGGACGACACGCGGCTGCTTTACGAAAAGCTGACCGCCGCCGGCTGCAAGAGCCGCATGATCGTTGCGCCGGAGCGCTGGCACGCCTACGTGCTCTACTGTCTGAGCGAGAACATGCCCTCGGACTTCGAGGCGATAAACAAGTTCATGGATCGCGTTCTGTCTCCGGCGCGCAGCCTTCGCTGGATGCGGCTTGACAACGCAGCAAAAATATACCCCGCAGCGAAGCGCCGCAACTGGGTCAACTTCTTCCGTCTCTCGGCAGAGCTTTCGGAGCCGGTCGATATTCCGGTGCTGCGCGCCGCGCTGGACGTGACGGTGCGCCGCTTCCCGTCGATAGCCGTGCGCCTGCAGCCCGGCGTATTCTGGTACTACCTTGAGCAACTGCCCAAAGCGCCGGAGATTCAGGCCGAGCGCAGCTGCCCGCTGGCGCATGCGCCCTTCGGCAAGGTGCGCGAATGCGCGCTGCGTGTGCTGGTATACAACGAGCGCAACCGCGTCGCGGTCGAATTCTTCCACGCAGTGACAGACGGCAACGGCGGCATGACATTCTTCAAGACCCTGCTCGCCGAATATATCAGCCAGAAATACGGCGTCGCCGTGCCCACGGAGCATGGCGTGCTCGGCAGGCTGGAGGAGCCGGACGAGGAGGAGCTGGAGGACAGCTTCCTCCGCTACGCCGGAGACGTGAAGGCCAGCCGCAAGGAAGCCACGGCCTACCACCTCACCGGAACGCCCGAACCAGACGGCTTCAAGAACCTCATCACCATGATTGCACCCTCGGACGATGTGCGCGCCGCCGCGAAGCGGCACGGCGTGACCGTGACGGAGCTGCTCTGCGCGGCGATGATGCAGGCCATAAACGAGCTTCAGGCCGAGCGCGTACCACAGCGCCGCCTGCGCAAGCCCGTCAAAGTCCTGCTCCCCGTTAACCTGCGCCGCATGTTCCCCAGCAAGACCCTGCGCAACTTCGTCTCGTACATCACGCCGGAGATCGACCCCTGCATGGGTGATTACAGCTTCGACGAGATATGCTCCATCGTGCACCACCGCATGGGGCTTGAAAATAACCCCCAGTCGATGCGCGCGAAATTCGCCGCGAACGTCGCCAGCGAGAAATCCCCTTTCCTGAAGGTCGTGCCGCTGTTCGTCAAGAACATCGTGATGAAAGCCGTGTTCGACAGGGTGGGCGAGTGCAAATCCTGCCTCTGCCTCTCGAACCTCGGCAACGTCCAGCTTCCGGAGGTCATGGCGCAGTATGTCTCGCGGCTGGATTTCATAATCGGCGTACAGGCCAAGGCGCCGCACAACTGCGGCGTGGTCTCGTGGAACGGGACGATGTATATCAACTGCATCCGCAACATCCGCGAAGCGGAGCTTGAGATGCGGTTTTATCAGGTGCTGAAGTCGCTGGGTATCCACATCAAGGTGGAGAGCAACATGCGTTAATAACCGTCTGCGGTAATTTGGAGGATTCTTATGTATTGTATAAAATGTGGCGTTGAGCTTGCGGACAGCGAAAAGGTCTGTCCTCTATGCGGCACGCGGGTGTTTCACCCCGACCTGCCGCGCAGCGAGAGCGAAGCTCCCTTTCCGGCCGACAACCGCGTGCTGCCGGAGGACGTGAACCGCTCCGGTGTGCTGTTCATTCTCACGGCGCTGACACTGCTCCCCGCCGTGCTGTGCATCGTGTGCGACTGGCGCATCAACGGCTCCATCGTGTGGTCGGGCTATGCCGCGGGCGGCGTCGCCCTGCTGTATATCACCGTTGTGCTGCCGCTGTGGTTCCGGCACCCGAACCCCGCGATCTTCGTTCCGGTCGATTTCGCCGCGATAGCGCTGTTCCTGCTGTACATCAACTTCGCTGTCGGCGGGCACTGGTTCTTGTCCTTCGCCTTCCCCGTCACCGGGGCGATTGCGCTGCTCGTCACCGCGGTCGTCACGCTCATGCGCTACGTCCCCGGCGGTGCGCTGTATATCTTCGGCGGCGCGCTCATCCTCACCGGCGGGCTGAACGTACTTATAGAGTTCCTGCTGCACATCACTTTCGGCATCGAGGGCATGTTCGTCTGGTCGATCTACCCGCTGACGGTCTGCGTTCTGCTCGGCGTGATGCTGCTGGTCGTCGCGGTATGCAAGCCGCTGCGCCGCTCGCTGCACAGGAAATTCTTCCTGTAATTTATCAGATAACGACTAACGACAAAAGCGCTGTCAAAAAGTCCTGTCCGGACTTTTTGACAGCGCTGAAATTATTTTGCCGTTAACGCTTAAAGCCGATTACCACTCAAGGTTCTTCTCGTTTTCCTTGCTGAAAACGTGCGCGACGTTGCCGTCGAAGCTGAAGTGCACGGTGTCGCCCATGGCGTAGTGACCCTTCATGTCGATGGTCGGGACGATGATGATAACGTCCTTGCCCTCGGCGGAAACGTGCAGATGCACGGAGGAGCCCATCATCTCGGACACGTCTACCTTCGCGGCTATGCCGGTCTCGCCGATGGTCGTATGCTCGGGACGAACACCGAGAGTGACCTCCTGAGACTGAACGTCCTTTGCGAGCAGGCGCGCTTCCTTCTCAGCGTCAAGCTCAACTCTGTATCCGCCAAGCTCGACGAAGAACTTCTCGCCTTCGCGGACAAGCTTTGCATCGAAGAAGTTCATCTGAGGGGTGCCGATGAAGCCTGCGACGAAGAGGTTGCGCGGGTTATTGAAGACCTCCTGCGGGGTGCCGATCTGCTGGATGTAGCCGTCACGCATGATGACGATACGGTCGCCCAGCGTCATGGCCTCGGTCTGGTCATGGGTGACGTAAATGAAGGTGGTGTCGATACGTTCGCGCAGCTTGATGATCTCGGCGCGCATCTGGTTACGCAGCTTTGCGTCGAGGTTGGAGAGCGGCTCGTCCATGAGGAAGACCGCCGGATCGCGCACGATGGCGCGGCCGATGGCGACACGCTGACGCTGGCCGCCGGACAGAGCCTTGGGCTTACGGTCGAGATACTGGGTAATGTCCAGGATCTCCGCGGCCTCACGGACCTTCTTATCTATAACGTCCTTCTTCTCCTTGCGCAGCTTCAGAGAGAAGGCCATATTTTCATACACGGTCATGTGCGGGTAAAGGGCGTAATTCTGGAAAACCATTGCGATATCGCGATCCTTGGGGGCGACGTCGTTCATGAGCTTGCCGTCGATATACAGCTCGCCCTCAGTGATCTCTTCCAGACCTGCGACCATGCGCAGCGTGGTGGACTTACCGCAGCCGGAGGGGCCGACCAGAACGATGAATTCCTTATCGGCTATCTCAAGGTTGAACTCCTGCACCGCGACAACGCCCTGCTCGGTTATCTGAAGGTTGGCCTTCTTCTCCTCGGACTCATCCTTCTTTTTCTTTTTCTTCTTACCCTCGCCGCTGATGAACGGGTAAATCTTTTTCACGTTTTTAAGAACTACAGTTGCCATACTGCCGACTCCGGCTGCCGGGCCTCCGCCCTGACCGCCTCGCGGGGGCATCGCCTCCCGCATTACGACAGGTCTCCACACTGCCGCACCCTGAGTCTCAGGGAAATTGATATTCCTCCTTGTTAATGCTGTACGGGGCTGAGTCATGGAGAGCCGCGCACGCAGTCAGATTAGGCCTGCAGCGATGATACTGTCAAGCCATATATATTATACAGATTATTATCTGATATTGCAAGCCAATATTCACCGTCCAAAATTGTGCAAATTGCTGTGCTTCCTTGAAATTTCGGATGCATTGTGCTATACTGATAATATGATAATTATACCCGTTCGCGGGCAGGAGGAGACACATATGGCATCCCATGAAAGCCAGCCGCGCAGGCAGAACAGCCATGCGGCAAGAGTAAAGGAGAGAGAATCCCATGTAAGGCGCCCTCGGAAAAAGAGCAAGGCGCCCCTCATCGTGGGTCTTATACTGGCGATTTTTGTGCTGGCGGCGGTGATAGCGCTGCTCTGGATCGAATCCAACTGCGTGCTCGTCGGCGGCAAGCTCTACCGGCAGGGCGACACAATTGACCTGCGCGGCGGCGAGGTCAGCATTGCGGAATACGATGAGCTGCGCGCCCGCTTCCCTGACAGCGTGATTCTCTGGAACGTGCCGATAGGCAGCCGCAGCTTTGACAGCAGCTCCACCTCCGTCAGCGTTGACAATTACAGCGAGGCCGAGATAGACAGCTTCCGCTATCTGCCGCAGCTCAAGACCATCGACGCGTCGGACGCCGACTGCTATGACGTTATAATGAAAACCATCGACGCCTACCCGAACTGCACCGTCAAATATCAGGTGAAGCTGGGCGGCTCGGCCTACGCGGGCGACACAGCGCAGCTCGTGCTCGATTCTCCGGCAGCGCTCAGCGAGCTGGAAGCGCGCCTGCAATATTTCCCGCAGCTTGAAAGCGTCGATCTCCGCGCCGCCGGACTCGGCGACGACGAGGAAGACGCGCTGATAGACGCGTTCCCCGACATAAGCTTCCTCCGCGAGGTGGAGCTTGCGGGCAAGAGCTTTGACACCTCCGCCGCGGAGCTTGACCTGAGCGGCACGGATATCGACGTCCAGACGCTTGTTGCCGCCGCGCCGCGCTTCACCGGCACAGAGACCGTGGAGCTGGGCAGCCGCGAGCTGTCGTTTGACGACATCGAGGCCGTCCGTGATGCATTCGGCGGAGCCGCCGTGCACTGCAAGCTGCGCGTTTACGGCACGCAGGTTGATTCTTTCGCGGAGGAACTGAACTATAACGGCCAGTACCTCGGCGACACCGGCGACGCCGAACGAGCCGCATCCGTCATGCCGTACCTCCGGAAGCTGTACATGGATAACTGCGGACTCTCCGACGAGGTGCTGGGCGCGCTCGACGACAAGTTTGAGAACCTGCGCGTCGTGTGGACGGTGTACATAAAGGGCTTCCCCTGCAAGACCGACGCCGACAATTTCTGCGTCTCCAAGTACAGCAGCAGCTACGGCCCGCTGGGCGACGATCTGATCGACCCGATAAAATACTGCAAGGACATGGTCACGCTGGATCTCGGCCACATGGACTACACGAATCTGAACTTCGTGAAGAATATGAAGCACCTCAAGTATCTCATCTGCGGCGACACGAAAGTGACAGATATCAGCGCGCTGGCCGACCTTGAGGAGATATATTTCATTGAAATGTTCCTCACGCCCTGCTCCGATTTCTCCGTGCTGGCAAACTGCAAGTCCCTGAGGCATCTCAACATATGCTATTGTCCGGTCGCGGACTACACGCAGCTCAAGGAACTGAGCTTCCTTGACAGGCTGTGGGTCAAGCGCTGCGGTCTGACTGACGAGCAGATCGCCGAGATCCAGGAGGCCTGCCCCAACACCTGGATAATGGTCGATAACGGCGACCCGTCCTCCGTCTGCTACGATTGGCGCTGCGACGACAGCTACTTCGATATGCGCGATAACCTCGGCATGTTCTACATGGTCGCCAAGCCCGCGGCATAATATATTGTGTAACAAAATCGCATGGTGAGATCACCATGCGATTTTGTTATCGCTGAACGGGAATTGATGCACCATCCCCTCGGCTCCCTCTGACGAGGGAGCAGTCGGCATCAGCCGACTGAGGGAGAGAAAATCTCGTGCTTTACGCCGCATGAAAAATCGGCGCGCTAATCAAAAGCCCTCCTGTCATTGCGAGGAGCGCAGCGACGCGGCAATCCGTTCTCCTCATGTCGGCACACCGTTATCGTCCGGTGTGCGGGGATGACAAGGTGTTTTTACATTACTGTGTCTTTTCTCTAATGGCACTCTCTATCAATTGGCGACCCCTCAGTCGCTAACGCGACAGCTCCCCTTGTAGGGGCGCCAAAGGGGGTACGGCGAAGCGGCGGCTCACATAAAATCCCCAATAAAAAAGCAGACGGTATAAACCGTCTGCTTTTCATTTCAATATGTATCAGCAATCAGGGCTTGGGGACAAAGCCGCCAAGGAAGTTGCCGATCTGGCCGGCCAGTTCGAAGGTGCCGTCGATGATCTGATGATCGTTGTGGTGCTTGCTGCCGTCAACAATGTCCTTGATGGCGCCGGCGATGCCGCTGCCATTGGAGCCGTCCTGGCCGCCGTTGCCGCCATTATTGCCGTTATTGCCATTGTTGCCGTTGTTTCCGTCCTGACCATTGTTTCCGGAGTTACCGCCGTTATTACCGGAACCACCGTTGTTGCCGCCGTTTCCGTTATTGCCGGAGCCGCCGTTGTTGCCGTTGGAACCGTTATTGCCGGAACCGCCGTTGTTGCCGCTGCCGCCATTGTACTTACCGGAGTTGCCGCCGGTGCTTCCGGTCTTGCTGCCAGTGTTGGTGGTGTCAGCATCGAGGTCGAGGTCATCGGCAAGATCTTCCATCTCTTCGTCTTCGTCAAGATCCTTGTCCTTGAGGCTGAAGTTGCCGCAGGAAGCAAGAACGATGACCAGAGCTACGACGAGAACGCCGACGATAAGCAGAGTCCAATACTTCTTCTTCATGATATCTCCCCTAAAAAATTTTTTATGCCCTCATATACAGGCATAATTTACCGATACCAATTTACCACCAATTAGGCGGCAAGTCAAGATACATATTACAAAAAAGTTTGGTTTTGTAATTATTAATTTGTATTTGTCTTAATTTCAAAAATGACTATCCCCGTCTGCCGCGCATCTCGCGGCGGCGCCGGTTGATATAGCGCTCAAAATCGCCGTTGTCGATAAACTCCGCCAGCACAAGCTGCTCGAACACCGGCACCGTGCAGGAATAAAAATCCAGCCGCTCGGCGTACTCGCGCATCAGCGGCGCAGGCAGCAGCATATAACCCATGCGCATCGAGGGTGCAAAGGTCTTGCTGAAGGTATTTATATAGATGACACGCTCCGGCGCGACGGAAAATATCGTCTCGACCTGCTTCGCGGCAGCGGAGAACTCCGAGTCGTAATCATCCTCAATAATATATGCGCCGCGCTCCTCCGCCCATGCAGCATATTCATGCCGCTTTGAGGCGGAAGCGGTCACGCCGCTCGGAAAGCTGTGATACGGCGTGACGTGCAGCGCACCGGCGGCACAGCCGAAGAGCGCATCACTGCGGATGCCGTCCGCGCCCATCTTCAGCATGACGCAGTCCGCGCCGTTGGCCTCGTAAACCAGCCGTATCTTCTCATACGACGGATCCTCCAGCGCGAACACGCAGCCGCGGCCGAGAAGCTGCACGACGAGCCCGTAGAGATATTCCGCGCCGGAGCCGACGATTATCTGCTCCGGGTCGGCGATTATGCCGCGGCTCCGCGCGAGGTAGGCCGCGATCGCCTGGCGAAGCTCAGTACAGCCTCGGTTCGGTGCTCGAGAGAGGATGCGCTCGCCGCTGTCGCTCAGGACGCGGCGCATCGTGCGCGCCAGCACGGAAAAAGGGAAATCCTCATCCGCACCGATATTGTGTGCGCTCATCTGCGCCTGTGTTGCGCGGGGCGCACCGGCGGTGAGTCCTTCCGCTCCGTATGCAACATAGTAGCCGCTGCGGGGGCGCGAAACGGCATAACCCTCATCGCAGAGCAATTCATAGGCATGTTCAACGGTGATAACCGCAATTTCAAGCTCCGCCGCCAGAAAACGTTTGGACGGCAGCTTATATCGCGGGGGAAGCACGCCTTCGGCAATATCCGCTCGGAGCAAACGGTAGAGCTGCTCGTATGCGGGTGTTTTTGAAGCCTTGTCGATTCTGTATTTCATTTCAAACTGACCTTATCAAATATTCCTTAACTGACGATAGCGACAGTATCAGTTTAAGTGTATAATAACCTTCGTCAAAAGTCAATCCCCGTAAGGGACGACAGAAAGCTTCAGCCTCGGGCGGATGCCCGTGCGAAACAGAAAGGCGGCATTATGGAAATTAAAACGAATGAAAAAAAGTTTTCAACAAGAACCCTCACCGTGACGGCAATGTTCCTTGCGATGAACATTATCATGAGCTCCTCAATGCTCAGCGTGCCGGTTCCGGGCGGGCATATCTATCTTAACAACGCGATAATAACCATTGCATCGATATTGCTGAATCCGCTTTGCGCGTTCATCGTCGGCGGCATAGGCGCGTTCATCGGGGATTTGCTTTTTTACCCTGCGCCGATGTTTGTTTCCCTTGTGACACACGGTATTCAGGCCATCGTTGTTTCGCTTTGCGCCCGCAAACTTTTCCGCGGAAGCAAATTGAATGCGGGTGCCGTGATCGGCGTCATTCTGGGCATTGTTATAAACACTGTCGGCTACTCACTCGGCAGAGCGTTCATCTATTCAACTCCCGAATATGCAGTTATGAAACTGCCGTATCAGATACTGGAGGATGTTGTGGGTTCGGTGCTGGGTTATGTGCTTTGCTTTGCATGCGGAATCAAAAAATTGTTTGAACGTGAATTCGGAAGCAGGAAAAACAAAAAAACAAATTAATCAGTAAACCAAAGTAAAGAGAACGCTCGCCCGGCTGCAAACCGCACCGTGCGAGCTGTTTCTATTTGAAATATATTAAACAAACTGTTCTTCGGCAAAGACAGCCGTGAAGCAGGCGGGCTTTGACTGAATTTGAACTTTTCGGCGGAACCCCGCGGAGAAGTGTATTCGAAAAAAACGAAAGAGGGCACGGTTTACCGCGCCCTCTTTCGGATTAAATAAATTTGTGGAGATTTTCACGAGCAGGTGTTAAAAAGCATTGGATGAAAACCGAGTTTTCAATGCGATATTAAACCTGCACTGTGACTGAATCAGTCGTTGGTGGGAGCACCGACGGGACATGTGCTTGCGCAAAGGCCGCACTCGATGCAAGCGTCGGGATTGATTTCGTATTTGCCGTCACCCTCGGAAATTGCGCCGACGGGGCAGTCTGCTGCACATGCGCCGCATGCGATGCAAGCTTCAGTGATACGATAAGCCATGGGTATTACCTCCGAAAAATATTTGATTCCGAGGCAGCTCAGCTGCCTCAACAGTATTTTACCACGAAAACGGCAGAAATCAAGCCTTTTCGAATAAATAAATTAAAAGCCGCGCTATATGACATACAGTGCGGCCGGAAAGCTTGGATTATAAGCAAAAATTATTTGTTGTCCATAGCGTCTTTAATGGACTTGCCGGGCTTGAAAGCAACGGAACGGGTGGCATCGATATCGATAGCCTCACCGGTCATGGGGTTGCGGCCCTTGCGTGCGGGACGTTCGCGAACTTCAAAGCAGCCAAAGCCGACGATCTGAACTTTGTCACCCTGCCTGAGCTGTTCGATGATGAGATTGAAGATGGAATTGACTGCAACGTCTGCATCCCTCCTGGTAAGGTTGGTCGTGCTCGCAAGAGTGCTGATAAGCTGAGCCTTATTCATTGTATGTTCCTCCGTTTATAGAATAAACTAAAAATTACGCTATTGTGCACAACATGGTGCAGAACCCTGTTATGCTTTGTTCGGGCGGAAAACCCGAACCCTTAAGCAACATTCAGTATTTTATCAGTCTCGCGCCGAAAACACAATAGCTTTTTGGTATATTTTAAGCAAATATCGCAATTTAATTCACTTTTTTATCCTATCCCAATACGAATCCATTTGCTCAAGAGTCATATCCGAAAGACAACCGCCTTCGGACAGGATGAGTTCTTCCATTTTGATGAATCTGTTCGTGAATTTTTGCGTTGCTGCGGCAAGTGCAAGCTCCGGATCGACACCGGCTTTGCGGGCCGCATTTACACAGGCAAAGAGCAGATCGCCGATTTCTTCCGCAATTGCCGGAGCATCGCCCTTTTTGAGTGCATCAAGAACTTCGTCCGCCTCTTCGTGGACTTTCGGCAGGGTGTCGGCAGCGGTGTCCCAATCGAACCCGACTCGGGCGGCGCGCTTTTGAATTTTGCAGCTGCGCATCAGTGCGGGGAATGCTTTGGGAACTGCGCGCAGAGTGTCGGCCACGGTTTGCTGGTGCTTCTCTTTCTGCTTGAGCTTTTCCCAATTTGTAAGCACGTCATTCGTGCCGTCAACATGAACGCTGCCGAACACATGCGGATGGCGATAAATGAGCTTGTTGGTGATTCCCGTTGTGACATCACGCAGGGTGAAGTCGCTGCATTCTTCTTCGATAACGGAATGGAAAACGATTTGCAGCAGCAGGTCGCCGAGTTCCTCTTCAAGCGCAGTCATATCGTTGCTGTCGAGTGCGTCAAGCACCTCATATGTTTCTTCCAGCAGCGAGGAGCGCAGGCTTTCGTGGGTTTGCTCCGCATCCCACGGACAGCCGCCGGGAGCGCGGAGCCGATGCATAACTTCAAGCAGCCCGTCAATGCCGTGGCGTGTACGCTGCAAAAGCCCGCAGGGGGGAACAAGAACGACGGTTGCCGCACCGTAAAGCTTTTCCGCTTCCGGGTGATCCATTCGGTGCAGCGGAAGGCAATTAACATCGTATTCTCCGCAGTTGTTCATTGTGCAGACAAAAACATCGGATTCATCCGGGTAGTACTCGCTCAGCCGAAGTTTGATTTCGCCCGCGATAAGCAGGTTGTCCGTCTCTTCAATAACAACGGGGAAATCCGTTCCTATTATATTGAAGGAATGCGCCGAACGAATATCATAACCCGACCACGGCGCAATATGCCCGCAGTTTGCGGCGGCACAAACCGCAGATTCCGCAAAGCCCGGCGCGGGCATGAAACGGACGGTAAATCCGTTTTCGTTCGCACGGCTGCACAACAGCGCGGCAAGCTCACCTTCAACGCCGCGGCCGAGGACGGCATAGCCGACGTTGAGGTTTTCCGCATTCTCGGATTCGAATGCCGCCGCAAGCCTTTCGGCAATGCGTTCGTTCAATTCGTCAAAATCAAAGCATTCGCTGTATAAATCATCCATTGAAACCGCTTCGGGACGGATGCGGAGTGCGGCATTTGCGCATATGTGCTCCGTTGTCTGCAAATACAGTCGGTCAACGGATTTAACCGCTTCGAGTGAGTTCTGAGGAACGGTCTGCGGCGTTGCAAGCGGGATAACGGTAAGCGTTTTCATAATATTTCTCCATTCGAAAATCTGCTGCGAATCCGGTTCGGAAACTGCGCCGGATTGAAACTGACCTTATTATAAAACGCGCGGGCGAATTTTGCAATTAAAAAAGTGCCGCAGCCGCGGACGATTTTTCGGGTTTAAAAGGCATCGGGAACGGTGAACGGCGGGGAAATGAGGGAGGCATATGACTTTTAAGCTCACTGCCTTAATCTCATTTCCGCAAATGCCTGTTTTCGATTCGTTGTTCGCTGTTCACGACTGTTCACGGCTTAATAAAGGTTATAATACTTTCGGGATCGACAGGACTGCCGTTGACACGGATTTCAAAATGCAGGTGACTCCGCTCCGCGCATTCGCTGATTGCCGTGTCGCCGATGCAGCCAATGACTTGACGGGCGGTGATTCTGTCGCCGATATTCACGGGCGGCTCAGCTTTCAGATTGGAGTAAACGCTTGCCATGCCGTTTGCGTGAGAGATGACGATTGTGACCCCGAGTCTGTCGTCAACGTAAACATTTTCAATCGTTCCGTCCGCAATTGCACGGACTTCACTGCCCTTGCTGCATTCTATGTCAACTCCGGGATGCGTCATCCATTGATGAAGCGTCTCCGAATAAAGCAGAGAGTTGATTGCAAAGCTCTTCATAACGGTTCCGTCAACCGGCGGCTTCAATCCGGACAAAACTCCGTCCGCAGTCGGTTCGGGTTCGGGCGAAAGTTCGGGCATGGGCGTGAATTCCGGCAGTGCAAGCGGCGTTGGGCGCGGCAAGGCCGTGCCTGCGGCCGGCGTTTCAACGGCGGGCACCGGAGTGCCGCTTTCGGCGGAAACAGTGTTCAACACGTTTTCAAGCCTTTGGTCGTCCGAACGGTTGACCGGTGCATTCGGGGCATCGTTCCCTCCGGCCGTAAAAATCAAAACTGCTGCGCCGCCGAGGGAGGCGAGACAGCCCGCAAGGGCAAGATAAAGTCCGTTGCGGCGCATAAAAACTGCTGAGCGAAGGCGGAATCTGCGAAACCGCCACTTGATTTGTTGCTTGCGATTCATTGTTCTGTTCCTTTCAGTATTCAGAATAATCCGTTTATTCAGGCTTTGGACTTTTTTGTGTTCCAATGCCTTTATTCTGCTCGTTCGGCGGACGATATATGCGTGATAAGCTGGCGATGGAATGTAATTTGGTGCAAATTAAGGTTGATTATGGCTGAAATTAAAAATATATTATTTATTTTTACGAAAAGAGAATGTTGATAGAATGCGCGATATTTACAGTAATGCATGGAAAATTGAATATTCAAATGTCACCGAGTAAAAAAAGAGCATTTTGCTTTGGGAATTGCACATTCATTATTTTTTTGATAGAATAATGTCCGATTGGCGCGGACGTGCAACAGCGTCTGCTCGGTCGAAGCAGCAAAAGCTGCAAAAAAATATGTTGGAAGGAGAACCACATGAAAAAGTTTCTTGCAATGCTCGTAGCGGCAATGATGGTGCTTTCCCTTGTAGCCATCCCCGTGCTTGCAGACGGCGAAGTTGTATTCGCAGTTGAAAATGCACCCGCAACGGCAACCCCCGGCGACGAAATCACCGTTAACCTCACCGTGAACGGCACTTTCGAAGCACATGTACTCAACATGCAGTTCAACTATAATGCTGATGCATTCGAGTATGTGTCCCACACTCGCGGCGATGTTCTCAACCAGATCATCGACCTCGGCGGCACTCAGCTTGTTGATGCCACCACCATCCCCGGCTCCATGCGCCTCGGCGTCATGATGCCCACCGCTGCTTTCACTCAGAGCGGCACCATCTGCTCCGTAACGCTCCGCGTTAAGGAAGGTGCAGCAAACGGCGCAAGCGATCTCGCTCTCGTCATCACTGAGTTCAAAAACTTCCCCACCGGCGGTCAGGCAACCCCCATTGCCAACGTTGTAAATAACGCAACCGTTACCATCACCGGCGGCAGTGAGCCCACTCCCGTACCTCCCACCGAGGAACCCACTCCCACCCAGAACCCCAACACTCCCGCACCCGGCGGCATGGCAACCATCAGCCTCACCGCAGGTGATGTATTCAGCGACGGTTCCGGTTACCAGATGCTCCTCGATGCAGATGCAACCGCATTCGGCAATGAGATCCCCGCAGAAGGTCCTCTCACCCAGGGCGGCGATGCACCCGCAGGTCTGTACGATGCATTCGAGTACAAGATTCCCGTAAATGCAGACGGCAGCACCACCACCAGCAACGTTGTTGTTAACAACACCGTTACCATCCAGGTACCCGCAGGTACTTATGACTGGTGCCTTACCAACCCGACTCCCGGCGACCGTATCTGGATCGCTTCCAGCCAGGGTAATGTAGGCGGCCGTGCAGACGACTACACCTTCGAAGCAGGCTACACCTACAACTTCACCGTATACCTCCTCGGCCAGAATGACGCAACCGATGTTGAAATCATTCCCGGCGGCGGCACCCCCAACACCCCCGTACCTCCCACCGAGAACCCCAACACTCCCGAACCCGGCACAGCAACCGGTTGGGGCTTTGAAACCGATCCCTTCGCTGAAGGCTGGACCATCCGCG
>ENA-OROD01000692-OROD01000692.1-human-gut-metagenome-genome-assembly--contig:-NODE-692-length-31697-cov-3.305322_pt1 | contig 31697 bp, 26 predicted proteins | sample MGYA00242123_ERZ509038 | MGnify/ENA primary metagenome ERZ509038 (study PRJEB26280, sample SAMEA2338719) | human gut metagenome | biome: human gut; feature: human-associated habitat; material: faeces... | reverse complement strand
CCGGCACGGCCGACGTACTCTTTGACGCGCGGCGAATCGAACTCGCTGTAATGGCACGACTCGCAGTAGTAATGCGGGCTCAACGGGTTTACCTCCGTGATTCCCGCCATCGTCGCAACGAACGAGGAACCGACGGAACCACGCGATCCTACGAGGTAGCCGTCCTCGTTCGACTTCCACACCAGTTTCTGTGCGATGATGTACATAACGGCATATCCGTTGGAAATAATGGAGTTCAGCTCCCGCTCGAGGCGCGCGGAAACGATCTCCGGAAGCTCCTCGCCGTAGATTTCATGCGCGCGGTCGTAACAGATTCTCCGCAGTGTCTTGTCGGAATCCTCGATGACCGGCGGGAATTTTCCGGCACGGATCGGGGAGATTTTCTCGACAAGGTCGGAGATTTTGCGCGGATTGGTGATGACGACCTCCTCCGCTTTCTCACTTCCGAGATACGAAAACTCTTCAAGCATCTCCTCGGTGGTGCGCAGGAACAGCGGTGCCTGCTCATCAGCGTCGTCAAAACCTTTTCCGGTCATGATGATGCGGCGGTAGATCTCGTCCTGCGGATCCATGAAGTGGACGTCGCACGTTGCCACAACAGGCTTATGGAACTGCTCGCCAAGTTTGACGATGCGCCTGTTGATCTCCTTTAAATCCTCCTCGCTCTCTACGGCAGAAACGTCCTCTTTTTTGATCATGAACGCGTTGTTGCCGATCGGCTGGATTTCCAGATAATCGTAGAAGTCCACGAGACGCGCAATCGCCGCATCCGGTTCACCGCGCAGGATTGCCTGGTAGAGTTCGCCCGCCTCGCAGGCAGATCCGATCATCAGACCGTCCTGGTATTTCAGGTAGACGCTCTTTGGCAGCTTCGGCCGGCGGTTGTAGTATTTCAGGTGGGATTCCGACACGAGGCGGTACAGATTGACACGTCCCGTCTCGTTCTTTGCCAGAATGATCGCATGGTACGATGGAAGCTTGCGCACAGCCTCCTCCGATACTTTTCCCTGCGCATTCAGGTCATCCAGAGTCAGAATATTGCGCTCCTCCAGCATTTTTACGAATTTCACGAAAATTTCCGCCGTACAGCCGGCATCGTCCACCGCACGGTGATGGTTTTCCAACGATACGCCGACCGCCTTCGCAACGGTATCCAGTTTGAAACGGTTCAGGCCCGGCAGCAGGAAACGCGCCATGGCGACGGTGTCCGCCGTTGTAAATTCCCGCTCGATCCCCTGCAGGACACAGTTGTGCTCGATAAAGCTCATATCGAACGAAGCATTGTGGGCAACCATAACGGCTCCCTCACTGAACTCCAGGAATTTCGGCAGCACCGTTTCGATGTCCGGCGCGTCAAGAACCATGTTGTCGTTGATGCCGGTCAGGTTCTCAATCCGGAACGGGATCGGGACTTTCGGGTTGACGAAGGTGGAAAACTTATCGACAATCGCTCCGTTTTCCACACGGACGGCACCGATCTCAATGATTTTGTTGACAACCGGGGAAAATCCCGTCGTCTCGATATCGAAAACAACGTAGCTTCCGTGGATGTCCTGTCCTTTGCTGTTGACAACGATATCTTTCAAGTCGTCGACGAGATAAGCCTCCATGCCGTAGATGACCTTGAACGGAGCCGAAACTTTTTTCAGCTCATCTTTTGTCGCATCCGGGTGCTCTGCCTGGTATTTTTTCCGGTAAGCGCCGTCGATCGCCTCGATCGCATGGTTTGCCTCCGGGAAGGACTGCACCACGCCGTGATCGGTGATCGCGATCGCCGGATGGCCCCACTCATAGGCACGCTGTACCAGACGGGCAGCATCGGTGACACCGTCCATATCGCTCATCTTTGTATGGCAGTGCAGCTCCACACGCTTCACCGGACTCGTATCCTGACGGCCGGTACGGAAATCGGTGATCTTCTTGATGCCCCAGACAGACATAACCGTCAGATCGTGGTCAAATGCATCAACCGTCGTTTTTCCTTTTACTTTAATGAACGCGCCTTTTTTGATCGCATCCTTTAATTCCGGCACTTCCGCGTTCTGGACGAAAATCTTGACGCCGATGGTATCCGTAAAGTCGGTGATCGTGAACATGAAAATCGTACGCTCATTCCGGATCTCGCGCATATCCACACTCTGGACTCTTCCTCGGATGACAACATCACCGATCTCATCGCCGATTTTCAGAATCTCCACGCTCTCATCCTCGAAATCTCTTCCGTACAGCACATCCGGATTGGAGGATTTGCGCGGCTGATTGTCCGCATTCCGGCCGAAACTGCCCTTGCCTTTTTTGAAGGAACCGCGTCCGCCGCCGAAAAAACCTTTTCCCCTTCCGCCGTCTGCTGCTTTTTCTTTTTTCGCCTCGCCGTCCTTGGCTGCTGCGGATGCTTTTGGCTGTTCGCCTGCTGCTTCCGCCTGCTCTTCCATCCGGTTCTGCTCTTTTTCGCCGAGCATCTCACCGTAATGGGTATGCGCCAGAACGTGGCGCACTTCCTCCCGGATGCGGAGCTCGGAATTTCTCATGGCGCGGCTCTCGCCCTCCGGCTTTCTCATCTCGGTTTCCACGATCAGGTCGAAGCCGCACCGCTCACAGAAGATTTTCTCGAGAATGTGGACCAGCTCCTCCTCGCGCTCCTTTGCCACAACGGAATCCACGAGCACCAGGTGCATTTTGTTCGTCTCCGGGAAGGTAATCTCGGCAGTCGAAAACAGATGATTCAGAAAGACACTGTGGTTTTTCAGCTCGAGCAGGATACTCGGACGGTACACCTCCAGAAAGTTTTCCGGCGTATACTGGCGCGACAGATAGAACCGCTCAATAATCTTCACGCGCAGCGGCACGTTGGAAAAGAGCTGCTCCTCGATCTGGCGCTCCAGCTGATAAATATATTTTTTGTGAATCCACTGATGGCTGACCACATAGATCCGCAGCAGATCTTTTTTCTTATTGATCGATACCCGCGAAACCTCCACGGTATCGAGAAGCTCTGCCATGCCCCCTTCGATTCTCAAATCCGGAAATACTTCCTGAAACTGTTTTTCCATTCCTATTCCTGCTTTCTTTTCTACTTGCCCCAGTGATCCAGCTCGTCCTTTAAGACGGACAGCAGCTCGCTCTCCGGTACTTTTTTCACGATTTCACCTTTTTTAATTAAAATGCCGACGCCTTTTCCGCCTGCAACACCAAGATCCGCCTCTTTTGCCTCGCCCGGTCCGTTGACCACGCAGCCCATGACGGCAACCTTGATATCAAGATCGTAGCTCTGCACCAGTGTTTCCACCTGGTTTGCCAGTCCGATCAGGTCAATCTGGGTCCGTCCGCAGGTCGGACACGATACGACCTCAATGCCGCCTTTTCGAAGTCCCAGGGTCTTTAAGATCCGTTTTGCGGATTTGATTTCCTCGAGCGGATCGCCGGTCAGGGAAACGCGGATCGTATCTCCGATGCCCTGATATAAAATAATACCGAGCCCCACTGCCGATTTGATGTTGCCGGAATACAGCGTTCCTGCCTCCGTAATGCCGACATGAAGCGGATGATCCGTCTGGTTCGTGATCAGCTCATGCGCTTTTGCACACATCATCACATCAGACGATTTGATGCTGATGACGAGATTGTCATAGCCCATCTCCTCGATGATCCGCACTTTGTCGAGCGCGCTCTCCACCAGGCCCTCTGCCGTTACGCCGTTGTATTTTTCCACCAGCTCTTTTTCGAGTGAACCGCTGTTGACGCCGACGCGGATCGGAATCTGGCGTTCTTTTGCTGCATCTACAACCGCCTGGATCCGGTCGCGGCTGCCGATGTTGCCCGGGGTGATGCGGATTTTATCGGCTCCGTTTTCGATCGCGGCGATCGCCAATCGATAGTCAAAATGAATATCTGCTACAAGCGGAATCGAGATCTGTTTTTTGATCTCGGACAGCGCCTTGGCTGCCTCCATGGTCGGGACGGCGCATCGGATAATGTCACATCCGGCTTCCGTGAGCGCCTGGATCTGCTTTACGGTTGCCTCCACATCTTCTGTTTTGGTATTCGTCATGGACTGGATCAGAATCGGATTTCCGCCTCCGATGACCCGGTCGCCGATTTTCACAACTCGTGTATTTGCTCTGCTCATTTTCTTTCCTCCATTTATTTTCTCCGTGATGGCATAAAAATCTTATTTTATTATAAGACAATTTTTTCTCCGGCACAACCGTCTTTTCTCTTGCAATTTTTTTCCAAATTTTCTATAATGCTAGGAGTGATTTTTTTTATTCAACTGGAAAGGAAGACATACAAACGATGAAAAAGATGATCCTCGTAACCTCGCCGCCGGCGTGCGGAAAGACATACATTTCAAAACAGCTCGCCAAGGAGCTGAAACACGTTGTTTATCTCGACAAGGATACGGTCATTCCGCTGTCGAACCGCGTTTTCAAAGCGGGCGGACAGGAAATCAACCGCAGTTCTGATTTCTTCGAGGAGAATATCCGCGATTATGAATATGAAGTAACGGTCAATTTCGGACTGGAAGCACTCGAGTATGACGATATTGTGCTGATCAACGCACCATTCACACGCGAAGTGCATGATGAGAAGTTCCTGAAAGACTTCTCCAAAAAGCTCGCTGACCATGGGGCAAAGCTTGTTGTGATCTGGGTTGTCACAAAACCGGAGATCTGCCACCAGCGCATGATCGACCGCAACTCCGTGCGCGATACGTGGAAGCTGGAGCACTGGGATGAATATGTGAAAACGATCGACTACTCCATCCCGGAAGCACTGAAGAAAATGAGCAACTGCCTCGATCTGATGCTGTTCTACAATTCTTCGGATGAAGAATATCAGAAATCCATGGAGATGGTTATCTCCCGTCTCGAAGACGAATAACGACTAAACGAAAAAAGAGAATTTTGCCGGACCTCATTTTTACAGTCTGCAAAATTCTCTTTTTATTTATAGAAACTATTTTCACATCCGATACAAAAGATAATCCGCCGCTGCCGCCCACAGCACCCAGGAAACGCAGAGAACTGCGAACACACTCTTATATCCGAGCACGGCAAAGTGGACGCGCCATTTTTCCTTCTGCGTGAATTTCTCCGGGTTTTTGCCTTTTACCATCAGCATTCCGGCGATCACGAACATGCCGAGGGCCGCGATCAGCAGCAGGCCGTCTTTCGCCGCCTCAAGGGCAGCGCGGAACGTGAATCCCCCAAAGAGGAATCCTCCCAGCAGCAGCACAGCTGCCGCAGCGCCGCCAGAGAGCAGGCCGATTGTAAATGCTTTGCCGAGATCACGGCAGATGTTCTTTATCTTTTCCATGTTTTATAATTCCTTATTTTCTTCTAATGCATCACAGAAATGACATGCCACAAAGTGATTGTTGCCCACGTCTTTTAATTCCGGCATCTGCTGTCGGCAGATGTCTTTTGCGTACTTGCATCTTCCCTGGAATTTGCAGCCCGGCTTCGTGTTGATCGGGCTCGGCACCTCGCCTTCGAGGCGGATTTTTTTGCGGTCGCGCTCTGCCTCTACTTTCGGGTCCGGAATCGGAATCGCGGAGAGCAGTGCCTGTGTGTACGGGTGGCGCGGGTTGGCGTACAGCTCCTCGGATGTCGTCAGCTCGACGAGCGTTCCCAGATACAGAACCGCCACACGGTCGGAAATATGTTTGACCATCGACAGATCATGCGCAACGAAAAGATAGGTCAGACCCATCTTCTTCTGTAAGTCCACAAGCAGGTTGACGATCTGCGCCTGAATCGAAACGTCGAGTGCGGAGATCGGCTCATCGAGAACGATGAACTCCGGCTGCACGGCAAGCGCACGCGCGATACCGATTCGCTGGCGCTGTCCGCCGGAAAACTCGTGCACGAAACGGTTCGCATGCTCGCGGTTCAGTCCGACCAGCTCCAGATATTTGTAGATCATCTCCTGGCGCTCTTTCTTATTCTTTGCCAGATGGTGAATGTCGATGCCCTCGCCGATGATGTCGGCAACGGTCATACGTGGGTCGAGCGATCCATACGGATCCTGGAAGACCATCTGCACCTGTTTTTTGAAGGCAAACCGCTCTTTTCCGTTTAATGCATGGACATCGGTTCCCTTGTAGAGCACCTGTCCGTCGGTCTTGTCATACAGGCCGATGCAGGTACGGCCGCACGTCGTCTTTCCACATCCGGACTCGCCAACCATTCCAAGTGTCTCACCTTTGTAGATATCGAAGGAGACATCATCCACGGCCTTTAAGGTCGCATGGTTTCCGACCTGAAAATATTTTTTCAGATGGGAAACGGAAAAAAGCACTTCTTTTTCGTTATTTTCCATTACAGTTCTCCTCCTTCCAGATTTGGCATTTCTACTTTTGGTGCCATCGGGTGATGGAGCCAGCAGGCAGCCTTATGCTCGCCGCCGAATTCCGTTACCTCCGGCATCTCTTCCTTACAGATCGGCATACAGTAGCTGCACCGCGTGCAGAACGGACATCCGACCGGCGGGTTTAAAAGATCCGGCGGAGTTCCCGGAATTGTCGCGAGTTCCTGCTTGTTTTTCAGATCCAGACGCGGTACGGAACGGATCAGCGCCCAGGTATACGGGTGACGCGGACGATAGAAAATGTCCTCACACGTTCCGCTCTCCACGATGATGCCGGAATACATGACAGCAATCTTCTGTGCGATATTTGCCACAACACCGAGATCATGTGTGATCATGATGACGGATGTCTGATTTTTCTTCTGCAGATTCTTGATAATATCGAGAATCTGTCCCTGAATTGTCACATCGAGCGCGGTCGTCGGCTCGTCACAGATCAGAATTTTCGGATCACAGGCAAATGCAATCGCGATCATAACACGCTGACGCATACCGCCGGAAAATTCGTGCGGATACTGTCTGACACGTTTTTCCGGCTCCGGGATGCCGACCATGCGCAGCATCTCGACAGCCTCCTTTGCCGCTTCCTGTTTTGTCATGTTTTTGTGGCCCATCAGATTTTCCATAATCTGTTTTCCGACACGCATCGTCGGATTTAAGGAAGCCAGCGCATCCTGGAAAATGATTGCACACTCGCCGCCTTTGTAATGCTGCCACTGTTTTTTGTTGTATTTCAGAATATTCTCTCCATGATAGAGAATTTCACTGTTCTCTTTAATCTCACCCTGCGGGGCCTTGATGAGGCCCATGATGGATTTCGCCGTTACAGATTTTCCGCAGCCGGATTCTCCCACAATTGCGAGCGCCTGACCTTTCTCGAGAGAAAACTGTACACCGCGGACTGCCTTTACTTCACCGGCATAGGTGTGATAAGAGACTCTTAAGTTTTTTACTTCCAGAATCGGATTGTTTTGTTCGTTCATATCGTTATCTCCCACTTATTACTGGCGAAGTCTCGGATCAAGGGCATCGCGAAGGCCGTCTCCCAGAAGGTTGAATGCCATAACGATGATACAGAGCACGAGACATGGGAACAGAAGCTGTGACGGATAGAAATCCATGTTCTGCTGTCCCATTGAAATCAGGACACCAAGGCTGATCGATGGTGCCTTGAGGCCGATGCCGAGGAAGCTAAGACCTGCCTCCGTAAAAATAAACATCGGGATTGCCGTCGCCGTATCCAGAATCAGGATACCCAGCATATTCGGTACATAGTGTTTTAAGATGATGCGGAGCGGTTTTGCACCGAGCACCTCCGCCGCGTAAACGTATTCCGTCTCACGGAGCTGTTTGATCATACCGCGCACCTGACGTGCCGTGTTACACCATGCGGTGACACTAAGCGCGACCAGAAGTGCAAACAGGTTATTTCCAAGAATCATCATGATCAGAATCGTAAGAAGCAGAGACGGAATCGAGTTGATAACCTCGATGATCCGCATCAGAACCTCATCGACCCAGCCGCCGAAATGTGCCATCAGCGCGCCATATACCGTTCCGATGATGAGTTTGATTGCCGTTGCAACGATCGCGATGATCAGTGATGCCCGCGCGCCGACCCAGACTCTTGAGAAGAGGTCACGTCCCAGGTTGTCGGTTCCAAACCAGTATTTTGACGATACGCCCTGGTTTTTCTCGGCGATATTCATGGATACATAATCATATCCTTTGATATGCGGTCCGATGATGACCATGACAAGCAGAATGCCGAGCACAACAAGAGATCCCATTGCGATCGGATTTTTGCGGAGCCGTCTCCAGGCGTCCTGCCAGTAGGAAATGGTCGGGCGGTCAATCCGGTTCGCATCTTCCTCGGTGTATCCTATTACTTTAAATTTTTCCGGTGTTAATGCTGCCATAATATCCTCCTTATCTGCTCTTTCCTGTCAGACTGATTCTCGGGTCAACGACCACGTACAGCAGGTCCGTGATAAAGAGAACACCGATGTAAAGTGCTGCGATAATAACCGTCTCTCCCATGATAATGGAAAGATCCTGGTTATTGACCGCCGTCACATAATACTGTCCGATTCCCGGGATGGAAAAGATGCTCTCGATGAAGAAGGAGCCTGTGATACACATGGCAACCGACATCGGAAGCTGTGTGATAACCGGGATAAACGAGTTCCGAAGGATATGGCGGCGGATAATCTGTCCGCGGCTTAAGCCCTTCGATTCAGCAGTCAGCACGTAATCCTGATTGATCACATCGAGCATCGAGGTTTTCAGCAGACGCGCATACGTTGCGATATAAGAAAAGCATCCTGTCAGGGTCGGAAGAATCGTGTATTCCCATCCTCCGAACCACAGATCCTTTCCCGCAGGCCAGCCGATCGTCGGCAGAACCTTCAGGTTGCCTGCGAAAATTTTCTGAAGCATCAGACCAAAGATCAGGTTCGGAATGGAAATCAAGAGGACCGACAGGGCGATCACCATATAGTCCCAGAAGCTTCCCCTCCTCATTGCCGCAAGAATTCCAAGCAGCAGACCGATCGTGATACCGACCAGCACCTGCTGGATACCAAGGCGGGCGGATACCGGAAGACGGTCATGAATCAGCTTCTGTACCGTCTGTCCCGCATAGACAACAGATTCTCCGAACTCTCCCTTGCAGATTCCCTTCATTGTGATCACATAGCGCTCCATCATCGGCTTGTCGAGGCCGTAGCGCTTATAGAGGTTTTCCTTTACGGTCGGCGAGAGCTTGCTCGCACGCTCCGTCAGCGGATCTCCCGGAACCGCTTCCAGAAGGAAAAACGTGGCCGTTGCAATCAGAAACAGTGTGATCAGCATTTCTGCAAAACGGCGCAGTAAATATTTTGGCATAAAAATCCTCTCCCTGTCCGGTCTTTTCCGACCGGAATTTTATTATGATAGCGAAAGAAGAGCCTATTGTTTCATAAGCCCTTCTTCCCTCATTTCTTCTGTTTTGCTGCTTTTTTTATTTCTCTACAGTTGCTCTGTAAAGCTCCTGGCTTGCGCCGAAGGAGGATGTGTAGAAATCTTTTACCCAGTTCTGATAATAGTAATGTTTATCAGAGTAGTACAGCGGTGCAACACCACAATCCTGTGCAACCAGCAGATCTTCCAGCTTCTGGTAAATCTCAAGGCGTTTTGCGTTGTCGTTCTCTCCGGTCAGAGAATCGATCAGGCTGTCGTACTCGCTGTTGCTATAGAGGCCGTAGGAATCATAAACGCCTGTCTTCATGACGTTCAGGAAATCCAGCGGATCGTTGTAATCGCTGAACCATCCGCCTACAAAGATATCGTAGTTCTTGTTATCGCGCTCGTTTGCAAACATCTGGTAATCGCCAACGGTGTTCAGCTCTACCTTTACGCCCAGATTCTGAGAAATGGACTGCTGCAGGTACTCTCTCTCGAGCTGATTCTCGGTAGCAGAACCCTGGGACAGCAATGTAATGGTGATGTCTTCCGGTTTGTCGGTGATACCAAGCTCATCAAGGCCTTTCTGGAACAGTGCTTTTAACTTGTCTGCATCTCCTGCATACTGCTCATATTCCTCTTTCATGGTCTCCGACGCCTGCTTGCGGTAGGAAGTTCCGTCGAGCGTGATCGCCGGGGAAACGAAGCCGTAAGCTGCGGTGTATCTTCCGTAAACAGCTGATACCATCTCCTCACGGTTGATGGAGTAGGAAATTGCCTTGCGGATGTTTACGTTTTTCATCAGACCGGATTTTCCGCCCTCAGACTGCTCGTAGCACAGAACCATAGTTCCCGGGTACTCGGTGGTCATGGTCTGCATATTGCCTGCTTCTACTTCTTTGTCATATTTTGCAATGTAATCGCCTGCTGCATCGAAAACGTCCAGCTGTCCGTTATCGAACATGGTTGCTGCTGTTGCGTTCTCTGCTACACAGTACCAGTTTACCTGATTCAGTTTTACGTTGTCCTTATCCCAGTACTGGTCATTTTTCACCCATGTCATGGAGTTATCTTCTACCAGGTTGGTCATGGCAAACGGTCCGTTGTAGACACATTTTGTCCAGTCTTTTCCCCACTGGTCTCCGGCTGCCTCTGCGACATCCTGACGGGTCGGGTAAAGCGGAGTTGCTACCAGCTTGGACTGGAAGGTCGGATCCGCTACCTTTAAGGTAACCTCGAAGGTGTAATCGTCCACTGCCTTGATTCCGATCTCATCGGCAGAGCCCTGTCCGTTATAATACTCCTCTGCTCCTACTACGTTGAACAGGTAGAAAGAATAGGAATAGCCGTATTCCGGATTTAACAGACGTTTCCAGCCGTACTCATAATCTGCTGCGGTAACCGGCTGTCCGTCGGACCATTTGGCATCCTTTCTCAGATGGAAAGTGTAAACCAGTCCGTCATCGGATACGTCCATGGATTCTGCACCGGCATACTCGAAACGGTCTCCGTTTTCATCTGCTACGTCACGCATCAGTCCTTCGTAGCACTCTCCCATCATCCAGCGCCATCCCATATCCTGCACATCGAAATTGTTTCCAAAGGCTACTGCACGAAGATTGATCTGTCCGTCCACTTCGCCTGCAGTCTCCGGTGCTGCTGAATCTGCTGCTCCAGTACTGGTTGATGCCGCCGTGGCATTGTCAGCAGTTGCTACCTGTGTCCCTCCGCTGCTTCCGCATCCGGCCAGAAGACCGGCTGCCATGCATCCTGCCAGAAGCAGAGAAACGACTTTGTTTCTTTTTCTCATTGATGTTCCTCCTTTTTTCCGCAGACCTTCCCCGGCAGATCCGGCTGTGTCTGCACACGGGCTATTGTATTTCATATAATTATCCTGAATTTTTTCTCTTGTTCGGACAATAACACAAAATAATACCTTGTTTTTTCACTTTTTTCATGCGATTTTAGCCCAACTTTTATCAGAATATCGGGAAATATCTGTTTTGTCAATCCTTTTCCCGTAAATTTTGCGTTTTCTGTTTTTTGTGTCACGGTTACGCAAAAAAGAAAGAGACCGCCGTTACATACAGCAGTCTCTTTTCCTTTTTCCCTTGCTTTTCTCTTTTATTCCGCTTTTGCATCCATTTGCCGCAGGCTGTGGATCAGCTCCTCACAGATCTCCAGCTCGCTCTTTCCGTCCGTCTCGATGATAATGTCGGCTGCGGCCTCGTATTTTTCACGGCGCTTGCTCATCAGATCTGCGATAAACGGAACGGTTTTGTTGTTCTCAATCAGCGGTCTGTCGTGGCTGTCTTTGACACGGTCTAAAATCGTCTCCGGCTTTGCAGTCAGAAGAACAACGCGGCCGTTCTTTTTCATCTCTACAACGTTGCACTCACGCATCGGAGTTCCGCCGCCGCACGAAATGACAACGTTTGTTCTCGACTGCATTTCGATCAGAAGATTCGTCTCGCAGTCACGGAAATACTGTTCGCCGTAAGTCTCGAAAATATCGGAGATGCTCATACCGGCACGCTCTGCGATGATCTGATCCATCTCGATGATATCCATGGCAAACACGGTTTTGAGATAATCGGAAATGGTGCTCTTTCCGGCTCCCATGAAGCCAATCAGTACAATATTATAATTGAACAGCTTTCTTGCCTGAATCTTTTTACTGTTTCTTGTGATGCTCTCGAAAACATCCGCCACTTCGTTTTTATGGCGTTTTTCCTGCATCCGGCGTTCCAGCCATTCCTTCTGTTTTGCTTCCTGCTCCGGCTGGAGAATCGGCACGTTATTTGCTTCTTTATATACCATAATGTCCTCGACAATACGGTTTCTCATCAGCAGTGCATCCAGAATAATCTCATCGCACTGTCCAAGGCTCTCTCGTAATACTTCCAACTGATTCATGATATTTATCCTTTCCAGACTTGTGTGTACTTGTTCGCACAGCCCTCTTCCGGTATTTTTGTCGTATTTTTTGACATTTTCTGTTATTATAGCAGTTGTCCTCCAGAATCACAACAAAAATTTGCACAAAAGTGCGAAAAGCCCATGGAATCTTTTCAGAAATCCATGGGTTTTGGTATATTTTTATTTAAGATCGTCTTTCGAATCCGCATGATACCTGTTCTCCCGGGCATCTTCTGTGGATAACTTTTCATCAGAGTTCAGAAAACTCAGCTCTGCCCCCCCCCGATTTCAGATTCTTTTTCAGCTTTTCAATCTGAATCGAAGTCTGTTTTTCTTCGGATATGGTGTTCAGCTCCTCGCAGATGGCATCTTTGATATCGAGCAGACACTCGAGCATCAGCGGGCTGAAGGTACCGCACTCGCCGTTCAGGATCATCTCGATGGCTTTCTCGTGCGTGTATGCCGATTTGTAGACACGCTCGCTTGTCAGCGCATCGTAAACATCGGCAATCGATACAACCTGGGCTGCAATCGGGATCTCCTCACCTTTTAAGCCGTCCGGGTAACCCTTTCCGTCGTACCGCTCATGATGCCAGCGACAGATCTGGTACGCAATCTGTACCAGCTTCTCGTCCTGATACAGTTCCAGGCTCTTCAGCATGGACGCTCCGATCAGGGTATGTTTCTTCATCTCCTCGAACTCTTCTTTCGTCAGCCTTCCCGGCTTATTTAAAATGTTCTCGTCAATGCCCATCTTTCCGATATCGTGCAGCGCGGATGCCGTTGTGATCATCAGCTGATCGGACCAGCTTAAGTGGTAGCGGTCTGTCTTCTGTACCAGACGCTCGAGGAGCATACTGGTCAGAACGTTGATGTGGTGGACATGAAGTCCGCTCTCGCCATTCCGGAATTCCATGATATGGCTCAGGATACTGATCATCATCTGATTGTTTTTCTCTTTTTCGTAAATCTGCTCGGTGACGAGCGTCACGAGACGGCGCTGTTTTGCATATAATTTGATCGTATTGAAGACACGCTGGTAAACAACTTTTGCATCAAACGGACGACTGATATAATCGGATACGCCCTGCTCATACGCACGGCGCACAAATGCGGTGGAATCCTCGCTCGATATCATGATGACCGGAACCTCTTCGATCCAGTGGTTGCGGTTCATGTAGTCAAGCACTCCGAAACCGTCCATGCCCGGCATGACGATATCCAGAAGGATCAGCGCAAGGCCTGTTCCGTATTCTTCCAGCAGACGCAGGCACTCTTCGCCGGTGGAAGCCTCGATGATATCGTATTCATCCTGCAGAATCTCCGAGAGGATGATACGGTTCATCTCGGAATCATCCACGATCAGGATGCGCTGTTTTTCTCTGCGGTTTTCCTGACGGACAACATCGTCCTGACAACCCAGGATCTGGTCTTTCTCGGTGACAACCATGTTTTTCCGTTGTTTCGCAAGATACATCAGCTGGTCGGCACGCATCGCAGCTTCGCCGATCGTCTCATCTCTTGTCAGAACACCTCCTACGCTGACGGAAAGACGCATCTTCGAGTAGCCCGGCACCTGTGCCTCATGGATCTGTGACTGAATCTGTTTTAATTTCTGTACAAAGTTTTCCTCATCCATCTCCGGCAGAACCAGCAGAAATTCGTCTCCTCCTAAGCGGATCAGACGGTCGGTACGTCGGGTGCAGCGGTTGACGGTCTTTACAATGGTGTCAAGCGCCATATCTCCGGCATTGTGGCCGTATGTATCGTTGTATAATTTGAAATCATCGAGATCGATCATGGCTACGCCGCAGCAAAAGCTGGCGTCCCGGATCTGGTCTTCGAAGTAGCGGCGGTTGAATACTCCGGTCAGCGCGTCACGATACAGCTCTTCGCTGTAGCTGTTCAGCTTGCTTACCAGATTCTGGCGTCCTTCGGAGTCCATCAGTGTTTCATCGTCGAGACGGTTGATCATCTCGATCACGCATGGTTCTCCTTCGATCTCCACGTATCTTGCAATGACCTGATACACATTCGACGCAATGCATTCCAGTTTTGATTTCTGCGATTTCTCCCGCAGGGCTTTTTCGGAAATACAGTTAAGGCACGGCATCGCTTTGTTCCATACTGCGTAGCATTCACACAGCTTGCCATTCTCTTCATCGATAATAAAATCTCCGATCTCATCCGGACGGAGAACCCGCACATACATGAAAATATTCTTCAGATGTTCCACCAGACGTTCTGCCTGTTTCTGTGTCATCTGAGCATCCTTAGAAGGCTCTTTCTTATTTATTTTTTCACATTCCGGCAATTCGGTCTGATTCATCTGTTTCCCTCTCTTCTCCCCGGTACACACAAAACTTCATTACCCCTTTGTGTGCTTCCGCGTTTTGCTACATTTTCCCATTTTAATTACAGTTATACATAATAGTGTAACGATTGTTTCCCGTTTCGTCAAGAAAAAAGTGTACAAAAACCGTCCTGTAATGGAAATTTATTCAAAAAAACCGACCGGTTTTACGCGGTCGGTTTTTTCTTCTTATCATAGAAGACACGGCTGTATAACTGCGGATAGATGTTGCTGCAGGAGAGCGCCGGTCCTTCAATATAGCGGTAATGATCGAAATCGTAAACACCGTAATCCGGCTCGGAGTTATCCAGCCAGAAAGCATTGATGCCGTAATCGTAGTAGTTCTTCTTGCATACGTCCCAGACATATTTTCTTGTCTCCGGATTGAACACGTCGATCTCAACGCAGTCACCCTGGAAATCGTATGTCTACTTTTTCGCGCAGACTATCCCTGTATGTTTTTCATTTTATTAGATTTTTTTGTCTGTTTCTTGAAGTTTTTATCCGATTTCTAACACTATTTTGATCTTTTTACCAAATTTGCGGAATGGGCTTTATTTTTAACTGCACAAATTCCATTTCTTATGATAGAATATTTACGAAAAAATAAAGTATCTGATTCACTATACTTTGATTCACAATAAAATGAGGGAGTAATCCATGATTCAAACGAAAGATTCGAACTTAACCTTCCGCCCGCTGACCATCGACGACGCAGAGCAGTACAATGCACTTCTGCGCTACGCCTTTCAGGTTACAGAGCAGGAGCTTTCCGAAAGCGGATGGAAAGACGATGAAATCAAGCAGTCCAAATTCCCGGTTCTCGTCCGTGCCGATGTGCTCGGCTGTTTCTGCGAGGAGGATCTGGTATCACAGTTCGCGGTTTATCCGCTGGACATGAATATCTACGGTGTCCGCTATCCCGTCGGTTTTGTCACCAGCGTCTGCACCTACCCGGAATACACCGGCCAGGGCATCATGAAAAAGCTGATGATCCGGAGTCTCACGCGCATGCGGGAAAACCACCGTTCCTTTGCGCTTCTCTATCCCTACTCTATTCCGCTCTACCGGAATCTCGGATGGGAAATCATTTCCAATAAGATGACGTACACCATCAAGGACACGCAGGTGCCGCGGAAACTCAAAGCCCCTGGCTATGTGCGCCGCGTGGCATGGGATCAAGGAACTACATACCAAATTTGCTTCGAAGACGCACGGCTGCCTCTACCGCAACAATCTGGCGTGGGAAGAATATTTCCGCTGGGATGAGGATGATACCGTCGTTGCGATCTACTATTCCGCTGATGATGTGCCGTACGGCTACATGGTCTATCTGATCAGCTCCGATATCATGCATATCAAAGAGATGATCTATCTGAACCGCGAAGCGCAGCTGGGACTCTGGGAGTATATTCATGCGCACGATTCCATGATCGATGAGGTCAAAGGAAATAACTACTACAGTGAACCCATCGCGTTCGAGCTTGAGGACAGCGATATCAAAGAAACGATTCGCCCGTACTCGATGGGGCGTATCATCGATGTCGTGCAGTTTATGGAACATTACGCCTGCGACCCGGACGAGCCGGATGTGTGTATCCGTTTTGAGATCGAGGATGAGCTGCTTCCGTGGAACAATGACAGCTTCACATTCTTCTTTGAAAAAGGACACTGTGTGCCGACCGACCGCGAGCCGGACCATGTGATGAAAATGACGATCGCATCGCTCACGACACTGCTGCTCGGCTACAAGACGGCTTCCAAGCTGTATGAGATGGCGCGCATCGAAACGACGCCGCAGACTGTGGAATGCCTGGATGACCTGCTCTTCCACCATATTCCATATGTTTCGGACTATATTTAATTTATTTTACGCATTGCAAAAGAGGGACTCCCGTGAAAGGAATCCCTCTTTTTCTATGTAACATTTTTTAGTTTTCTTCCAGTTTGATTTTCTCCTGCAGCACAACGCAGCCTGCCATATCGCCGATGACGTTGACGCATGTGGCACCCATGTCACACAGTGTGTTGATGCTGATGTAAACGCCCATAACTCCTGCAGGCAGACCTGCCATGGTTGCGAGTGCTGCGAATGATGCGATCGCGCCGCCCGGGATACCCGGTGTTCCGACAGAAAGCAGGACGTTGGCAAGCAGAATGATCACCATCATCGAAATGCTGACGTTGATGCCGCAGGCATTTGCGAAGAACATGATCATAAACGACATCAGGATCGATACCGCATCCATATTGACGGTGGCACCGAGCGGGATTGCGATACTGCTGATCTGGTTCGAAACGCCGAGTTCTTTCTCGACACAGCGCTTGCTGATTGGGATCGTCGCGGAACTGGAACATGTTCCGAATGCATTCAGGGCTGCCGGCATGATCGCCTTAAAGAACTTGACCGGACTCGTCTTTCCGATGAGTTTTACAGCGCCGCCGTAGACGACGATCGCAAATCCATAGAATGCCACATACAGAATGATGAGCTGGGTTGCCAAGGAAACGATGGTTTTGGTTCCGTTTGCCTCGACAACCGGCACGATCGTACAGAAGACACCGATCGGGGTGAAGTACATAACGGTGCTGATGACTTTTAAACAGACCTCATTCAGGGAGTCGATCACGTTTAAGAGCGGCTGTCCCTTCTCTCCGACCGCAATCAGCGTAAAGCCGACAACGACAGCGAACACGAGTACCTGGAGCATGTTGCCCTCCGCAAACGCCTTCACCGGGTTGGACGGGATCAGGTTTTTGATCGTGTCGAGGATGCTGGTCATCTCGGTCGCCTGGATATCGGAAGTTGCCATCTCAAAATGGACTCCCTTTCCGAGGCGGATCAGTCTTGGAATGATAATGCCGACTGCACTTGCAATCGCGGTGGTGCACAGGAAGAAAATCATCGAGTAGCCGGTGATCTTACCTGTCGTTTTTGCATTTCCGATGCTGCAGATACCCATGACAATTGAGCAGAATACCATCAGGAAAATCATCATATTCAAGGCGTTCATGTAGATGCCGCCGATGACGCCGGTTACGGTCAGAATCGGCGTAAAGCGGTCCGCCAGAAGAAGTCCGGTTAAGATACCGAGAATCAGTCCGGTAAAGATCGCACCTGTAATATGCTTCTGATACCATGCATAAAACTTTTTCATATGTTCTCTCTTCTCTCCTTTTTCACAGAGTAAGAGGCAGGTGTCCCTGTATCTTCTACCTGCCTCTTCGCATACAGCCATCTTATCACACAACCGCGGATAATTCCACTTAAAAATGGATTTATCCGCGGTTTTTCTGGCTTTTGGTCTTTTTTTTCTTTTTTATACGGCTGCTGCCCGGCTGTGGACTTTCTTCCGCACAATCAGATAGCAGATCACCTGCATGATAATCGTGATGATCCACGATCCCGGATACGAAATGAACAGCACATACAGCGAGCGGTGCTGCGGGAAAATGCCGAAGATCCACACGATTCGCGTTCCGACCGTTCCGATGACGGACAGAATCATCGGCACCGCCGAGCATCCCATACCGCGCAGGGCTCCCGGGAAGAGGTCCATGATGCCGCAGAGGAAATACGGAACCGTCGTGATCGACAGAATTTCCATACCGCAGCGGATAACCTCCGGGTCCCCGGTGTAAATCTGCAGGATTTCCGTACCGAACAGATACGCGCCGCCACCCATCACCAGTGCCATGCCGCTGGAGAGAATCAGGCAGTCGATCAGCACCTTATCCATTCGTTTGTATTTTCCGACACCGTAGTTCTGGCTTGTGAAGCTCATGCACGCCTGGGTGACGGAGTTGACTGAGGTGTATAAAAATCCCAGCACATTGTTGGCCGCCGTGTAGCCTGCCATTGCAATCGAACCGAAGGAATTGACGGATGACTGCAGCAGCACGTTCGAGAAGTTGATGACGGTACTCTGAATACCCGCCGGGATGCCGACCTGGAAAATCGGGATGATGTAATCCTTTTTCAGGCACAGCTTCGAAAACCGGAGCTGATAACTTCCCTCGCTCTTATAGAGGCACCGCAGAACCAGCACGCAGGAGATCGCCTGCGAAACCACCGTTGCAATCGCCACACCTGCCACGTCGAGACTGAACACGATCACGAGGAACATATTCAGACCAGCGTTGATCACACCCGATACAATCAGGAAATACAGCGGCCGCTTCGTGTCGCCGACGGCACGCAGAATCGCCGCACCGTAGTTGTACAGCATGAAAAACGGCATTCCCATAAAGTAAATTCTCATATACAATGCCGACTGATCAATGACATCCGCCGGTGTATCCATCAGCTCCAGCGCGCCTTTTGCAAAAAATACGCCCACAAACGCCATCACAACGCCGCTGATCAGCGCCAGCATGATCGATGTATGTACCGTTTCCGACATCTCCCGGTCGCGCCCCGCTGCATAATACCGCGCCGCAAGCACATTCGCACCGAGCGAGATTCCCATAAACAGGTTGATGAACACGTTGATGAGTGCCGTGGTCGATCCCACTGCCGCCAGTGCCTGTTTTCCCGTAAAATGTCCCACAACAATGATATCCACCGCATTGAACATCAGCTGCAGAATGCCGGACACCATCAGCGGCAGCGAAAAGGAAATCAGCTTGTCCATAATCGTGCCGTTGCACATGTCGATTTCATATTTGTTCTTTTTCAAAAATACTCCTCCTTCTTTTGTAGCAGATATGCAGTCTTACACCGCAGACATATACAGAAATGATACCACTTTTTTCCGGTTCTGCACAGAGACTTTCCATAATTTATTGACTTCTGTAAAGTCCACAGGTAAAATAAATACAATTACAGTTTTTCTGTATATAAATCAAGGACAGGAGAAAACCTATGAAAAAAATATGGATTACAGGTGCCGAAGGCCACATCGGTACTGCCCTTCTGGAACTGCTGGAGGGTGTGGAATATCAGCTTCTTCCGACGGATATTCACGAGGTTGATATTACCAAAATCGATGAAGTCACACAGTTCGTTTATGTCAACCGTCCCGACGTTATCATCAACTGCGCCGGTATGACCGACGTTGCCGAGTGTGAAAAAAACATCGACGAAGCCTATCGTGTCAATGCCATCGGTGTGCGCAACGTAGCGCTTGCCGCCAATGATATCGACGCAAAGGTTATTCAGATCTCAACGGATGACGTTTTCGACAAGGAATCCCGCATCCCGTACAACGAGTTTGATACCGTGCATCCGCGTACGATCTACGGAAAATCAAAAGAGGCCGGAGAGAAAATCCTGACACAGCTTTTGAACCGCTTTGTCATCATCCGAAGCTCCTGGATTTACGGGATCGGCCGCGATTTTGTGGATGAAGTACTCCGCAATGCGGCAAAAGGCGGCACGATGGAGGTTCCAAACAACCAGTATGCGGCTCCGACCAGTGCTTTTGAGCTTGCACGCGTGATCTGCCACTTTATCGACAGCGAGGAGTATGGTCTGTACCACGTTGTCTGCCCCGGAAGCTGCAGCCGCTATGAGTTTGCAAGAACCATCCTCGAGTATACTGGAAAAACCGGTGACCTTGATCTCTACCCGGTTGTCGCACGCGATGATGTCCGCCCAACCTATTCTGTTCTGGACAACATGATGCTCCGCCTGACCGGTATTCCTGAGCCGCTCGACTGGAAAACGGCACTGAAAGAATATCTCGAAGAAACCGGAGGAATCGAATAATGGTCCGAAACAGAAAAGAAACAACGGAAAAGTCAAAAAAGAAGCTCGGGCTTTCCACCCAGATTTTTATTGCCCTGCTGGCCGGTGCGCTGCTCGGCGTGGTGATTCACTATTGGATCCCGTCCAGCTATATCAAGGACACCGTCATCGTAGAAGGTGTGCTGTATGTCATCGGACAGGGCTTTATCCGCCTGATGCAGATGCTTGTCGTACCGCTTGTCTTCTGCTCCCTCGTCTGCGGAAGTATGTCCATCGGAGACAGCAAAACCCTCGGAAAGGTCGGCGTAAAAACGATCGGCTTTTACCTTGTTACCACAGCACTTGCCGTCTGCATCGCACTTGGAACCGCCCTGCTCATTCACCCGGGTCTCGGACTTAACATGGGTGCGGTTCAGAAAGCAGACCTGTCCTCGACAGCAGCAGATTCCAGCGTCAGCCTGGTGGATACACTGCTCAACATCATCCCGAAGAACCCGATTGGTTCCATGGCAAACGGCGATATGCTTCCCATCATCGTATTCGCCCTGTTTGTCGGCGTAATGCTGGCAAAGCTCGGAAACCGCGCTTCGGTCGTTTCCAACTTTATCAGCCAGTTTAACGATGTCATGATGGAAATGACCATGACGGTCATGAAGGTGGCCCCGGTCGGCGTTTTCTGTCTGATTGCACGTACCTTTGCAACGGTCGGCTTTTCTGCGTTCGCACCGATGCTGAAATACATGGGAAATGTAACACTGGCGCTGGCACTGCAGTGCTTCATCATTTATCAGGTTCTTCTGTTCGTATTCACACGGCTGAATCCGATTAAATTCGTGAAGAAATTCCTTCCGGTTATGGGATTCGCATTTTCCACCGCAACCTCCAACGCGACAATCCCGATGTCGATTGATACACTGAACAAAAAGATGGGTGTCTCGAAGCAGATTTCTTCGTTCACCATTCCGCTCGGCGCAACCATCAACATGGATGGTACCTCCATTATGCAGGGTGTCGCTGTCATCTTCATCGCAGAGGCGTACGGTATTCATCTGACCCCGGCAAACCTCGCAACGGTTGTTGTTACCGCAACACTGGCTTCCATCGGTACCGCCGGTATCCCAAGCGTCGGACTTGTTACCCTGGCTATGGTACTGAATTCCGTCGGACTGCCAACGGAGGGTATCGCTCTTATCATGGGTATCGACCGTATTCTCGATATGCTGCGTACCGCCGTCAACATCACAGGCGATGCTGTCTGCACAACGATTGTCAGCCATCAGGAAAAGGCGCTCAACCGCGAAGTGTTCAATCGCGATTAACCGCAATGAACCGCTTACGCGCTTACGAAAAGCCCTTTTCAGGCATGCCTACGGCAAGAAAGAATCCTGTAAATTACAAAAACGCGTTCCCGTTTTCGGAAACTCCTGTGGTTTCCGGCGGGAACGCGTTTTTCTTATCTCATTTCTCTGTTACAGTTCAAATGCCTGGCGGATGCTGTCGTAATGCAGGAATTTTCCTTCTGCGGCGTATCCTTTGATTTCGTCCAACGTAGCAAAACGGTAGCCGTCCGTTTCTTCCTCCTGAAGGTGAAGATCCTCGTCTTTGACATCCATCACGAAGCGATAGACATCGACAAAGTAATTGTCTCCCTCATCCGGGTTGATGCGCCGGTAGGTAAAGAGATAACCGCCGTCAGCCTTGCTCACATCGAGTCCGGTTTCCTCTCTGACCTCACGGCGCACGGCCTCCCAGGAGCTCTCTCCTGCCTGTGCCGCGCCGCCGGAAACCTCCCACCAGCCCGGTGCCCAGGCTTTCGTCATGACACGTTTTGTGATAAGAAAGGTCCCATTCGGTCTTTCGATTACGCCGAGTACGGTCAGGTGAAACTCGCCCGGCTTCATATGCCAGTCATTCCGTTTCATCGTGCGGCCGGTCGGCTGTTTGTTTTCATCATAGATATCCCAGAGTTCCATATCGTGTTTTCTCCTGTCGAACTTCTTCCGAGCCCCATCGCGATTTTTCTTCCCTGTCGCATGGTTCTGAATCATTACAGATACTGTTTAATCTCTTCCATCACATTTTCCAGCGGAATCTGTGTTTTCAGAGTCTTATCGCGGGATGCAACCTCGACAACGCCCTGTTTCATGTTTTTCGGGCTTACGATGATGCGAAGCGGAATACCGAGCAGGTCGGCATCGGCAAACATTACGCCGGCTCTGACGCTTCTGTCGTCGTAGATCACTTCGATGCCTGCGTTCTGCAGATCCTCGTACAGCTTGTCCGCATATGCTCTGACTTCCTCGTCATCGACGCGGACCGCACAGAGGTGTACCTGCCACGGAGCGATAGCTTTCGGCCAGATCGGGCCGTACTCATCGTGATGTGCCTCGCAGACCGATGCTGCCAGACGGCCGACACCGATACCGTAGCATCCCATGATCGGGGTCTTGCTCTCGCCGTTTGCATCGACATAGGTCATATTCATGGATTTTGTATATTTGGTTCCAAGCTGGAAGATATTTCCGACCTCGATACCTCTGGAGATCTTCACGGTCTTTTTGCCGCATTTCGGGCAGATGCCGCCCTCCTGGATTTTTGCAAAATCGTGATACTCGGCATTCGGAACGTCGCGCTCCATGTCGAGTCCTTTGTAATGATGCTCTGCCTCGTTGGCTCCGCAGGAAAGGTTGTTTCTTCCCTCGAGGGATTTATCATAGAGAACAACGGCATCTCCGTTCACCTTCAGGTTCACCGGTCCGATATAGCCTGCGTTCAGTCCGCATTCTTCGGTGATCACGGCTGCGTGAACCTGCTCGCCGAGGAAGTTGACAAGCTTCGTCTCGTTGACTTCGAGATCACCGCGGATGAAAAGGACAACGTATTTATCATCAACATTCTGCTGATAAACAACGGCTTTGCAGGAGTTCTTTGTCTCGTCTCCGAAGAAATTGCAGACGTCTTCAATGGTGTGGACGTTCGGTGTATAAACCTTTTCGAGTGCAGCGGATTCTGCGTCTCTTGCGATGTCGGAAATGTTCTCAGCTGCCTCCATGTTGGCTCTGTAATCGCAGGAATCACACAGAACGATGGAATCCTCTCCGACCGGAGTCAGAAGCATGAACTCATGGGAGATGTTGCCGCCCATCATACCGGAATCGGATTTGACAGATACCACCTCCGGCACGCCGACACGCTCGAAGATGCGCTCGTATGCTGCGTGGCATTTCTCGTAATACTGCTCCAGATCTTCCTGGCTGGTATGGAAGGAGTAAGCATCCTTCATCGTAAACTCACGCACACGGATCAGGCCGGCTCTCGGACGGGCCTCATCACGGAATTTTGTCTGGATCTGATAGATCATAAACGGATATTTGGTGTAGCTCTGTGCATACTCGCGTACAAGGTGTACGGCTGCCTCCTCGTGGGTCATGCCGAGTACCATTTTGGCATTGTTGCGGTCGGTGAAGCGCAGCAGCTCATCGCCGATGCTATCGTAACGGCCGGACTCATCCCACAGAGAAGCCGGCATGACAACCGGGAACTGCACTTCCTGGCCGTCGATTTTGTCCATCTCCTCGCGCAGGATCTGCTCGATTTTGCGCACAATGCGGCGCAGCGGCAGATAGGAAGAATAGATTCCGTTTGCCATATATTTGATGTATCCGCCTTTTACCATAATAGCATGGCTGTCGATGACACAGTCAGCAGGTCTTTCTTTGAAGCGCTCTCCTACTAATTTTTCAAGTTTCATTTTCTGATTTCCTCCTTATTCTTTGGGTTTTCAACATCTGAAGTCTTCCAGACGCGAGAACATTCCAGCCTGTCCGATTTTAAGCTTTTAGTCAACATTTTACGCATCTAACTCATCACTGAAGTAACGAGAATGCGATGCGCAGTTTTCAAACAGAAAAAAGCCCTAAACCGCAAGCTGCAGTTTAGGGCGAATTTTTTTATCCGCGGTACCACCTAAATTCAGGAAAACTCCTGCACTCTGACACAGAGCATTTGTACCCCACGATTTTTGTATTTTGTAATACGCGTGATCTCTGCTCTCTGTACCTTCTCTGTAACGGGAGATCCCGGTGCAGCCTACGAAATAAAGTTTCCCTGATGGATTTTCTTCTCTTCGGTGCACAGCTCCAAGACCGGTTCACGATAGATTCTGCAAAAAGCTTTCACCTGCCGCTTTCTCTCTGAATGCGCTCTGTCGCTACTGTTTCTTTTCTTCGCTTTTTCACTGCACTGATTGTAGCAGAAACCGGAAAAGAATGCAAGCCCGTTCCTTCTGCTTTTTCTGCATAAACGCCCGCCCAGGTTACAGGCCTTCCCGATACATTCTGCTGATTGCCGCCTGGGCTTCCTCAGACTGTTTTTTCTCAATCCATGCTTTGCGGTCACTCAGGATAGCCAGCATCTCATCGACAACGTCCTCGGCGCGCGGGCTTGTGACGCGGTAGAGATAGCCGAGCATCCGCGTGGCGGTAAAGTCCGTGTTCATCTGGCGGTATGCAATTTCCCGGCAGAAGTCGTCCGGGTAACCGTTGTGTTTTAACGCACGGTACAATTCGTCATTTCTCGTTTCTGGCATTGCCTGTCTCCCTTTTTCCTTTAAACATTTACGTTTCCGCTGTTCAGGCCTTCCGTCTTTTCCTCAAGTGGCAGCCAGTCCAGTGCCTTTTTGATCCACTCATCCCAGAAATCCCATTCATGGCCACCCTTGCTCTCATAGTAGACAATGTCCATGCCGCTCTCTTCCATCCGTTTATGGTAGAGACGGTTTACTTCCAGAAGTCCGTCCTCTGTTCCGCACGCCTGGAATACCGTCGGCACATTGACAGACGGATCTTTTTTCCGTGCTTCCTTTAACTGCTCGATAAGAACAGCCGGGTTTTTGTCACTCTTTGCTGCTTCGACCAGATTTCCGAAATAACCTTCTTCATGTGCAAAGCTGTCCGCTCTGCTCTCTTCCGGATTTTCCAGCACATGAAGTGCACCGGACAGGCAGATCACAGCCCCGAAGGTATCGTGATATTTCAAGCCATTTCTGAGTGCGCCAAAACCACCCATGGAAAGGCCTCCGATAAAGGTGTCTTCTCTTTTTCTGGACAGCGGAAACATTTTTCTTGTAATCTCAACCAGTTCTTCTCCGATAAACTGTCCGTGCATGGCACCGATGGACGGCTGATCCACATAAAACGCATTCTCGCCGGCCGGCATGACAACGGCAAGGTTTTTCTCCTCTGCCCATCTTTGGATTCTGGTTCCATGAACCCAGTCTGTCTCATTTCCAAAAATGCCATGCAGCAAATACAGCGTTTTAAACGGTTTTTCCTCGCGCTCCGGCTGCCCAAAGGTAAATTTGTCGACCGGCAGAATAACCTGCAGCGGTACGGTGCGCATTAAAGTTTTTGACATGAAGCTTACCTGAATAAATGCCATAATAAAAATCCCCCTGTGGATATATATTTTTCTTTATTTTACGCCTTATTTCTGCGTTTCGTCAACGTGGAGTTTTGCGTTCCTCCGGTTCCGGCTTGCACCCCGAAGCAATTCACGATATAATCATGTTTATAGCAATCCCAGAAAATAATGCAAAAAATTCAGCACTGCAGAACGTGAATTACTGCGTCACGGATTTTCGTCGTACCCCGGTACGCCTTCAAATCCGTTCCTTGTAATTCGCGCCCTGCAGCACTGCCTTTTTTGCGTTATTTTCTGGTCTTGCTATAGTTTGAATTTTTTCTGTGACAAGATAAGGAGATTTTCTATTATGATAAAGTTGATCGCAACCGATGTCGATGGAACGCTCGTCAAAGACGGCACACTTCTGATCGACCCGGAATATATGACTGTTGTTTCCAGGCTTGTCGACCAGGGCATCTATTTTGTTGTCTGTTCCGGCCGCCAGTTTTCCAGTGAACAGAAGCTTTTCGCTCCGATCAAGGACCGCCTGCTCTACATCTCCGATGGCGGAACTGTCGTGCGCACACCGGAAAAGATTTTGAAAACATATCCGATGGAAACGGCACTCTGGAAATCCATGTGCCGCATGGTACACGACAAACTTCCGTCCTGCGACTGCTTCGCCGCTACCCCGGACTACTGCCTCGCCGAAGATGCCGGAAGCCGCATGTTTCACTGGCTCCGCGACTCCTACGGCTTCGATGTCCGCGAAGTACCGGATCTGTCGAAGGTAGAAAACGAGGACATTATCAAATTCACGATCTACCATCCAACCTCCTGTGAAGAGCTTTGCTCCCCAAATTTCATCCCGGCGTGGAAGCATCAGGCAAAACTCGCTGTCGCCGGTAAGGAATGGTTGGACTGCAACGCCCGCGGCGTCAGCAAATGGACCGGTCTCTCATTTCTGATGAACTACTTCGGCCTTACCTCAGACGAAGTCTGCTGCTTCGGCGACAACCTGAATGACATCGAGATGCTTCAGAACGCCGGCGAAAGCTACGCCGTCTCCAACGCCCGAGCGGAAGTCATCGCCTCGGCAAAACACACCTGCCCGCCGTACTGGGAGAACGGGGTGCTGCAGGTTCTGAAAACGTTTTTGAAGGAAACGACAAACCCGTTTTGATTCAAAAAATCCAGGCATCCTATACGGATGCCTGGATTTTTAATTCTCTGTTTCTTTACAGTACCCCATGCGGCGCAATGCCGATCGCAAATTCGACTGCAATCGCTACCAGGACTACCAGCAGCGAAATGATGAATCCGTGCAGCATCGGCTTTGCGCCGGAGCGGCAGAGGGATTTGAAATCGGTGTTCAGGCCGATGGCCGCAAGGGCGGCTACCATCAGAAATTTGCTGATGGTTTTTAATGCGGCTGCTGTGCCTGCCGGGATAAGACCTAAGGAGGTCAGTGCTGACATGGCGAGAAAGCCTAAGATAAACCATGGAAAAATGGATTTGATGCTTACCTTTACGGCGGTTCCTTCTGCTGCCTGCGCCTTCCGTTTCAGATGTACGTTGATGGCGGCGAATGCCAGAACAGCCGGAATGATGGCAAGGGTCCGTGTCAGTTTTACCATGGTTGCGAAATCACCGGCAGCCTCGCTGAATGCGTAACCGGTGGCAACGACGCTTGAGGTATCGTTGACCGCAGTTCCGGCCCAGAGGCCAAACGCGGCATCTGAAAGGCCCATCCAGTGACCGAGAATCGGGAATACGACAATCATGACCGTATCAAATAAAAACGTTGCGGAGAGGCCATAGGCAATGTCCATATCGGTCGCCTCGATGACCGGCGCGATTGCCGCGATCGCGGAACCGCCGCAGATACCCGTGCCGGCGTTGATGAGGCTGCTCGTCTTCCAGTTCAGTCCAAGTGCTTTTCCGATCAGTGCGCCGAGGCCAAAGCACGTTGCCAGGGTAAATACCATAACCGTCAGGGAAAATCTTCCGACCGTCAGCACCGTGCGGATATTCAGGCTCGCCCCGAGCAGAATAATCGCAAATTTCAGGATCTTCTTCGATGTAAATTTAATTCCCGGCGCTGTCACGCTGTTCGGCTTGTAAAAGGCATTCACAATCATACCGATAAACATGGCGATGACCGACGCCCCGATAAAGTGCAGTCCGGCACTCTCCTCCAGGCTTTCCAGGAATTTCGCCGCAGCGGCAATCACCAGTGCAATCGCCGCTCCGGGAATCATTTTTTTTACGTTTTTCACAATAATAATTTCCTCCAGATGTATCGTTTTTTCTTTCTCTCTCCCCAAAACATTCCGTATTTTTCATCACATCTGATTCTGCCACTTCCCGCTTCGATAGCGAATGACAAAGAAAATGGCACGAACAACCCAGTCCATCGTCATGGCGACCCATACACCGAATACGCCGAATCCCATACGCACACCGAGCACATAGCTCATGCCGATTCTGCAGATCCACATGGAAAGAATCGAGAGAATCATGCAAAATGCCACATCATTGGACGCGCGGAGTACATTCGGCAGATTGAAGGCAATTGGCCAGATTATCATACAGCAGATGCCGTGGTAAACGATGATATCTTCCGTCATGGCAGTTGCCTCCGCAGACAGACTGTAAACGTGAAGCACTGCCGGAAGCACCGCGATGACACCGAGACAGCAAACGATCATCAGGCCATAAATGATGATGTGCAGCTTTTTCGCATAGTATTTTACCTGCTCATAGTCTCCCGCTCCCGCGCACTGTGCGCTTACGGTCAGCACTGCATTTCCGATCGCCATACCGGGCAGTGTCTGGAAGACAGCAATCGTGTTGGACACGGCATTTGCCGCGATCGACGCTGTTCCGAACTGTGTGATCATACTTAAGACCATAATTTTGCCGAGCTGGAACATACTGTTCTCGAGGCCGTTCGGAATGCCGATGCCAAGGATTTTTTTCAGCATATGGAAATCCGGTTTTAATTTCACCGGATAAGAGCACCGCACCGGATACCGCTTATTATGTACGAGAACAAATGCTGCCACAGCCGCGTACATACGCGAAAGCAGCGTCGGAATCGCAACGCCGGCAACGTCCATGCCGAAGCCGAAGATCAAAATGGCGTTGCCCGCGACGTTGATGCTGTTCATGAGAAGCGAGACCTTGAGCGATACATCGCTCCGCCCCATTGTGCGGTTCATGACGATGGATATTTTCATCGGCGTTTTCGAATCACCCTGCGCACGGAAAATAGCCGCACAGCCGTTGTAAACCGCCAGAAACGGAATGGAGGCCGCTACAATCATCAGATAAATATTGCAGTTTCTTTCTACCTCTGCCGTAATGTTTCCAAACACAACATGCAGAATAAACGGCTTTAAAAGATAGACCGCCGCCATGATCACAACTGACAGCGCCGTTGTCACCAGCAGAAGCTGGTCAGCTGCCTCACATGCTTTGTGTGGCCGCTTCTTTCCGATATACTGGCCGCACACGACGGCTCCGCCGGTTGCAATCGCGGTGAACATGTTGATCAGCAGAATAAAGATTGTATCAATCAGCGACACACTCGACACCGCCGCCTCGCCGACACTGGATACCATAATTGAGTCCGCCATGCCGACTGCGATGGCAAGAAGCTGTTCAATCAGAAGCGGCACAATCAGCCGTTTCAGATCCGCATTGGAAAACAGGTCACCATCCCGTTCCTTCAGATAATTCATCTTTTGTTTCCTCCATTTTCATACCTTCTCCGTTGATGATTTTTTACACATGCGTATCCTTCTCATGCTGTTTTTATCTTACCTGTATTTCTCCGTAAAAGCAAGAAGAACCGGCATCATTTCTTTACCGGTTCTCCATTGATTGTCTGTACCAGGACTTTGTCAAATCTTGCATATTTTTTTACTTCTTTCATCAGCGTATCGAGGTCTTTCACAATCTGCTCGCGCTTTCCTGTCGGTCCTATGAAATATTCCCTGCCGCCCATTTCCAGCGGATTTCCTGTCGTTCTTGTCCGTACACCGAATTTAAGTCTTCTGCTACCCCTCCGGTAATAAATCGTATAGGTACGCGGTACATAATTAAACAGAGAGCTTTCTATTTCAGAAACCTTATAAAATTCGCCGCTTTCTTTCGCCGCCGCGTACCGCCGGTCCTTCAGGCAGTCCATTTCAGCTACGGAAATAAAGCAGACCAGATAGTCCAGAAACGAAAACACAACCAGAATCAGTGCTTCCACGATTCGTCCCGTCTTTGTTTTATCCAGAATGTGAACATACGTATCCCCGTAAAATACCGCAAAGAAAAGAATAATACTCAAAATAATCTTGATCCACGGCCAGAGACGGGATTTAATTTTCCGGTTTACTTTAAAAACATTGATCCAGTCAAGCAACTGTTTTTCCTCCAAAGCTGTAATTATACATGTATTTATACTACAATATTTCCTACTGCGTCATAAGTTAAGGACAGTTTCTTTCCGTTATTGTTGATTTCTTTGAGAAGCAAGGTTGTAATTCCTGCTTTTCTTCCCGTCACAAAAGTGTACCTGTTCTTTCTGCAATGCAGATCGGCATGGAACTCGCAAAAAGACAGCCTGCTGCCTGATGGATTAACTCCATTCTTAAGGCAGCAGGCTGTCTTTTCCGCTATACCCGCTCCACTAATAACTGCTGCATCGGTGTGAGTGTTTCGGTTTTCAGTTCATTTAATTCCCTGATCTTATCTGTCGTCGTATAGAATTTCTTCGCGATATCCCACAGAGTATCCCCCGGCTTGACGAAGTAGCAGGTGATGCCCGGGAGGCTCTGCAGTTCTTCCGGATCTCGGTCTTTTTCTTCGACGTACTGCATTACCATCTCTTTTCTGCGGCGGAAGACGAGGGCGTTCAGGTTCAGTACGACTTTGGCTTCGATGTCGCTGCTGTCCGGCATGGTTGTGGAGAGCTGGTCAATGGATGACCGGAGTTCGTAGCGGCAGTCTGGTCCGATTCCCGGGACTTCGATGGTGTGGCGGAAGGGTATGGCGGTTTCGGCGGCGTAGAATGGCATTTCATCGTCGCTCACGACATAGAGCGCCCTGAGTTCCACCACGCCGGCTACTTCGATGCCGTTTTCTACGATTCTTTCCTCGTCGATCTTGATTTTGCCATCGCTGTGGCAGATCTGCAGAATTTTATTTTTCGGCACGCGCATCTGCAGTTTGTCGGTCAGGCGGCATTTGGAGGAATTGCGGATCAGAAGGCTCTCCAAAGTCTCCTCCTGCACTTTTGGAATGCATTCTCGGTGCGGATGGTAAACGTCCTGCAGAAGTGATACGGTTTCTTCCTGATACAGACAGATGTCAAGTTCGAGTACGGCCTCCGCCTGCAGGACCCGCTCCTCGCCGTCGGAATCGGGCTGGATTTCGAGTGTGGTCTGGCCGAGTGTGCTTTCGATCCGCGGGATCATCTCGGAGATGCAGCCCTGGCATTCCACTTCTGCCTGGAACGGGAGCGCCTGCTCCACCCACTGCAGCGGGTGATCCTCCTCGCCGTCGCTGTACAGACAGAAGACAAAGAGTTCTCCCTGCGCACTGACCCGCCCCTCCTCAGAGCGGAGATCGAGACCGCGCACTTCCAGATCCTGCCAGAGAATCTCGTGCAATTCCGGCTTGCCGGACGGAATCGTAAGCTCCTTTTTGACACGCAGCACATCTTTTTTCTGCACTGCAAGCTCAACCACGCGGTATTCCTGCCTTTTTACCGCGACGTCGCTCTCCCCGCGGATTTCCATCGGCACGGCAAGGTCGCACAGTTCCTCGATCCACGCGTGCAGCGTGACGATCGCGCGCACGCCCAGCTTCCGCGAGTTGATGAGATGCAGGTTCAGATCTTCCACTTCCCAGGTGATGCAGACCTTGTCGCCCCCTGTCAGACCATCGAGATGGATCGTCTCGTCGATCGGAAGCTCGCCGGAGAGCTGGCAGATACGCTACAGGGAGCTTACCTTTAATATA
>ENA-OROD01000689-OROD01000689.1-human-gut-metagenome-genome-assembly--contig:-NODE-689-length-31782-cov-19.640590_pt1 | contig 31782 bp, 31 predicted proteins | sample MGYA00242123_ERZ509038 | MGnify/ENA primary metagenome ERZ509038 (study PRJEB26280, sample SAMEA2338719) | human gut metagenome | biome: human gut; feature: human-associated habitat; material: faeces... | reverse complement strand
TCAGAAAATGTTATTTGCAACATACAAGAAGGAATATAACAAAATAGCGCATCCGAGATTTGTGCCTTCGTTCGTATGAAGAAATTGAATACATTACTATATCAAACGGAGCTGTCAAAACGATCGCTCCGTTTTTGTCTGCTTGGATTTATGAAATTTTCCCGCCTTTCCTTTATAAATCCGCAATAATCCTTGATTTTAAGGTTAAAATATGCTATACTAAAATTGTATGAATATATCTACCCGAAAGTGAGGAAAATTTAATGGATTCCAACATCGAACGCTGGTACTCAATGAAAGAAATTTGCGAATACCTCGGTGTCAGTCGTGACACCGTACTCGCTTGGATAGAAAAAAGAAATATGCCCGCCGCAAAAATCGGTCGTCTTTGGAAATTCAAGGTCAGCGAAGTAGACGCTTGGATGAAATCCGGCGTTGCGGCAGATAATTAAGTTTCGGAGATGTACAATATGGGTTTTATTGAATCGTATAAACATCTTGAAAAACTATGCGGCGAAGTATTAAATGACGATAGGCGTATATCCGCTTATATTGATGAAATGATAAATACTCCCCGTGGTTCTTATCTTGTAAAAGGTTGGGATGATGACCTAAAACAACTGAAACACTACCGTTGGGTTAGGAATCAAATAGCACATGAACCTGATTGTACCGAGCAAAATATGTGTGAACCGTGTGATACTGTGTGGCTGGACGATTTTTATTCACACATAATGAATCAAATCGATCCTCTCGCTTTATATTCTAAAGCCACCAAGCCTCGTCATGCTCAAAAACCGGTACAAGCTCATAAGCCGGAATCCCATACTTACACTTATTCTCAGCCGACTTCTAACCATAGGAAATCATTCCCACAGACTGCCGGTTGTATGACATTTTTAGTAGGTATTTTAATTATTGTAGTTGCAATCGTTTTAATTTCAGGAATATTATAATCTGATTTTGGAGGTGCAATATGGCACTTGAAAATAAATTGGGACTGACAAGTTCCGCAGACCTTGCCCGTGAGGAAGAACGCATCAGCAAGAAAAAGGCTGCGGAACTTTTTGAAAAAGGCATTTTAGATAATCTTCCTGCCGGCAAGTTTTCTACATTGCAGGCAATCCATAAATACCTCTTTGAGGACATATACAACTTCGCAGGTGAGCTCAGAACCGTCAATATTGCAAAGGGCAATTTCCGTTTTGCGCCTTTAATGTACTTGCAAGCGGCACTTGGGAACATCGATAAAATGCCGCAGTCAAACTTTGACGAGATAGTAGAAAAATATGTTGAAATGAATATAGCCCACCCGTTCCGTGAGGGCAACGGTCGCAGCACTCGCATTTGGCTCGACCATATCTTGAAAAATGAAATCGGCAAAGTGGTGAACTGGAGCAAAGTGGATAAGGAAGATTATCTGCTCGCAATGGAGCGTAGCCCAATTAAAGATATAGAAATAAAACACCTTTTAAAAGCGGCACTAACCGATGAAGTTGACAGTCGTGATGTCTATATGAAAGGCATCGACCACAGCTACTACTACGAAGGATATACAACCTTTAAGACGGAAGAATTATGATGACGAAATGAGGTGCAAATATGCCCGACAAAAATTGGCAATTTGAACTTGAAGAATATATAAAGCAAGGCGAGCCTGAAAGAGCCGAAAAAAGTGAAGCGTGGCAAACTGCTATCGGCTTGCAGGCAGTTGACGGGCTGAAAACCTCCGATTATTTGCTGGATACTGCAAAGGATCACATCGAGGGTAAAATTACCATCGACGAAGCTCAGAAGCGTATTCACAGCTATTACGAGCAGAGAACCACCCGCACCGAAACGGAAAACGAAATAAAGGAAGCCGACATCGTTTCCGCAAGAATCACAAAACTGTTGGGCGAAAAGGCGTTTCAATTTTCTCCTGCTGAGTGGATTACCATTCACCGCAGATTGTTCGAGGGCGTATTTGACCACGCCGGACAAATCCGAAAGTACAACATTTCCAAAAAAGAATGGATACTGAACGGCAAAACGGTCATCTATGCTGATTTCAACAGTATAAAAGATACTTTGGATTATGATTTTGCCACCGAAAAACAGTTTTCCTATGAGGGACTGTCAGTGGAAGCATCGGTGAAACACCTTGCAAAATTTACATCGGATATTTGGCAGATTCATCCCTTCGGCGAGGGTACCACAAGAGCCACCGCCGTGTTAATTATTAAGTATATGAAAACCTTTGGGTTCCGTGTCAATAACGATGCGTTCCGTGAAAACTCTTGGTATTTTCGCAACGCATTGGTTCGAGCAAACTATAACGATTTGCAAAAAGGTATTCATTCCACCACAAAGTTTTTGGAATTGTTTTTCTCAAACCTTCTGCTCAACACAAATCATGAACTGAAGAACCGCTATATGCATGTTGATTTTGTGGATGAGAATACTTCCCAAAGTGCCAAAAGCGAAACTCCAAAGTGCCAAATTGACACTTTGAAGTGTACTTTAGAAAAACTTGCCGTGTTAGATTTAATAAAAAAGAACCCGTCTGTTAAGCAGGCCGAGCTTGCAGAACAAACAGGAAAGTCCGTCAGAAGCATAAAGCGCATTATAGACTCTCTGAAAGATAAACAATATATCCGTAGAGTTGACGGCAAACGCTACGGAAAATGGGAAGTTTTGTTTTAAAACGTGTGGTTTAACGTTTCCTTTTGTTGTCGTTAAGACTAAAGAACTTTAAGTATTATAACGAGGTGCTCGAAATGATAAAAACCGTATCACAAACAACAATCGCTGATGTGTTTTCAATAACCAGCGACAAAATATATAAGATTCCGAAATACCAACGTGAATATACTTGGGGAATCAAAGAATGGGATTCACTCTTTAATGATGTGACCGAAAATGATTTTGGTTACTTTCTCGGCTCCTATATTTGTGTGAATAGCAGCACGATAAATGGAACAGTATTAGAGGTAATTGATGGTCAACAGCGTTTTTCAACAATCACCTTATTACTGGCAGCTCTTTACTCCGAACTTGCTAAACATAAAACCGAAATGGATGAAGATGACCTGAGCGAGCTTTCTAATTTGAGAAACGAGCTTGCGAACAAAAAGCAGAAATTTACTGTTTCGGGTGGCAAAGTCACGGAATATAACCAGCGACTTTTGCTTCAGAAACAAAACTCAAACGACGAGGACTATTCTTTCATCCTTTCTGATAATGGCATTATTACGCTTAAACTTTCTAAGCCTTCCAATTTCGGTAAAAGAAGAATTGCAAAGGCTTATCGTCATTTTCAAAAATTGATTGATGATGAAGTACAGGAAATCAAAGCAGATAATCCAAATATTACTGACATAGGAGCGTTATTCCAGATTGTAAGAAAATTTGAAGCAGCAGTACTGGTAGGAATTGAAGTCGATACCAATAAAGATGCCTATATGCTCTTTGAATCTCTCAATCACAGAGGTGTTCCGCTTTCTGCTCTTGATCTGATTAAAAACTCTCTTATTGCACAGGCTGAAAACTCTGCTGACGCAGATAATGCTTATGAACAATGGAAACAGATATTAAAAGCCGTTGGACAAGATGACTACTCCGTTCAGGAACGCTTCTTCAGACAATTCTATAATGCATTTAGAGATGAATTGAATGCGCCCTACAAATCTGCTGACAAGAAGTATTATCTTGGCTATTTAGCAACAAGAACAACTTTGATTGATATCTACGAAAAAATGATTAAGAGCGATTATCGTGTCCTTTTGGAAAACCTTTCAGAAAAAGCAAACAAATACTCTATCATTGTAAATAATACCGATGATGAGTATGTTTACACAACAAGCATGCAAAACTTAGCAAGAATCTCCGGTGCTCCTTCATATTTGTTGCTGATGTATTTGCTGACTAACCAAGAAAAGCTCCGCCTTTCAGATGAGAACATAAAAGCTATCGTTGATACACTTATCGTTTTCTTTGTAAGAAGAAACCTAACCGATGTTCCGAACACTCGCAAACTTACTCAACTGTTTATTGATATTATTGCAACGATTAAATTTGAGAGTGGAAACAAAATTGTTGAAAGTATCAAAGATATGCTTAAGTCTGTTTCGGCAACGGATGAAGCCTTTGAAGAAAAACTTCGTGGACCTATTTACGACGAAAATCCCGAAGCTACTCGTTTTGTCTTATGCAATATTGAAGCACAACATCAGACAAAGGAAATCTATTCTGATTTGTGGTCAAGAGATACAAGCAATAAATATGTTTGGACTATTGAGCATATCTTCCCCGAAGGTGAAAATATTCCCAAAGAATGGGTTGATATGATTGCTGACGGTGATAAGGCAAAGGCAATCCAAATCAGAGCCGATTATGTACATACCCTTGGCAACTTAACAATCACCGGATATAATCAGAACCTTTCAAATATGTCTTTTGAACATAAGAAGGAAAGAAAATCAAAGGACAAAACAAAAGATATTGGTTACAAAAACGGCTTGTTCTTAAACGAGGATGTTGTAACTGAAACAGAATGGACTGTTGATAAAATAACCACAAGAACTGACAAGATTGTAAAAAAACTTCTTAAAATGTATAAGTGGTGATTATTTCAGTACGTTGTACGACACATATCTTTTCTTCAAATTACAGTTCAATAGAACTATCAGTGCGAAATTTGTAGATATGTGAGATATAATAAGTGATTAGGAGTTTTTGATGGATAATCATACAAAAGAACAACGTCATAAAAATATGCAAGCTGTAAAAAATAAAGATTCGCAAATTGAGGTAATGCTTCGCAAAGAACTATGGCGAAGAGGGTTGCGATATCAAAAGAACAGTAAAAAGGTTTTTGGCAAACCCGATATTGTTTTTCTCGGTAAAAAAGTCGCTGTATTTTGCGACAGCGAGTTTTGGCACGGATACGATTGGGAGAACAAGAAAAATGAAATTAAATCTCGCAGAGAATTTTGGATTCCCAAAATAGAGCGAAATATGCAAAGAGATATTGAGGTAACAAACCAATTAACGCAAGAAGGTTGGATTGTACTGAGATTTTGGGGAAACGAAATAAAGAAACATATAAATGATTGCGCAGATACAATTGAAAGGGCGGTAAAAAGGAATGTCTAAACTCAATTCTATTGATTTGTTTGCAGGGATCGGCGGAATTCGGCTTGGCTTTGATAGGGCTTTCGGGAAAGATATTGAGACTGTATTTGTAAGCGAATGGGATGAATATGCACAAAAGACATATAAAACCAATTTCAATGACCACTTTGAAATTGCCGGAGATATAACAAAAATAGATGAAAAAGAGATTCCTGCATTTGACATTTGCTTAGCTGGGTTTCCTTGCCAGGCATTCAGTCTGGCAGGTCAGAGAATGGGTTTTGATGATAATTACAAGGGGTTATGCAGAGGAACGCTATTCTTGGATGTTGCCCGTATTTGCGAATATCATAAGCCTAAAGTGATTTTTTGCGAGAATGTAAAAGGTTTAGTTATTCACGACAAAGGCAGAACATTTAAGATTATTTGCAAAACATTTGAAGATTTAGGCTACAAGGTTTTTCATAAAGTTTTAAACAGCAAAGATTTCGGCGTCCCTCAAAACAGAGAAAGAATATACATTGTAGCTTTCAGAAACGATATAGCACCGGAAAAATTTGAATTTCCAAAGGCAACCGATGATACAAAGCGAATTAAAGATATTGTTGAAGAAGAACCCGTGCCTGCAAAATATTATTTGAGTGATGTTTATGTTGAAACTCTCCGCAGACATAAAGCACGCCACGAATCAAAAGGAAACGGTTTCGGGTATGAAATTCGTGATTGGGACGGAATCGCCGGAGCAATAGTTTGCGGTGGTATGGGAAGAGAACGCAATTTGCTTATTGATAAGCGGCAAAAAGATTTAACACCTACAACCCATATAAAAGGTGAAATAAACAAAGAAGGAATCAGAAAAATGACTCCTCGCGAATGGGCTCGATTGCAGGGATTTCCGGATACCTATAACCTTCCGCTTGCTGATGTCCATTTGTATAAGCAGTTCGGAAACAGTGTAACGGTTAATGTTATTGAAGCCATAGCTGAAAATATTAAGGAGGTGCTTGAGAATGACGATTAAAGGCAAAAAACTTAATAAAGGTGAATGGGCTGAATTTTATGTAATGCTTAGGTTGTTAGGTGAAGGAAGATTATATACAGCAAATAAGCTGCTGCAAAAGAACTATAAGAGTTATTTGGATGTCTTAAAGATTATTCGTCAGGAATGTGATTCACAAGTTTTAGAATATATAATTGATGACGAGAAAAAAGTTGTAATTATAAAACCACAAGATGAGAGTAAGATTTTAGCATCTATACCAACTAGTGAATTCAATGAAAACGCAACAACTCTTTTTGAAGGAATCAAGAATTTAAAAGGTAGTTCGGTTCAAGCTCCGGATTCGGTTTGCGATTTTGCAAAAGTAATTTACGTTGAGAAACCAAAGGCCCCGGCGGTAAAAGCTCTTAAAAAACAATTTGGTGGAAAAAATGACATTTTTATTGAGGTTAGAGATGGACAAACCTCTATTATTTCTGTGATGGGATTTTCTATTAAATCAAAATTCGGACACAATCCTACTCTTTTCAATGCAGGTTCTTCATCACAGTTTCTTTTTAAACTTTCAGGATGTGATGATATTAAACTTAATGAGTTTAATAATATTTCTGATAAAGAAGGTCGTGGCTGGGCAAAATGCAAGGAATACCTGAGGGATAATGGTATCACAATGGAGTTTTCAAGAACACGAAATCCGATATATAACAATAATTTGTTTCTTGTAAGAGAGTCCATGAGTTCTATTATGGCTTGGTGTGTAAAAGACAGATTAATCGATTCCAAAAATGCTTTTGAGGTGAAAGAAACGGTTGAAAGAATGGCTATCGCAAATCCATTAAAAGTACCTAATCCGGATATTTATTATGAGAAAGCTATAAAGGATTTCCTTATGGCAGGTTTTACTGGTATGACTGCAGGTAAAGAATGGGATGGAAAAGAACAAGTAAATGGTGGTTACATAGTAGTTATGGATGATGGCGATGTTATATGCTACCATTCAAATGACCGTGAATCTTTCAGAGATTACTTGTACAGAAATACACATTTTGAATATGTGAGTGCAGACAAATATGTTTGGAGTAGAATTTGCAAGATAGACGGAGAGTATTTTCTCCCATTAAATGTTTCGGTTAGATTTAATACACATACACGCTGATATGAAGATAGGTAGTTTATTTGCAGGAATCGGCGGTATTGATTTGGGATTTGAACAAGCAGGATTTGAGATAGCTTGGGCAAATGAAATCGATAGTGATGCTTGTAAGACATATAAATTGAATTTTCCGAAAACAAAACTGTATGAATGCGATATACGAGCGTTAAATGCCGATGAATTACAGAAAATTAATATTTTAACGGCAGGCTTTCCGTGTCAATCATTTTCCGTTTGCGGAAATCAACAAGGATTTAAAGACAAAAGAGGTAATCTCTTCTTTGAAATAATGAAGATTACGGATAAATTGCAACCTCCTATTATTTTCTTGGAAAATGTCGCAAATCTTACGGAACACGATAACGGAAAAACCTTTAACGCAATACATAATGAATTAGCAAGCCGAGACTACTATATACGATATATTATTGCCGACGCTTGTGATTACGGTGTCCCGCAGCACAGAACGAGGACATATATTGTTGCTTTTAAATCAAAAGAAGCTTGTGATAAATTCAGATTCCCCGAAAAATGCAAACTTGAAAAAAGAATATTTGATATTATTGATAAAAACGTCAATGCAGATGATTCGTATTATTTGGACACCGATTCTTATCAATATAAAAAGTTACGCTCCTCAATTAAAGATGATAAGCAAATATATCGCTTTTCGGATTACGGAATTCAAGCGAGCAAAGAAGGGGTCTCTTTTACATTGAAAGCCAATATGGGTACTTGGAGAAATCGCGTTCCTTACATAAAAGATAATTTCGGAATTAGACGCATTACGCCGTATGAATGCCTTGCTCTACAGGGATTTCCCAAGGATTATCACTTTCCGAAAATTCCAATGACGAGCGCATATAAACAATGCGGTAATAGCGTGGTTGTTCTGGTAATTAAAAAAATAGCAGAAAGCATTCTTTCTGTGATAGGAGGAAAATGTTAATGTCGAATTTTTTACATTTCAGCGCATCGACTAACGTTAAAAATTTATTTGGTCGAGGTCTTGTAACCGATCAAATTGCTGCAGTATTTGAATTAGTTAAGAATTCATATGATGCTGATGCACAAGAAGTGCATATTGTATTTGACAATTTAAATACCGAAAACGCTTCTATTCTAATTGCCGACAATGGTTGTGGAATGGATTTAGATGATATCAAGAACAAATGGATGATTATCGGAACTGATAGCAAGAAGAATATCGGTTATTCACCCAAATACCACAGACCTTTAAACGGCGACAAAGGTATAGGAAGATTTTCCGTAGACCGTCTAGGCTCACATCTAAGAATGATAGCCCAAAAAGAAGATAGTAATACGAGATATATTGCTGATTTTGATTGGTCTCAATTTGATGATAAAAATTCTGATATTAGCGATGTTTCTATTCCGTACTTTGTTGAAAAAACTGACAAAATCAGCAAAGGAGTATCTTTGAAAATAACCAGATTAAGAGATACTTGGGATGAAGGAAAACTAAGGGAATTATATAGAAGTTTGAGACTTTTCAAAAGTCCTTTTTCTCAAGAAGATAACTTTAAAATTTATATTACCGCCCTAGAGTACGGATACAACAAACATGAAGTAGTTGTTGAAAAGCTTGAGGGGGTTAGTTCGTTATGGTTAAACGCCGTTATAAACGGAGATAAACCAGATAGCATTCGTATTACTGTAAATAAAGATGGATTAGAATATGAAGAAATTTGTGAGAATAAATACAATTTTGGCGACGTAAAGGTACAAATATTCTTCTTTAATCAAGGCGATAAAGTCAGATTTGCAAACAAATATGGGCTACGAGTTCGTGACTACGGAAATATCAGGCTATATAGGGATAATTTTAGAATTTATCCGTACGGAGAATCTACAAACGACTGGCTCGATATAGACAGAAGACAAACACAGGGTATGATGCGATTTTTTGGTACAAGAGATTTGATCGGTTTTGCTCAAATTTCTAAAGAGAACAATCCTTCGCTTGTACCACTAACCAACAGACAAGGCTTAGAAGAAAACGATGCATATCAACAATTAAAGCATTTTGTTGTTGATATATGTATCAAAACTCTTGAATCATATTATTTTAACAAAATAAAAAAGGGCTCTAACGAAACCATTAAAAAAACAAAAGTTGAAATATCAGGCGCAGTTGAGGCATTGGACCAATTGGCTTTAGCAATTAAACGCCAGAACCCAGATGTAGCAAAGCAGATTAAAGATCATACTTCTACAATCAGAAAGCAACAAAAAAGTCAAATCCAATATGTTCAGGACCAACAGGAAATCGTAAAGGTTTATTCTAGAATTGCTCAAAAGGAGACTTTTTTACACAAACTTATTCATCAATCGATGATTCATGTTCAGGATGCAAATACTGCTCTTGATAATTTCATCAACTCAAGCAACTTAACTTCAGAGCAACAAGAAGAATTATCGACGGTACAAACTTTCATTTCAGAAGCTTTATCATTACTTGTTACAGTAAGAGATGATGTTGTTAAGAAAAGAGAAAAGGCCCTGCAAAATGTTGCTACTTTGGCACAAAAGTATGTAACAGATAACCATTCTCTTTTCGATGAAAATGATATTAATATCACAGTTAAAACTCAAGGAAGTCTTTTATACAATGTCGATTCGGGTGATATTAAAGCGATCCTTAATAACCTCGCTACCAACGCAGTAAAATCTTTAAAAAAGGTTACAGATCGAGAAAGAAAAATTCAATTTGAACTGTATAAAACCAATAAGTTTCTAATTATTAAATGTATTGATAACGGCGTAGGAGTTCCCGAATTTGAAAGAGAACGTATTTTTGATCCATTCCAAAGTACAACAGGTGGTTTTGGTTTAGGTTTAACTATTATTGATGAAATAGCAAAAGAATACGGAGGGGCTCTTGAACTCATTGAAACCGAAATAGGAGCATGCTTCTCTGTAAAATTGAGGTGTTAATAGAATGTTACACAGAAAAATATTAATAATTGACGATAATCCCCGTGTTGAAAACGTATATATTCCTGCATATAAACGCCAAATCGATCAAATGAAAGACGGCTTTCCAAAATGGAAAGAATATGAATTTTTACTTACTCACAAGAATTCTATGCAAACCGCACTGGAATATCTTTCAGATCCTGAAAATGTTGTTGATGTTTTGGTTGTAGATTACGATTTCGGCGTAGAAAGGACTTTTACAAACGGTACAGCTTTTGTAAAACATATACGAGAAAATGTGAATCGTCATTGTCAAATTGTATTTTATACTATGCAATCTATGGATAGTGTTGAAAAAAGCGAACTAAGAGATCTTATTAACTCAGATGTGTACAAGTTCGTTGATAAAAGCAACGATAATTTAGCAATGGCGAAAACGATTTTTGATGCAGCAACACAAAGGAATCCCGTTGTGGAATCCTTAGAAAAATTCATGGTAAACTACAAAAACCTTTTAAACACGTATGAGTATAGTTTTGAAGGTGCGAAAATGACATTTAGTGAGATGATAAATCACATTCGAATGGACGATGAAATAGGACGTACCTTTGTTGAAAAACTTTTACAAAAAGGTATTTTGTTATCAACAGATATAGGGAGATAATTCATTGGATGCCATAATGCTTGCAATGAAAAAACGAGGTATTCGTTTTTTTAGTAAAGTAAAATTTAATCATACAGATGTTAAGCGCTTTTATAGTAAGGTTGATTTTATTCCTTATATGCGTTCTAGACGTATGAACTATGACAATGTTCTTTTAATGGCTCACGGATCTTCGAATGCAATATTAACGACTACTAGAAATCCCAACAAACCATATAATATTTACATATCAGAAACAGAAACGCACATATTCCAGAACGATTTTGTTTTTGCAATTTCATGTTTGACCGCACTTGAATTTGGACAAAAATGCATAGATAATGGAGCTATAACTTATTTGGGGTATCAAGTAGAGATTGGACCATTGTTCAGTTCTTATTCTACTTCCATAACAAATTTGCCTAAAAGAGTGAGTACTGCGCTTGATACAATAATAAAACATATTTTTGTTCAATCACTATCAGTTGCATTCCAAGAGTTTTTATGTAATCCAATAAGCGTCAGTGCTTTAAAAGAGCGTTTTTCATATCTTGTAGAACGGGAAATTTCAGAACTATTAACATTAAATGCTGGACAAATCTACACGAAATATAACATTAAGATTTGCGAACAAGATTACAATAATTATATAGTTGCTCTTGTGTTAAGAGTATTATCACATTTAAATGAAATTTCCTCACGATTAGTATGTCTGGGAGAAGAAAACTACATTTCGCATTCATTCATTGATTATTATCTAAAAGAAGGACAAACGCCAGACGAGATATTGGAATGTATCACTCATAATGAATACTATAAAAAAATGAATAGTACATATCAAAACATCATTACCAAACGCATTTCAGGAGGTGAAAACAATGTCTGAAAACAAAAAAGAACACATATATATTGACCTGTTTTCAGGTTGTGGCGGTTTAGCACTTGGGATGCATCAAGCGGGCTGGAAAGGCCTTTTTGCCGTAGAAAAAAACGAAGATGCTTTTAAAACTTTAAGAACCAATTTAATTGATTTCAAATCACATTTTTTGTGGCCAGATTGGCTTCCTTTATCAGTTCACGATATTAACACCTTGACCGAAAAGTATAGAGAGCAACTTCTACAATTGTCTGGTAAGGTCACCCTGGTTACAGGAGGCCCTCCTTGTCAGGGCTTTTCAACTGCTGGGCGCAGAAACGAGATGGATTTTAGAAACACTTTGGTTGATTCCTATCTTAAATTTATTGATTTAGTAAATCCAGAAACCATACTTTTTGAAAATGTAACAGGATTTGCTCAAACTTTTAAATCCGATGATAAAACTAAAGGCAAAAATTTTTCTACATATATAGTTGACGAATTACGCAAACGAGGTTATACCGTTGGATTTAATATGATTAATTTTTCTGATTATGGTGTGCCTCAAAGGCGAGTAAGATTTATTTTGTTAGCAAGCAAAAAAATAAATCCAACTGTCTTTTTTGAATTGCTTAAAAATAATTCAGAAACTTTTCTTATTTCCAAAAACCTATCTAAAAGAGTATCGATTAAATCAGCAATATCTGATCTCGAAAAAAAACATGGTACAGTTATATGTCCAGATTCACCGAGTTTTAAATCTGGCGTTTATGGGACTGCATGTAATAGTTTTCAGAGGTATTGCAGAGCTGGATCAAGAAAGGGTGCTGTGCCAGATAGTCACAGATTTGCCAATCATAAAGATGCAACTGTTGACCGTTTTCAAAGACTGTTATCGCTTAACATTCGTGACAAAAACATTTCTAATTTGTTGAAGTCAGATTATGGTGTTAACAAAAATTGTTTTAGCGTTTTGAATGCAAAATTGCCTTCTCCGACATTAACATCTAATCCAGACGATCATATTCACTATTCTGAACCAAGAACACTGACTGTACGAGAATATGCCAGAATTCAAAGTTTTCCAGACTGGTATGTTTTTCGTGGTAAGTATACTACCGGCGGTGAGTGTCGTAAAATGGATGTTCCCAGATATACGCAAATTGGTAATGCAATTCCTCCTTTATTTGCAGAACAGGTAGGATTGGTTTTAAGACAATTACTTGATTTGAAGAAATAACTTCTCAATAAATTTTTGGGGAGACATTGGAATTATATTAATGTCTTCAATATGATTCCAATCTTTATTCCCCACGATGAAAACAGAGCATTTTGATGTTACATAGTTCATAAGCGTTTTTATAACATTTAATGAAATAGCATTTTCATCGATGACAAAGCATGATGAATCAGCAATAGCCATAGCAGCTTCGTAGAAACTGCTATGGCTTATTTCTTCATGCCATAAAATCCATTCATTTACTGCTTTGGTGTTGCATTTTTCTGGTTTTCTGCCAAACAAAAAAATTGTTTTTGAGTGTTTGTCATTGCATATTTCTTTATTTATCGTTTCACATGTTATAACTTTGCTTATAATGTTATTGGAGATTAAACTAGAAATGTTTTTATAATACATACCTTCTGGATTTGATAAAGTTATAATTTTTTCCATCAAAGAGGAAGACCTGTGATTATCATTCTGAATAGTCTTTCTTGTTAGTACTTTTGGACTAACTTCTGATCTTAACAAAGCTGAACTATCTAAATATAAAAACGGGAATGAAATATGATGCATGAGAAGAAACCACCTCATATATAATTATTATCAAAATGGCCTCTATATATCGAAATTATTAATTAAAATATGCAGTTGTTTTTATTTGCATATTAATTCTTTTAAAACTATCTCCACTGCTTCGATACGAATACTATTCATCCGCTGCACCCACAACATTGCGTTTTCCGCTTTGAGGTGTTCGTTTACATTTTCCTTTTCGGAGTATTCTTTTACCAGCCGAGAAAAGAAAATTTGTGCCTCTTCCTCTATATCGGCGAGGTGGGAATGAAGCTTGCCGGAAGTGAGCAGATTGTAATACAGAACTTTGTGGTGCTGCTTCAAATATCGGAGCCGATGCTGTCCCCAAACACCGATAGGGCGTTCTTCTTCGGCGGGTAAAGTAAAATTAGGCAGGCGGTAATCACCTTGCATTATGTATGTGCCGCCGATTTGTTCAAATATTGATTTCATATAGCGAACCTCCTTTGAGCTTAAATTGATTGTAAAAAATGCTCAATTACAAAAAATACAACGAATATTTCGCTGTTCATGACACTTTTTACGACGAACATTGAAAATGAGGCGTTTTTTCGGAATAGAATTACTCTTTTAGCAAATCTTGAAACGGTGTTTCGGTTGAGATAAAAGCATCATAGGCGAAGTTTGCTCCTAAACGAAAGCCCATAATGAAACTGTCGAGATTGGATTCCCCGTTCACAACGCTCCAAGCGTTTACATAGTCAAGAAACCATTTCTTCTGTTCGTTGTGTAGGGCGTTGGTCAGTAAATCCTCGTTATTCATAAGGATTTCCATTTGCTTTTGCACCGCTTTATTCTCTTTTGTACTGCGTGCCTGCGGATCAATATTTCCGTAATAAAATTCTTCTATAAACCGTGACATAAAAATGCACCTGCCTTTCGATTACAGTTTAGCAAAATCGAAAAACAGGTGCGAGTATGCGAATTTTCAAATCGCACATTTCATTTATATACTTGCGATTGAGCAAATCGTAGAGAATAATTAGCATATCATAACCGCAAAACCGTTCAAATCACCACAAAGTTGAGGATAGATAATCTTGTTTAACAAGGATTCAATATCATAATATTAAAGTTATACGAAAGTATATCGTAGAGCTGTTTGGGTTGTCAACTTTGGCATTTACTTTTTTTGAAAAGATTTCTAAAAAACTATTGACATGGGTGTGACCACAAGGTATATCATATAATAGATGAAAGGTGGTGAACTTATGGGATACTCCGTCAAATGGGTTGCTGATAACCTTGGAATTACTCGTGATATGCTTCGATATTATGAAAAAGAAAAGTTGCTCCCCGCTAACGAGAACCGTCACTATCGCAACTATAGTGACGAGGATATAGAACGGATATGGGGCATCAAGCTCCTAATAGGTATCGGGTTTACTGCAAAAGAAATCTATGCACTTATGAACATGCCGGATTATGACTTCGATACCGCTATTGCGAAAAAAGTGAAAGAACTTGAGCGAAAACACGAAGAGGATGTAATATATCTAGAGTTTGCTAAAAGCATAAAGTTTTTGGGTCGTATTCCTACAATATCTAAAATCGGAAGTGTAAAATTTGACGATTTTCTCGCATATGCCCATGAGAACTGGAACTTTTACGATGACCCACGCTCGGCTCCATTTATGCAGATTGCGGACACGCTCATTTCAAAGGAACCGCAGGAATGGAGTCCCGACGATATGGAGCGTATTCTTAAGATGTTCGAAAACTTTGATGCCGAAGGAATGATGCATACATACGCCCTACACGGTTATTATCAGGTTATCTCGGATATGCGAGGCCTCGGCTATGACAACGATGCAGTACAACGAGTTGTTCACTTGTTGCATAAATATTTGGTTGAGCATAATACGGAACCAGGACTTGATGGTAAAATTACTCCGAAATTTATTGCGAAATATACCGCACCTTTTTTCATTAGCGGTGATGTAGCTGTGCAACACGAACGCAACTATGGTAAAGAAGGATGTTTGTTTATCGCACAAGCACTGGCATACTACGGTGGACTTACCATTGAGGACCTATAAAGGAGGATATACATGAGTGATGTAAAAAAGAAGTTTATCAAAAATGAAACCGTCGTTTTGGATAAGGATGTAGAAGTACCGCCTGAGACCAAGAAGAGTTTTTTGGTATGGGTGAAGGTTCATAAGAAACAGTTGATTTTGACAGGAGTCAGCATCACAACAATTGTTGGGATTATTCTTGGTATCAAAAATAAGTATGCATTTGCAGAACTGTGGGCATCGCTTGCTAATAGTATAAAAGAAGTTTCTGTTTCCAAAGCGACGGCTATAACAGTAAATCAGTCCTATGTATCTGTTCCTGACGCGTCTCATCCAGTTATAACATATACAACATCGATAGAGGCATTTGATGTAAGTAGGCACGTTAGGACAATGACTGCGGATAAACACCACTCAGCAGCAAAAGCGGCTGAAGCTGCAGCGCTTGGAATCACTCTGCTCCCTAATCAGACTCTTGTAAAACCGTACACGAAGTATGTCGCTTAAGAAGGAGGTCAACTATGGCTGAACAGAAAAAGAAACGAAAAAGCATAGTTGATATCCTCACCTATGCGTACATACGAAACATCAAGAAATGGATGTTTTGCCCTTCCTGTCAGAATGGCAAGATGACCATCAATAAAAAGTCCACGCTTTGGACTTGTGAGGAATGCGGCTATAAGCTTTCGGCAGATGAATTTGAGTATGACTATGTATTCTGGTTTTGCGATGAGTGCAATTCATACCTGAATAATCAGGAGGGATTTGACAGAAACGCTTCTCGCCATATCTGCCAAAAATGCGGATATGAAAATGATACCACATTTGATAACCTGAAAGGCATCTGTTCAGATTGTGGAAAGGTCATCCCTGATTTTGATGGAACTTTGTGTGCTGAATGTAGACTAGCTCGTCGTCAGAAAGCAAAGGAGTGGCTTGCCACTGTTGGCAAGATTGCCGGAGTGGTAACATCTGTAGTTGGAGCTGTTTATCTTGCTTCGCAAACAACTGATGATGAAGATTGTACCAATTATACACCTCTCCTTGGTGAAGATGATGAAGGAGGCAATGGTATGAGATGCGCAAATTGCGGAAATACCGATGAAAGTACTTTGTGGGACGAGGGTGACACAATTTATTGTTCCAGATGTACACATAGAACTTCTAAAGAAACAGAAGAAGACGACATGGTCGAGTGTCCATACTGCCACAGAATGAGAGACCGCAAGGCAATGTATTGCCGCTGGTGTAACGATTCTACCTGGCAGACAAGCACACAAGAAGAATTTGAAGAAACAGATAGAATACTGAAAGATATGGGATATTAAAAAATGCCTCACTACAGAGAACCACTCCAGTAGTGAGGCGTTTATGTGATTGCGAATTTTTAAATCGCACATTACTTCTTCTGCTTCATCTTCCGACTAAAATCGTTCAGCGTTTGGATATGCCACAGGCTTTTGCGGGCGATGGAACGGAAGGTCAGCGAACAGAAAAAGTCGATTAGAAAGATTTTCGGTATGTAAAAGAGCTGTCCTTTTCGGAACGATTTAAGCTCACCACGGTTGCACCAATTATTTACGGTGGTTTTGGCGTAGCCGGTCAAGGTGACTATCTCCTGCACGGTCACGACATCCTTATACTTGCCAAGCAGTTTTGCGTAATAGTTGTGCATTTGCCGGAGAACATCTTCTGGCAGTTCCTTTGAGAGCTTTGCAACATAGTGACCTCCGTACCATCCCCTCGGTGCGGAATAAAGTTCGGGATAAACGGCTCGTTCCTCAAGGTACGCCCGAACATCCTCTTTTTTGATTTTATAGCACCGTGTTTTCTTGCCCGTCCACTCACAGGGAACCTTGCCACTTTTTAGCAAATGCAATGCCGTAGACTTGCTGATATGGCAGAGCCTATAAAACTGATCCTTATTCATCATTTCGGTCAACAGGCTCACCGTTGACAGTTTGTACCATAGGCTCTAATACTTTGTACCCCAGGGCATTAATAAGAATTTTAACGTTATCAATAAACTCCTCCATCGCGGAAACTTGCGATTCTTTCATTACAGTATTTCTATAAGTATTTTTAGTAAGAACGGTATAACGCTTATTATCACATGCGATTTCCACAAAACGATTTTCAAGGTATCTTATAAGCGCCTTATTAAAATCACGACCTGTAAATAACACAGCAGTGTTCCAATAGTATTTTTCTTTCTCCATTTGGCTGTCCCGTATATGTTGAGTCAGTCGATCTTTGAGATTTTCCGCTTCACCGATGTAAACGGAATCAGTCCCATCGTCCTCTTTACAAAAAAGAAAGTAAACTCCTGCCTGAGATATGTCATCACGGTTACAGGTTGCAACTTCAATATGCGGGATTTTAATGGCTTTACCGTTCCAGCTAGAGAGTTCTGCTGTAATAATGCTGTCTGCAGTACCGTTCACAAGGAAAAATTCAATTGATTTTCCATAAGTCACACAAATCACCTCCTTATACAATATGCTTTTCTTCAGTTATTTTATTTTTAGAGGTGTATACGGTTAACATTCTTCGACGATTAGACGCTTACAGGGTTTTTCATTTTGTCTAAAAAGCCAAGCGCAGCTGACGTAAAATCCATCGGCTGCGCCTATATGTTTTTATATTATTCGGTTATGTCATCACATGGCTTTTTAAATAATATTGCTCACATTTCAACGCTGTACACATATTTTCCGCTTGAAACTTCAAAGCTCTTTCCGTCGGGCAGCGTGATGACAGCGCTCGTGTTAAACGGAACATTAATCGAGAGGACAAAAACGCCGTTTTCAAAATTCCAATTGATTTTGATAGTTCCGCTCGAAAGCTTTTTGAAACATGACACGCTCGTGAGTCCGCCTCCGACGAGGGGTGCAACCTTAAATTTTTTGTAGCCCGGCTCAATCGCTTCGAGTCCCGCGACGCGCCTATATAACCAATCGCCGACTGCACCGTTCGCATAATGGTTGAAAGAAACCATTCCTCCGCCGACAGCGTTTACCAGACCGCTTCCCGGATCTTTTCCGAGATTGACGGTTCCATCGGGTCGAAGCGCGTCCCAACGCTCCCAAATTGACGTTCCTCCGGCTTTGACTTCATACAACCACGACGGGACGGTATCCTGAAGTAAAAGGTCATATGCTTCATTTATATACCCGTTGTCCGAAAGGGCGAAAAGGAGATATGGTGTTCCGAGGAAGCCGGTGGAAAGATGATTATCGGCTTCTTTCACGAGTCTTAAAAGGTTTTCAGCATATTTTTTTCTTTCCTCTCCACTCACCATTCCAAAATACAGCGGGCAAACATAGGCCGTTTGAAACTCGTTTTTGAGCGTTCCTTTTTTGTCGGTAAAAACGTTCCGATATGCGTTTTCGATGCACTTTCGCTTTTCTTGAAACGCCTTAGCCTCCTCTTCAAAACCGAGAATGGTCGCAATTTTTGATGCGAGGGCGCAATCGTTGGCATAATATGCGGTTGAAATCCACTTCTTTTTTGCCATCCATTGCTTTTGATTTTCGTTCGGAGCGCACCAATCGCCGTAAGAAAATCCGTGCGACCAAATGTATCTATCTTCCCCCGATGAAAACGCCGCCGCTTTCTTTTCGACTCCCGAAAGATATCTTTTCATCATCGGATAAAACTTTTCAAGAATGGTTTTGTCCCCGCTGTTTTGATAAAGCGCCCACGGGACAAGGAAAACACAGTCGGACCAGCCGGCCGTAATCTTTGTTCCGCCGAAATGTTTGACCCGAGGAACAACGACGGGGATTCCTCCGTCTTTTGTCTGCTGTGCTTTCACATCAATAAGCCACTTTCTAAGAAAGCGGTTCATATTGAAGTTGAAACACGCCGTCGAAGCAAAAACGGAGATGTCGCCCGTCCAACCGAGTCTTTCGTCGCGCTGCGGACAGTCGGTCGGGATCTCAAGGAAGTTTGAAAAACCGCTGTATCTTATATTCTTTTGAAGGCGGTTAATGCTTTCGTTGGAGCAGAAAAAGTCTCCCGTTTCCTCGTCAATCGAGGAAATAACCTTCATTCTGACCTTGACGTTTTCAGGCTCAATTCCGCAAAGCTCGGCATAACGAAAACCCATAAAGGTAAATTTCGGGCAGTAGGTCTCTTCTTCTCCGCCGCAAACATATTCAAGCTTTGCTTTCGCCGAACGCAGCGGCTTTGTAAAAAGCTCGCCGTTCAAAAGAACCTCCGCATGTCGAGCGGTTATCCTCTGCCCTTTTCTCCCTTTAATTTCAAGTTCGAGAACTCCGGCGCAGTTTTGACCAAAATCATAGATATAGCCGTTTTGGCTTTTTTGAATCTCTTTCGGTTCGAGCGTTTCGATTATTTTTGCAAATTTTCCGTACGATGCGACGAGGCGCGGAGAAATACGGGGCTTCTCTTTTTCGGCATTTTCGAAGATCGCCTTGCTCAAGGTTTTCGTTGCGTCGAATATCTCTCCGTTATAAAACGACACGTCTCTGACAGGCCCGTCAGCGGTAACGAGCCAGCTTTCGTCGGTTTTAATTTCGTCTTTTCGCCCATCGTCATATTCGATTTGAACAAGCGCTTTGAGCGCGAGCCTGTCGGCGCCGAGCTTATTACTTCTATTCAGGCCAAAAATCCCGACCGCCCAACCGCCCGCAACGGTGAAAACCAATTCGTTTTTCTCTTCGAGAAACGGCGCAATGTCATAAACCTGATATTGAAGTCGGTCTTCAAAACTCGTGAAACCGGGAGCAAAGCGGTCATCGGAAATCTCTTTTCCGCAAAGCGTGAAAGAATAAATTCCGAACGCGGTTGAATAAAGCCGCGCTTTTTTCACCTTACCCGAAAGCAAAAACTGACGTTTGAAGACGAGCGGAATGGGGCTTTTTCCGAAACCGACGTGATAGTTCGGCTTCGTTATCCACTCCGCAGAAAAATCACCGGAAAGAAAGCCCGTTTCAAACTCCGCCGTTTTTTCGGCTTTGTTTCCGTAATTGTCACAAACCGTCGCTTCCACCGTATAAACCGTGCACGGGAGGAGAGCTCTTCCGCCATAAACGATATTGTCGACAGTAGAGCTTTGCTCTTCTGTCTGCCAAAGGACAGCTTCGCCACTTTTGACCTTAAGGGAATATGAAGAAATAAAAGCGTTTTCAAGCTCGTTTTCGGTTTCAAGAGTGAAGCGCGGATTTTCACTGTCTGTCACGGCAAAACCGCACAGATCATCGATTCGGATATTTTTAAGTTTCATTTTCCGCCGTCTCCCGTCTTTCCGAAAGCACCGCCTGAATTTTTTCGGCTTCTTCATTGTTGATTCTGTAAAGCAACAAGAATACAATCGCACCAACAAAAACCACTATACCCGGAATCAAGCCGTCAGCAAGGCTGAGGCCTAACTTTGTGTATGAGCCCTCGCCGTTTGCTGTCCATGAAAGAACGTAAAGCGAAAAAGCTGCGCCTATTCCGTTGCTGATTTTTGTAATCATTGAAGTCGCTGCGGCAATCACGCCCTCAGCACGCAAGCCGAGCTTGTAGTCCACATAGTCGATATTATCCGCCTGAATCGAATAATACAAAAGCTGTGCAAAGCTTGTTCCGCAGCTGCAAATTACGCTTGAGATGCAGGCGGCGACAAGACCGCTCGTTTTGTCGTTGACCGCAACAAGACGAACGAGACAACCGATCGCCGTGACGATCATTCCGCAAACATAAATCCTGCGCTTTCCAATCTTCTTCGCGAGCGGAACGGCAAGCAATGAGACGGGGCCGCCGACAATTGCGACCGTATTCATAATCGTGAGCTTTCCGATCGAGCCGAGCGCGTGCGTTGCATAATATGAATTCGACGTTGCAACGAACGCAAGTCCCGTCTGAACAATGAGTCCGCCGATGAAGAAAGCGATAAGCGGCTTCAATTTAATGATTCTTAAAACATCCTTTGCTTTATATCCGGCATCCTTGAGCGGTTCGACTCGCTGATGAATGCCCTTGATTCCGCCGAGCGAGCACGAAAGGATGATTCCCATAGCAAGCAGATTCATAATATTATAGCCCTTGACGGAAGAGTTGAACTTTGCGAAAACAATAGGAGCTATGAGGTTGAGTCCACCGCCGAGACCGTAAGCAAAATTTTTTAGCATTGCAAGGAAATTTCGCTCCTCCATATCGTTTGTCATTACAGGAAGCATACTGTTGAGTGAAATGTCCATAACGGGGAAGGTCACACCGAGAAGCATATATGAAATATAGGCAACTATAACCTTCATCGAGTCCGAAACATATGCCGGACCCATCCATACCACGGCATAGTTCAAGGTGCAGATGATCGTTCCGACAATAAGAATCCGTCTGAATTTTCCGAACTTTGAGTTTGGCGCTCTGTCAATGAAATAACCGATGAGCGGGTCATTCACTCCGTCAAAAACTCTTGCTATCAAAAACATTGTTCCGACGACCTTTGCGTCCATGCCGAGTGTGTCGGTATAGAAAATCGAAAGGTATGCGTTGACCATGGTCATTATAGGGATGTTTCCGAGGTTCACGAAGAAATATGACACGCGTTCCTTCCAAAGCGGCTTATTCCCGAGCTGAAGCGTGGCACCCAATCCGGAAAGCTTTGATTTCTTTTCTTGGTTTTCTTTCATTGTTATGACCGTTCCTTTCCGCTGCGTGTAAGACACAAAAGGCTCAGAAAGCCTTGCACCGTAACACAGCATTAAAAATCTGTGTTGAGACATGCTTGAGAATTTATATTCATTGCAGAGTACGTGGATGTGAGTGGGCACAGCGAAAGCTGAACCGCATTGTTGTGTGTATCAGATGCTCTTTCAAGCACAAATTACATTATTACTCCTATATTCAACAACGCATCTTTTCAATAAAAAGAAAAAAGGCGGCAAAAAATTATGATTCATCTTTCCTCTCCATAGGAATTGTAACATATCGTTGTGATTATTTCCACCACTTTCTGAAGAAATATCCGCAATAAAAATCGCAATCAGCGCCTTGAAATGCTGTATAAAGCCTTTCAAGGCGCTGCTCATTCTTTTTATTCTACATATTGCCGGGCGAATTCCCGGTAAAGCTGCTGTGCGAAGCGATGAACATACGCCGAAGCAGCTTCTACGCATGGAAAAAGAGACTGTCAAATCCATCCGAACGGGCAAAGGCTCTGATCGACAATATTATGCTTTTTCGGGAATACCACGTGAAGTACCCATCCCACGGCTATCGGTGGCTCAATGCCAAGATACGTTTGGATACCGGCCTCGTGCTTTCCCCAGCGTATACCCATAAATGCTGCAAAATTGCCGGGATCAAAAGCAGGGCAAAGCATTACAGGTACAAAAAGCCGGGCGATACGTGCCGTGTATTCCCTAATCTGTTTATGACAGAACTGAGAATCGACAGGCCGCTTCAATGCATCGTCAGCGACATGACGGCTTTCTATGTGAAGGGCGTATATTATGAGCTGACGCTGTATATGGATCTGTGGAACAACGAGATCGTCAGCCATTCTCTTTCATCCAAGCGCGGAGACAGGATGACCTACATCAGCGGCCTTCGGGATCTGCTTGAACTCAAAAAGCAGCATTCCGAATACAGGATGATCCTGCACTCAGATCAGGGAGCTGTATATGCGTCAAAAGCATTCAATGAGCAAAGACATGCCTATTCTCTTAACTATCTGACACCCGTTCAATTCAGAATGTCCTATGCCCCGCCACGCCTGATCAATAACTCATATTTCCCTGCCCATTTCTTTCGCTTTTGTGTCCATTTTTTGTTGACTAGTGCACTCTTCCTTTGGCAAAGAACTGCACCCCACTAAAATCAAAAATGCACCCCCCTCCAAACCGTAATTGCACCCCCTTAACGGGTTTCTATCAAAATTAGAGTCATTTGCCAAAAAGTCCAGTAAAAGGCAGGCTCTCATAAGGACACTTTCAAAAAGTGACCGATTGAGAGCAGCACAACGCCACAGAGATTTAAAACTCTGTGGCGTTGTGCTTTTTTATAGCTAACAGGAAAATGATTAGAAAAAATTTTGATCTTTGATTAAGGTTGCGGGCGTAACAGTTACTGCAAAGTGATTTATTCTACAATGGCGGCGTCCGTCAGTCTGGAATAGTAAGCAGTATATTTCCGTAAAAACAGCAAAGCCGCCCGGTTTCGGACGGCAAATTGGCACAGGCTGTGTTTTATACTCCCCAAAGCAACATGCCGAGTGCGGCAGAAAAGAGTATCATTATAATCGGCGACGGTGCAGTTTTTTTTGATTCTTTTATATCCGAAATGTGTCAGCCACAGAATGGCAAAGACCAAAATGGATTTAGGATCCGGAGCAAGCGCCGAATGAATATTCGTAAAACCAAGCAATGTTGATATGGTCATACCGATTGCCGTAGCGAGAATCATTGCAATAACGCAGGGGCGGATGCCGGAGAGAAAAGCGTTGACGCCGGCATATTTCATCAGGTTTTTGAGTACCGCCGCAATTAAAAGTATAATAATGGAAGACGGAAGAACAACGCCGAGCGTAGCAAGAAACGAGCCGAGAATGCCGCCTTGTGTGGAGACTATAAATGTCGCCATATTAACGGCAAGCGGACCGGGTGTCGATTCCGAAACGGAAATAAAATTTAAGAATTCGCTTTCCGTTAGCCAGCCGTTTGAAATGACTGTTTCTCTTACAAGGGAAACCATTCCGTATCCGCTGCCGAAGGAAAGGGCACCGATCATTAAAAAATTCAGGAATAATTTCAGGTAGATCATTGTTAATTGCCGTTTCCTTTCCGCAGTTTTTTCAGGAAGAAAATCACATAGTAGGCTCTTGCACAAATAATGCATACGGGGATCAGCCAAAGAGCAAGATTGTATATATGCTCCTTGTTGATGCCGGTTTTTCTGCATCGGCATATCGCCAAAGCAAAGCCAAGCACCATACCGCAGGCGATAATGAGTCCGTACCAAGCGATATTCAGCCCTTCAATTCCGAAAAGATTTTCTATTGCATATCAGTTCAAATCCTTGTTTCCTCGCTTTTCTCAGTCTACCCGCAGCATACGGTAACCGACGCCGATATGCGTCTGAATGTATTGCGGACTGTCCTTTTGCGGCTCCAGCTTTTTGCGCAGTGTCGCCATAAACACTCTCAGGGAAGCTATATCGTTTTCCCAACTGCTGCCCCAAATCTGCTGCGTGATATAGGTGTGTGTCAGCACCTTTCCGACATTATGAGAGAGCAGACACAAAAGCTTGTATTCAATCGGGGTCAGGTGCAATTCCTCCCCGTTTAAATAAGCGCAGCCGGCGGCATAATCGATTTTAAGCTCGCCGTTTTGAAAAACGGGTGAGTCGGCGTCGCTGTTTGCCTGCAAAAGCAACAGTCTTCTTTGCGTGACACGAAGCCGTGCCAAAAGCTCCTCTACGGAAAATGGCTTTGTCAGATAGTCGTCCGCCCCGGCATCCAGCGCCGTGATTTTGTCTTTATCCTCGCTGCGCGCACTGATTACAATAATGGGCATATTTGACCATGAGCGGATGCTTTCGATTACCTGCGTTCCGTCGATATCCGGCAGACCCAGATCCAGCAGAACGATATCCGGGTTATGGGAGGTCGTCTCCATAATCGCACCGTGTCCGTTCTCCGCGGTCAGGTAGCGGTAATCGTGAGCCTTTAGCGTTGTTACGATCAGATTGCGGACGGGGCGGTCGTCCTCCACGACGAGTACAAGGGGTTTATTCATTCAGAGTCACCTCGCTGAGCGGTAAAGTAAAGGTAAATATGCAGCCGTGCGGTACGTTATCCGTAAGCGTCAGCGTTCCGCCGTGCAGCTCTACGATAGATTTACACAGGCCAAGCCCGATCCCGAAGCTTCTGCGGCTGTCTGCGACGGTATTTTTCCCGGTGTAAAACATTTCAAAAATATGCGGTTTCATATCGTCTGCAATTCCGTTTCCGTTATCGGTGACTCGGATCACGGCATCCCCGCCCTGTTTTTCGGCACTTACGCAGATCTCGGAGCCTTGTTCGGTATATTTCAAAGCATTATCAATAAGGTTGACAATGACTTGCACGATAAGCTGTGCGTCCATACGGGCAAGGATCAGATCATCGCACCTTACCGTCACCTTGTGTCCGACGGATTTTTTCTTCAAATGCGAAACGGCTTCGTTGACCACTTCGTCTACAAGCTGGTCGGTAAGCTCCAGCTTCAGGCGTCCGTCATTCAGCCGTGTAACATACAGCAAATTTTCCACTACGCCGATCAGCCATTCGGAATCGTCATAGATATCTTTATAGATCTGCTGCTTTGTCGCTTCATCCAGGCAGCCCCCGTTATGCAAAAGCGTGTCCGCATTACCCGAAACGGAGCAAAGCGGCGTGCGCAGATCGTGTGAGATCGACCGCAAAAGGTCGGCGCGCAGCTGCTCGCTTTTTGCAAGATCTGCCGCCCGTTCCTTTTCGGCGGCGTTGTGAGCATTATCCATTGCCAGCGCACATTCGTTCACAACCGACAGTACGATGCTGCTCTCAAATGAATCAGGCTTTTCGGGTTTCATCGGTATCCCGATTACACCGTAGACTCTGCCGCCTGCACGGATCGCAAGATAAAGACATTCGGATTTTCCAAACTGTGCTGTCGCTGCTCCTGCACGGCGACCGTTTTGAAGCACCCATTCTGCGGTCTGCCGCTCTGCATCGCTTAGCAGCTTTTCAGCGTGTGTATCCTTTTTTTCGGCATACAGCCGCCCGGACAACATTCCGTTTTCGCCTTTCGTATAGGCAACAATACTGCGGTCAAGCAGCCGCGAGAGCTGCATACAGGTCACGCTTAAAACATCATCGTTGCTTTTTGCTTTTTGCAGCAGACGGTCAGTGTCGAACAGCACCTGCACACGGAACGCGGAGCGAGCCGAGAGCCTTGCATGATCTTTCAGCTTCGAGGCAAGCGTGCCGGTGAGAACGGAAGACGCCAGCATGACTGCAAAGGTAACGGGATAGCCTACGGCATAGGTCTGAAAGGACAACCTGGGTTCGGTAAGGAAAAATCCGAACAATACAACACTCAGAAGTGAGCCTGCCATACTGCAAAGGTATCCTTTGGTCAAAACGGAGATCATCAGCACACCGAGGATGTATACCGTAACGATATTGGTATCGGGAAAGTCGAGATGATCGAACAGAAAACCGATCGCCGTGCATACGGCAAGCGTCAGGACGGTCACGGCAATATCCCGCAGCGAAGGTATCTCTGCACCTAAGAACAAACGGCGTCTGTGCGGCTTTGTATAGTTCAGTGCGTCGGGAATAATGTGAATGTCAACATCGGGGGCGGAGGAGATCAGCTTTTCGGTGAGAGTCGGTCTTCCGAACAGCCCTCTGCGTCTGGCACTGCTTTGCCCGATCACGATTTTTGTGACATCGGAAAGTCGGACATATTCCGAGATCTGCAACGGCACATCCTCGCCGTGCGTCATAACGATCTCGGCGCCGAGCCTTTGCGCGAGCTGTATATTCTGCGAAAGTCGGGACTGATCCTCATCATTTATGACTGCATCCGTCTGCACATAGATGGCGGTAAATCTTGCATGAAGGACCTTAGCCATCTTTGCGGCGGTGTGTATGATCCTTGCATTGGACGGCGAAGAGGACAGGCAGACAAGGATATGCTCGTCTGTATCGAATTTTGACTGCTCGGTTTGTACTTTCATCGGTTTCACCGTCCTTTTGCATTATTATACATCAAAACCGTGAAATAGTCTACTGCAAATTAAAATGCATCCTCTTTCCCGTCGGAAAGAATAATATCGACTGTTCCGTGCGTTTCCCGAAAGCGGCGGATCTCGCTTAATATCTCACTGTCGGACAGTCCCGGCGGCAGCAGGACTTCGGAAGGCTCGCAGGATTCGTTTTCCTTTAACAGTGCCTTTCTGTTTTCTTCAAGAAATCGATCCAGTCTGCTCATAATATAAAATCCGAAAGCAAATATGCCAAGCAGGCTGACAATCAGCAATAGCTCAGCCATCCTCATTCACCTCTGTTAAATGCGAAAACACTTTTGCAGTTCTTTGTAAGCACCGAGAACCAAAAGAGTGATCTTGTCCGTAAGAACGGTTTCCGATGAAACTGCCATATTGATTTTTCCGTTCTCCTTGGTTGCCATAATATTGATGCTGTATTTTCTGCGGATATCCAGTTCTCCGACGGTTTTGCCGATCCATTCCTCCGGCACCTCTACCTCAAAAATGCCATGAGCATCATCAACCTCGATGTAATCCCGAATATGATCGGCGGTATACCGAATAGCAGCCCAATTTGCTACCTGTTTTTCCGGGTAAACGACCTCGTCCGCTCCGTTGCGCAAAAGAAATTTTGCCTGCACATCACGCTCGGCGCGGGACACAACTAATTTTGCGCCGAGTTCTTTCAGCAAAGAAGTGGTTTCCAGCGAGTTTTGAAAATTTCCGCCGATGGTGACGATGCATACATCAAAGTTTCTGATGCCGAGCGACTTTAAAAACTCCGTATTTGTGCTGTCGCCGATCTGTGCATTGGTGACGATCGGCAGAATCTCATTGACTCTTTCTTCGTTGCTGTCTACCGCCATCACCTCGTGTCCAAGCTTGTTCAGCTGCAAAGCGATATGCTTTCCGAATCTGCCGAGGCCTATTAACAATATGTTTTTCATAATATATTAACTCCTTTATCCGACTGTGATTTTTTCGAGCGGCAGTTTTGCGCCGCTCTGATTTTTATTGGAGATCGCCGCATAAATCAGGGTGAGTCCGCCGACTCTGCCGAGATACATCAAGACAATCAAAATAAGCTGAGAAAGAACACCGAGCTGCGGTGTGATTCCAAGGGTAAGCCCGACCGTTCCGACAGCGGACGCCGTTTCGTAAAGGCAGGTGCTAAGCGGCAGACCTTCTGCCGTGCTGATAACAATGCCGCCGACAAAAAACAGCAGGAAATACATTACGGCAACGGCTGCGGCGTTTTTCACTGCCGAACCGTCAATGCGCCTGCCGCAGACTTCGGTATCGTCCTTTTTGCGACAGACGGAGAATGCACTCAGAATCAGAACGGCAAGCGTGGTCGTTTTCATACCGCCTGCCGTAGAACCGGGCGATCCGCCGACGAGCATGAGCAGGATCATAATTGCCTTGGAAGAACCGGTCATAGCGGGAAGATCGGCGGTATTGAAACCGGCGGTTCTCGGTGTGACAGACTGAAAAAGCGACGCAAGAATCCTTTCGCCGAGCGGCAGCCCCGTAAAATCACAGAAGAAAAAGAATACTGCGGGAGCGATAATGAGGATTGCCGTTGTTACCAATATTACCTTGCTTTGCATACGATATTTTTTGAAATGCCACTTGTTTGTGTAAATATCGTCCCAGGTCAAAAATCCAATACCGCCCACAATAATTAAAAGCATAATTGCAATGTTTATTGTAGGCTCTCCGATGTATCCCGTAAGAGACGGGTATTTGTTTTCTGCGGTGCCGAGTATGTCAAAGCCGGCGTTGCAAAAGGCGGAAATCGAATGAAATGCCGCCATCCAAATTCCCTTGATACCGAAGTTTCCGCAAAAGGCCGGCAGCATGACAATCATTCCGATAAGCTCGATCAAAAAAGTTCCCCGTACAATAAAACGGGTCAGGCGAACGATTCCGCCAACCTTCGGGGCAGAGATGGCGTCCTGCATGGTGCTGCGCTGCATCAGCGATATTTTTCTGCCGGACAGCATGGCAAAGGTCGCCGCAACTGTCACAACGCCGAGTCCGCCTATCTGGATCAGCAGCAATATTACCGCCTGCCCGAAAGAGGACCAATAGCTACCCGTATCCTGCACGACCAGCCCCGTAACGCAAACGGCGGAGGTCGATGTGAACAGCGCTTCGTGAAACGGCGTAACAACTCCGGCAGTCGATGAAAACGGCAGCATCAATATCAGCGCTCCAAGCACTATAACGCCGGCAAAGCCCAAAACGATCAGCTTAAAGGATGACAGCCGCTTTTTTCTATGTGTAATTTCAAACATATATACTTCTCCTGTTTCTGCTTGTTTACAAAGAGTATAACGTGAAATATAAAAAAACGGTGTAATAATTCGGCGCTCTGTATTAAGATTGCATTAAGGCGCTCATTCTTTGAAAAAACAATGCAGAGTATAACAAGCGGCACAGACAAAGGCGGATCGTTTGTAACCGTTGTGCGGCTTGAAACGGAAGTCAGAGCCACTCTCACAGAACAGCAAAAGGCTCTGTTCGAACAAATTAAAAAACGGATGTAGAAATTACGACCGGAATGAGCTACAAGCGTTCACAAATGGATTTCGATTGGCAGCTCGGCTGATGATTGAAGTGTACGAGCCGACACCTGAATTAGAACCGTAACAAAGTAAGATAATCGGAAACGGGATCACACGATTCTGTTTCTGTCTCGGAATGGAAATGCAGGACGGTAAGGTTTCTTAAAAAATCGTCTGGACTTTTCAACCGATTGAGAGTATATTGAGGTTGCGGAAATTTTCCGCGGCTCTCAATCGGTTTGGCTGAAAACAAGGAGGTAAACATGATACAGTCAAGCCAAAAAATAACCGCTCTGCACTGCCGACTGTCCCAAGAGAATATGCGGCAGGGCGACAGCGACAGCATTGTCAACCAAAAAATGATCCTTGAAAAATACGCAAAAGAAAACGGCTTTGAAAACACACAGGTGTTTGCGGATGACGGTTACAGCGGAGTGAATTTTGAAAGACCCGCCTTTCGCCGTATGCTCGATCTGATTGAGGACGGAAAAATCGGAGTCATCATAACAAAGGATTATTGTGCGATAATAGGACTAAATCAGAAAGGCCTTGAAAACACGGCATTTTCGAGTTTCGTTCATCTGCCGTTATCTTCCGTCAAATTCCGCCAAGTTCGGTTTTTACCACTTGACTCGAAATCAGTTGTACCTCACGGTACCGTGGGTTCGAATCCCACCGTCTCCGCCATAAAAAGCCTGTAATCAAGCCGATTTCAGGCTTTTTTCAAAAGTTTAATCAAACTCTTAAAAATCGTCAAAATCCGTGTTAGAACAGCGTTAGAACGACGTGTTTTTGCGTTTAAAGACCGGGGTTTTACTGAGTTCAAATACATTTATTATGTTTTTTACTCTGTTACTTCGTTCCAACGACTTTCAAAGTCATCCGCACCGGGAAGAATCATCCCCTTTTCCATTGCTTGAGCGGACGAGATTTTTGATTTATAGTCCAGATGAGCATATATATTAACTGTTGTACTAAAATCAGAGTGACCAAGCCATTCTTGAATTTGCTTTAGCGGCACACCATTATGATACTTTCTCTCATTGGTACCATAGGAGGGCTCTTTTTCTATTGTCCGTTTTTTACGGACATATGCACGATTACGAGCTCTTTCAATTTATGTCAAAGAACCTTAATTTTGATAGAAATCGTCAAAGGTGGTGCAGTGCCGTCTTGAAATGGTATTTTCTCATTAAATATTGTGGCAAAATGAAGTTATCTATTTCAACATTCCAAGCGCAATGCGCCGGTTCAGTTCCCACAGAGCAGTCTTATTGCTGTCATATTGAAGTAGCGTTTGGGCTTCCGCATAAGTCAGCCATTTATATTCTGTATGTTCATGAGATAGCTGCAAAAAAGTGCTTGTTAATCTTACTGCAAATGTGTACTCCGGAATAACGAAACATTCTTTACCCCATATTGCTTCTGCGTCCTTAAAACAGTTGGCCGGTATACTACAGCAGGTATCGAGCTTGAAAAAGTTGCATGTCTTAGAAATCCCGGCTTCTTCAAAGGCCTCTCTTTTTGCCGACTCAATGATTGAGATATCCTCCTCTTCTCCTCCGCCTGCTATGAATTGTTTTATCCCCAATTAGGTGTAAAACTCTGCTCGATGGCGGGCGGCGGCGTACAAAAAATCTATATGGTGTTTTTAAGAGAACCGTCCCGGCGGGACAGGTCAGGCAGTGACCTGTTCCACCTCCGGGATGGGTTTGAGATTAAAATGAATTTCGATAGAAATGTGTCTTGTTTTATCTTCGTCAATGCGCTCATGCACGACGATTTCTTTGATTAAGCGGTTAAGGGTGGCTGCGTCCAGCTCTGTGATGTTGGCGTATTCCTGAATGGCTTCCACCCATTGTTTTGCGTCATTGGCAAGCTGGACTTCATCGGACAGCCGCTTTCTGCCCTCGGACACTTTTG
>ENA-OROD01000687-OROD01000687.1-human-gut-metagenome-genome-assembly--contig:-NODE-687-length-31844-cov-11.747586_pt1 | contig 31844 bp, 37 predicted proteins | sample MGYA00242123_ERZ509038 | MGnify/ENA primary metagenome ERZ509038 (study PRJEB26280, sample SAMEA2338719) | human gut metagenome | biome: human gut; feature: human-associated habitat; material: faeces... | reverse complement strand
GATAGACACGGTCGGTATCGCTGTCAACGCTGGGACGCGGCGTGTCGCCGGGCGTCAGGTCGCCTGAGTGGGACTTGATGTATTCATTGTAGCGCTGCGCCATGGGCGCAGCGGCCGCGTCGATGAACTTCGCGTCCGAGAGCACGACCGTATCGCTCTTGATGCGCACAAGATAGCCGTAGGAAATGCGGGTGTAGCTGTAGTCGAGCGCAAAGAACTGCGTCAGAAGCTCGATGGGCAGGAAAACGACATCCCCGCGCACAATGGCCGAGCCGCCGTACTGCCGCCCGTTCTGGTCGTTCACCGCGCCGCTGGAGAGGTCAAAGGTGAGCGCGCTGCCCTGGCGGTATACGACAACAGTCTGCTTGTCGCGGCTGCGGGAGTAGAAAACGCCGAGATCCGAGCCGGAGATGGCGGTGCTGGATAAATACAGCCGCCCGCCGGACCAGAAGGGCATCGTATCGTCGCTGAGGCTCAGAAGCTGATCGTTGACGGCGGTAAAATAGACCGTCGTATCGGCGCGGGCCGCCCCCGGCGCGAGCGAAAAGAGCAGCAAAGCCGAGAGCAACAGGCAGAAGATCCGCTTACCTTTCACCGCCGTCACCTCCTTGAATTGTTTTTCTCATTATATCAATTTCCTGTGCGCTTTGCAATATCCATGCGCGTCACGGCGCGTCATAATACCCGACGGTCGTATCCGAAAAATAGTGCTGTACGATCTCCTCTGCGCTGTAGCCCTCCTTGGCGAGAGCGTTCGCGCCGTATTGGCTCATACCGACGCCGTGGCCGTAGCCCGTGACGTGGAAGGTAAAGGCATTGTCCTTGCATTCCACGGTGAACGACGGCGAGCGCAGCGAGAGAAGGGTGCGCAGGTCGTTGCCGCGCATCTTCACGCCGCCGACCGTCACGGAGGCGACATAGTCCGAGTCATTTCGCACGATGTCTCTCACCCATGTGCTCGCGTCGCCGGAAAGATCGGCATTCGGATAGGCGCGCAGCACGAGGGACTTGAATTCCTCGGCGGTGAAGGAGGCGGTGGAGTAGTAGTTCGGCACGAGCGCTTCGTCCTCGGGGCTCTCGACCTTCCGGAGATAGGGGAGGTCATTCAGCCATACGTCGCCCGCGCCCTGCGTGCTGCCGTCGGCAGAGGAGAAGAAGACCGCGAGGATGGGAACGCCGTCATAGAGGAGAACCTCGCCGTCCGTCTCGCGCACGGCGCGCGCAAGCTTTTCCTCGTAGTAGACGGCCATGCTGCCCCAGTTTGCCGCGGCCTGCTCGGCGCTCAGGTATGCTTTGCAGCAGGTGTGGTCGTCGCAGGTGTCGGCGTCGGGGTGGTTGGCGCTGCCGCCGCCGCGGATGCGATAGAGCGTGTAGGTCCGCGCGGCGATGGCCTGCGCTTTGAGCGCCTCCTCTTCAAACGAGGCGGGCATCTCCGCGCGCAGCACGCCGAGAAGATATGTGCCCATGTCCATCTCCTGCGCCTGCCCCTGAATCTGGACGCGCAGGTGTTTTGCACTGTCGCGCTCGCCGGGGGAGAGGATCTCGCCCGAGGGCGCGGGAGATGCATTTTCGTCGGCGGGGGCGGGGGCGTCGTCGAAGCGCCCGGCCGCCGCCCACGCGAGCAGCCAGATGAAGCCGATGAGCAGTATGGTGATGCGAAGCAGCTGTTTCAAGGTTGATTCCTCCTTGCGGCCTGTGCCGCCTTTGGTGTCGTTACAGTGTATGAGAGCCTTGTCCGCAAAATGATGAATGGACAAACGGGGGAAGGTGTGCTATCATAATGCAAACTCATGATACGGCTTGCGCCCGCGCTTTCCGGCGCGGCAGGGCCGAAAAAGAAAGGATTCGATGTTGTGAAGATCGTTCATTGGATCACGCTGGCGCTCTTTTCCGCGGCGGCGGTGCTGCTGCGCATCCGCTTGCTGGCGCTTGGCTTTGATGAGATCGGGCTGCCGGTCGCGATGGATTTTGAAACGCTGGCGCTGCCGGCGCTGCTGGTGCTTGCCGCTGTGGTGACGGTTCTGCTCTCGCGCAGGCTGCCCGCCAGGCGCGAGCTTTGCGCGGGCATGGAGCTGTACTTTCCCTTCGACCGCTCTGTCTTTGCCGTGATGCTGATGGTGCTCGGCAGCTTTGCCCTCGTCGCTTCGGCGGTGTGCGAGTTGGCCTTTGCTCCGCGCACGACGCTTGCCATGCTGATGTCCGCCTTCGTTGCCGCCGGGGCGGTCTGCCTCCTCTATGCGACGACGGCGCTGCGCCGCAAGACGAGCTTTTCCGGCGTTGCGCTGCTCGTGCCAGTGTGCGCGATGGTGCTCACGCTTATCCTCTTCTACCGCGAGCACGCGGCAGACCCCGTCCTGCGCCACTACTATGTTGAAACGCTGGCGCTCGCGGCGCTGACGGTGATGCTGCTTGAATTTGCGGCCTTTGCCTTCCGCGGCGGCGCGCCCCGCGTGCTCATGCCGGTGAGCACGATGAGCGTCATCCTCTGCGCGGCGGCCATCGCCGCCCGTCCTACGCTTGCAGATATGCTCTTTTATGCAGGCGGCATCTGCCTTGCGCTCGCCATCGGTGCTGCGGCGGATTTTGACCCCTGAGGGGAAATGAGAATACGAAGATAGAAAAAGGACGCCTTGCGGCGCCCTTTTTCTTATAAGATGGAAGATTGGATGAAAAGAAGCTATTGTCTCTTGCAAGTATTACGATAAAGGACGGTTGTTAACAAAGTTCGGGGGAATGTGTTACAAAAGTATTAAATAAATCTGCTGTTATGTTAATCTGCGCCGGCGGCGGACGGTCAGCGGACGTATTCGCTGGCCGGGTGCTTGTCGCTTGCGTTGCAGCGCGGCAGGTGGTAAAGCGAGTCGCCATAGTGCGCCCGCCCATAGACGCCGGAAAATGTGACGGAAAAATGCTCGCGCAGAAAGCTCTCCGCCCAGTCCTCCATATCGCCGAGCGGGTAGGTGAAGGCCGTGACCGGCTGCCCGGTCTCCGCCTCGATGCGCCGGATGCTTGTTTCCAGGTCGGGGAAGACGCGCGCGCCGTATTCCTCTTCCGTTTCGCCTTCCATGCGGTTGATGCCAAGCACCTCGTCGCGGATGTGGAGGTCGTTGGTGTGGGAGGCGAACTCTACAAGACCGCTTGCCGCCATCTCCCGGCACTCGTCCCAGCTGAGAAAGCCGGGCTTCTCCGCGTCGATGCGCGAGGTGATGAGCGAGATCGCCGCCTTTGCGCCGTATTCCTGCAAAATGGGAAACGCATAGCGGTAGTTGCTCTCGTAGCCGTCGTCAAAGGTCAGCAGCACGGCCTTCTCCGGCAGGGGGCTTCCGTCGTCGCGGCAGCCGGCGGCCAGTTCGCGCGGGAGAACGGTCACATATCCGTGATCCCGCAGCCAGTCGAGGTCGCGGCGCAGCGCGCCGGTCGTCATCGTATAGTCCGTGATCTTTTCGGGGTCATCGGTGAAGTCGTGATACTCCAGCACTGTAAAACGCCCCTTGGCGTCGTACGCCTGCCAGAGCAGAACGGCGCTCAGAAGGAGCAGCAGCGCAAGCGTGAGCATAAACAGCGATTTCTTCTTTTTTCTCAAACCGTCTCGTCTCCCTTTCCTCAGCATTGATGCTCTGTTCGATTAGAGCATTGATAAGGCTAACAGATTAGAGCGCCTCTGTCAAGCGGCTTTCCGCCGAAGGGACGCGCCTCTGAAAAGAATAGACGGAGAACGCCGGAAAAAGTTCCGGAAATTTATGGTAAACTGAAAAAACGGCGGGCCGGCGTTCTGTCCGCTTACCACCCGGCGCTTGCCAGAAACAGAGAATAGCGCACGAGCTTGGTTTTGTACTGGTAGCTCCAGCCCTGCGCATCCGTGTAGCGCAGGAGGGAACAGTCGGTGTAAAGGCGCGCGCCCTGCACCTCGCAGGGCCAGGCCTCCAGCGTGCTGCCATCGCCGAACGAGAGAAGCAGTCCGCTGCTTTCCGGCTGCCGGCGCACCTCCTCACCCTTTCCGGCGGCGCAGAGTACGCTGAAGATGCGCGCGAGCGCATCTTCGTCCAGCGCGTGGGAGGCGCCATCCAGCGCAGCGGTGAGGGAGCCGTTCTCGCGGGCGTAAAGGTCGCTTGCCGTCAGGGAGGATTCATAGCGCTGGTAGCGATGCTCGGCGCGGACGGTGGAAACGATGGGGAACGCCGCAACGAGCAGCAGCGCCAGCGCGAGCAGCAGCGGCGCGCGCAGCGTGCCGCCGCGTTCCCGGCGTTCTTTTTTGTGCCGGTCTACGGCGTCGTAAAGCTTGGACATGGGCTGATACCTCGTTTTCTGGTGTTCTGCGCGCGTTCCGTGCGGCGCAGACTTATCATATGACGGCTGCGGCGGAAAGTCAATCAACCGCTGCGCGGGAAAAGCAACCGGCGCGTGGATGCGCTTGCTTTTTACAGCGCTTTCCCGTATAATGCGGAGGATGATTCAGTCCTGCCGGGATGAGCCGGCGGACAGCGGAGGACGTTTATGAAAAAGGTCGCATTGGTCACAGGCGCATCGCGCGGCATCGGGCGCGCGGTCGCGTATCAGCTGGCGCAGGACGGCTATGCCGTATGCGTCAACTATTATGAGCGGAAGGATAAAGCGGACGAGCTTGTTGCGCTGCTGCGGCGCGAGGGACGAGACGCCATCGCTGTGCAGGCGGACGTGTCGGTGCGCACGCAGGTGGACGCCATGGTCGCGCAGTGCGGGCGCGAGCTGGGGCAGGCGACGCTGCTGGTGAACAACGCGGGCGTTGCCGGGCAGGCGCTGTTCCAGAACGTGACGGACGAGCTGTGGGACCGCTACTTCGGCGTGAACCTCTGCGGCGCGCGCAACGCCATTCAGGCGGTGCTGCCGGGAATGCTGCACGAAAAGCGCGGCTGCATCGTCAACGTCTCCTCCATCTGGGGCCAGCACGGCGCATCGTGCGAGGTGGTCTATTCCTGCACGAAGCACGCCCTCATCGGGCTGACCCGCTCCCTTGCCATGGAGCTTGCACCCAGCGGCATCCGCGTCAACTGCGTCGCCCCCGGCGTGATCGATACCGACATGGTCCGCGTGCTGGGCGAGGAAACGCTGCGCGAGCTTGCCGAACAGACGCCGCTCGGCCGTCTCGGCAGGCCAGAGGACATCGCCGCGGCGGTATCGTACCTTGCCTCGGACAAAGCGTCGTTCATCACGGGGCAGGTGCTGGCGGTGGATGGGGCGTTCCTGCTCTGAGTCAGCGCCCGGTGCTGCCAAAGCTGCCTTCGCCGCGCGCGGTGCCGGGAAGCGCATCGGTCTCTTCAAATTCCATGGGCAGGAACGGCAGCAGCACAAGCTGCGCGATGCGGTCGCCATGGCGGATGACGCGCTCCTCCCCGCTGTCGTTATGCAGGGCGACCATGCACTCGCCGCGGTAGTCGCTGTCGATCACGCCCGTGCAGTTTGCCGGACGCAGCCCCTGCTTTGCAGCCAGCCCGCTGCGGGCAAAGACCGCGCCGAACGTCCCCTCCGGCAGGGCGAAGGAAAGCCCTGTGTGCAGCATCAGCGTGCGGTGCGGGGGGATGGAAACAGCTTTGTCGCCGTCAAGGCAGGCGCGCAGGTCGTAGCCGGCGGCGAATGCCGAACCGCGCGTGGGCAGCGTTGCGTCCGCGCGGAGCTTTTTGATTTGTACCATGGCCATAAAGGGAAGCCTCCTTGTTGTTGATATGCTCATTATAATTCCCGCGCGGGGCAAAAGCAAGCGGGCGGCTCCGGCAGGATATGCCGGCAGGAAGAAATTGCCCTTGCAAAATGCAGAAAGTTCTGTTAGTATACTATGATGTAATGTTTCCGCCCACTGCTGGCGCTTACAAAACGACACCCTTTTTGGAGGTTCGGATAGATGGCAAAGAACAATAAGCGCGCGGCGCACACGAACAGGAGCGACCGCAATGTCAACCGCGCAATGATCCTGCTGATGCTCGGCATCATCGTTGAGTGCTATCTGCTGGTGATGAACACCTATTACGTAAAAGGAGCGGTCGGCCAGGTGCTGACGGCGATGAACGTACTCAAGATGCTGTACTATGTTGGCTGCGCGCTGTTCGGCGCGGGGCTTGTATTCTGGGTCATGCGCAAAACGCGGACGCGCATTGCACCCGCCGCGCCGTGGCTTTTGTGCGCCGGCTTCTTCTTTTCCGTTTCCTCGCAAATCATGCTCAAGATCTATCCGCAGGGAACGAAGCTCATGTGCGTTTTGGTCCCCGTGGCGATGCTGCTGGGCATTATCTTCCTGCTCTACCCGCGCGAGTTTTCCGTGCAGGCCCTCGCGCTTACAGCCGCGCTGATGGCAATGTACCTTATCCATCGCGGCAGCGGGGTGGAGAGCTGGGGCGGCATCGTGACCGGGTGCAGCGTCTTCGCGGCCTGCGCCGTGGCTGTGCTGGCAATCGCCGTTTTTAAGGCGGGGAAGGACGATGGCAGGCTGAAGCGGCTGGGCGGAGTGCGCATCGTGTCGCAGGGCGCGGATTACCGCCTGATCTATGCAGTGCTTGCCGTGTGCTTTGCGGTGATTATTGCGGCGCTGCTGGTCGCGTCCATCGCTTATTACGCGCTCTGGGCGCTGGCGATCGCCGCGTTCCTGCTCGCTGTGTACTACACAGTGAAGATGATGTGAGTACAAATCCGAGAAAAAGGCCGCCGGTCCGCAGGACCGACGGCCTTGACTTCTGAACTGAAGGAAAAACGGGCCGCGCTGCACCGGATGCGGCGGGCTGTAAAAAAGAAAGGAGAACAACGCATGATTCGATTTGGGACCGGCGGATGGCGCGCCATCATTGCCGACGGCTTTACCAAGGAGAATATCCGCCTGCTGATGGCGGGCCTGTGCAGGCTGATGCAGGACGAGGGCCACGCGGGCGCGGAAATCTGCGTGGGCTATGACCGGCGCTTTTTGTCCAAGGAATCCGCTCACTGGGCGGCGGAGGTGCTGGCGGGCTACGGCTTCCGTCCCTATGTCATCAACCGCTCCAGCCCCACGCCGCTGATGATGTTCACCGTCAAAAGGCGCGCAATGCCCTACGGCATTGCCGTCACGGCCAGCCATAACCCCGCCATCTATAATGGCATCAAGGTCTTTACCGCCGGCGGGCGCGACGCCGATAAGGACGTGACGAACCGCATTGAAGCCGAGATCGCCCGGCTTTCGCCCTCGGACGTTAAAAGCGTGGACTATGACGAGGCGCTCGCGCGCGGTCTGATCACCGAAGGAAATCCCACGAACGAATACCTCGACAGCGTGCTGTCCGCAGTGAATGTGGAGGCGATCAAAAGGGCGGGACTGCGCATCGGCTTCGATCCCATGTACGGCGTGAGCTGGTCGTGCCTGAGTATGCTGCTCACGACCTGCCGCTGCGACCTCGAGGTCATCCACGACCGCCACGACACGCTTTTCGGCGGCAAGCTCCCCGCGCCGAACGTGGACACGCTCAAGCCGCTGGCGGCGCTGGTGCTTGACAGGCACTGCGACCTCGGCATTGCGACGGACGGCGACGCCGACCGTCTTGGCGTGATCGACAACGAGGGACAGTTCATTCACCCGAACAAGCTGCTCGTGCTGCTCTATTACTACCTTGTCAAATACCGCGGCTGGCAGGGGCCGTGCGTGCGCAATAATTCCACCTCCCACCTGCTCGACCGTGTGGCCGAGGGACTGGGGCAGAAGTGCTATGAGGTGCCGGTCGGCTTTAAATGGGTCTCGGCAAAGATGGCGGAGACGGACGCGATCATCGGCGGCGAATCCTCCGGCGGTATGGCCGTGCGCGGGCATATCTCCGGGAAGGACGGCATCTATGCCGCGGCGCTGCTGGTGGAGATGCTGGCGGTGACGGGGAAGTCCGTTTCCCAGCTGTTCGCTGAGATCACCGCGCAGTACGGCAATCCCTGCTGGGCCGAGGCCGACTTCCGCATGACGCCCAGGCGCAAAGAGGAGCTGCGTGAGCTGTTGTTCACGGAGGAAAAGATCCCCGATTTCGGTACGGATATTGGCCACATCAGCCGCGAGGACGGCTGCAAAGTATATTTTGCCGACGGCAGCTGGGTCATCTGCCGCTTTTCCGGCACGGAGCCGCTGCTGCGCATGGCTGCCGAAGCGGACACGCGGGAACGCGCCGAGGGCTATATCAGGGTCTGGTGCGCGCTGCTGGAGCTGTAAGGAGGCTGCTGATGCTTCATCTGAAAATTCTGAGAGCGGAGACGCGGGAAGAGGTGGGAGATCTTGCCGCCGACCAGTTTCAGGAGGTCATCTCCGCCAAACCCGCGTGCGTGCTGGGGCTGGCCACCGGCTCCACGCCGCTGCCGCTCTACCGCGAGCTGATCGCGCGCGAGCGCGCAGGACTGATTGACTTCCGCCGTGTGCGGACCGTGAATCTGGACGAGTATAAGGGCCTTTCGCCCGAGCATCCGCAAAGCTATCGCCGCTTCATGCAGGAGAATCTGTTCGACCATATTGCCATCCTTCCCGAGAACACCATGGTGCCCGACGGGCTGACGGACGACGTCGAAAAGATGTGCATGGACTATGAGCGTGCCATTGAGGACTGGGGCGGCGTGGATCTGCAGCTGCTCGGCCTCGGCCACGATGGACACATCGGCTTCAACGAACCCTGCGGCCACTTTCCCAGCTGGACGCACGAGGTCGCGCTGACCGAATCGACCCGCCGCGCGAACGCCCGCTTTTTCACAAGCGAGGACGAGGTTCCCCGCGCCGCCTACACTATGGGCATTGGCACGGTAATGGCCTCGCGCAGCGTGCTGATCTTAGTCACCGCCGCAGACAAGGCGGAAGTGCTGCGCAAGGCGTTCTTCGGCCCTGTAACGCCATGGGTGCCGGCGTCCATCCTGCAGTTCCATCAGGACGTGACGCTCATCTGCGACCGCGCCGCGTGGGAGGGCGCGAATATCTGAGGAGGCGGGACGATGCGATTTGAAAACGGGACGATCTTTGTAGACGGCCGCTTTGTCTGCGGCGGGTTTTCCGTGAAAGACGGGCGCTTTGCCCGCGTGCTGGAAGATCCCCTTCCGGATGAGACGCGCACCGATCTTTGCGGCGCGCTTGTTATTCCGGGGCTGGTGGATATCCACACGCACGGCAATTCCGGCGCAGATTTTTCCGATGGGAACGACGCGGGGCTTGCGGCAATGGCGCGCTATCTTGCCGCACACGGTGTGACAAGCTTTGCGCCCGCTTCGATGACGCTGCCGTACAGCGTGCTGGAAACGGCGTTCCGCACCGCGGTGCGGCTGCACCGCGCGCCTACGGAAAACGCCGCGCGCCTGATGGGGATCCAGATGGAAGGTCCGTTCTTTTCCGAAAAGAAAAAGGGCGCGCAGAACGCAGACTATCTGCGCCTGCCGGACTACGACGCCTTCGCGCGGCTTTATGACGCGGCGGAGGGCCTGCTGCGCATTGTGGACATTGCACCCGAGCTTACGGGCGCGGCGGAATTCACGCGCCGCGCGGCGCAGAAGTGCTGCGTGTCCGTGGCGCATACGGACGCAGACTATGAGGAGGCTGCAGCTGTGTTTGACGCGGGGGCGACGCACCTGACGCACCTTTATAACGCCATGCCCGGCATCCATCACCGCCGGCCCGGGCCGATCGGCGCGGCCTCGGAGCGGGAGAGCGTCATTGCCGAGCTGATCTGCGATGGGCATCACGTCCACCCCAGCGCCGTGCGCATGGCGTTCCGGCTGTTTCCCGGGCGTATCTGCCTGATCTCCGATGCGCTGCGCTGCTGCGGGATGCCGGACGGACGGTACACGCTCGGCGGGCAGGACGTATTTCTCGAGGGCGGCGTGGCGCGGCTTGCGGACGGCACGATTGCGGGAAGTGCGGCAAACCTTTACGACTGTATGCGCAATGCCGTTGCCTTCGGCGTTGCGCGCGAGCAGGCGATCCTGTCAGCCACGCTCGTTCCCGCACGCGAGATCGGGCGGGAAGGCGAGATCGGCTCGATCCGCAGCGGCGCGCTGGCCGATTTTGTCGTGTGCGGCGAGGATCTTGCCCGCAGGGCCGTCTATCTCGGCGGGAAAGCGGTAAGCGGCCCGAGCGTATGAGACAAAGGGGCGGCGGTCCCTGCATTGACGGTATCATGAAGAAACCCCTGCGCGCCATGCGGCGCGCAGGGGTTTCTTCTGCTCAGATATCGCGGCGGCCTTCCAGTGCGCGCATGAGCGTTGCATCGTCGGCAAATTCCAGATGCCCGCCCACGGGGATGCCGTAGGCAAGGCGCGTGACGCGCACGCCGAACGGGCGCAGAAGGCGGGCAAGGTACATGGCCGTTGCTTCGCCCTCAGTGTCGGGGTTCGTGGCCATGATGACCTCCTCCACGCCGCCCTGCGCCACGCGGTCCAAAAGCGGCCTGATCTCCAGATCGTCCGGCCCCACATGGTTCATCGGCGAGATGACGCCATGCAGCACATGATAGCGGCCGTTGTACTCGCGCGCGCGCTCGATGGCGACCACATCGCGCGGGTCGGCCACCACGCAGATAACGTGTTCGTCGCGCTTGGGGGACGAGCAGATGGGACAGAGTCCCCCATCGGTCAGGTTGCGGCAAACAGGGCAGCAGGTCACGGTGCGCTTGGCCTCGATGATCGCCTCGGCAAAGGCCCGGGCCTCGTCCTCCGGCAGGCTCAGCACGAAAAAGGCAAGGCGCTGCGCGCTTTTGCTGCCGATGCCGGGCAGGCGCGCAAATTGTTCCACAAGCTTTTCCAGTGCTGCGGGAAAGTATTCCATGGGTTCAACCTCTCAGCTCTTTGATCTTGGCGGGGATATCGGCGGCCTTGTAGACGGCGGAGCCGGCGACCAGCACGTCCGCGCCCGCCTCGATGCAGGTCTTAGACGTCACGGCGTCCACGCCGCCGTCCACCTCCAGCTCGCAGCGGGGGTTCTTCTCGCTGATCCAGCGGCGGATGGCGGCGACCTTGGGCATCATATCCGCCATGAATTTCTGCCCGCCGAAGCCCGGCTCTACGGTCATCACAAGGATGATGTCGCATTTTTCAAGGAACGGAAGCACGGCCTCCGCGCGCGTGTTGGGCTTGATGACCACACCGGCGCGCTTGCCTTTGGCGTGGATCCTGTCGAGCGCAAGGTGAATATTCTCCGGGGTGTCAGCCTCCACATGGCAGGTGACGAGATCTGCGCCCGCATCGCAGAACTGCTCCACATAGCGCTCGGGCTGTACGATCATCAGGTGAACGTCGATGGGCAGCGCCGTGCGCCTGCGGATGGATTGAAGCACGGGGATCCCGATGCTGATGTTGGGAACGAAGCAGCCGTCCATCACGTCGAAATGAACGTAGTCGGCGGTGGCGATGGCCTCCACGCCGCGGCCCAGCTCGGCGAAATCAGCGGAGAGGATGGACGGCGCAATCTTGACAGACATAATAACAGCCCTCCTGCATTTTTTCTCTGAACCGTATTGTAGCAAAGCACTCTCACAAAATCAATGCAAAAAAATGTAAAACATACTTGACATTTGCGCGCGGCGGTGCTACGCTCACAAATGTAAAGCAAGCTTGACTTTTGGAAACGGAGCAGATCGATGAAAAACCGCATGGAAGAGAGAAGAAAGGAACGCGGCATGACGCAGCAGCAGTTGGCGTCGGAACTCGGCGTCTCGCGCCAGACGATCATTTCGCTCGAGAACGGGAAGTACAACCCGTCCATCCTGCTGGCGCACAGTATCGCACGGCTTTTTGACGCGCGCATCGAGGATATTTTCATTTTTGAGGAGGAAGCATGAAGCTCAGAGAACAGAATCGGTTCGGCATTTTATAGTTCAGCATCGGCGCGGCGCTGTGCCTTGTCACCTGCGTGCAGAGCCTGATTTTTGCGGGACTTATTGGTACTACAATAAGAAGTATTAAAATGCTCCCGCACAGTGCGGGGACCAAGCCGCAGTTTCCAGTGATGGGGAAATCGCAAAGTTGTAAACCTTTTAGGAAATAGAGGTTGACAGCATTCCGCCGCCGTGCTATGATGGCTCCAGTTTTCTGAAAAAGGAGCTATCCCGCCATGAAAAGGATCTCGACCCGCGAACTCATCTACTGCGCGCTGTTCGCCGCGCTGACCGCAATCGGCGCGTTCATCCACTTCCAGCTCTTCCAGGCGACCATCACGCTGCAATTCTTCTTCACCGCCATGGCGGGGCTGCTGCTTGGCGCGCGGCTCGGCGCGCTGTCGCAGCTGCTGTATGTGGCGCTGGGACTGGCGGGGCTGCCGATCTTTGCTGCGGGAGGCGGCTTCGGATATATTTTCAACCCGACGTTCGGCTTTCTGCTCGGCCTGATCCCCACGGCGTGGGTCATCGGCAAGCTTGCGGAAAAGGACCGCTCCGTGCCGCGCCTGCTGCTGGCGTGCGCTGCAGGCCTTGCGGTGCTGTATCTCGTGGGGCTGCCCTATATCGCCCTGATCGTGAACGTTTACAAGGGCGGCGCGGTGGGCGCGATGACGCTGGCGACCGCCTATATGCTGCCGTATCTGCCGGGCGACTGCCTGAAGATCGCAATCAGCGTGATCCTTGCGCCGCGCATTCTGCGCGCGATGGAAAGAAATTCATAAAAAGTTTTTCGAAATGTTGCAAATGCAACTTCTATAAAGGGACGCAGACGTGGTAAACTAACGCCAGTAAAGCAAGACACCCATTCAAACCGATTCAAATACAAATACTTTACTGGAGGTAAGGAATTATGAAGAAGTGGCTTTGCAAGGTTTGCGGTTATATCTATGAAGGCCCCGAGGCTCCTGCGGAATGCCCTGTGTGCCATGCCAAGAGCAATATGTTCGAGGAAGTCAAGGGCGAGCTGAAGCTTGCCGCTGAGCATGAGTACGGCGTTTACGGCAAGACCGTAAAGAACAACCCCGACATCAGCGAAGAGGACAAGAAGTATATCTTCGAGCAGCTGACGGCGAACTTCAACGGTGAGTGCAGCGAGGTCGGTATGTACCTCTGCATGGCGCGTATCGCGCACCGCGAGGGCTATCCCGAGATCGGCCTGTACTGGGAAAAGGCCGCCTACGAGGAGGCTGAACACGCGGCGAAGTTTGCAGAGCTGCTGGGCGAGGACCTTGAGCCGAATATGAAAGCGACCACGAAGGACAACCTCAAGTGGCGCGTGGACTGCGAGTTTGGCGCAACGAGCGGCAAGTTCGACCTCGCCCTGTGCGCGAAGAAGAACGGCCTCGACGCCATCCACGACACCGTCCACGAGATGGCCCGCGACGAGGCCCGTCACGGCCGCGCTCTCAAGGGTTTACTTGAAAGATATTTCAAGTAAGATAAAACCCTTAAAAATCAAGCGATTTTCGAGAGGAAGCTGAGAGATCAGCTTCCTCTTTTTTGCGTTCCGTCCCTCAATGTGTGTAACTTTGTGTGCAATTTCTCTTCTGTACCGTGTGTGAAATCCCGCTTCTCTTTTTTCTGGGCATATCTTGAAAATGGCTTGCGTTTATGGCAAAATGCTATCTGTGAGAGTATATCTCTGATATAAATGTTTGAAAGCGCAAGGTAACATGAGGTGCGAAAATGGATAGGCCAATTCGCTTTGCTGATCTTTTTTGCGGGATCGGAGGCATTCGCCTCGGCATGGAATCCCAGGGATTTCAATGTGTCTTTTCTGACGATATCAATGCCGAATGCCAAAGAACCTATGAGGAGAACTTTGGAGACAGACCGTATGGGGACATTGCTTTGATCGATGAAAAAACGATCCCCGACCACGAAATTCTGTGTGCGGGATTCCCCTGCCAGCCGTTTAGTATTTCCGGAAAGCAAAAAGGGTTTGACGATACAAGAGGGACTTTGTTCTTTGAAATTTGTCGTATTCTCAACGAGAAGAAACCGCCTGTGGTTTTCCTCGAAAATGTTAAGCATCTGGTCCATCACGACCACGGCAAAACATTGAACACCATTATCACCAAATTGGAAGACCTCGGATATTCTGTGTCCTGGAAGGTTCTGAACGGTGCTGATTTTGGCGTTGCTCAAAACAGAGAACGAATTATTATCATCGGTCATTTTAATGGTGAAAAGTTCGATTTTGATAAAGTTAAAACCGTAAAGAGAAAAATGCTCAATGAATTTCTTGATACAGAGGGCGATTTTGAATTTCTTGACCCGGCTGAATATACCCTTCTCGACAACCCAAAGCAGCAGCCGGGGTCTGGATTGATTTTTGCAGGATATAGAAACAAGGCAATTAGAAAAGCGGGTGTCAGGCCGGGGACGGAGCATCTTTCAAGAGTTCATAAGCAGCCGAACAGGATTTATTCCGTTAAGGGCATTCATCCGACGTTGCCCTCGCAGGAAAGCTCGGGAAGGTTTTTTGTACTGACTGAGGATGACCGTGTAAGAAAACTCACGATCAATGAATGTTGGCGAATCATGGGCTTCCCGGAGGATTACAAAAAGGTCAGCGTGATTGGAGAACAGTATAAGCAGCTCGGTAATTCGGTTTGTGTGCCAATGATCAGAGCGGTTGCAGAAGAAATTAAGAATCAATTCTTTGGGGGAGAGGGAAAATGACGCATTCAGAGGTATTGAATCAAGTATATGAACGGGCGTTGGAGAGAACGGCAGCGGATGATTTATCAACCGACCTGCCGGAAGATGTCAGGGGTTATATCGAATTTATCGTCGCCCGTTCAGAAGCAAACAAGGGTATCGCAGCCGTTCTTATGACACTTTTGACCCATAAAGTGGTTGACCCTGCCCAAGATATTCGCAACCATCAAGCGCAGCTTCCCAACGGTTTTGCAGGAAGAACCATCGACCAGGTAAATATCACTCCGTTTATGAAGGAAAAGAGTTTTCCTTCGATGGCGGAATCAGGATGGCTGACCCGTTCGCTTGAACAGGCTCATCCTTATGACTTGGACTATCCGGGCAAAATCACTCCGGTTCAAATGAAGCAAGCATTTTTGAACACCATAGACCGGGTGCAATGCCATGGGGTGGATGCGGAAAAAGTTCTCCTGTATTATATGAAATTGCTCATAAAACAGCGAAATGACCTGAATATTGAATTGGCAAAGCCGCACTCTCTGCCAATTTCAAATATCATAAAGGTTCTGAAAAAGCATTTCACATATCATTACGCCTGCTCAGGGGCTTCCAGACTGCCGACACTTGCTGTTTATGCCGCCTACCAGTGCATGATGGGACAGGTTGCCCGATACGATGGAAAAATCCTTTGCCCTTTGGAATTGCATAATTCTGCCGATGCTCAGTCTGGAAGAATCGGCGATATTGATATCGACAACGCCGATGGGACGGCATTTGAAGGCGTTGAAATAAAACATGAAATTCAGATCACAAGGCAGTTGGTCGCAGATGCTTACGAAAAGTTCAAAGTATATAACACCGACCGCTATTATCTGCTTACAACAGCGAATATGGACTCTGCTGACTGGGATGCGATAGACAACGAGATAAAAAGAATTGCTCAGATCCACGGATGCCAGGTTATCGTAAACGGAGTATATTCATCGCTGAAATACTACCTTCGGCTTGTAACGGATCCTGCTGAATTTGTCGATCGTTATGTTGAACTGCTGAAAGCAGATGAAACGGTTAAGTTCCCGCACAAAAAAGCGTGGAACGATATCATAAGCGAGGGAATTTGAAGAGAAGGCGGAGCCTGCGGCTCCGCCTTCTCTTACTCGCTGCGGGAAGAACTCCTTTGCATTTTCGCGCTTCTCCGCGCATAAGGATAGCGGGAAAGCGAGGAGGAGATGACTATGAAGAAGCTGCTTTTCCTGCTGCTTGCGCTGCTGCTCGTTTCCGGCTGCGGGAAGAAAACGCAGGGGCGGGCGGAGATGCTGCAGCAGCGCTATGCCGCGCTGAACGGCTACGAGACGCATCTGCGCGTCGTCATACCGCGCGAAGAGGAGACGCTTGCTTACACGCTGTATCTGACGAGAAGCGAAGACTGCGTGCGCGCCGAGGTCGAGGCGCCGGCGGAGCTTGCGGGCGTAGCCGCAACGATGACGGGCAGCGCGCTGACGCTGGAATATGACGGCATGATCCTCGATGCGGGAACGCTGTCGCCGCGCGTATCGGCGCTCAGCACCGCGCCGCTGCTGCTGGAGAGCTTTGCACAGGGCTATCTGAACAGCTGCGGCGGCGAGGATCTGGACGGCGCGGAGACGCTGCGCGCGGACTTTTCTGCAACGCAGGGGGACGAAACGCTTTCCTGCACGCTCTTTTTTGCGGCGGACGACACGCCGGTCTGCGGCGAGATCGCGCAGGACGGAAAAATAATTGCGGCAGTGGAGTTTACGGATTTCCACTTTGGTGATATACTGTTACCGGACGCATGAAAAGGCGTCACACTGTAAGAGAAAGAAGCGGGAACGATTATGGAAAGCACGCTCAAAAGGACGTGGGCGGAGATCAATCTTGACAATCTGACCCACAATTTTGAAACGATCCGCCGGCAGGTCGGGCCGGAGGCGAAGCTGCTTGGCGTTGTCAAGGCGGACGCCTACGGACACGGCGCGGTGCGCGTGGCGAAGCACCTAGAAAAGCTGGGCGCGGCGTATCTTGCCGTGTCGAACATCGACGAATGCGAGGAGCTGCGCAAAAACGGCATAACGTTGCCTGTTCTGATGCTGGGGTTCACGCCCGCCGACCAGGCGGAGCGCATCCTGCGGGTCGATATGACGCAGGCGGTGCAGAGCTATGAGATCGCAAAGGCATTTTCCGATGCGGCGGTAAGGCTTGGCAGACGGATGAAGGTCCACGTCAAGCTCGATACCGGCATGGGGCGCCTCGGCTTCCAGTGCGATGAAGCGCACTTTGAGGCAAGCCTGCGCGATATCCTTGCGGTATTGAAGCTGCCCGGGCTGGATGTGGAGGGCGTGTTCACACACTTCTGCGTTTCGGACGAGGACTCGCCGGAGTGCGCGGCGTTTACAAAGCTTCAGCACGAGCGCTTTGTGCATATGATCGAGCAGGTGGAGAAGCAGGGCGATTTCCGCTTCCGTCTGCACCACTGCTGCAACGCCGGCGGCATTGCCAGCTACCCGGAATGGGCGTGGGACATGGTGCGCTGCGGCATCATCCTTTACGGCACGGGCGACCTTGCTGAAAGGATGGGCATGAAGCCCGTGATGACGCTTAAGACCACGGTCGCTACCATCAAGGACTTTGCGCCGGATACCTCCATCAGCTACGGGAGAACGTATTTCACCGGCGGACCCAGCCGCATCGCGGTGCTGCCCATCGGCTATGCCGACGGCCTGTTCCGCGCGCTGTCCAACCGGATGGAGGTGCTTACGCCCTACGGAAAGGCAAAGCAGGTGGGCCGCATCTGCATGGATATGTGCATGATCGATGTGACGGATCTGCCGCAGCTGAAAACCGGCGATGAGGTGGAGGTTTTCGGCGAACACATCCTGTGCGAAACGGACGCAAAGCTCTGCGGCACGATCTCCTATGAGCTGCTGTGCGCCGTGAGCAAGCGCGTGCCGCGCTATTATTACCTCGGCGGGCGCTGCATCGACCATAACCTTCAGCTGCTCGGCTGAACACCGCGCCGCCCCTGCGCGCATAGAATGAAGCGGGGGCGGGAAGACGGGAAATATCCGGCGCTCCTGTATAAATTCCGCCCCCATGTGGGAGAATGACAGTGGCCCCCGCCGCACGGCGGAGGGTACTTCTTCCGCTCGGAGTGTGAATAGCTAAGTGGATATCAATGTGAAACGCGGCGATATTTATTACGCCGATCTTTCGCCCGTTGTCGGAAGCGAGCAGGGCGGCGTGCGCCCGGTGCTGATCGTGCAGAACGATACGGGCAACCGCTACAGTCCCACGGTGATTGCCGCGGCGATCACCTCGCAGACGAATAAGACAAAGCTGCCCACGCACATCGCCATCTCTGCGCCCGACCATGGCCTCCCGCGCGACAGCGTGGTGCTGCTCGAGCAGATCCGCACGCTTGACAAGCGGCGTCTGCGCGAACGCATGGGGCGCGTGGACGGAGAGCTGATGGAGCGGATCGACGCCGCCATTGCCGTGAGCTTTGGGCTGCAGAACACACAGATCGTTTAAAGACCCTCCGGCGCGCCGGACCCGCGCGCCGGAGAGAAATGAGGATACACCGATGAGAAAAAATCCCAACGCCTTTGCCCGCCTTGTGGGGCTGCTGCTTGTGAGCTGCCTGCTGCTTACGCTTACGGCGCTTGCCAGCGGCGGCGCGGGTACGAGCAGCGACCCGCTTGTGACGCTGAGCTACTTAAACGAAAAATTCCTTCCGCAGGTACTCTCCAAGGTGGACCAGAAGGCCGCCGCGCGCGAGAAGGAGCTTTCCGGCAGGCTTGCCGAGCAGATCAGGACCGATGTGGCGGAGTTTGAGCGCAAGTACGGCGCTTCGACCGGTACGCCTGCGGGCGGAACGGCGGAGACCTTCGCGGTCGTCACGCTCGACAAGGGACGGACGCTCATCTGCGATACCGGCTTTGAGGTCATGCTGCGCATCGGCAGCGCGAGCTGCGTCGCCTCGTCGAATCCCGGACTTGTGGATGAGACGGCAGGCACGACGATCGCAAACGGCGGCGCACTGCAAAAGAACCACCTCTGCATGGCGACGATCGCCGGCAGCGGCGTGAAGGCGGGGGCGGACGGAACAAAGCTGCTCGTTCGCGGCGGCTACACGCTGGGACACTGAGCCGCATCCCATACACATAGAAGGAAGCGCCTGCGCATAGGATAGCGCAGGCGCTTTTTTGTGCGCAGACGGGAGGGGAGAACCATGGATCACTGGCACGCGCTGCCCAAGGGACCGTTTTTCCGCTCGGCGCGGCTTGACTGCGCGCTTGCACGGCTTTCCGGCGCGATGCTCTGCGAAACGGAGAGGGGAAGACTGCTCGCCCTGCCTTATGAGGAGGGCGCGCCGTTTCCGCTGCCGGAGCTGTTCTGCCTGGCGCATATCGGGGAGGCGGCGCAGCGCCGGTGCGTCATCTACCGGCTCGACCGGAGAAATTCACCGATATTTTAAGGAAAATGAAAATTATGTCTACCATATCCTGAGAAGATGTGATATACTGCCTGTGATTAACAAACAGAAAAGAGGTCATGAACGATGAAATGCCCCTACTGCGGATATAAAGAGAGCAAAGTCATCGATTCCCGCCCTGCTGAGGAGGGCAGCAGCATCCGCCGCCGGCGCGAGTGCCTGTCCTGCGCCAAACGCTTTACCACCTACGAAACGGTGGAGAGCCTGCCGATGGTCGTGATCAAAAAGGACGGCAGTCGCCAGAGCTTTGACAAGCGCAAGGTCCTCAACGGCATGATCCGCGCGTGCGAGAAGCGCCCTGTTCCCTTTGAAGTGCTGGAGCAGAAGGCGGACGAGATCGAGCAGACGCTGCAGAACTCGCTCGAACGCGAGGTCAGCACCGAATACATCGGCGAGCTTGTCATGGACAAGCTGCGCGCTGTGGACGAGGTGGCGTATGTGCGCTTTGCATCGGTCTACCGTCAGTTCAAGGACATCGACACGTTCATGAAGGAGCTGAATAAGCTGCTGGAGAGCAAATGATCACAGAATATTGGGGATGGAGATTTCCTGCATCTCCGAAAGCACGCGCAGCTGCGCGATGAGTCCGGCAAGGCAGGCGCGGAACTCCGCCTCGTCCTGCGCAAGGGCAAAGCTGTCCGCCTGCGCGAGCAGCGCTTCCGCCTCGTTCAGTTCATCGTGCTGCAGGATGATGTGAAAGTAGGTCGCGTGTTCGTCCCAGCTGCGGTGTACCGCGCTGAGCGCACTGCGCGCGCCCGGCCAGTCTTCCGCCTGCGCAGTGCGCTGGATCTCATCGAGCGCGGCGCACCATCCGCCGACAAGGCGGTCCGTAACGGCGGCGTTGACCAGTGTTGCGCTGAAAACGCCCAGCAGGATCGAAAATGGGATCCAGAAAAAACGCTTCATTTGGCGCCGTCCTTTCCGATGCACAGCACCTTGCCCGCACCGTCGAGCGAGAGCAGAAAGATCTCCGACGGAGTGCGGTAGCCCTGCGCATGCACGGTTTTGTCGAGCCATGCGGCATCCAGACCCGCGAGCGAGAGATTTTCGCCTATCACCCGCCCATCGTTGATAAAAATGTGCGGGAGGAACGTGTCGTCCTTGACGGGACGGCCCAGCTGCTTCGGTGTTGCGGGCTGCTCGTCGGGATAGAGCAGGACGGAGAGCTGTCCGTCCGTTTCCAGCACTGCATATTTGACCGTTGTAAGGTCGGTCACGCCCTGCGAGCGCAGCTCCTCGATCAGCTCGTCGAGCGTGAAGCGGTTGTGTCGCATGGCGTCCTGCTGCACCTTGCCCTCGCGGATGAGCGCGGTGGGGCTGCCGCAGATGAGCCGCCGCAGCCGGATGGAGCGCACGCTGCCCCACGAGAGCAGCATCGAGAGCGACAAGAGCGTGACGATCGGGATAACGCCGTTGAGCAGCGGGATGCCGAAGTCCTGCATCGGCACGGCGGCCAGATCCGAGATGAGCAGCGTGAGCACCAGCTCGATCGGCTCCAGTTCGCCGATCTGCCGCTTGCCCAGCAGCCGCAGCCCGACCATGATGAGAAAATAAAGCACGATCGTGCGGATAAAAGCAGTAGCCATAAAAACCCTCCCTTTTGAAGGGAGTTTGCCCCGCTGCGGGGCAAAATAACCGCTTTCATCCGGACTATGCCCGGCTTGGAATAAATTGAAATCGCAGAACGGAAAGGAGTTCATGGAGTTTCTCCATCACAAGCGCCAGCGCCCGCCTCTGTGCGGGACGACGAGGTGGGAAGAGGATCGAAGATTCGGCGGATGCTTCCCCGCGTTTGTGGACGCGTACACAGCCGGCAAATATGCGGGCGACCGCAGAACAAAGGGGCTGTGACCACAAAGAAGAGGCAAATGACTGCGCATTTGTCCTTTTGACGAAGCGGCGCAGCGCCGCAAAGGGGCATTTCTGCCCATTTTTCAAAAATCATCAAAAGGAGAATTTCATATATGTGCGGAATCGTAGGATTCATTGGGGATCAGCAGGCCGCGCCCATCCTGCTCGATGGGCTTGCGCATCTTGAGTACCGCGGGTACGACTCGGCGGGCGTTGCCGTCATTTCGGCCGGGCATACGCTTCAGGTGCGAAAGGCCGTGGGGCGGCTCCAGGTACTCAGCGATCAGATCCATGCAGGCGCGGATCTGGAGGGCTGTATCGGCCTCGGCCATACCCGGTGGGCAACGCACGGCGCGCCGAACGAGGCGAACGCGCACCCTCACCTGAGCGAAAACGGGAAATTTGCCGTGATCCACAACGGCATCATCGAAAACTATGTGGAGATCAAGGAATTCCTGCTGGAGCAGGGCGTGCAGTTCCGGTCGGAAACGGATTCCGAGGTCGTAGCGCAGCTGCTGGAGTTCTACTATAACGAGTGCCACGACTTTTTTGAGGCGGTGGGCCGCGTGCTGCGCCGCATCGAGGGCGCCTATGCGCTGGGAATGCTCTGCGCCGACTGCCCGGACCGCATCATCGCCGCGCGAAAGGATGCGCCGCTGCTGCTCGGCTATGGAGACGGATGCAGCTTTCTCGCGTCCGATGTGACGGCGATCATCCGCCACACGCGCGATGTTGCCTACATGGAGGACGGCGAGGTCGCCGTGCTGACGCGCGGGGGCATCGAGGTCTATAACGCGCTCTCCCAGCGCGTGGAAAAGAAGCACTTTACCATCGACTGGGAGGTCAGCGCTGCGGAAAAGGGCGGCTACCAGCACTTCATGCTCAAGGAGATCATGGAGCAGCCGGAAGCGCTGCGCCGGGCCGTCTTCCCGCGCATCAGAGAAGGACGGGTCGTGTTCGACGATCTCAAGCTGCCGGCGGAGCGGCTGCGCGGGTTCAACCGTATCTTTATTGTTGCCTGCGGCTCTTCCTATCATGTGGGCGTGATCGGGAAATACAACCTTGAGCATCTGCTGCGGCGCAGCGTGGAGGTCGTGCTGGCGTCCGAGTTCCGCTACAGCGATCCCATTGTGGACGATAAGTCGCTCGTCATCGTGATCTCGCAGTCCGGCGAAACGCTGGATACCATGGCGGCGCTGCGCGAGGCGAAAAAGCGCGGCGCGTATATCCTCTCCATCGTGAACGTGGTCGGCTCCTCCATTGCCCGCGAGAGCGACGATGTGCTTTACACCTGGGCGGGGCCGGAGATCGCCGTAGCAACGACCAAGGCGTATTCCACGCAACTGGCCGTGCTGGATATGATCGGCCTGGCCTTCGGCGCGATGCTCGGCACGGTGAATCAGGAGGAGTATGACGAGGCTGTCGGCGAGCTGCAGAAGCTGCCGGAAAAGATGGAGTATCTCATCAACAGCGAAAGCTGCGGGGAGATTCCCAAGCTTGCCGCACAGTACTTTAACCATAACTCCGTGTTTTTTATCGGCCGCAACCTTGACTACGCGCTGGGACTGGAGGGTTCGCTCAAGCTCAAGGAGATCAGCTATATCCACTCTGAAGCCTATGCCTCCGGCGAGCTGAAGCACGGAACGATCTCGCTCATTGAAAACGGCACGCTTGTTATCGCGCTGGGGACCTACGGCCCGCTGTTCGATAAGGCAATGAGCAATGTGGTCGAGGTCAAGGCCCGCGGCGCGGACGTGCTGGCGCTGACGACTGAGAGCCACTGCGCGGAGATGAAGAAGACGGTAGAAAACGTCCTCACCATTCCTGATACGGCGCGCCTGCTGCTGCCGTCGCTCGGCGTGGTGCCGCTGCAGCTGCTGGCATATTATATCGCGCTCCAGCGCGGCTGCGATATTGATAAGCCGCGCAATCTGGCAAAGTCTGTTACCGTTGAATAAAAGAAGGAAGCACCCGCACGGGTGCTTCCTTCTTTTATGCTCTGCAAAGGCGCGCCTGCGTCCCATCCGCTGCGGGATGCAGAAGTCTTACGATGCCAGCGCGGCGGAGAGCGAATCCAGTGTGAATTCTGTCCACGCAAGGCCTTCCTTGGCGTCCTGTTCGGCAAGGAAGGCGTTATACGCAGCTTCGTCAACGCTCTCGCCGCCAAGCGTATAAGCCGTGCCGCCATCGCTGCCGCCGGACAACGCGGCGAGATCCTCGTAGATCAGCACGCCGTTTTCAAAGCGGGCGCGAGACACACCGTTGTCGGAAGCGCCGTTCGACCATTCAAACGTGCCGTCCGCCTTCGGCAGCAGGAAGCCGCGGTAGACGATCTGGTTGGCGTAGACCGCGCCGTCATAGCAGGTGAGGATGACGTATTCCTCATTGCCGCTGAAGCTGACGGACAGCACCAGTTCGTCTGCACCGTCGCCGTCCATATCGAGCAGCGCAAAGCGCGTAACCGTCCAGTCCATGTCCGAGCCGTCAACGCCCTTGGCGGCGTAGACGTCGGGCGCGCGGAACGAGGCGGTCGTTGCCTCGGCGCCGGCGTTGATGAGGTTTGCCGCTGCCGTCACGTCTCCGGCGAAGAAATCTTCATAAAGAGCGCCTGCCTGTACGCTCGGCGGGGCGCCATCGGCGTCATCCGGCTGCTGCCCGCAGGCGGTGAGCAGGAGGGCGAGAGTCAGCGCGGCGGTCAGCGCGCGCAAGAGATGTGTTTTCATATAGGGTTCTCCTTTCTGGTGCGTGCCGCATAAGCTGCGGCAATGTGGATAGCAACGCAGGGTTAGACGGAAACCGCCGCAAAAAGGTTTCGTTCCGCAGCTGAAAAGTGAAAAGAGCGCCTGTGCGCTCTTTTCCGCTCAGAACAGCAGCGTAACGCCATGCGTCAGCAGCGTGATGGCAAGTCCTGCGATGACAACGCCGAGAAAGATGACCGGTACCGCGCGCTTGAGCCGCATATCCAGCACCGCCGCGATCAGCGCGCCGGTCCATGCGCCGGTTCCCGGCAGCGGGATGGCGACAAAAATCAGAAGTCCCCACGTCTGGTAGCGCAGAACATCCGCGCTTTTTTCCCTTGCGCGGTTTTCCAACCGGGAGACAAAGCCGCCGAGCCTTGGGATATGTATGCGCACCCATTTGAACAGCGGCCGGACAAATAGAATGATAAACGGCACGGGGATCATGTTGCCGACGAGCGAGGCGAGAAACGCAGCGTGGATCGGCAGTCCCATTGCAACGCCTGCGGGAAGCCCGCCGCGCAGCTCTACCACCGGCAGCATGGAGATGAACATGGTCAGCAGAGCCTTGCCCGCCGCCGTTTCATGCAGCCACAGAGAGAACGATTCCAGCATGAGACTCCTTTCCGCGCACAGCTGTGCGTCACGGATCGTTTTATCTTTCCATTATACCGCCTTGCGGCGCGGAGCGCAAGCCCTGCCTGCCGAGCGTGCGAAAAGGCTCCGGAGGATCCGGAGCCTTTTGCGGTGAGTACGGAAGATCAGCGATTGTTCTGGTTCTGGTTCTGATTCTGGTTCTGGTTCTGGTTCTGGTTCTGGTTCTGGTTCTGGTTCTGGTCGTTGTTCTGCTTGTTACGCTCCTTCATGCACTGCGCCTCCTTTCCTGAAAACTGCCTGCGCCCATAGTGTTGACGGGCAGGAGCGAAAATATACCGGAAAAAATTTTTCGTGTGCGGAAAATTATGATTGACAAACGCACGGGAAGGGAATATACTCTTAACGCAAAACAAAGAAGAGCGGCAGCATCCGTTCTCACCCCCAGCAAAGCGAAGGGGTCAATCATGGAAAACACAGCCTTCGGGCTTTTTGTGTCTATGGTACGGGTGCAGGTGCTGCACTCGTTTTTTGTTGGATTCCATCTTATCGATCAGAAAATGGAGGTGCTTCGGTATTAGCAGCAACGTGCATCAGATCAACGAAGAGATCCGGGACAGCGAGATCCGCCTGATCAGCTCAACGGGCGAGCAGCTTGGCATTATGCCCGCCGCGCAGGCACAGCACATCGCCGATGAGCAGGGGCTTGACCTCGTCAAGATCTCGCCGCAGGCCAACCCGCCCGTGTGCCGGCTTATGGACTACGGCAAGTTCCGCTTTGAGCAGGGCAAGCGCGAGAAGGAAGCCAGAAAGAATCAGCGCATTGTCGAGATCAAGGAAGTGCGCATGTCTCCGGGAATCGACGTGGGCGATTTCAACACCAAGCTGAAAAACGCCCAGAAATTCATTGCCGACGGCAACCGTGTCAAGGTCTCTGTCCGTTTCCGCGGGCGCGAGATGGCGCACACGGAGATCGGCCGCGATCTGCTGGTGCGCTTTGCGGAAGCTGCCGCCGATGTCGCCAGCCTGGATAAAGAACCCAAGATGGAGGGACGCAGCATGTCGATCTTCCTTTCCCCCAAAGCGGGAAAGTAAGCCTTGCGCAACTATAAATACGAAAAGGAGAAACTACTATGCCCAAGCTGAAAACCCATAGCGGTTCCAAAAAGAGATTCAACCTGACCAAGACCGGTAAGGTCAAGGTCGCCAAGGCTTTCAAGAGCCACATCCTGACCAAGAAGCCCACCAAGCGTACCCGTCGTCTGCGTCAGGGCGGCTATGCTGACAAGACCACTGCCAGCACGATCCGCAAGATGATCCCCTACAAATAATTTACAACGATACGCTTTAAGGAGGCTTATACAATATGGCACGTGTTAAAGGCGCGATGATGACGCGCAAGAGAAGAAACAAGACTCTTAAGCTCGCCAAGGGCTACTGGGGCAATAAATCCCGCCACTTCAAAATGGCGAACGAGCAGGTCATGAAGTCCCTGACCTACGCCTATGTCGGCCGCCGCCTGAAGAAGAGAGACTTCCGCTCCCTGTGGATCACCCGTATCTCCGCCGCCTGCAAGCTCAACGGCATGAACTACTCCACGTTCATGCACGGCCTGAAGACTGCCGGCATCGAGATCAACCGCAAGATGCTCAGCGAAATGGCGATCAACGACTCCGTTGCCTTCGCCAAGCTCGCCGAGATCGCCAAGAACGCCTGATCCAAACGCAAACCAAAAGCGCCGCTGCATTCGCAGCGGCGCTTTTTTTTGCGCGGAAATCCGGCCGTGGAGGTCCTATCGTTCAGTGTGCAGCGGCAGCGACTGCTCCAGCAGGTGCAGAAAGCGCGGCAGCGCAGGATTCGTGCTGCCGCGCTGCCAGGCGGCGATGACTTCCTCCTCCTCGCCCTCGCCCGTCAGCGGAACAAAGACCAGATTATCGGCGTTATAGAGCTTGTCTGTGCAGTAGTCCGGCAGGATGGAAACACCCTCTTCGGCGGCCACCATCATCAGAACGCTCTCCGCATCGGAGGAGCGGAAGAGAATGTTCGGCTTGTAGCCGGCCTGGTTGTAGAGCTGCATGAAGAACGTGTCGCCATAGGAATCGTCCGCCGCGTCGGGCGACATATAAAGGATGCTCTCGCCGCGCAGCTCCTGCCTGCTCAGCCGGCTGCGCTGAGAGAGCGGATGGGCGGCGTAGAGCGCTACCACCAGCCTCGCTTTTTCCACGCTCTGATAGCAGACGCCCTCCTGCGTTTTCAGGTTGGTCGAGTCCCAGGTGAAAATGATGTCGTATTCCTGATGCAGAAGCCCTGCGGCCAGCACGTCGGTCGAGCAGCGGTAGAAGCTGATAAGCACGTTGCTGTTCTGCTGGTGAAAACGCCGCATCAGCACGGAGAGGTCGCTGCGCTCATAGCCGCGCACATAGCCTACACGCAGCGCGCCGGTCAGACCGGTGGAGGCGTCGTGTACGCGCTCCTGTGCGCGGCTCATGCGGTCGAGGATCGCGCGCGCGTCCTGCAGGAAGGCGCTGCCCGCGCTTGTCAGACTCACGGGGCGCGTGCTGCGGTCAAACAGCGCGCAGCCGAGCGATTCCTCCAGCTGCCGGATCTGCTGCGTTACGGCGGGTTGAGAGATGTAATACTGCTCTGCCGCCTTGGTGAAGCTGCGGTGTTCCGCCGCTGCAACAAAGTATCTCAACTGATTGCGATTCATGGAAATTCCTCCGATAACAGCTTACAACATAAGTTTTGCTTATTTTAACATGGAAAAAGCGCCCTTGTAAAGGAGAAAAGTTTGCGTTACGATAAGCACACCTTTTGCAAACGAGGTAGGAGAAAATGAAGAGAGAATCGTTCGGTTCCCGCCTGGGCTTTCTGCTGGTGAGCGCAGGCTGCGCCATCGGCATCGGAAACGTGTGGCGCTTTCCCTATATTACGGGTAAAAATGGCGGCGGATACTTTGTGCTGTTTTATCTGCTCTGCCTGCTCATCATGGGCGTGCCTGTGCTGACAATGGAGCTGGCCGTTGGCCGTGCGAGCCGCAAAAGCGCAGTGCTGGCCTACAAAACGCTGGAAAAGCCCCGCACCAAGTGGCACATCCACGGCTGGTTCTGCCTGATCGGCTGCTATCTGCTGATGATGTACTACACCACGGTCTCCGGCTGGATGGTGAGCTATTTCGGCCGGTTTGCGGGCGGCGCGTTTTACTCCGGTATGCCGGCGGAGGAGGCTACCGCTGTGTTCGGGCAGCTCCTGTCGAACCCGGCGGAGATGGGCATTCTTGCCGTTGCCATTGTGATCGCAGGATTTCTGGTGTGTTCGTTCGGCCTGCAAAAGGGATTGGAGCGCGTGTCAAAGATCATGATGCTGGCGCTGCTGCTGCTCATCCTTGTGTTGGCCGTACATAGCCTGACGCTCTCCGGCGCGGCAGAGGGGATGAAATTCTATCTGCTCCCCTCGATGGATTCCATCCGCGAAAACGGCTTCGGCACGCTCATTACCGACGCGATGAACCAGGCGTTCTTTACGCTTTCGCTCGGCATTGCGGCGATGGAGATCTTCGGCAGCTATATGTCCGACGACCACGCCCTGGCGGGCGAGGCGGTGCGCATCTGCGCGCTGGACACGTTCGTTGCGCTCATGGCCGGCACCATCATTTTCCCTGCGTGCTTCACCTTCGGCGTGACGCCGGACAACGGCCCGTCGCTGCTGTTTGTCACGCTGCCGCAGGTGTTCGTCAATATGGCGGGCGGGCGCTTCTGGGGTGCGCTGTTTTTCCTGTTCATGATGTTTGCAAGCCTCTCCACGGTGCTGGCGGTGTTCGAGAATATCCTTGCCATCTGCATGGATACCTTTGGCTGGAGCCGCAAGAAGGCGGTGCTGATCAATGGCGTGCTGCTGGCGGCGCTCAGCCTGCCGTGCGTGTTCGGCTATAACATCTGGAGCGATTTCCACCCTCTGCCCGGCAAGGACGTACTGGACAGCGAGGATTTCCTTGTCAGCAATCTTCTGCTGCCTATCGGGTCGCTTGTGTACCTGCTTTTCTGCGTGATGAAATGGGGCTGGGGCTTCGACAGGTACCTTGCCGAGGCGAACAAGGGCGCGGGATACAAGCTTTCGCCCAAGCTCAAGCCCTACTTCCAGTGGGTGCTGCCGATCCTGATCGTTATCATTCTGGTGCAGGGCCTGCTGTAAGGCGGAAAACTTAACATGAAAAAAGCATCCGCGGATGACCGCGGATGCTTTTTTGCTTTTACAGGGAAGCCTGCGGCGCGTCCGGCGCGGCGGCTTCCTCCGCCGGCTCCTCCCACGGCTGCATCGTGGCCACGCAGCGGTTGATGGTTTTGCCCTCGGCGTAAAATTTGGCTTCGTAGTCGGTCATCACGCCGCACGCCCCGTTCGCGTGCAGGTCGCGCGTGACCTCGGAGAGCGTAAAGCCGAACTGCGGGATCTCTTCGACCGACCAGAGGAACAGCGGGTCGTTGTCGGTTTTGAAGTGGATCTGCCCGCCGTCCTTCAGCACCTGGCGGTACCGTTTGAGGAAATTCCCGTGCGTCAGGCGGCGCTTTGCCTGCCGCTTGGGCGGCCACGGATCGCAGAAGTTGATATAGATGCGGTCCACTTCGCCCTGATCGAAGATCTCCGGCAGCTGGTCGGCGTCGATATCAACGAAGAAGACGTTGCGCAGGCCTGCGGCAGCGGCGCGTTCCATGGCCACGACCATTGCGTCCGGCACCTTCTCGACCGCGATGAGCAGCACGTCCGGCTCAGCCGCAGCCGTTCCGGCGGTGAAGCGGCCCTTGCCGCAGCCCAGCTCCACGCGGATCTCCTTTGCCTCCGGCATCAGCTCGCGCCAGCGGCCTTTGCGTTCATAGGGATCCCTGATCTGATATTCGCCGCAGCGTTCCATGCGGGGGATCAGATTCTTTTTCTTGCGCATTCGCATAACCAAAAGCCTCGTTTTCGTGAAATCGACCTATATCATAACGGAAATTCATGGCAGAGACAAGTCAAAATGCGAAAATTTACACAAGTTCTGCTGCATTTTTGAAAAGATCGTTAAAAATGCAACATTTCTTGCAAGCTTTCGCGGGAGATGTGAAGTTTTTTTGAAAAAAGTGATTTTTCTCTTGCAAATGGGAGCGCCGCACCCTATAATACAATCACGGTAAAAGAGAGAAGACGGGAGGACTGAAAAAATGTCTTTTGTGAAATATGAACCCAAGGGGAACATCGCCTATTTGATCATCGACCGCGAGAAAGCGCTCAACGCGCTGAATTCGCAGGTGCTGGCCGACCTTGACGCGGCGCTCGACGCGCTCGACCTGAACACGGTCCGCTGCCTGATCGTGCGCGGCGCAGGGGAGAAGTCCTTTGTTGCCGGCGCGGACATCGCGCAGATGAAGGATCTGAGCAGGGAAGAGGGCGAGGCCTTCGGCAGGCAGGGCAACGATGTGATGCGCAAGCTGGAGACGCTGCCCATCCCCACCATCGCCGCAGTGGGCGGCTACGCGCTCGGCGGCGGCTGCGAGCTTGCCATGAGCTGCGATTTCCGCATCTGCTCCGATACCGCTGTGTTCGGCCAGCCGGAAACGGGTCTGGGCATCACGCCGGGCTTCGGCGGCACGCAGCGTCTGGCGCGCCTGGTCGGCCCCGGCATGGCAAAGCAGATGATCTACACCGCCCGCAATATCAAGGCGGACGAGGCGCTGCGCATCGGCCTTGTCAACGCCGTCTATCCGCTTGATGAGCTTTACGCCGCAGCGGAGAAGCTTGCAGGTCAGATCGCAGCCAACGCGCCCATCGCGGTACGCGCGGCCAAGCGGGCCATCAACGAAGGGCTTGACCTTGCGATGGACGACGCCGTTGTGGTGGAGGAGAAGGCGTTTGGCTCCTGCTTCCAGACTGCCGACCAGCAGGAGGGCATGGGCGCGTTCCTCGAAAAGCGCAGGCACGAACCCTTTACCAATCAGTGATTCCATAGAATTATCTATTTATATTGTAGGAGGACACAAACAATGAAAGTTGCAGTTTTCGGCGCCGGCACCATGGGCAGCGGCATCGCGCAGGTCTTCGCGGCCAAGGGCCACACCGCTCTGATGTACGCTTCCAGCGTTGCTTCCGCGCAGCGCCACAAGGATAAGCTTGCCGCTTCTCTGCAGAAGCGCGTGGAGAAGGGAAAGATGACCGAAGAGGCCAAGGACGCTATCCTTGCCAACATCCTCGTCGAGGAGAAGTCCGCCGCTGCCGACGCTGACCTCGTGATCGAGTGCGTCAAGGAAGAGATGGACACCAAGCGCGAGCTGCTTGGCGAGCTGGATGCGATGTGCAAGGACAGCACCGTCTTTGCCACCAACACCTCTTCTCTCTCCGTCACCGAGATGGGCCTTGGCCTGAAGCACCCCGTCATCGGTATGCACTTTTTCAACCCCGTTCCCAGCATGAAGCTCGTTGAGGTCATCCGCGGCGCCAACACCACGCAGGAGACCTTCGACTTCATCTACAACCTCTCCAAGGAGATCGGCAAGGAGCCTGTTGAGGTCGCCGAGGCTCCCGGCTTCGTCGTCAACAAGATCCTCATCCCGATGATCAACGAGGCCATCGGCCTGGTCGAGACCGGCGTTGCTTCCGTTGAGGACATCGACAAGGCCATGATGCTCGGCGCAAACCACCCGATGGGTCCCCTCGCCCTCGGCGATTTCATCGGCCTTGACGTCTGCCTTGCCATTATGAACGTTCTCTACAGCGAGACCGGCGACCCGAAGTACCGCCCCGCTCTGCTGCTGAAGAAGATGGTCCGCGGCGGCCAGCTCGGCAAGAAGTCCGGCAAGGGCTTCTACGACTACAGCAAGAAGTAAATCATCAGAAGACGAAAGCGGCGACTCCGTTCAGGAGCCGCTGCTTTTCTCTTTTGGAAAGGACTATATTCCCAAAATGACGGAAAAGCGTCACAAAAATGACGAAAACGACAAAAGGGACAAATTGAATTCGGTGAAAGAGCCAAATTCCAAAAAGGAATGATAGTTCCCCTTGCGAAAATTTTATCAATCGTTTATAATACATGATACAGACCGAATTTGTGAAAAAATAGACAATTCAATTAATTTTTGTAGTGAAGGAGCAAAAAGACTATGGATTTCCATCTGTCCAAAGAACATCTGCTGGTCCGCAAAATGTACCGCGAATTTGCAGAAAATGAAGTCAAGCCTTTAGCTGAGGAACTCGATGAGGAAGAGCGCTTTCCCATGGAGACCGTCGAAAAGATGGCCAAGCTCGGCATGATGGGCATTTACTTCCCCAAGCAGTACGGCGGCGCCGGCGGCGATGTTCTCAGCTACGCCATGTGCGTGGAAGAGCTTGCCAAGGTCTGCGGCACCACCGCAGTCATCGTTTCCGCCCACACCTCCCTGTGCTGCGCTCCCATCTTTGAGAACGGCACCGAGGAGCAGAAGATGAAGTACCTGCCCGACCTGCTGCAGGGCCGCAAGATCGGCGCGTTCGGCCTGACCGAACCCAATGCCGGTACCGACGCCTCCGGCCAGCAGACCACCGCCGTCAAGAACGAGAACGGCGACTACGTCCTCAACGGCAGCAAGTGCTTCATTACCA
>ENA-OROD01000685-OROD01000685.1-human-gut-metagenome-genome-assembly--contig:-NODE-685-length-31868-cov-3.769277_pt1 | contig 31868 bp, 28 predicted proteins | sample MGYA00242123_ERZ509038 | MGnify/ENA primary metagenome ERZ509038 (study PRJEB26280, sample SAMEA2338719) | human gut metagenome | biome: human gut; feature: human-associated habitat; material: faeces... | reverse complement strand
CGGACATCGCCATCACTGTGCACAAGCCAGACAAAACGCGAAATACCGGAACTAGCACTAGGCGACAAAGTCCAATACCATATATTTTTAAACATCCAGTTATTATTCTTACATATATATGCATTTGAACTATCTTGTTTTACCATATTTGTTTCACAAATGTTCTCGCTACTTGCATATGCATAATCTGTTGGATAAGGAAGTCCTATATATCCAGGCCACGTTGTTGTTCTTTCTACTGTATCACTACAAAAAGTTCCACCATTACATATCTTTCCGGTTTGATTTCCTCTTTCATCTTTATAAAATGCAACTGTATCTGTTCTTGTATTATACTCTATTGCACCTGTATTCCATGTATGATTATCTATTAATGTTTTTGCTGTATTATCTAATCTATTTGTTGGACATGTTTTTGTTGAATTCTTAGTGCCACCATAACATGTTACTGTTGTATCTCCTCCATAATACATCTTATTTAAATATACTTGTAAATCCGCTTGACTCCATTCGTTTACTCCAAAACCGCCATTTATACTTTCTTCACTACTATCCCATGATAAGTCACCTAATGATTCACTTCTTACTAATTTTACATTATTACCAAATACTCCTATTATTCTCCATAACTCATTATTAAAACTTACATAGTTATTTGGATTACTTCCATAATATCTTATATTTTGATCAGGTGTATTATCTTTTTTTAATCCATTACTTATTCTTGTTTCTTCACTACTATATAAATCAATTATATGTTCTAATAAATATTGATAATCTAGTGAGAATTTATAAATATATTCTTCGTTATTTTTAATTATTTTAACTATACTAGTTGATGGTATATTTTTACCCGTTAATGGGTTTTCTAATTTATTTTCTAATAATTCATTTTCTTGTAATGTTCGAATAGAAACTTCATAATATCCTTGACTTTCTATCGCATCATCCACAATATTAACATTTAAATAAACATAAGCTTGAGCTGCATCTTTTACTGCAGAAATCAAACTATTATATGCATTTTTCTTTTTATTATTTATCATTGTATTAACTTTAGGAACAACAATCAAAAAGATTGTTACTAAAAGTACAACACAAACTGTAATTTCTACTAAAGTAAAACCATTCTTCTTCATATTATCACCATTTTAATTTTAACATACAAATTAAAATTAAACAATTAAGAAAAAAACTCCAATGGAGTTTATTTGTTCATTAAGTATTTTGCAGTTCTTATCATTTGGCATGTATAACTCATTTCATTATCATACCACGCAACTACTTTTACTAATTCTCCAAAAGAAGTCTTTACTATTTTTGTTTGAGTTGCATCATAAAGTGATCCATATTTCATGCCAATAACATCACTAGACACAATTTCTTCATCTGTATAACCCAAAGTATCACTAGTACTATTTTTCATGGCCTCATTTATTTCTTCCTTTGTAACACTTCTATCTAATGCACAAGTAAGTTCTACTAATGATCCAGTTATAACTGGCACTCTTTGCGCACTTCCATCTAATTTACCATCTAATTCTGGAATTACAAGTCCAATTGCTTTTGCAGCACCTGTACTATTAGGTACTATATTAGAAGCAGCTGCTCTTGCTCTTCTTAAATCTCCCTTTCTATGAGGACTATCCAAAGTATTTTGATCATTAGTATAAGCATGTATTGTTGTCATAATACCATATTTAATCTTAAAGTTATCGTTCATAACTTTAGCAATAGGCGCAAGACAATTAGTTGTACAAGAAGCTGCAGAAATAATTTCTTCACTTCCATCCAATATATTTTCATTTACACCATATACAACTGTCTTAACATCACCCTTTGCAGGTGCTGAAATAATTACCTTTTTTGCACCACTAATTATATGAGCCATTGCATCTTCCTTTTTTGTAAAGAAACCAGTACATTCAAATACAACATCAACACCTAATTTTTTCCATGGTAAATTAGCTGGGTCTTTCTCTTTATATATTCTTATTTCTTTACCATCTACTATTATAGAATTTTCTGTACTTTCTACTACATGACCCTCATATCTCTTTTGTGCCGTATCATACTTTAATAAATGTGCTAATGTTTTTGCATCAGTCAAATCATTTATGGCAACTACTTCAAAATCTTTACTAGAAAATGTTTCTCTAAAACACAATCTTCCTATTCTTCCAAATCCATTTATTGCTATTTTTATCATATTAATTCCTCCTATTCAAAACAACCATTTCCAATAAATTCTCTCATAACTGAATCAAGCGGTATAGAAGCACTTGGCATTGGCAATATCATTCTAAGTAAATTTATTAACCTTATCGCTTCAATATAATTTGGATCACTTTCATTAACCGAAAATAATAATGGTTCTGCATATACCTTAAGTACATTCATCTCATATATTAATGACGTATTTAAAACTATATCTGATTTATCCTGATAAGGAAATACATACTCAGTTTCACCCTTTCTAACTCTTTTCCAAGAATCAAGTGTCTCACTCGCATTATATCCTCTCCTTAAATTATCCCTTACTAATCTTCTTAATAACCTATTATCAGTAGTATTTAATCTATTATGATTATCCAAATTTAAACAAGTAAGAGGAGAGATATAAATTCTATACTTATTCTTTTTGTCAATAGTTTTAGTCAATTCATCATTTAAAGAATGTAAACCTTCTATTATTAATATTGCATTTTCTTTAAGTTTTAATCTTCTCTTAAACTCTTTTTGACCAGTTATAAAATTATATGTAGGTAAAATTACTTCTTCACCTTTTAATAATCTTGACAATTGATCATTAAATAATTCAGTATCTATTGCATTTATTGATTCATAATCTTTATTTCCATCTTCATCTAAAGGAGTATCTATTCTTTCCTTAAAATAATCATCAACAGATAGTGCAACTGGATTCAAACCCTTACTTTCCAAAAACATCTCTAATTTTTTTGATGTAGTTGTTTTACCAGAACAAGAAGGACCTGCTATTAAAACCATTTTTATATCTTCATTTTTAGATATAGTTTCTGAAATATCTAAAAGATTTTTATTATACGTTGCTTCACTCATAAATATAAGATCATTCCATTTACCTTCCGCAAGCATCTTATTTATATCAGAAACATTTCTTATACCAATTTTATCTGACCAATCAATATACTCCATAACTGAATTAAAAAACTTCTCATGATGAACATATTTATTAACTTTATTATTATCATATGTAAATGGTAACATAAGCGCAAAACCATCTTTATTTATATATTCTAAATTAAAATCCTTCACATAAGACGTATTTATTGCCATTTCACCATACATATAATCATATATATTATCAAGTTTATATATAGTTATATAAGTATTACTTAAATATTTAAGTAAATTAACTTTATCATACATTTTTCTTAACTCATAATATTTAATTACTTTTATCCTATTAATATTTAATTTTTGTATCTCTACTGATTCCTCTATTATTTCATGCATCCTATTTTTAATTACATCTAATTTCTTAGGTGTCATATTACTTAAAGCACAAAATATTCCCTTATCAATAGAATGCTCTATTCTTACCTGTTCCCTATATTCATCTAATATTGCCTTAGACAAAATAAGTATAGCAGTTCTTTCATATACCTTATTTCCTTCATTACTAGATACATCATAAAAATCAATAGTTGCATCCTCATCTAATACATAATTTAAAGATACAATCACATCATTTACATTTGCAGCTAAAATATCATATTTATAATATTTAGAATACTTTTTACTTACTTCTAACACAGTAATTCCCCTTGGAAATTCATCTGTTTTATTATTAAATGTTATCTTGATATTATCCATATTATCACCCACTCTAAACCAAGTATATCAAATAATAAAAAATTTGTCATAATTATTATTGAATATTTACATTACTTTATACCTAATATATATATGAGGTGAGGATATGAATTTAGTACCAACAGTAATAGAAAAAAGTAGTAATGGAGAAAGAGCATATGATTTATACTCTAGAATATTAGAAGATAGAATTATAATGTTATCTGGAGAAATAGATGATAATGTTGCAAATATAGTAGTTGCAGAACTATTATATCTAGATTCAATAAATCATGATGATATAAGTTTATATATCAATTCTAATGGTGGAAGTATTACATCTGGAATGGCTATATATGATACTATGAATTATATTAAAAGCGATGTATCTACCATATGTATAGGAATGTGTGCATCCATGGCCGCGTTTTTGCTATCTAGCGGGAAAAAGGGCAAAAGATATTCTTTAAAAAATAGTGAAATTATGATACATCAACCACTTGGTGGTGCAAAAGGTCAAGCAACAGAAATTAAAATAGCGGCAGAAAGAATACTTAAAATAAGAGATAAAATGAACAAAATAATGGCCGAAAATACAAATAATGATATTGAAATAATAGAAAAAGATACCGAAAGAGATAACTTCATGTCAAGCGAGGAAGCTCTCTCATACGGTATCATTGATAAAATTTTATAATTAATCATCTCTTCTTATTTGCAAAAACAATCTTAACATTTGAGTAAAACTTGCAAAGAAAGAAGCAACATAAGTCATTGCAGCAGAATTTAACATAACATTAACCTGGTTTAATTCACTTTCATCTATAATATTTAATTTAATTAATTGTTTTTTTGCTCTACTTGATGCATTAAATTCAGTTGGAAGTGTAACTAACTGAAATAAAAGTGCAGCACACATCATTATAAAACCAATCATAGCCATATCAAATATAGACGCCAAAACACCTATTATCATTATTACATAACCAAGTTTAGATGATATACTTACTATTGGAACTAATATGCTTCTAAGTACTATAAAAGCATATTTTTCTTTATGTTGTATAACATGCCCACACTCATGAGCAGCAACAGAAACACTCGCAATACTTTTATCATCATAAATATCAGATGACAAACTTATAGTATTTGTTTTAGGATTAAAATTATCAGTTAACTCTCCACCAATCTTAACTATCCTAACATCACTTAGTCCATTACTATCTAATATTTCTCTCGCAGTTTCATATCCAGATTTTCCACTTTTAACACTAAATTCTCTATATTTATTATAACTACACTTTATATATGCTTGAGACACTATTATAAGTATAGCAGGTATTATTATTAACAAAAAATTCATATTACATCATATCCTTTCAAACATTGTTCCTTCCCTAGTATCTTTAATTATTATATTCATCTTTTTTAATTCATCCCTTATTTCGTCTGCTCTTTTATAATCCTTATTAAGCTTAGCAACATTTCTTTCCTCAATTAATTTATTTATAAATGTTAATTCCTCATCAGTAATATCATTATCATTTTTTAATAAATCAAGAGATAATACTCTATCAAAAGATTCCACTAAATATATCTTTGTATCATCATTCATACTATTATCCTTTAATACATCAAAAAGTACTGTAAGTGCATTAGATGTATTAAGATCATTTCCAATTTGTTCCTTAAACATATTATCATATTTTTCTATTAGATTTAAATCAATAACACCATCACCTTTTTTTAATGACTTAATCCTACTTTTCAATTTATTGTACGAAATTTCTGCCATATCAAGTGAATCATAACTAAATACCAATTGATTTCTATAATGTGACTGTAAACACATAAATCTATAACTCAAAGGATTGTATCCTTTGCTCTCCAAAAGTGAAACAGTTAAAAATTCACCCTTACTCTTACTCATTTTTCCACTTTTATCATTTAAATGTTCACCATGTACCCAATAATTACACCATTTATGCCCTAAATATGCCTCACTCTGTGCAATTTCATTTGTATGATGAGGAAATATATTATCAACACCTCCACAATGTATATCTAAATATTCACCCAAATATTTAATTGATATTCCAGAGCACTCAATATGCCATCCTGGATAACCAATTCCAAATGGTGAATCCCATTTCATTTCCTGATTATCAAACTTTGATTTAGTAAACCATAATGCAAAATCAAATGGATTTCTTTTTTCCAAATCCTCATTCACATCATCTCTAGCACCTATTATTAAATCCTCTTCATTCTTACCAGATAATTTATAATAATCACTTGCTTTACTTATATCAAAATATACATTATTATGTGATAAATAAGCATAACCAGTATCAAGTAATTTTTGTATTATTTTTATATACTCATCTATATTAGAAGACGCAGGTGAAATTATTTCTGGTTTTTTTATATTTAACTTTTCTGTATCACAAAAAAATTCCTTAGTATAAAAGTCAGCTATTTCATATACTGTCTTACCTTCTCTTTTAGCACCCACAAGCATCTTATCAAGTCCAGTATCCGCATCACTCTGTAAATGTCCAACATCAGTAATATTCATTGCTCTTTTAACCTTATACCCCAAATAATTCAGTGTTCTTTCTAATACATCCTCAAATATATAAGTCCTAAGATTACCTATATGTGCATAATGATACACAGTAGGTCCACATGTATACATTCTAACAATTCCATCCTCATGTGGAACAAATTCTTCTATTCTCTTACTTAAAGTATTATATATTTTCATAAAGTCCTCCTACTTAATTATATTTAGTAACATAATAGATATTATTTTAGATAAAGCAATTTTATTTTCTTCCCTACTAATATTAGTTACTGTTACAGTTTGATTATAAAACTTATTCAAATCTCTATCATAAATACTTATATATACAACATTATCACTGCCAAATTTATTATTTAAATCAACTCTATTTAATTTTCCAGTAATACCTATTCCATAATTCGAATCAGTAAAATCACATATTTTCTTGCTCATTTCATTAGATGTTTCAATACTATATACACTATACTTATCTATTACATATGCAGAAACACCCATTTTTATTTTATATTCATTAGAATATGTTACCGCACCAAATTTAAATATATTACTAGAGCCCTCTACATTAGTAATTGAATTTGCAATATATCCACCTGTACATGATTCCATAGTACTCACTGTTTTATTTAATAAAATCAATTTCTGAACTACTTCCTTCATAACACTCACCCATATAAATTATATAATAAAACTACTTCATAAACAAGAAATTACTCTACAACAAAAAAATTTTTACTACAAAAAAACAAAGTATTTCTACTTTGCTATTAAACTTATTCTATGTTCTATTTTATCTTTTCCCAAAATTTTCATTATTTCATATAAATCAGGCGTCATTGTTTTAGTTGTAAGTGCTACTCTTATAACCATACTAACATCCGCAACACTACCCTTATAACTATCTGGATTATTTCTATATTCTTTCATATCAGAAGCATACCCAAGAAAATCACATAATGCTTTTATTTTACTAAACCAAGTATCTTTATCATCTGATTCATTATAATATTTACTAATATACGTATTAAGTATATTTCTAATTTCTTCCTTATCACTTATTTTATCAAAACTATAATTTAAATTAGTAAATAACTCATCATACATATACCACATTTCTTTTTTAACATCACTATATGCCCCAATATCTTTCCTTGGTTTCTTTTGGCACCTCTCAATATTTAAAATACTAATTGAATATTCCTTATCTTTTACAAATATTTCATAAAAATCATGATCATACTGCTTTAAATACATACTTACTCTATCATATAAATCAGATGCACTTAATCTACTTATATAATTCTTTGATATATTATTTAATTTTTCCAAATCAAATAATCCAGCACTTTTACTCATTTTCTTAAATTCAAACTTATAATCTTCTATCTTTCCATCCGGATTATGTAAATACCATTCCTCAAAACCACTACTTGTAATTGTTGCTAAATATAATCTAACTGCTTCATAAGGTATACCAAGTTTATGATAATAACTCATTGCACATTCTGGATCTTTTCTCTTACTTAATTTTCTAACTCCACCTGTTTCCTCATCTATTTTAGCAAGAGGAGAAATATGAGCATATTTTGGTATATCAAATCCAAACATTTGAAATAATTGATAATGCAAAGGTAATGAAGAAATCCATTCATCTGCTCTTATAACATGCGTAGTTCTCATTAAATGATCATCTACTAAATGAGCGAAATGATAAGTAGGAAGACCATCTTTTTTATTTATTACTATATCCAAATCATTTTCAGGAAATGCAATATCTCCCCTTATCTCATCATGACAAATTATTTTTCTATTATAATCACCATTAGATCTTAATCTAATAATAAATGGTTCATTATTCTTAATTCTCTTTGCTCTTTCTTCATTTGATAAATCTCTACACTTAGCATATCTTCCATAATAACCAATTCTACCTTTATTTCTTTCTTGATTCTTTCTTATTTCTGAAATCTCCTCTTCAGAGCAAAAACATGGATATGCTTTACCTTCCTCAATTAAATGTTTAGCAAATGCTTGATATATTTCCTTTCTTTCACTTTGAACATAAGGTCCATAATTTCCAATCTCTTCATTCTCATTTATTGGTCCTTCATCAAAAGTTACACTAAACTCTCTTAAACCATTTATTATCTCACTAATCCCATTATCAATAGTTCTTTTTGTATCAGTATCCTCTATTCGTAAATAAAATACTCCATCTGTTTGTCTTGCAAATGTAGAACCAGTAAAAGATGCGAGTAAAGCCCCTATATGAATAAATCCAGTTGGACTAGGTGCATATCTGGTTACTATAGCACCATCCTTTAAATTCCTCATAGGATACATTTTTTCATAATCATCTACTGTTTTTGTTATATTAGGAAATATTAAATTAGCTAACTCCTTATTTGTCATAGACACCTCCAACATTGATAATATTATAAAACAAATTAGAGTTATTAACAACTCTAATTTTCATATTCTAACTATATTTTAATACCTTCTGAAACACCTTTCTTCTTTCACTCAATATTTTTTCAAAATATTCTATAGTACTTTGATGAAGTAATATTTGACTATTAGATTGCTCAAATCTTTCTAATATTTCCCTATATTCATCCCCATTAGCCAATCTATCAATTAAATCACGTACATCACTTTCATAATTCATAAAAACTTCCATTAAATTAGGATCAAGCCCATCATAAAGTGAATCTTGTGCTTCCTTAGCTTCTGCTTGATTTCTAAACATCAAATCAGATGAATAAGGAAATATAGGAGTCCATACATCATTCTCCTTATGCAAAAATACATTTCTATGATCAACACCAAAAATACGTTCACTATCATAAACAGGTGTAGGTGAAAAGTTTTTTAATTTATATATACCATTAACAAGAACTATATTTTCATTAATATTACACACATTAGATATTATTTCAGGTCTTAATCTTTTAGAATAATCAATCCCATCAATCTTAGGTGTTTTAAAGCCAATATTATGATGATTTCTATCCATTTGTAATGTAAAAGCATCGGCTATAAATAACTTTAACAAAAAACTTTTTACATCTTCTAAACTCTTATCATCAAGTACATTATTAAAAAACTCCAGCAAATTAGATAAACAATAATCACCATACCCAACTAAAGATGAAATAGAAGGATTTTCAAGTTCACTTAACAAATAATAATTATACTTACTCTTATCTTGAAAATTCTCACTTATTAATCCAGTATAACCCTTTTTTTCCAATTCAGAAGTGCACTTAACTTTTCTTATATTAGCAACCTTATAAATAACAGTATCAAGACCAACAATTTCATTAGCAAACATACTAAAAAATTGTTCAGTAAATAACCTATAATCACTTCTTTTCTTAAAATATACTAACTTATTATCCACATAATACCAAGTTGGTTTTTCACTTAAATATGACTCATTTATAGAAACTTCCTTTTTTAATTCACTAACAGGAATTTCCTTACATGTATAATGAGGTATCACACTACTATTCAATTCCATAAACATCCCCTCTTTTGACACATTATTATACACATTTATAACTTTTTGTCAATATTTGTAAAATAATCAAAAAAATCCATACAATAAATGGATTAATTATTTATACAAGCTTTATCTTTAGACATATCTATACTTATATTTTTATTATCATTCATAAGTTCATCTAATATTCCATTTTCAATTCTATTTCTAACTATTTCTTTTATCCTTCTAGCACCAAATAAAGAATAATTTGATTCATTAACCATATCATCTATTACATCATCAGACACATCTAATTTCACCTTATATTCACACCTTAACTTCTCAATACCATTACATATTATCTTTCTCGCATCACTTTCAGTTATCTTATTAAATGTTATTGTTTTAGATATCCTATTTATAAATTCAACACCCAAAATATCTTTAAGTTTACTAGTAATATTACAACTATTATTAAATCCCATACAATTTTTATTAAATCCAATATTAGATGTCATAATTATAGTAACATTATCAAAATATATCTTTCTTCCCAAAGAATCCTTTGTATAACCCTCATCTAATATTTGCAAAAACAAATTTAATACACTCTTATTACATCTTTCTATCTCATCCAATATAAGCACTGCTGTCGGTTTATCTTTTATCTCTTCTAATACATTTCTCGAATCAGAATAACCAACATATCCAGGAGGCGCTCCTATTATTTTACTAATAGAATGTGGCTCACTATATTCACTCATATCAAGCTTTATTACATTCATATCACCAGCAATAAGCTTTCCATAAGTTTTAGCAAGCATTGTTTTTCCTGTGCCAGTACTACCTGCAAACAACAACGATATACATTTATTTTTATTATAATTAAGAGAATTTATTTTACTTATATTCAATAATTCATCAATCTGCTTATCCTGACCAATTATTGTTTCCTTTAAAATTTTCTCCATCTTATTTATATATGAAGAATCTAAACTAAGTAAAGGAATATCAACCTTATTTTTTAATATATCAATAATATCATGAAGAGTTACAACCTTCGATTTATTAGTTTTCTTTAATTCAATATTATTTATTTCAGTTTTAAGTTTTTCCTCATTCTCCTTCAAAGAAAGAGCCACATCAAACTTACTATTTATTATTGCATTTTTCTTATCATTTAGCACTTTCTTAAGCTCATTATTCAGATTACATAACTTCTTATCTACAGTATTTTTCTTTAATGATACCCTAGAACATACCTCATCTAATATATCAATTGATCTATCTGGTTCTCTCCTATTTTTAATATACTTCTTCCCCAAAAATATTATTTTATCTATCATTTTTTCACTAATACTTACCTCATGGTGACGCTCATAAATTGTTTTCAATTTCATAAGTATATCCTTAATTGTGTCTTCATCCGGTTCATTTATCTCTACTTTCTGAAATCTTCTATCAAGTGCACCATCATTTTCAATAAACTTCTTATACTCATCTCTAGTAGTAGCACCTATGCATCTCATCTTACCTCTTGCTAAAGCCGGTTTAAATATATTAGATGCATCTATTGCTCCCTCTGCACCACCAGCACCCATTATCGTATGTATCTCATCAATAAAAAGAATAATATCCTCATTTTCCTCTAACTCATTTAATATTTTTTTCATCCTATCCTCAAACTCGCCCCTATACTTTGTACCCGCTACAGATGAAGCCATATCAAGAGATATAATTTTTTTATTTTTTAATATATCAGGAACATCACCACTCACTATTCTACTAGCAAGTTCCTCTACTATTGCAGTTTTACCAACACCCGCTTCTCCAATTAAAATAGGATTATTTTTAGTTCTCCTGCACAATATCTCCAATATCCTATTTATCTCATTTTCACGTCCTATTACAGGATCAACCTTTCCATCACTAGCCAATTTATTCAAATTAGTACCCAATTCTTCTAATAATAACTTTTTCTTACTATTACCCTTTTTAACCATTTTCCTTGAAAAATAACTATATATTTTATCCATATCAACATTCATTCCAAGCATTATTCTGATTGCTACACCCTCTCCTTCTTCTAATATAGAATAAAAAAGATTAGAAATAGTAACAACCCCATCAACCTCTTTAGCATCATTAACTGCACTTTCTAAAGTTCTCTTTAAAAGAGGTGTATATAAAAACCAATCAGATTCAGTACTACCCTCACCTATAATATTTATAATCTCATTTTTAAATTTCTTATAATCGATTCCAAATGTTTTTAACTTTTTACTAACATCATTATTACCCTTTAAAATTGCCAACATCAAATGCTCACTTCCCACATATGGATGCTTCAAAGCTTGCATTTCTCTCTTTGCTTCCACCATTACTTTTTGTGCTTCCTCATCAAATTTGCTAAACATAGTAATCTCCTTTCATAACACTCTATGTTTGTTATGAGTAAAAAAGAAATAATTTATTCAAAAAAACTCTAGATAACTAGAATTTAAATATTACTAACAAGCATCTATATCTTTTACAGTTATATCACTCTCATTATACTCTTTAACTGCACAATACTTATCATTTGAAACATTTACTTTAATTTTCCCATTACTATTTATTTCCATCGTTCCACTATTAGGTAATTCTCCACTTAATTTCAAATCTGGTGATACCTTTCCATTTGTAAAAGTATACGTTACAGTTGATTCATTCAAACTGGCTAACAAATCTTGATTTTGATTTTTAATCTCTTTCATTATATTTTCAACACTTATCATAAATGATCTTTTTAAAGAATCATCTCTCACATTAGATATTTTAGGTACTGCAATTGCAAGTATCACACCTAACACTAAAAATACTGCCAAAAGTTCTATTAAAGTAAAACCATTCTTCTTCATACTATCACCCTCTTTATTTTAACACACAAATTACATTTTTTATAATTTTTATTAAAAGAAAAAAACACCAAAATATGATGTTTACTTCTTCTTATTCTTATTTTCTTTATTTATATTTACTTTATTTACTTTTATTGCCTCAACTATTTTATTAGTATCAATAGTTGACTTAATTATTATTGTTGCTATTATTGCCATACCAATTAAAACATTAACCCATGTATCACTAGATGCTGTATTTGAATTTGTCTTATTATCATATTTATTATCTGTATCACTTGGTGTTGTATGACTCAAACAATCATCTTTACCATCTGCATAACAACCTACAATATCTTTATCTCCCTTTTCATATGCTTCATTAATAACGCTTTCAAGCGATTCACTATAAGCAGAAGCTGCATATAAATCACTTATTACTACAAAAGGAGTTCCTTGATAACTTGCATCAGTAAAACCTGCTTTTAAAAACTCTTCTGCAACCTTTTTACCAAGTGCATAATCCTTACCTTCTACCCAATCAATATGATCTACATATAATTCCTTAACTTCAATAGTAAATTTTTCATTATAAGAATCAAGACCTTTTAAATACTCAACCTCAGCTTCGCAATAAGGACATCCACCAGCTTCAAAAATATAAACTTTAACTTTCTCATCAGCTTTTACAAAGAAAGGTACAAACAATAACATTGCAAATAAAATACTAAATAACTTCTTCTTCATAAACTCCTCCATACTCTTTTATAACATAGCTGCTATAGTTACTGCTAAAAGACATGCAACTAAAACTGCCAATAATAATTTCCAAATATATTTTACCCATTTTGTATATTTTTCTTCTGTATAACATAATCCAATCATTAATAATATACTTGAAGGTGCAATTAACATTGTAAATCCATATGTAAATTGTACAACTAAACCATACAAACTCAATAATGCATCATTACTAGTTAATTTATATATCATTTGTAAAATATATTGTGATGCATATGCACTTTCTACCATAAATGGTGAAGTTAATAAACTTGACAACGTAATAAGTGCAATATTACCACTTTTTGCAATAACATTTATAATTGTTGCTACAAAACCAGAATTAAGTGTAAATATAACTACTACATTCATAACTGCAGTCAATAATGATATTCCAAATATCTTCTTTAAACCAGTTAGAGCACCATCAGATGCTTCTTCTAATGATAAACTATTAACAAGTGCCATCACTATTATAGCAATACCAATTGTTGGATACAATGAAGTATAAGTCCATTCGCCAAATGTTTCAAATGTTCCTAATATCGCATCAAATACTTGAAATTCACCAATTTTAACATTTTTAATTGCAGTATAACAATCACTAAATATCTTATTACTACTCCATGGAGTTAGTCCTAAAACAAACACTACAAATAGCAGAACTAATACTACAAATAATGCAATTCCCTTAGGGTTCTTTTCCTTCTTAGCAACCCTTTTTTCAGGAATAAACATAATTTCCTCTTTACCACTATCATCATCCTTTTTATTCTTCTTGCTAGTTTTAACTATATATAATATTTCTAATACTACAAGCACTACAAGTAAACCTAATTTAACATAAAAGAACTTATTACCATCCTCATTAGTCATACTCTTAATTACATAATTAGATATTTCACCAGTTAAACCAATTATTGTTGATCCAACAGTGGCTAACAATGCTTGTACCTTGTTATATTTTAATCCTAACAATACTGCAATTGATAAAGGAATAAACATAAACATAGGAAAATAAATACCTGTAAACGCAGTAGTTACTGCATAAAATAATATAGTTATTCCTAAAAATATAGTACTATGTTTCTTAAATATTGAAACAATTTCGTCAACTAATGCCTTTAATGCACCACTCTTGTTAACTACTCCATAAAACATTCCAATAAATAACATTAATATTGCTGGTTTAGCAAAATACACTAATATTACATCAATTGACGTAAATATATCAGCTATTCCAGTTGGTTCAGTTACACCAGTAACTAGTCCAGATGATTGAATTGTAGTTGCTGGTATTACCCAAGTAAGTACAAATGTTAACAAAAACATAATACCAAATACTTTTAATACATTCTTATTTCTCATAAAGTCCTCCTTCTACTTGTTTTTCATGTGAGGAAATAAAATTACCTCTCTTATACTTTCAGAACCCGTTACTAGCATAACAAGTCTGTCAATACCAATTCCCATTCCACCAGCAGGTGGCATACCATATTCTAAAGCTTCAACATAATCTTCATCCATTTCATTAGCTTCATCATTTCCTAAATCTCTTTCCTTTAATTGATTCAAGAATCTCTCTTTTTGATCTATTGGATCATTTAATTCAGTAAATGCATTACCATATTCACTACCACAAATAAATACCTCAAATCTTTCAGTAAATCTTTCATCCTTACACTTCTTAGCAAGCGGACTTACCTCAATAGGATACTCACACACAAACGTTGGTTCAATTAAAGTATCTTCTACAAATTCTTCAAAGAAAGCATTTATTATATGTCCTACCTCATAATGATCCTCAACAGTTACATTATGTTCTCTTGCTATTTCTTTCGCTTCTTCCAAAGTCATATGCTTATAAAAATCTACACCGGTCTTTTCTTTAATAAGTTCAACCATCTTAGCACTCTTAAATGGTTTGCTAAAATCAAGTTCATGACCTTTCCAATTAAGTACATACGTACCATTTACAGCATATACTACCCTTTTAAATAATTCTTCACAAACTTCTTTCATTCCATTCAAATCACTATATGCCTTATATAATTCAATAGTAGTAAATTCAGGATTATGATTCCTATCCATTCCCTCATTCCTAAACAATCTACCAATTTCATATACAGCATCCATGCCACCAACTAATAACCTCTTAAGTGGTAATTCTGTTGCAATACGTAAATACATATCAATATCTAAAGTATTATGATGCGTAACAAATGGTCTTGCTGCAGCACCCCCTAATATTGTTCCTAAAACAGGGGTTTCTACCTCAACATAACCAATACTATCCAAATAATTTTGAATAGTTCTTATTATTTTAGGTCTCATAAACGCAATTCTTCTCGCATCCTCATTTACTATCAAATCTACATATCTTCTTCTAAATCTCTCTTCAATATCAACAAGTCCATGAAACTTATCAGGAAGAGGTCTTAATGCCTTAACTAAATGAATATACTCCATTGCCTTAACACTAAGTTCACCCATATGAGTCCTAAATACCTTACCACGAATACCAACTATATCTCCCAAATCAGCATTATCAAATAACTCATATTCTTCTAACCCAACATTATCCAACTTTACATATATTTGAATTTGACCATACTTATCCTGTATATGCATAAATCCAGCTTTACCTTTACCCCTTTTAGTCATTATTCTTCCAGCTACTACTACTTCAATATCTTTTTCCTCTAATTCCTCATTTGTAAAGTCACCATATAATTCCTTTATTTCCTTTGAATTTGAAGTAACATCAAATCTCGAACCAAAAGGATCAATATTCTTTTCACGTAACTTCTCCGCTTTTTCTCTTCTTACAATTTCTTGTTCTGTGTATTCACTCATAAAAACACTCCTCACATATCATTTTATAACAATTTACATTTATTGTAAACAAATTGAATTATTTATTCTTAAATTTTGTTAATATTTCCAATACATCTTTTTCAGTTGTTGCCTTAAATATTTCTCTTTTTACCTCATTTACTCCATCTAATCCCTTTAAATACCACGCTATATGACTCCTCATCTCAAGTACAGCTGTCTTTTCATCTTTAAAACTTAATAAATAGTTCATGTGTTTAATACACATATCTATCTTCTCATCTTTGCTAATAACTTTAGGTACAGCTCCATCTTCTAAATAATTAACAATATCTCTAATAAGCCACGGATTTCCAAGTACCCCTCTTCCTATCATTACAGCATCACAATTGGTTAATTCAATCATTCTTTTCGCATCATCAACGCTTCTTATATCTCCATTTCCTATTACAGGAATACTGATACTTTCTTTTACTTCTTTAATAATATTCCAATCAGATAATCCCTCATACCTCTGACTCCTTGTTCTAGGATGAACACATATTGCACTAGCACCAGCTCTCTCACACACTTTTGCTATTTCTATAGCATTTATACTATTTTTATCCCATCCACTTCTTATTTTAACTGTAACTGGAATAGAAACTGCATCAACTACAGATTTAACTATTTCATAAACTTTATCTGGATTTTTTAATAATGCAGCACCCGCCTGTTGGGACACAGCAACCTTAGGAACAGGACATCCCATATTTATATCAATTATATCCGGATGCATTTTCTCACACACTATCTTAGCAGCTTCCACAAATGACTCCTTGTCACTTCCAAATATTTGCTGAGAAATAGGTCTTTCCTCATCCTTCATATAAAGCATATCCTCTGTTTTCTTACTTTTATATAATAACGCCTTATCACTAACCATTTCCGCATATATTAAACCAGCACCCATTTCCTTTGCAATTCTCCTAAATGCACTATTACAAATTCCTGCCATAGGCGCAAGTACAACCTGATTTTTAATCTCTACATTTCCTATATTCCACTTCATAAAAACTAAATCATTTCCTTAACCCTTAAAACAAGTTCATCTATATCATTTCCTATTACAGGTATACCATTAACTATTACAAAAGGATTATTTTTTCCAACAGCACACATACTAACACAACCAACCATTATTTTTGCATTACTATCAAGTTCCTTCAATTTAGATGACAATAAATCACTATCACATCTACACTTATTACAAATCTTAAATTCATTCATATATAACCTCGCCAATATTATTATCTTTATTTATCAAATGAGCATTTCCATCATCAGTATCTAAATGTGCCTCAAGTGAATAATTATCTTTTGCTTTTATAACTACATTATCTAATACTCCACCCTTAACCCCATCTATTTTTAATTTTACAACCTGACCATTTTTTAAATTATACTTACCAAGTTCATTTGTATTCATATGAATATGCCTATTTGCAATAATACAACAATTATTTTTATTTAACATTTTTCCATCATGTTCAATTATTACAGAAGAAGAACCAAGTAAATCTCCAGATTTCCTTACTGGTGGGTTTATCCTCAATTTAAAAGCATCTGTTGCACTTATTTCTACTTGCGTATAACTTCTTAAAGGTCCAACTACTCTAACGCCATCTATCCTACCACCTTCAGTAATTATATTAACCTTCTCACAAGACGCAAACTCACCCTTTTGACTTAAATCATTTAATTTAGTAAGTTCTGAACCACTACCAAATAAAAATTCAAAATCCTCTTTATTTAAATGCACATGTCTTGCTGATATCGCTATCTTAACTTTCATAAAATCACTCTCGCTTTCTTACATCATACCACAAAATAAAGCAAATTTAACTAAATAATATTACATTTTGAAGTATTTCAATATAACATAATCATAATTACCTATAACTCACCATATAATTAGGTGTGAAAGGAATGTGATTTATGAATAATAATAGTTACTATAATCCAGTATATCCAATGAGTTCATTACCAAGTGGAACTCCAAACCAACAAGTAGCTCAAACAATAACCAGTAATCTAGACGAAGAACAATCGTATATTGAAAATATATTAAGATTAAACAAAGGGAAAATAGGAAGATTTTATATGTCATTCCCAGATTCAGTTGAATGGAGAGACAAAGTATTTACAGGAGTAATAGAACAATCAGGAAGAGATCACATAATTATTAGTGACCCTGCTACTGGCAAATGGTATTTATTACTTAGTATATATCTTGATTATGTAGAATTCGATGAAAAAATAAATTTTATCAAAAACTTTTAATATTGTATATATAACTTAATTTTGCTATAATTAAATAGGTGATAATATGGATACTTTTAGAATAATAATGTATATAATCATTACAATTGTTATTGTATTACTTGTTTATACAAAAATGCATAATGATATAAAAACACAAATAATTAAAATTAATTCAGCAGAAAGCAAAATTGATGAATCATTAAGACAAAAATATGATTTATTAGTAAAAGCAATTGCTGAAATACTTCAGACAGATAAAGACAACAAAGATTTTAAAAACATTGATACTATTAAAAACGAAGAACTATCATCTTTTGAATTTGAAAGAAAATTAGCAGATATAGAATCCAAAATATATACATTCAAAAGTGAAAACACAAAAATAAATAAAAATATTTCTTTTAATGATATTTGGTATCAAATAGTAAATTTAAATTCAAGAATCCTAGGAGAAGAAAAATACTACAATGAAAGTACAACTATCTATAATAACTTAGTTTCAAAATTTCCAACTAAAATAGTGGCCTGCTTACTAAGATTAAAAGAAAAAATGTATTTTGATGGCAAAGATATGTATGATCAAAATATAAAAGATTTTAAAATAAAATAAAGTTAAACCAAACGTTTAACTTTTTCTTTTACACCATATCTTTCCTTTAACATATTTACCATTTTAATATATGTTTCCTTAGCACCCTCATATTCCTCATTAAATATCTCATCAATCGCAGCATTTATATACTCACTCATACTATTAACAACAATATCTCTATTACTATCAATTCTTATATTTTCAGACAATACAGGACCTACTTCATCATACTCTCTAAGTAAAGGTATACACTTAGGATCCCCTTTCATATACCAATCTCTATAACCCCTTAAAGTTTCAAGTTCAAAACAATTATCTGGCTTTCCTAAAATATCACAATACATTGTTGTTAAATAGCAAGTACTATACGAATACCTTCTATCAAAATATCTACAACTACCAGTCAAACTAGTATACTTTTTTAATTCACTACAATATGCTTCACCATACTTATTCATATCTTCTAAATTCATAAATTTACAATCTTTGCAATCTGCCACTTTAATCACCTCTTGATATATAATAACACAAAATTAAAAGAAGTAAACTACTTCTTTAATATACCTGCACAAACAAGTGCAAGTTCTCTTTCAAATATTTCCTTATTTTTTTCCTTACTTAAATTTCTTTTATAACTCTGAATAATATTAGTCATCATTATAGATTCAATAATATCAAGTATATACCCAAGACCAAACTTAGATGAAATATTTAATTTTGATATATCAACATGATTTAATATTAAATTCAAACCATCATTAAAATTAGGAGTAAACATCTTTTCTATTTCATAATTCATATTCAAAAAAATATTTTCAAAATATTCTTTGTCATCAGGGTTATCTATTACATTTAGAATATACAAATATAACTCTCTATAAGATAATATTATATCCCCTTTATTTTTTTCTAAATACTCAAGTAACTTTCGCTTAATATCCTTTGAATACTCACCAATAATATAATAAAATGCATCCTCAATATCATTAAAATACTGATAAAAACTACCCCTTGGTATCTTCGCATCAATAATGATATTAGACACCAATGCATCCTTTAAAGGTACTCTACTAAACTCTTTTTTTAATGCATTAACAACCATATTTCTTTTATCTTCCGATAAATTTAAAAAAGTTTGTTTTGCCATATTGAACACCTCACATTAATACATCAACCCTACAAATTCATTATAACTAACTATTAACAAGTTGTCAAATTATGGTAAAGTATTTAATTTAATAAATAAGATTCAACAACTATTCTTTTATTATTTTCACCAATTTTACAAGTCAATAAAGTTAATTTCGTAAATTCATCACTATCAAGTACATATAAATCCGTATCAAAAACTTCATAAACTCTCTTTACTTCATATTTATACTCATATCCTTCATACTTCAAATATATCATATCCCCCAAATTTAAATGACTTAGATAATTAAAATAAGCATTAGAACCATACCCAGAATGAGCACCAATAATCGTATTACTTCCTATTATATCTGGTCTTCCATATTCACTAAATAAAACAATTCCATTTACATATTCATCTATACTATTAATACTCACCTCTTCGCTTAAGTTAATGCTATCAATATTTAGTATTAATTTATCATCAAACTCTTCATTTACATAATACTTACTACATCCAGTCAAAACAAATAATATGCATATACTAACAATTATTTTTCTTAACACGCTTATATCCTAACAGAAAAAATATTAAATAATTTACATGATTTATTATTCCCAAATCTGGCAATTTCTCTATTTTATTTGGTTTATCAATTAATTCCTCACCATCTTTATTTTCTATTTTATCATTTATTTCTTCTTTATCATTATTATCATCAATTATATCTTTCTCTTCATTCTCAATTTCCTTTTTTATCTTTTCATTATAAACTATCACATCTATAAATATCTCATCATTTTCTATATAATAACTACTATTATCATTTATTTCAACAATAATATCATCTATAGCATAATATCCATCTATTTGAGTTTCACATAACGTATACACACCTTCTTTATAATTATCAGTAATAAAAATACCATCACTATCAGTAAAATATGTTTTACCATCAATTTCAAACTCAATATTTTCCATTGGCAATTTAGTACTCAAATCATATACCTTTACTTTCAATTTTGCCTCATAAATTGGAGTGAAAATATTATAAACATGATTCCTATTAAACATACTTTTATTTAAACGAAACTCACGCATATACTCATTACCAATACCATTATTAGTTATCTGCATTATTCTATAATTATCATAATCTAACGTTATATTTGCTTTACCCATTTCATCAGTTACTATTGTAGCAACATCATCACCCTTAGAATTTCTAATAAGAAAAGATACATTCTTGTCATAAAAACTTGTTCCAACAATAGGATTACCATATGTTTTGTTTATAGTTATATTACTTTTTAGTGGTTCTAAATATATTGATTCTTTTATATTTATATTACCATTTACTATTTCAAAATTATAAACCTCTTTATTTTTTATATACCCCTCACTAACAATTACATGTTTTAATTTATAAGATCCCAAATCTAAATCATCAATATAAATTCTACCAGTTTCATCAGTTTCAACTTCTTTAACAAACTCATCATCCTTATAAAGTTCAAAAACATTTCCTTTAAAACTAGTTAAACCAGTATTTTCTTTTGATCTTGTTTTAGAATCAAATAAATCTATACTTATGCTCCCAGGTATAACTTCATAACTATATGTTCTAGATATATCAGGAATACTACCCGCTACTAGCAAATCTTGAGAACCAGGTGCACTTAAAAATAAATTTGATCGAATCATTTTATACTGTGTTCTTAACTCAAATTCGTCCTTTCCCTTCTTAATCGCTTTTATAATTACCTTATTATTATTAATACTTATATCATTTTCACTATTATTTATAACATTAAAATTATTTAAAACTTTATTTAAATCATCCAATTTTAAAGTAGAACCTATCTCTACTTTAAAATTATTTCCTATCTCAGGTACTCTTTTATACTCATTAATACGTTCTTCTATTATAGAAATAATATCACTCAAATCAATTATATTACCCTTACCCATACTTTGATCAGTAAAATATACATCAATTCCCATTTGTTTCCATATCATTTGCTGTGCAGCAGCATAATATGCAAATCCGCCTATTTTTCCATATTCAAAACCAAAATAACTTGTTAATATCATATCCTCCTTAATCTCATTACTAATTTCACCTTTAAAATATGTATCAGTAGTTATATTAGTTAATATATCAAGACAATAAGCAAGTTGTTTATCAGCCCTTATATAACCTAATTGACCCCAATAAATCACACCATCTTTTTTATAATTATAGTAAACATCAGGCACATAATATACACTAACTCTAACACTACTTGAATCCGCCTTAACATTCACACTGATACTCAAAAAAAGTATTGCCATAAAAATTAAAATCTTCTTCATCTCTTCCTCCTTGATGCAACTATAAAACTTTTAAACTTATTTTTCAAAGAGTCATATTTTAATTTTTGATAATACTTTATTACTATTTTTTATTTTAATACTTAATATTTAACATTTTTATTAAATATATATAAACAAATTATAAATTTTAGTTAATTATTCACACTATGAACAATCATTGGAGTATTATACGTTATTTTATCAAACACATATCCATTATTCTTAGCAGTTCTAATTATATCATCAAGTGCATTTAATGTTTTATAATTACCTGAAAAATCATGCATAAGAACCACATTAGATCTATTCATACTTAAATTATAAATCACATTATTATAAACCTCATAACTATTTCTTGCATTCCATGCATCACCACTATCAACATTCCAATCAAAATAATGATAACCATTACTAACAACATCACGAGTCAAATAACTCATAATACCCTTATTAAACTTACTAACAGTGTTTGAACTTCCACCAGGAAATCTTATTATTTTCACATCCAAGTTTGTTGTTTTTTTTACTTTATTTTTAATCTTATTCAAATCATCATAAAAACTATAAACAGAAGAATAAATGTTATCATACTGGTGAGAATAACTATGCAAACCAATCGAATGTCCTTCTTCTACTATTTTTTTAATTACATTATTATATTGATAAGTATAATTAAGAACAAAAAATGTTGCCTTCACATTTTCTTTTTTCAAAACTTTTAAAATCTCCTCAGTTATCTCACTTGGTCCATCATCAAAAGTAAGATAAACAACACCATTATTATTACGAATAACATTTACTATTCTTGTTATAGAACTAACATTGCCACTACTATCACTAACAGAATAAACTATCTTATATTTACCCACTTCATTCTTCAAATTACTAGACGTTTTTACCAAATAAGTTATATCACCATCATAATTATCTGTCGCAGTATAACCAAGCTCATCATACTTATAACCTTCTTTTATAAATACCTCATCATCACCTCTTAATTCAATAACTGGTTTTACACTATCAACTACAATTACCTTTCTAGTTTTAATTATCTTTTTCCTACCATAGTTTAATATATAATCCACATTATAAACTCCAATTCTAGACGTATCAACTCTATTATTTATAAATACATTATATTTATCAAAACCATAAACAACATAACCATGCTCCTTATACTCATCATTTAAATTAATACTAATAACTTCATCACCCTTTAATTCAAACCTTAACAAAGGAAAAACACTGTCTAAATAAACAATAAATAATAACATTGATAATAAAAAAAACAAACTAACAATATTTAACTTCTTTAAACTTAATACAATAAACACCAAAATTAATAATAATATAAATGCTATTTTCATACACATACACCATTTATTAGTATAACTAAAAAATTTATTTTTATTAATTTTGATATAACAAAAAGCACATAAGTGCTTTCTTGGAAAATTATCAATTTAAATTGTAATAATACATACCTCATTTTATTATATGTATAAACAAAATATTTACTATCATCTATTTAATATATAAATTGCTATAGTCAAATACGTTGCATAACAAGTCCATATTAAATATGGTATTTGCAATAAACCAGCCAACTTAGAAATTCTATAAAACTTAACAATCATTACAATTATAAGTACTAATAAAAGAATAATCCAAAAAATTGCTAACAAACGAAGCTTTAATGAAAAGAAAATAATAGACCAAAAGAAATTAATAATTAATTGAATAACATAAACCGTAAGAGCAGAATCTTTATCTCTATCCTTAGAAACATATACCATATACGCACTAATTCCCATCAATATAAACAAAATTGTCCACACAATAGGAAATAATACACTAGGAGGAGATAAAGGTGGCTTACTCAAATACTTATAAGTATCCATATCACCACCAGTAATTAAAGCAGATAACCCGCCCACACCCAAACTAATTAAAATACTAATAATTAAATATTTATACTTTTTCATCATATCACCACTAAATTCTATTCAAGCACATCCAAACTTACCACACCTTTATTCCTCTCATAAAAAACTACCTTATCATTTATATCAACAGTAGCAAGAATAATATCACTAATATCCTTACCCTTTAACTTTAACTCCTTATTTAACCACTTCTCATCCTTTTTAATTTTTTTCAAATTATTATACATAACTTTTCCATCTATAATCACATTAGCACACAAACCATTCTTACTAACTTTCAATTTCATATCATTCCTATTTACAGGCAAATACTCACTCTTAGCAAGTATACTAAGTTCACCATTTGCCTCAACTATAGCATAATCTATCTCAGAAATATCAAAATAACCATTAACTCTACACTGTTCTAACATATCATTTATATCATACTTAACCTTATAAAAATTATCCTGTAATATTTTTCCATGCTCAATAAGAATAGTCGGACTCCCCATAAAAAACCTTCTTAACTTAATACTCTTCATCGTACCAACAGATACCAAATAAGCAATACCACCAAATAACAAAACAGCAATAATTCCATACAATTCCTCAGATTCCAAATTAATAGTCATCTCAGCAGCAAAATTACCAATAGATATACCAATAACATAATCAAACAAACTAAGTTGAGAAACCTGTTTCTTACCTATCAACTTAGTTACTAAAAACAAAGTAATTAAAGACAATAATCCACGTATTACAACATTAAACAACTCATTATAATTTATATCCATAGCATCACCCTATATTTAGTATGCACATTTTTTAATTATTATAATTATGATAGAACAAAAGAAAAATTTTATTATGGAAAGATTTTTTATTTACAAACTATAAAGAATAGAAATAAATGTTCTATTCTTTATAGTTTTAAATCATCATTGTTTAATTTATTGTTTTTACCTAATAACAAATTCTCAAAAAACATTATTAGATATTTTTTATCAGCTTTTACACCTTTACTATAATTAGTATAATTTGCTCTTACTAACGCATTTCTAAAATATAAAGCATTATCTTTAAATATTTTATTATTAACTTTAAATCCAATACTAATTAAATACTTTTGTATAAAAACTGCCATTGTTCTTGTATTACCTTCTTGAAAAGGATGAACTTGCCATATCTTAGATGTAAATTCGCAAATTCTATCTATCAATTGTTCATCATTAAAATCAATATAATTTTGTTCTTTTTCTTCTTGAAAATCATATTTTAAAGTTTCCTCTATCATATCATAAGATTGATAATTAATAGTATCATCATTTAAAATTGTTTCATCTTTAGTCATATTAAATAATCTAAAAACTCCTGGATTATATTTTTCTTTATTTAAATTACAAAATAATCTTTGATGATAATTTTTTAAAGTTAAATAATCAAACCTAAAAGATTTATTATTCAATATTTCATATATAGCAGTTGCAACCTCATCTGCCTCTTCTTCGCCATCGTCATCATGATTATCTTGATTTTTTTTATAATAAGAAGTAATTTCTTCTTGAACTTGATTATATGTTTTTTTACCATTTATATGTTCTTCAGATAGTTCAATCATATATTTAGAAGGTTTTAATCCATCTACTTCCTGAAGACCGAATGCAATATTCCAATATAATTGTTTAACTTCAGGACTTTTTTCATCTTCTACTTTATCATAAGTAATTTCATTCATTTAAAATACCTCCTTTTCTCAAGTTACTATATGCGTATATTATACCATATTTCACATGAAAACTAACTGAATTTAGTAACATTTTATCAATAATTACATAATTCTAAACCATAGTCAACTCTCAAATAAATGAAAGCATATTGTTTTATTTTTTTCCTATTAAATATTCATAATTTAAATTCACATATCATTTTTCCTTTCCTCGTATACGAAAAAAGATACTTTTTGAAGTATCTTCTAAATTTATATATAACTATTTTCTTTGCGAATTCTTAGCGAAAAGCACATCTATTTTTTTATTATCCAAGAAGATTTTATTAACAATCCTTCATTTTCTATTTTGTTTTCTTTTTTTAATTGTGAAATAATATATCTAACTCTATCATTCCTTTATAAAAAGCCAACGCTTACGCGTTAGCCTCTTAAGATTAATTATAGTTTATTTGTGTCTACACACACTATTTGACAATCATCCTTAATAATTTAACGTTTTACAACTGCAACTACAAGAAGTTCTACCACTACAGAAACTATCACAGTTATTTGAAGCATTCGGTCCAGTAAAGCTTTTCGTAGTAGTTGATCTGTCATTAGAATAACTAGCAGTACATCTTTGATTTTTTTGTTATTTCTTTACACACTTACCACTCTCAAGTTCAAAGCCATCATTACAGCTTGAACAATAATTCTTACTACTACATTTAGCACAATTGCTTACATTACATACTATATAAGTCGTACCATTTGGTACAAAGCAACCATTAGTATCTAAAGTACAACTTTGGCCAGTTGCGCCCATGCATTGACCAGCCGAAAGGTAAGCACACTTATTTCCACTAGAACTACCTTCACTTGTATTAGTTGTAGTTGTTTTAGGTGGTTTTGTATTATTTCCACTAGATCCGCCTTGTCCATCATTCTCACAAACCCAATCATGTTTGTTATAATCACACCAACACCAACCTTTTCCTACTGGTGTTGATTTTCCATAACATCCACCGCCACCTGGACTAGGAGTATATCCTGGTTCAACCTGCGTTGTTGATGATATAGTACATGTTGTACTTACATTACCTATTTTTGCAGTTATCGTAGCATTACCCGAACTCTTTATTGTTACTTTTCCATCTGCATCTACTGTTGCAACACTTCCATTACTTGATGACCATATTACATCTTTTTCATCAGCATCTGCTGGTTTTGGTTTTGCTACTAATGTAAAGCTATCTCCAACATATATATTACCAGCTTTACATGCTCCACCATCAGTTACTTTATCACCATTATTAGTTATGTCTACACCAGTTGCTGGTTTTTTCATTGGTGCTACTGTGACAGTTTCTTCTGCAAACCCATCACTTCTATTTCCTGCTTTATCTACTGCCCATACTTTTACATTGCTTGTTACATTTGCTTGTGTTGTATTTGATGGCATTGTTATTAATTGAGTTAATTCCTCTAACTCTGTTCCACCATTAATAGTATATATTAACTTACCAAATCCACTTGGTCTTACTGACTCTCCATCTTTAAATGTTGCATTTAATTTTACTATTTTAGTATTATTACCTTCAACAGTTAACGTAGGTGCATTTGGTTTTACAGTATCTATATTTGCATACGCAGGATTAATTGTCCATTCTCCTCTATTTCCTGCTTTATCTACTGCTCTTACATAAACAAATAGTTTTGGTCTACTTGGCTCTGTATTCTCTTGAACAGTTAATTTTCCTGTTGCCTCATTATGAGTAGTTATTTCTTCTGCTTTCTTTGCCTTTACATCATCATATGTATACTCAAAATGATCTAAATCAGAACCAGAATCAGTTGCTTTATATGTTAATGTTAAAGCTTTATTATGCCAATCATTTTCCTTATCAGCCCATGTATGAGTAAATACTACAACTGGACCAGTTCTATCTATATAAACTTTTACTGGATTAGACCAAGGTCCCTTTACACCAGCTGTTGTCACAGCTCTTATACATATGCTATTCTTACCTTCTTCTGTAAATGTCTTCATACCATCTGTTGCTGACATTCTAGATATTTCTCCATTAGAATCACTGCAATTAGTTGACCATTCAAAATGTGCTATCTCAGTATTCTTAGCCGGAGTCGCTCTAAATGATATAGTTACACCAGTTTTATCTCCACCAGCCCATAACTCATTTGTATTATAAACATTTGATGGATTCAAACTATTACCAATTATTGTTACTTTACTTGGTGCAGTAACATCAATTGTACTTGATCCTTCGATTACATTAACTTTAATTTTCTTTGTAACTGGATCTCCTTCAGTAGTTGAAGCACTTACTACAATTTCATAAGAACCAACTTTACAAGCAATTCCACTACCATTACTTATTTTTACTATTGGAGTATTGTTTCCACTGGCTGTAAATGTTACACCTGCTTTTACTAAATCTGCTTCAGATAAATCACAACCAGAATCTCTTTTTGTAATTGTTATTGTATCAGGACCACCTATAACTACATTTGTCTCATATATAGTTACTATTATTGATTTTTCTTGAGTTATAACTCCATTACCATGTGTTGCTGTATATATAACTCTGTATTTACCTACTCTATTCCAATCAATTGCAGATACTCCTGCTTTTGTCACATAATCTTCAATTCGCCTTGTTACAGCTACTGCAACACCATTTTCATTAACAGCTGCTGGTGCACTTAATAACGAATCATTACCTTTTCCAACTTCTATTTTTATATTTTCTTTCTTTCCAGTAAATCTTACACTTGGATTACCAGACACTGCTTCTTTTACAGTTACAGTTCTTACAGCAGTTGCAAGTTCACCTTGACTATCAGTTACTCTATAATGAACTTTATATACACCTGCTTTATTAGTATTAACTGCACTCGTATCAGTAACAATCTTACTTGTTATATCTCCATCTTCTTTATCATAAGCAGTAGCACCTAAATCTATATATTCAGTTCCCTTAGCAACAGTTACCGCACTCTTACCAATTAATGTTATAACTGGTGCGTTATTTGCTACTAATTCAGGTTGTTTTTCTTCTGGACACTCTGTAGTTACTATTACTGCTCTATACGCAATTGCTTCATTTCCTGATGAATCAGAAACTTTATAAACTACTCTAAATGCTCCCATTAAATTACCTGTTACTTTATTAGTTACTGCTATTCTATCTGTTATATTTCCATCAACATTATCAGTTGCTGTTGCACCTGGTTCTACATACTGATTACCTTTAACTAAACAATATGGATTTGCACCCTTTAAAGATATCATTGGTGTTACACCATCTAATATACTACCCAAAGTAATATCTATATTAGCAAACTCCTCATATATAACTTTTCTTGTTTTAGATGTTGTATTTCCAGCACTATCACTTACTGTATATGTTAATGTATATTCTCCTGCTTTAGAATAATCTACATTTCCACTTCTTACAACCTTATCAGTTATATCACCATCATAATCATCTGTTGCAGTATAACCAGGATCAGAAAATTCAGTACCAACTGCTAAACTAATAACAGCATCTCCATTTAATCTTAACTCTGGTGCTGTTGTATCATTAGCATTATCAACCAATTCACAATTCAAAGAACCATCGTTATTAACTTGTAATCTTACACTACTATTCATAGGATAATACTTCTCTTCTGTACCCTTCTTAAATAGTCCACCATTATAATATGGATTTTCTATTTTTGCACTTATTAGATTTGCATCAGCTAGTTTACTAAATCTAATTATCACTGATGTACCTGGTGTTGTTCTATCTAATAAGTTAGGATTATTATTCAAATATTCCTCTGCCGCATTACATATTTCGTTTTTCAACTTCACGTACTTCTCATCATTACTAACTCCACCTGTACAGAATTTTAGTAACAAGATAATTATTATCAACAATACAAGTACTACTAATAATATCTTCCACCATATGCCATTTTTCTTTTCTTTTTCCTCATATGTTGTATCACTATAATTATTATAATTATCGTAATTAGAATTATTATAATACGCATCATTGTTATAATAATCATTCTGTGCTGCATTCTGTATCTCGTTTGGATTATTCATGTTGTTCATATTATTCATGTTGTTCATACCATTTTGATTATCATTCATATGACCACTCCTCCACTATTTTACATATTACAATAGTAACACTATTTTTTTATTTTTTCAACTACTTATTTATATTTTATATTTTTTTCTGATATGTTACAATTTAAATGGTGATTTTATGAAAAAAATAAAAAATAATATATATGTCTTATATACTCTATTATTATCAATACTAATAATCCTAGTATTCTTTTATATTAATAATATTACCCCATTTGGTTCAAAAGATTTCACAGTTATAGATTTTTATCATCAATATTTTCCTATGACTAGCGAACTAATAAACAGAATTTTAAACTCCAAAACATTATTGTTTTCATTTAACGGTTCACTTCCATTTATAAGAAACCTTTATAATTATCTATCAAGTCCATTTAACATACTACTATTACCCTTTAAAGATAATTTATCAACTGGTTTTTCCTTACTAATTGCCATAAAAGCAGTACTCGCAAGCACAACCATTTGTTATTATTTAACAAAAAACATAAAAAATTCAATATTATCAATACCTATTTCCATTTCCTACGGATTTTCCTCATATTATATTGCATATCACTGGAACATTATGTGGTTAGACGGAATGATATTTTCACCACTAATTATTTTAGGACTAGAAAAAATAATAAAAGAAAACAAAAGCTTACTATACATAATCACTTTATCAATATCAATATTTTCTAATTATTATATTGGATACATGATATGTATATTCACCTTCATATACTTCCAATTTTATTATTTACTAAATTATAAATTTAATATAAAAGATTTTCTCATAAAGTTCAAAAATTATATTTTATATTCAATAATATCTATAGGAATTATTTCTATAGTAGTTATTCCAATATATTTTTCATTATCTAGTATATCTGCAACAAAAGATACATTTCCAAGTATATTTGAAACAGAATTTAATATCATAAATTTTATTTTAAATAATTTTTCATTATCAAAACCAACTGCATTAATAAGCGAAAATATTCCCCTACCAAACACATCTTCTTCACTACTAATATTTATATTAATACCATTATTCTTCATAAATAAAAATATTAATAAAAAAGAAAAAATATTGTATGCATTATTACTACTTACACTATTCTTATGTATGCATAATACATTCATCAATTTTATATGGCATGGTTTTCATTTTCCAAATGATTTACCATATAGACAATCATTTATATATATTTTTATTACCATTATTATTGCATACAAATCACTAATTAATATTAAATACATAAACACAAAAAAATTATTAATAACACTAACTGTATTT
>ENA-OROD01000679-OROD01000679.1-human-gut-metagenome-genome-assembly--contig:-NODE-679-length-31943-cov-8.854459_pt1 | contig 31943 bp, 25 predicted proteins | sample MGYA00242123_ERZ509038 | MGnify/ENA primary metagenome ERZ509038 (study PRJEB26280, sample SAMEA2338719) | human gut metagenome | biome: human gut; feature: human-associated habitat; material: faeces... | reverse complement strand
CCAGAACGGTGATGCACTCGATATCGGAGAAGGGGAGCATCCGCATACCGTCCTCGGTGTAGGCGGCGACCCGGTCGGAGCCGTCGTGCCGCAGGACGAGCTGCTCCATTTCGTCGGTAAGACGGCTTCGCTCATGGACGGTAGCGACCACCGTTTCCTCCTGCGTTTTATCAATAATCAGCTTGAATCTCATGGGGCACCTCCTTGCGCTTACACTATAGCACAAAAGAACCCAAAAATGTTGAAAAATCCGTTCAACGGTCATTTTTGACCGCTGAACGGCAGAAGGGCGAGGAAACGATTTTTGCGGCGGCGGGGAAAGGATTGCTTATTTTTTTCATATCGCTTGTTTTTTTCGCGGAATCACGCTATAATGATAGAGAATATTTTTTGGAGAGGATCGTATGGCAAATAAAAATCAGGACTGGGACGATCTTGGAAGAAGCATTCAGGACATTGTGGACAGAGCCGTCAATTCCCGGGACTTTCAGAAGCTGAACCAGACGGTCAGTCAGGCCGTGGGCAAGGCCGTAGATATGGGAAGCGAAGCCGTCCGCAAGGCGATGGAAGCCGCCGCCCGTCCCACGACCCCGCCTGCCAGACCCGTTTACCGGGAGGTCGAGGCCACGGTCGTGGAAGAAAAGAAAGACCTTCCCGTGCTTTATGCCGGAACCGGCGGCGAGACTGCCGTAGGACTGGTGAAGATCGTAGGCGGCGGTCTGGCGCTGCTCACCGGGTTCATATCGCTTATTTCCCTGCTGGTCAGGCTGATCATGGGAATTGGTCTTGGAATCGCGTCTACCGTGATCACGGTTGGCGGCGTCGTTGCCGGAACGTGGCTGATCGTCAGCGGCATCCGCAAGCTGGGATGGGTCAGCCGGTTCAAGATGTACAAAAGAACCCTTGGGGAGAGCACCCATTGCACGCTGGAGCGGCTGGCGCGGAGCGTTGGAAAGAACGTGAAGTTCGTCCGCAGGGAATTGCAGAAGATGATCAACAAGGGGCTGTTTCTGGAAGGGCATATGGACAGGGAGGAAACCTGCCTCATCACCAGCGACGAGACCTACCGGCATTATGAGCAGAGCCGTCTGGCTCTGGAAGAACGTCAGCGGCAGGAAGCCGCCGCCAGCGCCCCGAAGGTGTCCAGCCCCCATGACCCGCAGGTGCAGGAGGTTCTGGATCGGGGCAACGCCTTCATCGCCCAGATACGCGCCTGCAACGACGCCATTCCCGGGGAGGAAATTTCTGAGAAAATCTCCCGGATGGAGCTGATCGTCCGCCGTATCTTTGAGCGGGCGGAGGCGCATCCGGAGGTGGTCCCCGACCTGAAGAAGCTGATGGACTACTACCTGCCCATGACGGTGAAGCTCCTGAACGCCTACGCGGACATGGACGCCCAGCCCGTGCAGGGGGAAAACATTCAGGCTTCCAAGAAGGAAATTGAGGCCACGCTGGATACGCTGAATCTGGCCTTTGAGAAGTTGCTGGACGACCTGTTCCGGGATTCCGCCATGGACGTTTCCAGCGACATTTCCGTCCTCAACACCCTGCTCGCGCAGGAGGGACTGACGGAGGACGGCCTGTCCCAAGTGAAGAAACAGCAGACGCTGTAAGAAATAACCATATTACTGGAAGAGGAGATCAATTATGGACGCAGAATACAAAGATATGAACGAATCCGCCCCCATCCCCAGCCTGACTCTGGAGCCGGAGCTGGAAAACACACCTAAGCTGGTCGTGGCCGAGGAGACGCAGTTACAGCAGCCCAAGGTTGCCGAGCCGGTGCTGACCCCTCAGGAGCAGCAGATGGTCAATGATTTTGCCCAGAAGATCGACGTGGAGAACACTGCCCAGATCTTGCAGTACGGCGCGGGAACCCAGAAGAAAATGGCCGATTTCTCCGACGCTGCCCTCGCCAATGTGCGCACGCAGGACTTGGGCGAGGTGGGCGACCTGATCGTCAACGTGGTGGGCGAGCTGAAAGGCTTCGACGCCGAGGAGGAAAAGGGCTTCCTTGGCTTCTTCCGCAAGCAGGCGAACAAGCTGGAGGTCATGAAGAGCCGCTACGCCAAGGCGGAGGTCAACGTGGAGAAGATCGGCGACGCCCTCCAGCAGCATCAGGTACGGCTGCTGAAGGATTCCGCGATGCTGGATAAGATGTACGAGCAGAACCTTGCCTACTTCAAGGAGCTGACCATGTACATTCTGGCGGGCAAGAAGAAGCTGCAGGAGGTACGGGAAGGCAAGCTCAAGGAGCTGGAAGCCACGGCGCGGGCCACCGGACTTGCGGAGGACGCGCAGGCGGCAAAAGATCTGGCGGACAAGTGCAACCGGTTTGAGAAGAAGATCTATGATCTGGAGCTGACCCGCACCATTTCTATCCAGACCGCGCCTCAGATCCGCATGATCCAGAACAATGACAATGTGATGGTGGAGAAGATTCAGACCACGCTGATGAACACCATCCCCCTGTGGAAGAATCAGATGGTTCTGGCGCTGGGCATTGCCCATTCCAACGAGGCCGCGCAGGCGCAGCGCCAGGTCAACGACATCACCAACGCCCTGCTGAAACAGAACGCCGAGAAGCTGCACATGGCGTCCGTGGAGACCGCCAAGGAAGCCGAGCGGGGCATTGTGGACATCGAAACCCTGAAAAAGACCAACGCCGAGCTGATCCAGACGCTGGACGACGTAATGAAGATCCAGTCCGAAGGCCGGGAGAAGCGCATTGCCGCCGAAGCGGAAATGGCAAAAATGGAGAACGACCTCAAGGGCAAGCTGCTGGAGATCCGCGGCGGGGTATAACGCTAGAAAACGCAGTACCGGAATATCACCGGTACTGCGTTTTGGATTTGATAAAGGCGACCCCGTGGAACACGGGATCGCCCAAGGCTACAAAATTTCCTTAGCAGCCGAAACCGCACATCCGGCTCAGCAGCTGCCAAATGGAGCTGCAATCAGAATTGTTGGTGTTGCAATTAAAAAAGAACATCTTGCCAACCTCCTGTTTCAGTATTTGCCTCGCGAAGACAAAAGGATTGTAACCGGTTTGTAATCAATTTTCAAGCTGTAAATTCTGGAAAAGGAGTAAAATGAGATTATTTGAAGGAATTATGAACGATAAAGTGGAAAAATACAATATCCCATACCGCGTTATCCGCAGCAGCCGCAGAACCATTTCGGTGCAGATAGCCCCAAGCGGCGAGGTGCTGGTGCGGTGCCCCCGGCGGATGTCCAATGCGGATATTCGCAGGTTCGTGGAAAGCAAATCCGGCTGGATTGAAAAGCATCTGGAAAAGCGGACTGCCGCGGCGCGGCTTCCCGTGTTTACGGATGAGCAGCTGCAGGTGCTTGCCCGGCAGGCGCGGCAAACAATCCCGGAACGTGTCGCGCATTTTGCACCGCTGGTGGGTGTGACCTATGGCAGGATCACCATCCGCAGTCAGCATACCCTGTGGGGAAGCTGCAGCAGTAAAGGAAATCTCAACTTTAACTGCCTGCTGATGCTCACGCCGCCGGAGGTGCTGGACTACGTGGTCGTCCACGAGCTGTGCCACCGGAAGGAGATGAACCACTCCGCCCGCTTCTGGGCGGAGGTCGGGCGGGTCATGCCGGATTATGAAATCCAGCGGAAATGGCTGCGGGAAAACGGCACGGCACTGATTTCCAGGCTGGAAAGGTAGTTTCTAAGCGGCTTTTTCGACAAACACATGCACCAAATCGTCACCCGGATACTATAATGGTTACGGGAGGTGCGATGTGGAATATTATGTCTGGTTGGCGCTGGCGGCGACACTGGGGACTTGGTTTGTGACGGCACTTGGCGCTGCCACGGTGGTCTTTTTCAAATCCCCCAGTGCCAGAGCGCTGAATCTTATGTTGGGCTTTTCTGCCGGCGTGATGATCGCGGCCAGCTTCTGGTCGCTGTTACAGCCCGCCATTCAGCGGGCGGAGGCCGTAGGGAACACACCTGCGTGGCTTGTGGCGGTATCCGGGTTCCTGCTGGGGGCGCTGTTCCTGTGGGGGTCGGATAAGACCGTCTGCTTTGCCAGAAAAAGAGAGGGCATGGGAATGCCCGGAGAACGCATGAACCGCATTATCATGCTGGTGCTTTCCATCACCCTGCACAATATCCCCGAGGGGCTTGCCGTGGGCGTGGCCTTCGGGGCGCTGGGGACCGGCGCAAGCCCGGATGGGCTGATGGGGGCGGTGTCCATTGCCGTGGGCATCGGCTTGCAGAATTTCCCGGAGGGGGCGGCGGTGTCCGTGCCGCTACGGCGGGAGGGCTACTCCCGGCGCAGAAGCTTCCTGCTGGGGCAGGCTTCCGGTCTGGTGGAGCCGGTTTCCGGGGTGATCGGCGCGCTGCTGGTGGTGACGGTGGAAGCGATCCTGCCTTATGCCCTTGCCTTTGCCGCCGGGGCGATGATTCTGGTTGCGGTACATGAGCTGATACCGGAGTGTCAGCAGAATCAGAAAGAGCAGCCCTACTGCGCCACCATGGGCATCATTCTGGGCTTTGCTGTGATGATGCTTCTGGACGTGATGCTTGGCTAAGAAAAAAGATTACCAAACGGTCTGCTGCGGCAGACCGTTTTTTTGCTGTATTTGTGCATTGACAGATAAATGTACAGTTGTATAATTGTATACATTAAGACAAGAAAGCGGAAAGGGGCTTCCTCTATGCTAGAGATTTCCAGTAAGACCAACCTGTTGGAGCAGAAATCCTACAAATACTCCCTTCAGGATGTGGCGGAACCGAATTTGCAGCGGGATGTGTATTCCTACGGCACCATTCCCAAGGTGGCGTTCAACCACCGCCGGGTGCCCATGTCCATGCCTGAGGAGATCTGGATCACGGACACCTCCCTGCGGGATGGTCAGCAGTCCGTGGAGCCGTATTCCGTTGACCAGATCGTAAACATCTACAAGCTGCTGAGCAAGCTGGGCGGCCCCTACGGCATCATCCGCCAGACGGAATTTTTCATCTACAGCAAAAAAGACCGGGAGGCCATCGAAAAGTGCATGGCGCTGGACCTCAAATTCCCGGAGATCACCAGCTGGATTCGGGCGACAAAGGAAGACTTCCAGCTGGTGCATGACCTGGGCATCAAGGAAACCGGCATTCTGGTCTCCTGCTCGGACTACCACATCTTCAAGAAAATGAAGATGACGAGAAAACAGGCCATGGACTACTACCTTGCCACGGTGAAGGAAGCCTTCAATGCCGGAGTCATTCCCCGCTGCCATCTGGAGGACATCACCCGGGCGGACTTCTACGGCTTCGTGGTGCCCTTCGTCAACGAATTGCAGCGGCTGAGCCGGGAAGCGGGGGTGCCGGTGAAGATTCGCGCCTGCGACACCATGGGCTACGGCGTTCCCTTTACCGAAGCGGCGCTGCCGCGAAGCGTGGCGGGCATTATCTACGGCTTGCAGCACTATTCCGACGTTCCCAGCGAGCATCTGGAATGGCACGGCCACAACGATTTTTACAAGGGCGTAGCCAACGCCTCCACGGCATGGCTCTACGGCGCCTGCGCGGTCAACTGCTCCCTGCTCGGCATCGGCGAGCGGACGGGGAATGTGCCTCTGGAGGCCATGGTGTTCGAGTACGCGTCATTGCGGGGGTCGCTTGACGGCATGGACACCACGGTTATCACCGAGATCGCCGATTACTTCAAAAACGAGATCGGCTACAATATCCCGCCCATGACGCCCTTTGTGGGCAGCGCTTTCAACGTCACCCGGGCGGGCGTCCACGCCGACGGCCTGATGAAGGACGAGGAAATCTACACCATTTTCGATACCAAGAAAATCCTGAACAAGCCCGCCACGGTGCAGATCAGCAAAACCTCCGGCCTTGCGGGCGTCGCCTACTGGATCAACCAGACCTACGGTCTGGAAGACAGCGAGAAGCTGGACAAAAAGTCGCCGCTGGTGATCGCCATGAAGGAATGGGTAGACCAGCAGTATGAGGACGGCCGCCAGACGGTCATGACAGAACGGGAGCTGAAAGAGAAAATACGGCAGCTTGCCCCTGACTTTGCTGAAAGAGGGTAAGGAAAAGAATATGAATCAGTTCAAAACCACGTCTCTGGCGGATCAGGTGTTCGAGAAGCTGGAGAACGACATCATTCAGGGCGTCTACCCCCGGGGCGAGATACTGACGGAACTGAAGCTGGTCGACCAGCTGGGCGTCAGCCGCACCCCCATCCGGGAGGCGCTGCGCCGTCTGGAACAGGAACGGCTTATTGAGGACACCGGCAAAGGCTCCCGGGTGGTGGGCATCACCGAGGAAGATCTGGAGGACATCATGAACATCCGCCAGCGCATCGAGGGGCTTGCCGCCTACTACGCAACGAAGAACATGACTCCCGAGGGGCTTGCCCAACTGACCCACATCGCCGACCTGCAGGATTTTTACTTTGACAAGGGAGACGCCGAGCTTTTGCGGCAGGTGGATGAACAGTTCCACGACACGATCTGCTACTTGAGCAAGCGTACCGTCATCGTGGACACGCTGCTCCCCCTGCACCGGAAGACCCGGCGCTACCGCCGCATCTCCATGGAGGACTGGTCGCGCACCGTCAACACCCGGAAGGAACACAGGGCAATTCTGGACGCCATGGCTTCCGGCAACGCCGACCTTGCGGAGAGCCTCATGGCAAAGCATATCGAAAACGCGAAAAAGCACATGTTGGGAGGATTCAAAAATCATGGGTAAGACAATCGCACAGAAAATCATTGCGTCCCATCTGGTCTCCGGGGACATGACCCCCGGCAGCGAGGTGGCGCTGCGCATCGACCAGACCCTGACCCAGGACGCCACCGGCACCATGGCCTATCTGGAATTCGAGACCATGGGCATTCCCAGAGTGAAAACGGAAATGAGCATCGCCTACGTCGATCACAATACCCTCCAGTGCGGCTTTGAGAACAGCGACGACCACCGCTATTTGCAGACCGTCACCGCAAAGCACGGCGTGTATTTCTCCCGCCCGGGCAACGGCATCTGCCATCAGGTGCATCTGGAGCGTTTCGGCAAGCCCGGCAAGACCCTCATCGGTTCTGACAGCCATACTCCCACCGGCGGCGGCATCGGTATGCTGGCCTTCGGCGCGGGCGGACTGGACGTGGCGGTGGCCATGGGCGGCGGCGCGTATTATATCACCATGCCCAAGATGTACAAGGTGAACCTGACGGGCAGGCTCAGACCCTACGTCACCGCCAAAGACGTATCGCTGGAGCTGCTGCGCATCCTCTCCGTCAAGGGCGGCGTGGGTGCGATCATCGAGTGGGGCGGCGAGGGCATTGCCACCCTGTCCGTCCCGGAGCGGGGCACCATCACCAACATGGGGACCGAGCTGGGCGCGACCACCTCCATTTTCCCCTCCGACGAGGTCACGAGAAAGTTTCTGGCCGCGCAGGGCAGGGAAGAGGACTACGTTCCCCTGTCCAGCGACCCGGACGCGGAGTATGATAAGGTCATCGACATTGATCTTGGCACTCTCAAGCCCATGATCGCCTGTCCCCACAGCCCGGACAACGTGGTGGCCGTGGAGACGCTGAAAGACGTGAAGGTCGATCAGGTATGCATCGGCTCCTGCACCAATTCCTCCCTGTACGACATGCTCAAGGTCGCCGCCATGCTGAAGGGCAAGACCATTCACCCCTCTGTCAGCCTGTCCGTGTCCCCCGGCTCCCGGCAGGTGCTGACCATGCTCAGCGACTGCGGCGCCCTGTCGGACATCCTCGCCAGCGGCGCGCGGGTGCTGGAATGCGCCTGCGGCCCCTGCATCGGCATGGGCTTCTCGCCAAACTCCGGCGGCGTTTCCCTGAGAACCTTCAACCGGAATTTCCTGGGCCGTTCCGGAACACGGGACGGGCAGGTGTATCTGGTTTCCCCCGAAACCGCCGTGGCCTCTGCCCTGACGGGGTACATCACCGACCCGACCACCATTGACCAGCCCCTGCACGTGACCATGCCGGAGAAATTCCTTGTGAACGACTCCGCCGTGCTGCCGCCTCTCCCCGCGGACAAGGCGGCGGACGCCGAAGTGCTTCGCGGCCCCAACATCAAGGAATTCCCCAAGAGCAAGCCCTTTGCCGACAGCCTGACGGCGAAGCTGGTGCTGAAAGTGGGCGACAACATCACCACCGACCACATCATGCCTGCCGGCGCGAAGATCCTGCCCTACCGGTCGAACATCCCTTACCTGAGCAAATTCTGCTTCGAGGTCTGCGATCCCACCTTTGCCGAAAGAGCCAAAGCGGCGGGAGACGGCATCGTCGTGGGCGGCAGCAACTACGGGCAGGGTTCCTCCCGGGAGCACGCGGCGCTGGTGCCCATGTACTTGGGCATCCGGTGCGTCATCGCCAAGTCCTTCGCCAGAATCCATGTGGCGAATCTGATCAACGCGGGCATTCTGCCGGTGACCTTTGAGAATCCGGAGGACTACGACAAGCTGAATCAGGATGCAGTCCTGACCATTTCGGACATTTCCGGCGGCATGGAGCAGGGGAGACTCGCGGTCACTGCTGATGATGGCTTCAAGTTTTATGTAAACTGCGCCCTGACGGAGCGTCAAAGGGCGATTCTGATGGCAGGCGGACTGCTGAACTACACAAAGGAGGGCGGACAATAATGAAGGAAATTACACTTGCCTGTGAGGCGTTTCAGAAGCTGCTGGAGGAGCAGCTGGAGAGAATCCGGAACATGAACGGGGAAAAGACGGATTTTTCCACCAAGAAGCAGGTTACCATCGGCGTCATTGACGGCGACGGCATCGGCCCCGTCATCACGGCGCAGGCCACCCGTGTGCTGGAAAAGCTGCTGGCGGAGGAAATCGCAGCCGGTTCCATCGTCATCAAGCAGATCGAGGGACTGACCATTGAGAACCGCATGGCCTGCGGCAAGGCCATTCCCGACGACGTTCTGGCGGAGATCAAGACCTGCGACGTGCTGCTGAAAGGCCCCACCACCACCCCCATGGGCGGCAAGATGGAGAGCGCCAACGTGGCCATGCGCCGGGAGCTGGATCTGTACGCCAACTGCCGTCCCGTGTGTATCCCCGAAAAGAACATCGACTGGATGTTCTTCCGGGAGAATACCGAGGGCGAGTACGTTCTGGGCAGCCGGGGCGTGGAGCTGCCCGGCATGGCGGTGGACTTCAAGGTGACTACCGATCTGGGCACCCGCCGCATTGCCAGAGCCGCCTTTGACTACGCCAAAAACAACGGCAAGACCCACGTGGCGGTGGTCACCAAGGCCAACATCATGAAGAAGACCGACGGAAAATTCACTGCCATCTGCCATGGGGTCGCTGCCGACTATCCCGGCATCACCGTGGACGATTACTACATCGACATCATGACGGCGAATCTGCTGAAAGAGCCGCTGCGGGAGCAGTTCCAAGTGGTGCTGCTGCCCAACCTCTACGGCGATATCATCACCGACGAGGCTGCCCAGATTCAGGGCGGCGTGGGTACGGCGGGCAGCGCCAACGTGGGCGACCGCTATGCCATGTTCGAGGCGATCCACGGCTCCGCCCCCCGGATGATCGAGCGGGGCATGGGGGATTACGCCAACCCGGCCAGCATCATCAAGGCTGCCGCCATGCTGCTTCGCCACATCTGCCGCGCCGATGCCGCCGCGCGTCTGGAAAAGGCCATGGCGGAGTGCACGGTGGAGGTCAGGAGCGACGGTACTGCGGCCACTGCCGCACAGTACGCCGACGCTGTGATGGCGCTGCTGTAAAATTTGATATGGTGAAACAATCAAGGCTTCCCCCGGAGGGGAAGCCTTGATTCGTATAAAGGAAGACAAAATAAAAACGCCGCTGAAAAATCAGCGGCGGATTTATATGCCAGGATAATCAGACGGCGCGCTCAACCTTGTTGGAGCGGAGGCATCTGGTACAAGCGTACACATGGCAGGGGGTCCCGTTAACGACAGCCTTGACGCGCTTCACGTTGGGCTTCCATGCACGGTTGGAACGTCTGTGGGAGTGAGAGACCTTGATACCGAAGGTTACGCCCTTACCACAAAAATCACACTTAGCCATTTTCTAGCACCTCCCATCCGATAATGACTCGATAAATACGCCAATTCACAGGCGCTTAGATATGATATCAGATTTCGCGGTAAAATGCAAGTGTTTTTTTCAAAATAATTTGTTTTTTTGAAATGTATTGATATTCCCGCCCCGTACGGGTATAATGGTGGGGAAAAGCTTGCTTTCGGGGTGAAAACCATGACGGATACATACAGTGTGCCGCTGAAAACGCTGGTAAAGGAATTTAATCTGGAAGTCACCTACGCGTCCACGGATTTTGACGCCATCCGCATCACCGTTGAGGACGTGGCAAGACCCGGCCTTCAGCTGGCGGGCTACTTTGACCATTACGAGCCTATGCGTCTGCAGGTCATGGGCAATGTGGAGATGAGCTACGTGGACAAATTGCAGCCCAAGGAGCGGGGCGCGATCTTCGACCGGCTGTTTTCCTACAAATTCCCGGCGCTGCTCATCGCCCGGGACATCCCGCCCCACGCCGAGTGCCTCCAGATGGCGCAGAAGCACAATGTTACCGTCCTGCGCACCAAGGAAGCCACCAGCACCATCGTTTCCACCATCATCACCTACCTGAAAGCCGCGCTGGCGCCCCGGATTACCCGCCACGGCGTGCTGGTGGAGGTCTACGGCGAGGGCATTCTCCTGATCGGCGACAGCGGCATCGGCAAAAGTGAGGCCGCCGTGGAGCTGCTCAAGCGCGGCCACCGGCTGATCGCCGACGACGCCGTGGAAATCCGCAAGGTCTCCACAAATTCGCTGGTGGGTACCGCTCCCGAGCTGATCCGCAATTACATCGAGCTGCGGGGCATCGGCATCATCAACGTGGCGAAGCTGTTCGGCATGGGCGCCGTCCGCACGGAAAACGAGATCAACCTGATCGTGAACATCGTTCCATGGAACACGCAGGAGGTCTACGACCGGCTGGGTCTGGAGGAGCAGTACATGGAGCTGCTGGGGGTCAAAGTCCCCATGAACACCATCCCCATCACCCCGGGGCGGAACCTTGCCATGATTCTGGAGGTGGCGGCCATGAACAACCGTCAGAAAAAGCTCGGCTACAACGCCGCGCTGGAGTTCACGGAACAGGTCAACCAACATTTCGACGAAAATATGGGAAGAAACACATGAAAGAGTTTACCATCGGCCGGAACGACGCAGGTCAGCGCTTAGATCGTTTTCTTGCGAAGGCAGTTCCGCTGCTTCCGGCGTCCCTGGCGCAGAAATATATCCGCATCAAGCGCATCAAGTGCAACGGCAAGCGCATCGACCGGGACACCCGGCTGCAAGAGGGCGACGTCTTGCAGCTGTATATCAACGACGAGTTTTTTGACAAGCCCCGGGAGGACAACGCCTACCTCACCGTGGTGAATCCCAAGCTGAACATTGTCTACGAGGACGAAAACATTCTGCTTGTGGACAAGCGCCCCGGCCTTGCGGTGCATCCCCACGACGGCGCGGAATACGGACGTACCCTGATCGACCACATTCAATCTTACCTGTACCAGAAGCGGGAGTGGCGTCCCCGGGAGGAAAACGCCTTTACCCCGGCGCTGTGCAACCGGATTGACCGGAACACCGGGGGCATCGTGATCGCCGCCAAGACCGCGGAAGCGCTGCGGGTGATGAACCAGAAAATCAAGGATCGGGAAATCGACAAGCGATATCTTGCCATTGTGGAAGGGACGCCCAAGCCCAAAGAGGGGAGCCTGAAAGGGTATCTTTTCAAGGACGCCCAGAAAAACCGGGTGTACGTCACGGACACGCCCCAGCCCGGCAGCAAGACCTGCCAGACCAATTACAAAACCCTCGCAACTGCGGCGGGACTTTCCCTGGTGGAGTGCGAGCTGATCACCGGCCGCACGCATCAGATCCGCGCCCAGTTCGCCCATGCGGGACACCCCCTGCTGGGGGACGGCAAGTACGGCAAGCTGGACAAGCGCTTCGACCGGAACTACCAGGCGCTGTATTCCTACAAGCTGACCTTCACCTTCACCACGGACGCCGGGTCGCTGGCTTATCTGAATGGCAAATCTTTTCAGGTGGAAAAGGTGGATTTCGCGGAGCAGTATTTTCCCAATGTGAAAATATGAAAATGGCATCCCGGACGGGATGCCATTTGGCGTATTTCAAAGGGCTTGCGGAGGAAAGGTGTAAGGGAAAAACGGTCAGCTTTTGAAAATATCAGAAAAAACAAACTCTGATCAATCCTAATATAAATAGGTGTACAGGATAGAAGAAATAAAAGAACCACTTAGAGAATTTCTTTCCTTTATTCATTCGTTTGCCATTATAAAAATATATGATTGCAATTCCGGCAAGTGCAATACCCAACATACTTCCTATTGCATAAATTATATTTGTTTTTATAGAAAATCTTCCAATACCGCCTAAGAAATTGAAAGTTCCAAATAACAACATTGAAACAGCAAATGCATATTTGATTTTAATTTCTGAATTACGACTCCAAATAAATAACAATGTAAATATAGGTGCTAATAATGCCCAGTCCGAAATCAGAGAGAGCAGAATCAACCCTAACACACAGATGATTTTTAAAACTATATTTGACACTTTTTCAACTACAGTCAGAATACAAAAACAAATTAATAGAGTAAATAGCATATTAAGTCCTTGAAATTCCAATATTCCACTTTCCGTAAAAGCAAAACAATATGGAAATTCAGAGATCAAAGCAAAAATTAACAATCTGATTGCATAGTTCTTTTTTGAATGCGTATATTGATATCCTTCAACAAGAAAGTAACACATTACAATTGCTGTAAAATATCCCAAATCTATAAAAAGCTCTGACCATAATTTTCCTGACTTCATAAAAATCGTTGATATATGATTCAACAACATTAAAAACATAGCAATATACTTAATAGCATCCCGATTAAGTATTTTATATTTATCCATCATACCATTTCCACCTTTTGTACGAATCTCCGCTTTTTTAACAAAAGCAACATGTCACACATATCTTTACCCTGTGGGAAAAACCTGTAACATATTTTAATTTCTCTAAAAACAGACTCCAAGAGAATAAATTTAAATTTACTGTTCCTTACAAATTCCGATTTATTGAACTGACATTCAGTATAGCACACACGAAACCCGATAGCAAGGGCGCATACCCTTTTCGACAGGCAAAATGGCATCCCAGAGGGATGCCATTTTCCGTATGCAGTTATTGCCAGCCTGCGTCTTCGGATTCGGATTTGCGCTGGCGGGAGAGAAGCGCCTGAACGGCGTCCTTCACGTCCGCGCCTTCGTAAAGCACCTTGTAGGCGGCGTCGGTGATGGGCATATCAATGCCCTTTGCCTTGCCCAGCTCATAGGCGGATTTGGCGGCATAATAGCCCTCCACCACCGCGCCGACCTCCTTCATGGCGGTCTGGGGGTCCTTACCCTGACCGATGAGAATGCCCGCCCGACGGTTGCGGGAGTGCATGGAGGTGCAGGTGACGATCAGGTCGCCCACACCGGCAAGCCCGGCGAAGGTCTCCTTTTTCGCACCCAGCGCCACGCCCAGACGGGCGGTTTCCGTCAGACCCCGGGTCATCAGCATGGCCTTGGCGTTGTCACCAAAGCCGAGACCGTCGGTGATACCGGCGCACAGGGCAATGACGTTTTTCAGCGCCGCACCCAGCTCCGCGCCCACAGGGTCGGGGCTGGTGTACACCCGAAGGGTGTCCGCCATGAAGGCGTCCTGCACGAATTCCGCCAGCGCCTGATCGGTGCTGGCAGCCAGCAGACCGGTGGGAAGGTTGATGCAGACCTCCTCAGCATGGCTGGGGCCGGTGAGGGCGACGACGTTCTTGCCGGTCTCCTGAGCGACCACCTGACTCATGCGCAGATGGGTGCCCTCCTCCAAGCCCTTGGTGACGGAGACCACCACGGCATCTTCGTCAATGTAGGGAGCCACACCCCGGCTGACGGCGCGCAGGGGGAAGGAGGGTGTTGCCATGACCACCAGCTTGCAGCCCCTGACGCAATCGTAATCGCCGCTGATTTTTAAGGTTTCCGGCAATACCGCCGCGGGAAGGCGGGGATTGTGATGGGTTTCCAGCATTTCCGGAATCTTGTCCTTTTCGTACGTCCACATGGTCACGTCGTGACCGTTTTTGCACAGACGGACGGCCAAAGCGGTACCCCAGGCGCCGCTGCCAACTACTGCTGCTTTCATGATTTGCTTCCTTTCCCAAAGAGATTGGTTTTCCGTTCCTCGCCGTGAATCAGGCGGAGGATATTTGCCCGGTGCATGAACACGCACAGCGCGCCCATGAAAATGCCCCCGGCCATGACGTATACATGGTCATGCTGAAAGACGGCAAAGCCCACGGCAAAGGTGATGGAGGCCAGCACGCTGCCCAGAGAGACGTATTTTGTGATGAGATAGGTCACGAAGAAAACAACGCCGATGAGCAGCCCGATGCGCCAGTCGATCGTCCATGCGATGAACCAGCCGCTTAAAATGCCCTTGCCGCCCCGGAAGCCCTGTAAGGCGGGGAAGTCATGCCCCAGCATTACACAGACACCTGCAAGGGTCATCCCCTCCAGACGCAGACCGTAAGGCTCAAACACAAGAGCGCCCAGCAGACAGGCGAGGACGGCTTTGCCGACGTCAATGGCAATGACCATCGCGGAGCGCCCCGCGCCGTAGCTGCGGATGAAGTTGGTCAGTCCCGCGTTGCCGCTGCCATGGCTGCGCACGTCGTCGTGAAGCATGGCGCTGACGCAGATGGCGCCGTTGTGGTTGCCGAGAAAATAGGAGACAAGAGCGGTAATAAGAATTCTCTGGAGCATCATTCGTCCTCCTTGTCCCCCCGCTGCCGGATGGTGATGCGGATGGGGGTGCCGTTCAGGCCGAAGACCTCCCGGATCTGGTTTTCCAGATAGCGCTGATAGGAGAAATGGAACAGCCGGGCGTCGTTGCAGAAAATGACGAAATGGGGCGGCTTGGTGCTGGCCTGGGTCATGTAGAAAATCTTCAGGCGGCGGCCCTTATCCGTAGGCGGCTGCACCCGGGCGGTGGCGTCGGCGAGGACGCTGTTCAGCGCGCCGGTGGTGATGCGGCTGGTATTCTGGGCGTGAACGTCCTGAATGACCTGAAAGAGCCTGTCCACCCGCTGGCCGGTGAGAGCGGAGAGGAACAGCACCGGGGCGTAGAGCATGTAGCTGAGGCCCTGACGGACTTTTGCCTCCATATCCCGCATGGTGTTGGTCTCCTTGTTTTCCACCGCGTCCCACTTGTTGACCACGATGACGGCGGCTTTGCCCGCTTCGTGGACAAGACCGGCGATCTTGGTGTCCTGCTCGGTAACGCCATCGTTGGCGTCAATGAGGATCAGGCATACGTCCGCCCGGTCGATGGCGCTGATGGAGCGCATGTTGGAATATTTTTCGATGGCATCGTCCACCTTGCTTTTCCGGCGCATACCGGCGGTGTCGATGAAGCAGTATTTTCCGGTTTCGTTTTCAAAATAGGAGTCGATGGCGTCCCGGGTGGTGCCTGCCACGTCGGAGACGATGACCCGTTCCTCGCCGAGGATACGGTTTAACAGGCTGGACTTGCCCACATTGGGCTTGCCCACGATGGCGACCTTGATAACGTCGCTGTCCTCCTCCTCGTCGGAATCCTCCGGGATGTTTTCCAGAACCCAGTCCAGCAGATCGCCGGTACCGTGGCCGTGGATGGCGGAGGTCTCAAACAGGTCGCCGATGCCGAGACTGTAAAACTCGTACACATCGGGATTCACGGGGCCGACGGAGTCGCACTTGTTCACGGCGAGCGCAATGGGCTTGCCGGATTTGCGCAGCATGGTGGCCACGTCCTGATCGGCGGCGGTGACGCCGGAATGCACGTCTACCACCATGATGATGGCGTCGGCCAGCTCAATGCCGATCTCCGCCTGACGGCGCATGAATTTGAGCATCTCGCTGTCCGTACCCGGCTCGATGCCGCCGGTGTCCACCAGAGAGAAGGTGCGCCCGCACCATTCGCAGCTGCCGTAAATTCTGTCCCGGGTGACGCCGGGGGTGTCCTCTACGATGGAGGTGCGCTGCCCTGTGAGTTTATTGAAAAGCATGGATTTGCCCACATTGGGCCGCCCGACAATGGCGACCAGAGGTTTTGCCATGATAACACTTCCTTTCCATATGATGGATTATCCAGTTTATTATGACACATCTTTCCTGCAAAAGCAATGCAAAAAAGTGGATTCATACAAATTTAACAGAGCGATTTTGGTGAATATTGCTTTTGGAACACGCAAAATAGCATGGAAAAAGAGGAAGGCGCGACGCACCTTCCTCTGCTTTCCGCTTTTTGGCTTACTCAGCCTCGACAGCCACGACCTGACGGCCATTGTAGGTACCGCAAGCCTTGCAGGCTCTGTGGGGCATGACGGGCTCGCCGCACTTGGGGCAAACCGCTACGCTGGGAGCGGACAGCTTCCAGTTAGAGCCACGGCGCTTATCGCGGCGGGCCTTGGACACTTTACACTTAGGAACAGCCATGGTGACACCTCCTTGGTCAAACTGCTTTTTACAGCATTCATTTTGGACTTACTTCTCAAGAAGCTGCTTCAAAGCAGCAAATCGGGGATCCAGCTCCTTCTGGCAGCTGCAGGGGCCGTCGTTCAGGTTTTTGCCGCAGCGCTGGCAAATACCTTTGCAGTCCTCCTTGCACAGCAGCTTGGAATCCAGACTCAGGACGAAAACCGTCCGTACAATATCGTCCAGATCGGCGCTGTCTCCCTCCAGAGGGAATACCCACTCGTCTTCGTTCTCTTCGTCGGCCAATTCCGTCACCAGAACCACATCGATGGGGAAGCGGACTTCCCGGCTAAAATCTCTGGCGCATCGGTCGCAGGTGCCGTGGATGCAGGTGGAGATCTCACCGGTCATCACGAGAACGCCCGCGGTGTTCCGCACCGTGCCCTCTGCCGCGACCGGCTCGGACACAGGGTAGCTGACACCGTAACAAAGATCACTCAGGTCAACGGTTGTGGAAAAGGTGACTGACGCGCCCGGACTGTCAATGATTTTGGAAAGCCCCAGCAGCATACTTTTCCCCCTTCTCACAGTCGTGCCTAGATATTATATAGGCTTTTGCGTCATTTGTCAAATGATTTTTTTACAAAATCTCTGCATTTCTCCAGTAAAAAACAGGGCGCATCCGCATTGAGAAGATCAGCCGCGCAAAGTCCGGTTCTAAACCCCCGGCCGGGGACATACCATGCACTAACCAAGCGCAGGAGCCTTTCTCCTGCCGAGAAGGAGGCTGGCTATGGATCAAATTTATGCGGACATTGCTGCCAGAACCGGCGGCAATATTTATGTGGGCGTTGTCGGGCCGGTGCGTACCGGAAAATCGACCCTCATCAAACGGATCATGGAGGAGCTGGTGATTCCCGGCATCTCCGACCCCTATCGCAAGGAGCGCGCCAGAGATGAGCTGCCCCAGAGCGGCTCCGGGAAGACCATCATGACCTCGGAGCCGAAGTTCGTCCCCGAGGAAGCGGTGGAGATTTCCCCCGACGGCGTGACGAAGCTGCGAGTGCGGCTGATCGACTCCGTGGGCTACATGGTGGACGGCGCGGTGGGCGCGGAGGAGGACGGCGTGCCGCGGATGGTGACCACCCCATGGTACGACCACGAGATTCCCATGACGGAAGCGGCGGAGCTGGGGACGAAAAAGGTCATGGAGGGGCACTGCTCCATCGGCATTGTGGTGACCACCGACGGCACCATTACGGAAATTCCCCGGGAGGATTACGTACAGGCGGAAAAACGGGCCATCACCGACATGCAGAAAACGGGAAAGCCATTCCTCGTGATCGTCAACTCCCGCAACCCGGCGGGGGAGGCGGCGGGGGCGGTAAAGGCGTATCTGCAAAACACCTTCGCTCTGGAGCCCATCGTGGCGGACTGTCAGGCGCTGGACGCCGAGGGTATCGGCAAGCTCATGAAGGCGCTGCTGTACACCTTCCCCATGAGCGAGCTGCGGGTGCATCTCCCCCGGTGGATGGACGCGCTGGAGCCGGAGCATCCCGTGAAGGCGGCGCTGTATCAGGCGCTTCTCCAAATGGCCGAGGAAATTCACACGCTGGGTCAGGCGGAAGGGGTGCTGGCCGGACTGCGGGAGCTGCCCCAGGTGCAGGACTACAGCCTGCGCAGTGTGGATTTGGGCAGCGGCAGCGTGATCTGCGCCATCGTTTTCCCGGAGGCGCTGTTCTACGAGATTCTGAGCGCCCGGGCGGGAATGCCCATCCGAAGCGACGCCCAGCTATTGCAGCTGCTCACCGAGCTGTCCCAAATCAAGCAGGAATACGACAAGATCTCCGATGCCCTTTCCGCCGTCCGGGCGACGGGCTACGGCGTGGTGATGCCCGCGGCAGAGGAAATGAAGCTGGAAACGCCGGAGATCATCCGCAAGGGCGGCGCTTACGGCGTGAAGCTGAAAGCGGGCGCGCCCTCCATTCACATGGTACGTGTGGACATTGACACGGAGATCAACCCCATGGTGGGAGACGAAAAGCAGTCTCAGGATCTGGTCAATTCCCTCATGGGCGAAGACCCGGAAAAGCTGTGGCAGAGCAACATTTTCGGAAAATCCGTGTACGACCTGATTCAGGAGGGGCTGACCACGAAGCTGCTGGGAATGCCGGAGGAAGTCAGGGGCAAGTTCCGGGGAACACTGACAAGAATCGTCAACGAGGGCGCGACGGGGCTGATCTGTTTGATTCTGTAGGCGAAAATTCCTTCCTTGACATTCTTTCCTTGCAGAGGTAAACTATAGAAAAGTAACAAGGGAGGAATGCACAGTGTCCATTACCATTGAATACCTTTGGAAAGACCGCAAGCGTCATCTGGGGATGCCCCTGTCCTTTACCCGCTATCAGTTGTCCGAGGATCGGCTGTTCCTGTCCCAGGGATTTCTGAACATCCGGGATGACGATATTCTTCTTTATCGGGTGCGGGACATCGATACAAGACGCAATCTGTGGCAGCGCCTGTTCGGCGTGGGAACGGTCACAGTGCTGTCCTCCGACAAGACCATGCCGACGCTGGTGCTGAAAAACGTGAAAGATCCGCTCTTTGTCAAGGAACTGATCCACAAGCAGGTGGAGGAGATGAAGCTGAAGCGCCGGGTCCGCTACGGTGAGATTGCAACCACCGGCGACAATGATGACGACGATGATCTTGATGATCGATAAGGACTGCTGCCCCAAGTAGGCTGCATTGGACAGTTAACAGGCACAGTGGGTTAACCAGCTGTGCCTGTTCTTGTATCATTTAATGCGAGCACCCCTTGCCGTTCCCGCTGGGAGAGGGTATACTAGGGTGCAAGGCCCTCTCAGTCACCTGCGGTGACAGCTCTCCCAAAGGGCGAGCCAAGGGGGTGTAGGCATTTTGGCGCGAGAAATGGAGCGTATCTGTACCGATACGCTCCATTCGCTGTTTTATGACTGCCCATCAAAGCGGCGGGACGATTTTCTGTTTAAGAATTTCTTTGTACGGGAAAATAAATCATCAGGGTGCTTTACCCTTGAGAAAATTCGTGATACAATATACTTTACGATTCAGATTGTTGAGGGGGAGTCCCTGTGAAGCGAACCGGCAGAAAATTTCATTGGAATTATACGGCGTTGGCCTTTGCCATTCCCTGCATGGGAATGCTGTTTGTCATGCTTATCAGCCAATACGAGCCGTTCGGTAAGTATTCCATGCTGTATTCGGATATGTACCACCAGTATTATCCCTTCTTCGTGGCGTTCCGCCGTGCTCTCCGCAGCGGGAGCGGGCTGCTGTACACATGGAGCATCGGCATGGGGATGGATTATCTGGGGCTGATCTCCTATTATCTGGCGTCGCCGCCGAACCTGCTCAGCGTTCTGGTGCCGGAGGGCTGGCTGCTGGAGTTTTTCTCTCTGCTGGTGCCGGTGAAGCTGGGATTCGCGGGGATGTTTTTCGCCATTTTCCTGAAAAAGCTGTTCGGCAAGAACGATGCGTCCATTGCGGTGTTCGGCGGTTTTTACGGGCTGTGCGCGTGGGCGCTGGGGTATCAGTGGAATGTGATGTGGCTGGACACCTTCGCCCTGCTGCCGCTGGTGGCGCTGGGAACGGTGTGCCTGCTGAAGGAGAAAAAGTTTTTCCTCTATACGATCACGCTGTTTCTGTCCGTCTATTCCAATTATTATATCGGGTTCTTTACCTGCATTTTCGTTTTCCTGCTGTTTTTCGTGTATGAGATCTGCCGCTGGGGCGGGTGGAAGAAGCTGTTTGCGGATCTTGGGAGAATCGCCCTGTTTTCCCTGCTGGCGCTGGGAATGACTGCCATTCTGACCTTCCCGGCGCTGTCGGCCCTGCAGACTACCCAGTCCAGCGTGAACAATTTCCCCACCGGCTTCCGGCTGAACATCGCCAAGGAAAACACAATCAAGGGGCTTCTGGACGCCATGCGGCAGGTGGCGGGGAACATGGGCGGCAGCATCGAGCCGACCTTCAAGGAAGGACTGCCCAATCTTTACTGCGGCATTTTCAGCATCCTGCTGATGTTCCTGTACCTGATGGCGAAGGACATCAAGCGCAGGGACAAGTGCTGCGCCGTGATCCTGCTGCTGTTTTTCAATGTCAGCTTCATCATCCGGCAGCTGGATTTCATCTGGCACGGCTTCCATTTTACCAATATGATCCCCTATCGGTTCAGCTTCCTGTACAGCTTCGTGGTGCTGTACATGGCCTACCGCGCATGGCTGATGCGCAGGAAGTTCCGCCCGGTGCAGATCGTGATCGCCGGGGCGCTGACTGCGGGGGTGCTGGCCTGCTCCAATGAGCTGTTCGAGACCGTGCCGCTGGAGCTGGGCAGCCTGACGCTGCAAATCCCTCTCTACTTTATATATAATCTGATTTTTCTGGTGCTGTATCTCACCGTCATGCTCTACGGTCAGCTGGAAGTGCCGGAGGGAACCACGGAGCGTCAGAAAATGCGCGCCCGCGCCAAGCGGAATCGTCAGCGTGCCCGGATTCGGATATTGGCGCTGTCCGTCATGGGCGTGGAGCTGATCTCCACGCTGGTGTGCTTTGGACTGTATTTCACGGGTACGGGTGTGTCCAATTATCCAAAGGGAACCACCTACACTGCCTCCGTCATCCGCTATATGTACGAGCGGGAGGACGATAACCTCTTTTTCCGGGCGGAGACCACCCATTCCCAGACCCTGAACGACGGTGCCCTCAACGGCTACAACGGCATTTCCGCCTTTACCAGTTCCGCCAATGTCAAAGTCACGGAGTTCATGCGGGCGCTGGGCTACGGCGCGAAGAACACCTATAACCGCTACTGCTTCGAGGAAAGCTCCCCGGTGGCGAACCTGTTTCTGGGCATCAAGTATATGATTGAGCGGGACGGGAAGGACAAGTCCAGCACCTATTTTGACGAGGTGAACCGCTTCGGCGTGGCGTCCCTGCTGGTCAATACCGCGTATCTGCCGCTGGGCTTCCTGACGGAGCCGGCGCTGGCGGAACTGGACTTTTCCGCCAGCAGCGGAACGTTCCAGTTCCAGAACGACCTGTTCACTGCCGCCACGGGCATTGACGAGGAGGTCTGGCACAAGCTTCAGGGCGAGAATCTGACCATCACCGGTAACGGTGCGAACATCACGGAAAGCAATTCCACCGGCTACTGCAAGTATTCCGACTGTGTTTCCGGTGCCAACGTGACCTATACCTACACCGCCGACCGGGACGGCTTTGTGTGCGTCCACCTGAATCTGCCCAAGCGGAACGATTTCTACGTCAGCGTCGATGGCGTGGAGCTTTACAAGGAGACCATCAGCCTGTCCCAGATGATCGCGGTAGGGGATGTGAAGACCGGAGATACGGTGGACATCCGCATCGAGTGCGACAAGGACGAGAGCAGCACCATGACTGTCAGCGCCGCCGTTCTCAACGGGGAGCGGTTCGCGCGGGGCTATGAAATCCTGTCGGCGTCCCAGCTGAATCTGACGAAGTTCCGCTCCACGCTGGTGGAGGGAACCATCGACTGCGACCGGGACGGCCTGCTGTATACCTCCGTTCCGCAAAACGGAAACTGGAGCGTCAAGGTGGACGGCAAGCCTGCCGAGATCAAACTGGTAGGGGACTGCATGGTGGCCGTGAATCTGACGAAGGGCGTCCACACCGTTCGCCTGATGTATCACAACGCCGCGTTCAGCCTTGGCTGGAAGATCAGCCTCGCCTGCGCCGCCGTTTTCGGCGGGCTGGCATGGAGCGTCTACAGACCCGACAAGAAGTACAAAAAATAACAAATACGCTGCCATCTCCCAATCGGGGATGGCAGCGTAAACTTTATCGGATTGCTTCTGTGATGGTGCCTCCGCCGACCACCAGATCGCCCTGATACACCACCACCGCCTGACCGGGGGTGACGGCACGCTGGGAAACATCGAATTCCACCCGGGTAAATCCGCCCGCTTCGGGGTAAATGGTTCCGGGCTGTTCCATCTGGCTGTGGCGGGTCTTGACCGTCACTTTAACAGGCTCGGTCAGTTCAGGGAAGGGATACCAGACCCAGTTGTTTCCCCGCAGCGCGGAGGAAAACAGCGCCTCATTCGGCCCCACCGTGACGGTGTTCTTCTCCATATCCTTTCCGCAGACGTACACCGGCGCGCCCATGGCCAGACCCAGCCCCTTGCGCTGTCCCAGCGTGTAGCACACCGCACCACGGTGTTTGCCGACCACGCGGCCGCTTTCGTCCAGAAAATCCCCGGCGGGGTAGTGTCTGCCGGTGTAGCGTTCCAGAAAAGCCGGGTAGTCACCGTCCGGCACGAAGCAGATGTCCTGAGAGTCGTGCTTCCGGGCGTTGATAAAGCCGTTTTCCTCCGCGATGGCGCGTACCTCCTGCTTGGTCAGACCGCCGAGAGGGAACTGAATCCGGGAAAGCTGCTCCTGATTTAAACAGGCGAGAAAGTACGTCTGATCTTTGGCCTTGTCCGCCGCCTTATATAATAGGTATCGGTCGCCGGACTTCCTTACTTGCGCGTAATGCCCGGATACCACGCAGTCGCACCCCAGCTCCAGAGCGCGGCGGAGGAGCCGGTCGAATTTCAGATACCGGTTGCAGTCGATGCAGGGGTTGGGAGTGCCGCCGCATTCGTAGCAGCTGACAAATTTCCGGATGACCTGCCGCTCGAAATCGTCCTTGAAGTTGAACACGTAGTGGGGAATTCCCAGACGTCTGGCCACGCTGCGGGCGTCCTCCACGTCGTCCAGACTACAGCAGGTGTGTCCCTTTTCCAGACCGATCATATCATTGTCGTACAGCCGCATGGTCGCACCGATGCACTCGTAACCCGCGCGGAGCATCAGCAGCGCCGCCACGGAACTGTCCACGCCCCCCGACATGCCGATCAGCGCCTTCTTGCCGTCCATGAAATCCCTCCCGATGACTTTTGGAACCTCTGAATAAATCGTCTTCGGCTGGGCGGCGAATCTTTTGCCCCATCCGTGCAGTTCTGAAAGCGGGAAATACACAAAGTATTCCGCCGCTTCCAGAACTTTCGGCTGAGCCAAAATCTTCTGCCGCCAGCTCTCGCCGATTTCATCAGAGGTTCCTTTTTTTGAGTATATCAGCGGAAAAGGAGAATGTCAACGGAGAAAACCTGACAGGCAGGAAAAAAGAATGACATTTTTCGCGCTGAAAAACGGCGTCTTTTCCGAGATTATGACAGAAACGGTATACAATACGGGGAGAAAAGGGAATGGAAAGGTTTCCTGTAAAACAAACTGTTACAAAAATGTAATTTTTTTTAAAAAAGGGGTTGCAATTTGTAAACACCTCTGATATAATATGGCTACTTACATAAGAGCAAAGGAGTAAGTAGCTATGAAAAAGAGAATTGTGTGTGTATTATTAACTCTGATCATGCTGGTCAGTCTGGTGCCTGTCACCGCTCTGACCGCGTCTGCCGCTTCGCTGAAGACCAGTGAGGCCGCGATTACGATCATGAAGAAGCTGGCTATTTTTAAGGATAAGTGCTATCAGGTACCCGGCACCAATGAATTCCGCATTGGTTACGGTACAATCTGCTCTGAGAAGCATAAGACGACGTATAAGGACGGAAAGGTTCAGGACAGCACTGATGCAGGCAAGCACTCCATCACCCAGGCGCAGGCTGACCAGGCTCTGCGCAAGCTGATTCTGGATCTGGACGCGAAGGTCAACTCCTTTGCTTCCGCCAACAGCCTGACGCTGTCCCAGTGCCAGCATGACGCTCTGGTTCTGTTCACCTTCGACGTGGGCGATTCCTGGATGAGCGGCAGCGGCGTTGTCAAGAGTGCTATCGTCAGCAAGGCCAGCACCAATGACCTGCTGAAGGCCATGAGCGACTGGGCGGGCAATCAGGATGATTTCCGCCGCAGAAAGATCGAAGTCAATATGTACAAGAACGGGATTTATTCCGATGTAACGCCCAGCAGCTTCGGCACCGTTACATACAATCCCGATGGCGGTGTCATAGCTCCGAACTATGCGACCTCCTACACCTTGCTCTTTGACACGTCCAAGACTTCCAAGCATATCCCGGCTCCCACCAGAAACGGCTACAAGTTCATGGGCTGGTACTCCGCACAGTATGACGGCACGCTGGTTCCCTCTCTGACGGGCAGCTATAACGGTAAGACGCTGTGGGCCGGCTGGCAGGCAACCTCTGTGACGGCCAACAATGCCAATGACCTTTCTTACGTGCATGGCATCAATGAGACATTGAAGGTGTCCCAGCTGGTTTCTCTGGATGTCTACCCCGTTCCCACCAAGAAGAACGTGAAGCCTTTCCGCACCATCAAGAAAGACACTGCCACCGTTACCGCGATCAAGGACTTTATCGATGATGCTGGCAACAGATGGTGCAAGCTGTCCGCCGCGGGAGACGGATGGGTTCTGCTCAAGACCTCCGGACAGAGCGACAGCGGCAATACCGATTACACCGGCGGCAAGATCGATGTGACCGTCACGGTCACCAACTCCTATGTTAACAGACGCGCCAGTGACAGCGCTTCCAGCGCCAAGAACGGTGTCTACACCGCCGGTACGAAGCTGAAGATCATCGCTACCAACGAAGCCAAGACCTGGGGTCAGGTGGAAGAAAACGGCGTGGCGGTTGGCTGGGTCGCCCTGATGTACACCGACTGGAGCACCGTCTATGACGGCTCTGCTCCCAGTGACGCCAACAACACCACCCCCATTGCCACGGCGACCGTTACCTATAACGGCTACCTGAACGCCCGCAGCGATCCCGGTGTGGACAACAAGATCGTCGGCGGCTTTGCAAAGGATACCACGGTCAATGTTTTCGAGATTCGCACAGTCAACGGTCACCGTTGGGGCCGTACCTCCTCCGGCTGGATCTGCCTGACCTACACCAGTGTTAAGATGCTCACCGACAAGAACGTTTCCGACACGGGCGTTCTGGACTACGCTTTCGAGGTCACTCTCGTGAACGCCGGCGCCGATCTCTCCACCTATGTGCAGCCCACTACCAGTTCCAACAACAGCGATACCATCAAGGCGGGTACCACGGGTCTTAAGATCACCAACGCGGCGGTTGTTGACGGCGTAATCTGGGTGAAGGCACACTGGACGGTCAAGGAGACTGACAAGAACGGTAAGACCAACGTGATTGCCAAGTCCGGCTGGGTGACCTACAATAACTTTAACCTTGTCCCGACCAAGTTCACGGTTGTCAGCGATACGCTGAACATCCGAGATGCGGCCGGCAGTCAGAATCAGTTCGTATTCAAGCTCACCAAGGGCGTGGAAGTGGAGGTTCATGAAATCAATCTGGCCAACGAGGAAATCTGGGGCAGGATTGAGGGCTACACCTCCGGCGGCGTTAACTATGACGGCTGGATCAATCTGGCATCCAACTATGTCAAGCGTTCCTCCAAGATCACCATTGACGGCGGCACCAAGGGCGCTATCGGCACCGGCACCGTTGTGAACGCGGATTCCGTCCGTGTCCGTATGACCGGCGCTCTGTACGGTCAGGTTCTGGGCAGCATCAACCGCGGTACCAAGGTGGCCGTTCTGGAAGAGAAGGATGGCTGGTACAAGATCGACTTCGACGTTGACAACAACAAGGAGACCGACAGCTGGATTTACAGCCAGTATCTGGAGGTCAAGATGGGCGTCGTGGAGTCCGGCACCGGCAGCACCGGCGGCACCGGCGGCACCGGTACGACCCAGAAGACGGACGGCACCGGCAAGGGCATCATTGCCAACACCTACGCCGGCGTAAATGTCCGCAGCGGCGCAGGCATCGCCAACGCCATCGTGGGCAAGATTCTCAACGGCACGGAAGTGACCATCCTGGAGGTCAAGCTCGTCGGCGCCGCCAAGTGGGGCCGTGTGAAGCAGGGCTGGATCTGCATGGACTATGTCACCATGATCTCCTACGACGATATCCCCGGCAACAACAGCAATAATGGCAGCAACAGCGGCAACAAGGGCACCGGCGTGGACTCCTTCGACGAGGCTGAGAGAACCACCACCACCGCCGTCTACACCGGCTCTGTCAAGGCCGATACCACCGTTTACAAGACGCCTAACCCGAACCTGAAGGATAATACGGTTCGTTCCATCGGCACAGGCGAGAATATCACCATCCATGAGCTGACGGCTGTTACCCTGGAAATTTACGAGGGCGACAAGGTTGACGACAAGAACAAGAACAACGACGTCGAGACCGTTGTGAAGCAGACCTCCTACTGGGCGCGCATCAACGACGGCTGGATCAAGGATCCCGATGTGAACATCCAGCTGAACGCTCTGGACGAGAAGGTTCACACCGTGACCGGCGCTTCCGAGCTGAATGTGCGCAAGGCTGCCGGAACCGGCAATGACAGCATTGCCAAGCTGAAGAAGGGCGATCAGGTTCCCGTGACCAAGCTGGAGATCGTCAAGGATTCCGGCACCAGAACCCTCACCGTCTGGGGTCGTGTGGAAACCAGCGACGGCATCGTGGGCTACTGCGACCTGAGCTACATGTCCGAGGGTGCTCTGTACGAGAAGAAGGAAGAGCCTACGACTCCGACAACTCCCCCCGCGCCCACCATCGGCAGCACCGGCAACACCGGCGACGGCGGCTTCGTGAACAACAAGGGCGGCTACAAGTACACCGGCAAGGTCATCAACACCGAGTCTCTGAATGTCCGCGTTACCGCCTCTACCGGCGCCAAGAAGGCTACCACATTGAAGAAGGGCGCCAACCTGGTGATCTACGAGACCAAGATCTCCGAGGATATGGCATGGGGTCGCTGCGACGCAGGCTGGGTCTACCTGTACTACGTTGACCTGACTCCCGCCAGCGGCAGCGCCATCGACGCCCGCGTGGTGTACAATGACAACACCATCATCTACACGGATAACGCCGCGTCCTCCGTCGCAGGTACCTATTCCAGAATGTCCGTCATCGACATTTACGAATATGTTGGCGACATGGCCCGCACCGATCTGGGTTGGGTCAGCACCGGCAATCTGCTGTAAGACAGTATCCAGAATCTCCCTGCGGGAAACCGCGGGGAGATTTTTCTTGCCAGCGCGGCGGGAGTGTGGTATGATACTCCCAACAGAAATCAGGAGGAATCCAACATGAGCTATGCTGACGAGCTGTATAAGAAAACGTGCCGGGACATTCTGGAAAACGGCTTCTCCGATGAAAATCTGGAAGTCCGTCCCCACTGGGCGGACGGGACACCGGCGCATACCATCAAGAAATTCGGCGTGGTGAACCGCTACAACTTAGCCGAGGAATTCCCCATTATGACCTTGCGGCGCACCTATTGGAAAAGCGCCGTGGACGAGCTTCTCTGGATATGGCAGAAAAAGTCCAACCGCGTCGCGGATCTGGGCAGCCACGTCTGGGACGAATGGGTGGGGGAGGACGGCACCATCGGCAAGGCTTACGGCTACCAGCTGGGCATCAAGCACCAGTACAAGGAGGGCATGTTCGATCAGGTTGACCGGGTGATCTACGACCTGAAGCACAACCCCGCCTCCCGCCGTATTCTGACGAACATCTACAATTTTGAAGATCTGCACGAGATGAACCTCTATCCCTGTGCCTACTCCATGACATTCAATGTTACCGGCGACACCCTGAACGCCATTCTCAACCAGCGCTCTCAGGATATGCTTACGGCCAACAACTGGAATGTGGTGCAGTACGCTGTGCTGACCCACATGATGGCGCAGGTGGCGGGGTTAAAGGTGGGCGAGCTGGTTCACGTCATCGCCGACTGCCACATTTACGACCGGCACATTCCCGCTGTCAAGGCCATGCTGGAACTGGACGGATACCCCACGCCTACCTTCCGGATGGATGAGAGCATCACCGATTTCTACGCCTTTACCAAGGACAGCTTCTCCATGGAAAACTATCAGTTCCACCCCTTTAACTTTGAGATCCCCATGGCGATCTGAGGTGGGACGATGGAACTGATCGTTGCGGTTTACGACGACTGGGGAATCGGCCGGGACGGGACGCAGCCCGCCGCCCTGTCAGCCGACCGGAAATTCTTCCGGACAACCACCCGTGGGGCAATGGTGATCGCGGGGAGGCGCACCATCGAGGATTTCCCGGGAAAACAGCCCCTTCCGGGGCGGGTCAATGTGGCGCTGAGCAGAAGTGGAGCGGAGATTCCCGGCTTTACGGTCTGTGACAGCGCCGAAAAGGCGGCGGCGCTTTCCCGCACCGCTGAGCGCTGCTTCGTCATCGGCGGCGGGAGCGTTTACCGGCAGATGCTGCCCTTCTGCGACACCGCTTACGTCACAAAGGTGCATGTGACGCCGGAATCCGACACCTTTTTCCCAAATCTGGACGAGGATAAGGACTGGTATCTGGCGGAAACGCTGCAATCCGGTGAGGAAAGCGGGATTGCTTACGAAATGTGCCTGTATAGAAGAAAGTAAAAACACGCTGCCACTTGAGACAAACCAAAGTGGCAGCGTGTTTTCTTTACTTGGACGGCTTGCGTTTTCCGTTTGACAGTCCCGGCTTTTTCCGCACGGGACGGGGCGGCGCGGAACGGATGAGACACTTTGCACCGGAACCGATCAAATCCTCCCGGTGTACCTTGATCAGCGCTTCCCGCACGAGGGCGTAGTTTTTCGGGTCGCGGTACTGGATCAGCGCCCGCTGCATGGCTTTTTCGTGGGGATCGGTGGGGACGTAGACCCGCTCCATGGTGCGGGGGTCAAGGCCGGTGCAGTACATAACGGTGGACAGCGTGGAGGGGGTGGGGTAAAAGTCCTGCACCTGCTCCGGATTGTAGCCCATGTCCCGGATGTACTCGGCCAGCTCCACGGCCTCCTTGAGTGTCGAGCCGGGATGGCTGGACATGAGGTAGGGGACGAGATACTGATTCATGCCGTACTGCCGGTTCAGGGCAAAATATTTTTCCACAAACTGGTTGTACACCGCGTTTTTGGGCTTGCCCATCCGGGCGAGAACCGCGTCGGACACATGCTCCGGGGCGACTTTCAGCTGACCGGAAATGTGGTACTGCACCAGCTCCCGGAAAAAGGTGTCCTTCTTATCCGCCAGCAGATAGTCGAAGCGGATGCCGCTGCGGACGAACACCTTTTTGACCCCAGGGAGCTTCCGTAGCTTGCGAAGCAATGCAACGTAGTCCGAATGGTCGGCGTTCATGTTTTTGCAGGGGGTGGGGTAAAGGCACTGCCGCCCGCCGCAGGCACCCTTGGATAGCTGCTTTTCGCAGGCCGGGTGGCGGAAATTGGCGGTGGGGCCGCCGACGTCGTGGATGTAGCCCTTGAAGTCCTTGTCCTTCACCATGATTTCCGCTTCCCGGAGAATGGATTCGTGGCTTCGGGTCTGGACGATCCGCCCCTGATGGAAGGTCAGGGCGCAGAAAGAGCAGGCGCCGAAGCACCCCCGGTTGGAAACCAGACTGAATTTGACTTCCTCAATGGCGGGGACACCCCCCGCCTTTTCATAGCTGGGGTGATAGGCACGCATGTAGGGAAGGTCGTATACCGCGTCCATTTCCGCTGTGGTCAGGGGCTTCTGGGGCGGATTCTGCACCACGAAGAAATTGTCGTAAGGCTCCGCCAGCCGCTTGGCGGTGAAGGGGTCGCAGTTGGCGTACTGGATTTTGAAGCTCTCGGCGTATCTGCGCCGGTCGGCCTTGATCTCGGCAAAGGAGGGCAGGGTGATAGTGGGCAGACTGTCGTCCGGCGCTTTGGTTTTGAACACCGTGCCGTCGATGTAGGTGATGTCCTTCACGTCCAGCCCGGAATTCAGGGCGTCGGCCACCTCCACGATGGTCTTTTCCCCCATGCCGTACATGAGCAGGTCGGCCTGACTATCAAGCAATATGGAGCGCTTCATGGTGTCCGACCAGTAATCGTAATGCCCCAGCCGGCGCAGACTCGCCTCAATGCCGCCGATGAGGATGGGAACGTCCTTGTAGGTCTGGCGGATAAGGTTGCAGTAGACCGTAGTGGCGTAGTCGGGGCGCTTGCCCATGATGCCGCCGGGGGTGAAGGCGTCGGTTTTCCGGTGGTGCTTGGTGACGGAATAGTGGTTGACCATGGAGTCCATATTGCCGCCGGAGACCAGAAACCCCAGCCGGGGACGGCCGAAAACGTCGATGGATTTGGGATTTTTCCAATCCGGCTGAGAGATGATGCCCACATTGTAGCCGTGGCTTTCCAGAACCCGGCTGATAATGGCGTGGCCGAAGGATGGGTGATCGACGTAGGCGTCGCCGATGATGTACACAAAATCGCAGGCGTCCCACCCGCGGTCAAGCATTTCCCGTCTGGTAATGGGCAGAAATTCCATATACTGCCTCCTAGTAGTCCTTTTTCTACAGTATAGCAGACTTTTGGGAGAAAGGGAAGTGGAAAAACTGTCCCGGAATAACGCAGCCGCGGGGCGGCCTGCCGGAATTGCAGACTGCCCCGCTTTTATGCTGGGTTATTGCTCAGGAACGGGCAGCTTTGTGCCGTCGGGGAGGAGAACATAGTCTACCTGCGTAAGATCGATGGCGCTGTCATTTTCCTGATCCCACAGTTCAATTCTTGTGCCGTCTTTCATGACGACACAAATGAAGTGACCATTCCACCTATAAAAATCCGTATAGGACTCGGCGCGCTGTTCCTCGGTCTCGGCGGCGGTATCCCGCACGATCTTGCTGCTGAATTTGCGAAGTTTGAAGGAGGAAACCGGGAATTCCATGACAACATCCGTTCCGTCCGGCAGCCAGCCCGTGCCGGCTTTCATGAGGATGGGACTGGTGAGCAGCTCAAGCTCCCGATCATCGCAGTTATCCGCCCCGAAGGAAATGGGGAATTGCCATTCTCCCTCGGTCAGGGTTTCATCTGTGCTGCTGTAAACCAGGTCAACCAGATAAAGAGTCCATGTGCTTCCGGCGGCAAAGGGGGCATCCGTATTCTTTGCGGTGACGGATTGCGTCAGAAGAACGTCTATGGTGTTGGCCTTTCCGTCACCATCGTCGAGAGTATTAACCGGGCCGAAGGCTGCCTCAGAGCCGTCGGCAGGAACAAGCATACCCCGCCAATTTGCAAAATGCAAAGGCTTCTCTGTGGAAAGAACGATATCCTCCGGGGCGGTGATGCCAATAAGAATCTGAGCCACATAGCCGTCGGTTTCCACGGATTTCACTTCCAGCGTATAGCCGTTCTGGGTCGCTTTCTGAGGCGGCGCGGCCTGGGCGTCCACGTCGGCCTGGGTGGGGACGTTCGGCTGGATGGCAAAGTCCAGAGCGTCGGCAACCATGTTCAGCTGCTTTTCCGTCATGTGCAGATATTCAGCGGATACCACC
>ENA-OROD01000675-OROD01000675.1-human-gut-metagenome-genome-assembly--contig:-NODE-675-length-32148-cov-2.977596_pt1 | contig 32148 bp, 24 predicted proteins | sample MGYA00242123_ERZ509038 | MGnify/ENA primary metagenome ERZ509038 (study PRJEB26280, sample SAMEA2338719) | human gut metagenome | biome: human gut; feature: human-associated habitat; material: faeces... | reverse complement strand
CAGACAATCCTGGAGATGGAAGTCGATCTTCGGGCCGTAGAATGCACCGTCGCCTTCATTGATGGTGTACTGCACGCCCAGATCGTCCAGCGCGCCCTGAAGACCGTCGGTTGCCATTGCCCACATCTCGTCGGTGCCGATGGAGTTTTCGGGACGAGTGGACAGCTCCACAGTGTATTTAAAGCCAAAGACCTTATAAACCTCGTCAATCAGACGGTAAACGCCCTTGATCTCATCGATATGGTTCTCTTTTTTGAAAATCTTCGGCAGCAGCTTTTTGCCCTTATAATGCCGCTGCAAGGCTTCCTTTGCCGCCTTTTTGTCGATCTTGAACGGAATCACGTAATCCGGTCTCAGATCTCCCTGGAACTGTCCTTTCATTACAACAGGATTATCACAGTACGGGCATTTTGTGGCAGCCTGATTCTCATCTGCTATGATCTCACCACCACAGGATTCGCAATGGTAAACCCTCATCTTTGAGGTCTCTTCTTCTCCCCACTGACTTCCGGCATCTTCCTGCCACTGCATCTGATCTTCCTTCTGCTTTTCCTGCTTCAGTTCCTCATCATACTTCTTCAGCGTCTCAATTTCAAACTCTGTATCACAGTACGGGCATTTCATTTTCTGTGCAGTACTGTTAAACTCTACAGCTCCTCCACAACACGGACACTTATATTGTATCAACTCACTCATTTATCTTTCTTCCTTTTTATCCGACAATATCATTTGCATCAAATGGATCTCCGCATTCCGGGCAGAATTTCGGTGGATTCTTCGGATCTTCCGGTTTCCATCCACACTTGTCGCACTGGTACACAGGAGTTCCTTTCGGACGGGGTTTTCCACACTCTGTGCAGAATTTTCCTTTATTTTCCGCACCGCAGCTACAGATCCATCCCTCCTGTGGTCTTTCCTTTCCACACTCCTGACAGAACTTCCATTCTTTCTCATTCACAGCTCCACAGGCACAGGTCCACTTTCCTGCTGCTTCTTTCTCACCGCCCTTGCCCGGTGCTGTCATATGCGGCTGGCTGCTGACATTCTGCTGGTTCTGTCCTGCATTGTGCTGAGCCTGCGGTTGCGGTGCTGCCTGCGGCTGCTGCTGTCCCATTGCAAACAGGTTCTGGGCATTCATGCCGCCCATTCCGCCAGCATTCATTGCCATTCCCATTCCCATAAATCCGGTCATGGCTCCTGCGGAATTGCCTGCTGCCGTCTTCATTGCACCGGCCTGAGCCTCTGTCAGAGTTGCTGCTGCCATCATCGGATCACGCAGGATCGCCGTCTTCTGTGCCTGCTTGATCATCTCAGCATCCTCTTTCGGCAGATCGATCGTTCCAATGGCAACGGATACGACCGTAATTCCTCTCGTATTTGCCCATTTTCCTGTCAGTGCCTCATTCATCGCATCACACAGCTCTGTTACATTTCCCGGAAGTGCATTGGGACGGATCTCCAGATCTGAAATTTTTGCAAATGCCGGCTGCAATGCACTGATAAATTCCGTCTTAAGCTGATGATCCAGCTCTTCTCTTCTGTATTCCTGCTCTATATTTCCACATACATTTGCGTAGAACAGAAGTGGATTTGATATCCTGTAGGAATAAACTCCGCTGCACCGCACTGCTACATCTACGTCCAGACCGATATTTCTGTCTACTACACGGAACGGAACCGGATTCGGCGTTCCGAACTTATTGTCGATCAGCTCCTTTGTATTTATATAGTAGATTCTCTGATCTTTTCCGGTGTCTCCTCCATATGTAAAACGTTTGCCGATCACATCAAATACCTGATCCAGTGATGATCCAAGATTTCCTGAAAAGATCGTCGGTTCCGTCGATGCATCATAAGTATACTCTCCCGGTTCCGCACATACTTCTACAATCTTTCCCTGCTCCACGATCAAAGCACACTGTCCGTCTGCCACTGCAATTCCCGACCCGCTTGTGATAAGATTATCACTTCCTTTTTTATTTGCCGAACGGCTGCCGATCCGCTTCTGTCCTTTTACCGCAAGAACATCCGCATCCAGTGATTCACAGATAAAAAACTCCTTCCACTGATCGGCCATTGTTCCGCCAACCGCACTGATTGCTGCCCTGATAAGTCCCATATTCCTTCCTCCTTTGAGCTTTTATGTTATTTCCTATTGTATCAAATTCTGCTCAAAAATACTACTATTGATATCATAGCCTTTATGCAGCAAAAAAAGAGACTGTATACAAAGTTATTCCCTGTATACAGTCTCTCCTGCTTTCTGCTGCATTTTCTCTGTTTTTTATGATTTTCTCTGCCGGGTTACCTTTTTCCGGTATGCCAAGACACCGGTTCCTGCTGCCAGTATCATCAGGACTGCCCATCCCGAAAGTATATCTTCATCTCCGGTTTTAGCAGATCTTACTTTTTTTACAACGGCCTGCGTTCTTTTCTCCGGCTGCTGATATTTATTTTCAAAAACCGGCTCGCTCTTATTTCCTTCACTGTCAAAATAGACTGTCACGGTTTCCAGTGACTCCATTTTTTCATCCCACATTACATAGACATCTACATAATAGACCTCGGAATCATAAGTCCAGTCTGCTTTTGTCCCGCTCTCCTGCTTTAAAATATAACTGTATACCCCCGGCTGGGTATAATGAAGAAGAAATGTTCCCGTTCCAGCTCCTTCAACCGTCAGCTTTCTTTCCTGGTTGTCTGAAGCTCCCTGTTCTTTCAGTGTATACGTAAATACTTCTTTTTCCGGTGCTGTTCCACTGACTTTTGTCTGTACATTGACCTCGGCACTGCCGCCTTCTTCCGCTGCATAGATTGTGCAGGCTCCCATCACTGTCATCATCAGAACACTCGTCATTGCTACGAACATATTCCAGAAACTTTTCTTTCTTTTCACTCTGTTTCACTTCCTTCCACTGTATTTTCCTTTATCACTTTGCAGATCAGAAGATGACGGCCATTTGTATTTCCTGAAGAACAGGTAGATAATGCTATCATCTGATCTTCCACCGTCAGCCGCTGCCCCCGTGTATGGACTGCCAGTTCGTAAATGTGCCGGATCAGCTCTTCTTTTTCTTCTTTTGTAAGGCGTGTATCCGCCAGGTGGACTGCCGTATTCTCTTCCAGAATCGCCGGCAGTGTCTTTCCGTCCGGGCGGCGCATATCCTCGGAAATATCCTGTAAAAAATCCCGGTACGGATCCCGCATCCGCCTTCCCGTCTCCCAGAACGCATCCGGCAGCGGGGAAGCCGCCGTCACAATCTCTCCACGCAGATACTGGATAATTTTCTGCAGTGTTTCCAGATCTTTCACATGGGCCGACAGCGCCGCACTCTTTGCAAAGCCGATCCCGACGCAGGCAAGAGAAGCCGCCAGTAAAACTGCAAGCCGCATCACAGAAACGCCTCCCTTCGGTACAGTGTCGTTCCTCTTCCGTCAAAAATAGCCTGTACACTTCCGGCGTGGGGTTTCGCATCCAGCACGATGTACCGCTCGAAAACGTGGGATTCCACGAGGCGGTTCAGGAGAGGCTTCTGCTTCATATCCTCCATGGAATTGCCATGCACGGTCGCGAGCAGCTTGCACCCGCAGTTAACGACGGACTCGATCGCACGGATGTCCTCGCCCGTTCCGATCTCATCGACTGCCACCACATCGGGCGACATGGCGCGGATCAGCATCATCATGCCCTCCGCCTTCGGACAGCAGTCGAGCACATCGGTGCGGATGCCGACATCATTCTGCGCAACGCCGAGATAGCAGCCTGCGATCTCGCTCCGTTCATCGACCACACCGACGGTCAGCCCCGGATACGGCGACTCCCCGTCCGAAATCTGGCGGATGATATCGCGCAGCATCGTCGTTTTGCCGCAGCCGGGTGCGGAGACAATCAGGGTGTGCAGGAAACGGCCGTCTTCCCAAAGGTACGGCATCACTCGGTCCGCGCAGCCCTTTTTCTCATGAGCAACCCGCACGTTGATGCAGGATATATGGCTGATGCCTTTCACCTTTTCCCCTTCGATTACCGTCTTTCCGGCAATGCCGATCCGGTGTCCGCCCTCCACGGTCAGAAAACCCTGCCGCAGTTCATCCTCGTAGGCGTAGAGGGAAAAACTTCCTATGTAATCCATCGTATCGCGGATATCCGTCGGTGAGACGGGATAACCTTTCTCCCACTCCCCGGTCAGTGCTCCGTCCGGGGTCAGAAAGTACTCCTGATCCTTTGCGACCACCAGAAGCGGCGCGCCGGTCCGCAGACGGATTTCCTGCAGGTCATCGGCCAGCAGATCTGTGTTTTTCAGAATTTTCCGTATATTTGCAGAAAACAGGCGCAAAAGTTCCCTTTGCTCCTGTTTTTTCTCTGGCGTAACAATATCCTTTTGTCTTCCTGTCCTTTTCATCTTCACCACCTCTTATCGTTATATATATGAGATGGCGGGACAGGTTATGCACAGTTTTTATGGTTCTATTCTTTTCATGCAGATTTTCACGGGCTCCGCTGCCCAGACGGCGCCTTCATATCCTTTCTCCGGACTGAAATGCGTGCAGAAGCCCTCTTTCTTTTCCGTTCCAAGAGAACCCGAAAGACCGGTTCCCCTCCACTTGCCGTAGCTCTCCTCTTCGGTCCAGATCCGGAAAAACAGCGTTTCAGCATTCTCCGCTGCAGCAAGGCGTTTCTGGTCTTCGGCGGAAAAATACCGTTCTGCCATGCGCTCCCAGGCAGCGCGGCGGTGCTGCTGCAGATCCATGCCGATCGGAATGGAAGCAAAAGCGCAGGCAGCGTATTCCCCCGAATGAGAAATATTAAAACAGATCTGCGGATGCCCCGGCAGGTACGGTTTTCCGTGCGCATTCCGTTCGATCGTTATCTTTTCTCCATCCAGCCCATACTGTTCCTGCATTCCCATCCGGAACAGCTCCCATCCGCACTGCGAGAGTTCCCGTTCCAGCTCTTTTTTTTCGCCCTCCGGCTGTGTAATTTTTTTCAGATAAACTACCGTCTCCTGCATCCTGCTTCTCCCTCTTCATAGAAAAAGAGACCGCGAAGCCTTTCAACTTTCGGCTCCCCGGTCTCTTCTCGAAAATTCTTTCTTATGCGTTTTTACCGCAGCAGTATTTGTATTTCTTTCCGCTTCCGCACGGGCATGGATCGTTTCTTCCGATTTTTTTGCCTTTGATTACAGTGCCGGATTTTTTCTGCTCCATGTAAAGCGTTTTCTTCTGCTCTTCTGTGAAGATCTCATCCCACATCGGCAGGTTGTACAGCCAGTCTGCTTTTGCGTCTACCATGTTTTTGTATAGAAGCTCTTTATCGTAAGCCAGTGTAACAACGGTATCCTCTTCCATCTCCTCGATCGGGTTCGGGATCACAAGGCTGTCGTTGATGCCGTCCAGGAAACCAACCATGGTCATAACGTCCACTTTGTATTTCTCTGCCAGCTCTTTTACGGTTCCTTTTACCACTTCATCCGGGTTGGAAAGAAGCTGCTCGTAAATGTTTTTCTCAATCAGGAAATAATTGGTCCAGAACTGCTGGAGCTGTTTTTTGTCTGCTTCCTGATTATAGGCGATATCACGCCAATTCTGTAATAAACTCATGTTATTATCCATCCTTTATCTGTTTCTCTGAGCGCGTTTTTTCGCGCCGTCCCCTAGCGGGATTCCGGTTTTTGTAACACGCTTTAGTATATCGGAAAGTCCGCAGAAAATCAACCTTTTTCTTCTTCCTGCTCCAGAATCGGGATTCTGGTATCGCCGAGCGGAATTCCTCTGTGTTCCACCGATGTAGAGAACACGATCTGCGTCTTCGTTCTTCCAAAATGCTGAAGCTGGCCGATAAACTGATCCAGCTCAGATGTCGTGTGGAACACAACCTCCATCAGCATCGAATAGTCGCCGGTCACGCAGTTGCACTCGATCACATTCGGACAGTTAGTGATGTACGGATAGAATTCCTTTTTCCGCACCGGCTCAACCTCCAGATTGATGAATGCCTTGATCCGATAGTCGAAAACCTCCGGGTTCACACTCGCGCGGTAGCCGGTGATCACCCCGTCCTTTTCCAGGCGGTCGATTCTCGCCGAAACCGTCGGCGAAGTGAGACTTACCTTGTCTGCAATACTTTTGAGCGGAAGCCTTGCATCTTCCTGCAGCAGTTCCACAATTTTCCGGTCTGCTGTATCCAATTCACGTTTCATTCCCTCTCCTTACGTTCCTCCTGCTCTCCTTTTTCTTTCGGAGGCAGTTTCTTTACCACCGTATTTTCCACGCGGTGTTCTTTGACCCGCATGACCTTGATCCAGAGATCGTCGGTCTCGAGTTCAAACTGGCTGCCGTCATCCGGAACCGCACCGAGTTCGCCGAAAATGTAGCCGCCGAACGTTTCATATTCATCGACCGGCAGTTTGATCTTCAGTTCCTCCGCCACATCATCCAACGAGGCACTTCCCATGATTTTCCAGGTGTCTGTGGAAATCAGCTCAATTTCCGATGGCTGCCCGATCTCCGCCTCATCATTTAAGTCCCCGACAAGCTGCTCGATCAGGTTACGCACGGTGATAATTCCATCCATGCCGCCGTACTCATCCAGAACCACGGCAAAATAATTGCCGGTCTTTTTCATGTTCTGGAACAGCGTGGCAGCCTTGATGTTTTCAGGAACAAAATAAGGCTGTTTGATTGCTTCTTTCATGACATGATCGCGGTCCTTGGTGCGAAGCCGGAAATAATCCTTGGCATCCAGAACGCCGATGATATCGTCCACAGTTTCGCCGCAGACCGGGTAATACGAGTGGCGGCTCTCATGGATGAGCTGCTCCCACTCCTCAATCGAATCCTCCACCCACAGAAGATCCACATCGGTCCTGTGGACGCAGATTTCGTCGATCGTCAGATCATCGAACTCAAATACGTTCTGAATCATATCTTTTTCTTCATTGTCGATCGCGCCTTTTTCGCTGCCGGCATCTACCATCATCCGGATTTCTTCCTCCGTCACCTGATCGTCGTCCTCATCCGGATCGATCCCCAGAAGGCGCAGGATACCGTTTGTCGATGCAGTCAGCAGCCACACAAGCGGTGCAAACACTTTCGAAGCACCGCTTACAAGACCGGAAATCCCGAGCGCAATCTGCTCAGCCTTCTGCATTGCAATCCTTTTCGGCACCAGTTCGCCAAAGATCAGGGTGATATAAGATAAAAGCAGCGTAATCAGCACAACGGCAATCGCATCCAGTGTCTTTTCCGGAATCTTCATACCCGCGTCCACAAGAGCAGAAACGATTCGATCCGAAAAATTTTCTGCTGCAAAGGCACTTCCGAGAAAACCGGACAGAGTGATGACCACCTGTATCGTTGCAAGAAAACGGGATGGCTGTTCCGTCAGATGAAACAGCTTCGCCGCTCTTTTGTTTCCCTCCTGTGCCATTTTTTCCAGTTTAGCGTCGTTGCAGGAGACCACAGCGATCTCCGCGCAGGCAAATACCGCATTGACCGCTATCAATACGACCTGCAAAAGAATACTGCCGACTATGTCACTGTCCAAACGTTTCAAACCTCCTCAATATTATTTATGCGTTTTTCAAAAATGCCACATAGGCCTTCTTGGCCTCGTAAACATCTGCTTTGCTGGTTACTTCCCATGGAGCATGCATGCTGAGAACCGGTACACCGGAATCAATCACTTCCATACCGTACAGAGACATGATGTAGGCGATGGTTCCGCCGCCTCCGACATCAACTTTACCAAGCTCTGCTGTCTGCCAATTTACTTTTGCATCATCAAAGATAGCGCGAAGAGCTCCGACGTACTCTGCATTGGCATCGTTTGAGCCACTCTTTCCGCCTGCTCCTGTAAATTTGTTAATTACGATACCTTTTCCGAAAAATGCAGCGTTTTTCTTCTCAAATGCTGCTGCATACAACGGATCAAACGCTGCACTTACATCGGAAGAAAGCATTCTGGAAGAAGCCAGACATCTCCGAAGTGCAAGCTCCGTTCCCTCACCTGCAAGTGCAAGTAGCTCTGCCATGGTGTTTTCGAAGAAATGAGACTGCATGCCGGTTGCTCCGACGCTTCCGATCTCCTCTTTGTCTACGAGCAGGCAGCAGGATGTCTTCTCCGGTGCTTCCACCTCGAGCATTGCGACAAGAGAAGTGTATGCGCATACACGGTCATCCTGGCCGTATGCAAGAATCATGCTGGCATCCATACCAAGCTCACGCGCTTTTCCTGCCGGTACAATTTCAAGCTCTGCGGAGAGGAAATCCTCTTCTTCGATGCCATACTTGTCGTTTAAGAGCTTTAAGGTCATGGCTTTCACTGCATCTTTCTCTGTTCCTTCCAGCGGCTGGCTTCCGATCAGAAGATCGAGGTTCTCGCCCTCTACTACCGTACTTGCCGGTTTGGTCTGCTGCTCTCTGGAAAGGTGAATCAGGAGATCTGTCACACAGAATACCGGATCGTTATCATCCTCGCCGATGACTACATCCACTACTTCGCCATCCTTCTTGGCTACAACACCGTGGATTGCAAGCGGAAGCGTTACCCACTGCCATTTTTTGATGCCACCGTAATAATGGGTATCAAGATATGTAAATCCGTTGTCCTCATACAGTGGATTCTGTTTTACGTCAAGACGCGGAGAATCGATGTGCGCACCGAGAATATTCATACCCTCTGTCAGAGGCTTTGTTCCGATCTGGAACAGGGCAATGGCCTTCTTCATGCATACAGCATAAACCTTGTCACCCGGTTTTAACGCACGATTTTCTTTTACATAGGTGTCGAGGCTTACGTATCCGGCCTCTTCTGCCTGACGTACACTTTCCTTTACACACTCGCGCTCCGTTTTTCCGTGATCCAGGAATGCGCGGTAGCCGGCGTTTAATTTTTCCAGCTTTTTCATATCTTTTTTCTTGTACTCATTCCATGCTGTTTTTCGTTCCATAGCTTTTCTCTCTTTCTGTTTTCTTTCTATGATCCGTTCGTATTTTTTTGCTCCGGTCATAATTGCGATCTCTTTCATTATAATCTGTTTTGATGGGAAAAACAAGGACTTTCGGCTGTTAGAAAAAAGCCCCACAGCGAACCGTTTTTTCGGTTGCAGCGGGGCTTTTAAGGGGAGGATAAGTATTTCCTTATTTTTCTTTTGTATCATCGAACAGGGGAATTTCGATGACACTGTTATTCTCCCCTGAATGTTCACTTTTATACATTTCTTGTAATTATTTTTTGATCAACAGCAGAAAAATCCTCTTCCGCCGCAGCAACAGCAATTGCAGATGGCATTGATTGCCATACATTCACAGCACCATTTTCCGAGATCACCTGCGCTTCTCTCATAACCGTAACCGCTTCCCATGTCGGAATACCACTGGCCGCTGCCCTGGAGCTGGTTTAAAAGCTGCTGGTACTGCAGATTCTGCGGTTCTAATTTGACTGCCATCTCGGCATCCTGCACGGCATTGATGTTGTTGCCGAGGCGCGAATTTGCGATCGCATGCAGGAAATACCATTTTCCGCTGCGGTCGGAAATGTCGTTCAGCACGTTCATCGCCTCGCGGAAGTGGCCGCTGTTGATGTAGTTGGCTGCCGCCTGCAGCCGCATTTCCTGCTCGGAATTTCCATAATCATTCCGTGCGGAGCCGCCGTTTCCGTACGCGCCGCCGAATGGGTCGAAGCCGCCGAACGGGCCATAGCCGCCGTAAGCATCTCCGCCATACGACGAACCTCCGCTCTGGTACGAGGTGCCGTGCTCGCGTTCATCCATGATCTGTTTGTACGCCTGCTGCACCTGTTTGAATTTTTCTTCTGCTTCTGCTTTATTCGGATTATTGATATTGGCATCCGGGTGATACGTCCGGCTGAGTTTTCGGTATGCTTTTTTGATTTCATCGTCCGAAGCCCCGCGGGACACGCCCAGCACCTCATATGGATCTGTCATCAGTCTTTATTTCTCCTCTTTTTGGCGCTCTTTTGCGCTTTTTCGCATTTCGTATTTTTCCCAGATACCAGCATACAATATATTTCGCAGAATGTCTACATTTTCCAGGATCGGAAGTTTTTCAAATGCACGCGACGCTTCCGCCGTCATCATCAGCAGGATTTTTTCTGCGGTTTTCTCGAAGTCCGGCTGATCGGCGATGGACAGAAACGGGTTGTAGTTTCCGCTCTTTTTATCTTTTTCCACGTCATCAAGCGCATCCATCAGGTAAATGAATTTTCCGATGTAAAAGCCGACCTGGCGCAGATCATCGCTCCAGATGTCCTCCTCCGGAATATAGATCTCCGCCATCACCTCTCCGGTATAGCCCGCCGCAAGATCGAGGTCTGGATTGTTTTCCTTCTCGCATGCATGCAGCTTTTCGAGGTAATCCTGCACTGCTTTCGTCTGGCGCGGATACGATGCCTCGATGCGTGTCACAGATTTTTTCAAAGCCTTTGCCGCTGTAAACGCCGCGTAGTTTTTCTCGTCCTCCCAGTCATCCAGCAGATTGTAATAGGCGAGCAGCACATTCATGTCTGCGCAGTATTTTGTGTATTTGTTCCGCAGGCATTTATGTTTTTTGCCGGGATGAAGAAAGCAGTAATGCTCCTCTTCTTTTGTCTCACACTCATAAAGCCCGGTCAGCAGGATGGAAAGAAATGTCATATCAAACGTCAGCATCGCCTGACCCTTTTTTCCATACGCCTCTTTGATATCCTGACACAGACCGCAGTAGTATGCCTGATATTTGTTGTAATCTTTGACTTTCAGGTCATCCTTTCGGATGGTCACATAACCAAACATGAATCGCACTACTCCTTTTTATCAGGTGTTTTTGATGAATTTTGTTCCGCATTTCGGGCAGCGGATCTCGATATGGCCTTTTCCTTTCGGTACACGCACCTGCTGATGGCAGGACGGGCAGCGGAAGTAGCAGTGCTCTTTATCCTTGAATGCACGGGTTCCGCCTCGGAAGAATCCGACGACGCGGTTTTTCAGTTCCAAGAATTTCTGGTTTTCCGCATACCGTTTGGAATGGTTCTTGGACATGATGCGCACATCCGCCCAGACGATCAGGACGAGTGCCAGGGTGTAGATAAGGGAGCTCCGTACAACCGCTCCGAAAATCATCATGGCAACTGCCGCCCACATCATAAAATTGCCCAGCTGATCGATGCCGTAGCGGCCGTACATCAGGCGGGAAAGTTTTTCTTTCAGTTTATCCATTTTGTTCTCGTTTCTCCTTTTTCAAAGTATATGCCAATACTCTATCCCTTTTGAGGGAAAAAAGCAATCGAAAGCGCCATTAATTTTTTCTAAAGAATCCTTAAATTTTGCAGTGTCGCATTTTTCAAACACGCTCTGTTTTTTCCTGCAGACAGTTTTTCAATTTTTCATGGATGTTTCAAGGAAGCTGTGCTACACTATACCATGTATTTATTTTTTGATTGGAGAATCCCATCTATGAAACGACTCAAACAGATCGGCGCCCTTCTCGCCATCGCGGTCCTGATCGGATTCGGGCTTGGCGCCATGATTTTTGCGTTTATCGACACGCCGTTTGCACACAAGGCGCTGACGGTCTGCCTCTACTGTGCGATTACCGTACCAGTGCTCATCTATGCCATGATGCTGGTTGCCAAGGTTCTGTCGCACCGCGATGAGAACGACAAATCAGACAAAGGAGAAAAACAGTCATGATTGATACCATTATTTTTGATGTAGGCCGCGTACTCGTCAACTGGGACTACGAGTCCTATCTGAAACGCTTTGCTTTCGGTCCGGAAAAAACGAAAGCAATCACCGCCGCAACCTTCGAAAGCCCTTACTGGCGCCAGTTCGACCGCGGAATTCTCACACCGGAGGAGATTGTAAAAGGATTCTGCTCCCTCGCCCCGGAATACACCGAAGAAATCAAAGAGGTTTTCGCCCACTGCGAGGAAACCATCACCCCGCTGCCGTATGCAGAAAGCTGGGTACGCTCCTTAAAAGAAAAAGGCTACCGCCTCTACATCCTCTCCAACTACTCCGGAGACCTCTTCGAGCGCACCAAAGAGAAAATGCCCTTCCTCCCCTACATGGACGGAACCCTCTTCTCCTACACCTGCCATTTAACAAAACCGGAACCGGAGATCTACCAGCACCTGATCCAGAAATTCTCCCTCACCCCGGACCGCTGCGTATTCCTCGACGACACCAGAGCAAACGTCGAGGCCGCAGAGCAGGCAGGGATTCATGGAATTCATTTTACGGGATATGAAGATGGCGTGTCACAGTTGAAAAAACTGGGCGTTCTTTAAAAAACAGGCTGCCGCATTCATGCGTCAGCCTGTTTTTTTAGTATTAACTTACGCTTTCGCCGCCTCTTCCATCAGCCGCAGCATCAGTCCGACGCTGCCGACGTTATATCCGGCATAAGCGCGTCCGCCGATGTTTCCCGGCAATGCGAGTATCAGCAGTGGGAGTTTTTCTGCGTCGATTCCCATTTTTTCGGCGATCGCCGGGGCGTCGTCGGATGGGTCGAGGTAGAGGGACATATTGTGGATTGCTGCGCGGGCTTTCTGGAAAGTCGTGTTTTCCAGGTCGGCTTTCGTGCGGAGCACGGCTGCCATGGCAGCGTCTTTTGCGTTCCACTTCTCTGCGATTTCGATCAGCTCATTCAGAACATGCTCGGTCGGCTCCTCTCCGGTTCCGAGGAAGGCCAGAAGGATCGGGCCGTCTTTGGTGAGATCGTTCAGGGTATGCGCCTTTCCATCCAGATCCTCCAGCGTGATCTCCGGCAGTTCGATGTGCTCTAACAGCTCATCCAGCTCTTTTTTCACGGTTTCCAGATAAATCTCTTTTGCTTCTCCCGCCTTCAGTTCAAACACGCGGTATGCGGCATGCTGGTCACCGTTCGGCATACGCATACTTGTAATCAGACGATAGCAGCCCGGCTCCAGGGTCAGATCCAGTGTTTTTCCGTCGAATGCGGTTTCTTCGTAATTCAGCGTCTCAAACACTGTTCCGTTCCACTTTCCGATGGTCCACGTCTGATAATACTTCCATGCGCTTCCATCCTCCGCATTCAGTGTCAGAACCGCACTTTCCGTTTCATCCTTCAAAACAGCAGCTTCTGTTTCCACACTGTGGAATGCCCCATCACGGTAATACTCCGGCTCCAGGGTCACCGGATTCAGTCTTGCCGCTACATTGAGACTCCGGCAGATTGCCACAAACAGAATCTTCTGCGCCAGAGGACTTCCCTGTTTCATCGTAAGGACGCCGACCGGTGTTGCCATGATCGTGTCATACTCTTCTTCTGCATGGAAGGTAATATTCTTCTTAAGATAATCCAGAATCCGTTCCGGCTGCTCCACAAAGCTGCGTTTTGTCTCCTCTTCAAAAAATCCGCGGATCATGCTCCGATACGGCGTCAGCTCCTCGAGGAAAATACGCGGGCAAAGAAGATCCTTTCTGAAAATCTCCTCTGGAAGATCCCCCTGCTCACAGTCGAGATGATCCTCTAAAACGGATGCCTTCAAGTCCTTCGCATCCTTTAATGCCAGCGAAAACAGCAGCTTCTTCCGGTTCGGATTTTCATCTTTGGAAAGGAATGTATAAACCTCCTCAAAATTCTCTCCTGCCCGGTGGAAAATCTCTTCCGCTTCCGGATACGCAGCAGCCTTTTTCTCATCAAAGCATGCTGCAAACCGTGCCTTCCGAAGCCGTTCCGCCTCTGCCATCCGTGCCGCATTTCGCTCCTTCTGCTCCTTTGTGGCAACGATATTCCGTACCGGCACTTCCTTCGGTGCCCGGATTTCCAGCGTCTGCCACCTGTCATCCGCTTCCGGAACCGCCTCTTCACGAAGCACCAGTTCCAGCGAATCCTCCTCCTCAATCCGCATCATGGCTTCCGCCCGGCGTATTCCGTCAAATGCCCGTACCCGGATATCGCCAAGGCCAAGTGTCATCCGAACTTCTCCGTCCGCATCCGCAATCATCACTGCAGCCGGGAAAAACTCTGCCATATTCAGGATTTCAACCGCAATATGCGCTCCTGCAGCCGGTTTTCCATTCTCATCCTTCACAAGAATCTTCACCAGCTTCGTTCTGCCATAAAAATCTGTATGGTTAAAGTAGTACAGCGCCCCTTCTTTTCCAAGATACTCCTCGTTACTCTCCTTTACATAATCCGAGAAGTTCCGCGTATGAATCAGAATTGCCCGATTCGCCGGACCGGAGAACCAGCCGGTATCCAGCACTTCTTCCGGCTCACAGGCGCCAAGGAAATGCCACTCGCCGTCCACAAACACCTCAACCCACGCATGATTGTCATCACAGTGCGCCCATCTTGGTGTATAGACCTGCCGCGCCGCAATACCGACACTCCGATACGCCGTAACTGCAAACGTAGACTCCTCGCCGCAGCGTCCCTTTCCACTCCGATACATTGTCATCGGAGATGCCGTTCTGCCGTCCGTCGCCTCATACGTCGCATGCTCCGCACACCAGTAATTAATCTCCAGAATCGCCTCTAAAAGACTCATTCCGGCTACACGCCCCATAATCTGCTCATAAAAAAACGGTCTGCAGTCCGTAATGTCCTCGGAATTGATCCGGTCATACAGCACATAGTTTACAAACACATCCTCCGGCAGTTCCTTACACCATGCCACCTTCTCCCGCAGCATCAGCGCATGCTTCACGTACGAAAGAAAAAGGTCAAATCCATATTCTCCCGCATCCCTTACCGGCATCGTACCATACAGAAACTTCATCAGCACAGCCTCTTCCTCACTGCACTGTTTTAATTTTTCTTCGATAACAGGCATCACCGGAGCCAGAAGCTCTCTCCGTCTCTCAAATTTTTCCGTTGCATATTTTCTTAAATTTTCTGAGATCATGATTCTATCTATCCCTTCCTCTTTTTTTCTATCCGTCTCCACAACGTACATCCGCCCACCGGCGGCAGACGCCATGTGAAAAAGGATTCCTTGCGATTTTTCAGGAACACCGGAGCGAGGAGCCTTTTCACATACCGGCTGTGGGTCACTACGCTACATATTTTTCTTTATAAATGAAAGTAATTCTCCGCTGGGATCGCATTTATACTCCCAGAACATAATGCCCCCCATGCCCTTTTCTTTCAGATACGCAATTTTCACCCCAAGCGACTCGCAGTCCTCATAGCTGATAAATGTTTCCCCGTCAAACAGATACGGAACCTTTGCCTGCTCATCCCAATACCGGATAAATCCCCTCTTTCCGATCCAGCTCTCTTTGAGCTCGCCATAGTCACCGCCATATCCTCCGACCGTCTCTGCTTCCATTCCGAGCCCGTTGCGGCATCCGGCGCCTTTTACTCCATCCCATTTTCTGGAATAAAACGGTACGCCAAGGATCAGCTTCTCCATTGGAACGCCTGCATTTGCAAAACCGTTCACTGCCTTCTCCACACATGCGTCAAACAGGTTTCCCTCACTGTGATACAGCGCCGCATGATGTCCCGTCACCTTCTGGAAACCGCCCTGCAGATCATACGTCATCAGCTGCACATAATCCAGATACCGGGAGGCCTCCTTCATATCTGTCTGCAGTGCAAAGTAAACATCTCCGCCGACTGCTGTCGTTACAAGCATGCCTTCTCTGTACGCATCCAGTGTCTTCCGAAGCTCCGCCAGAAGCAGCGTATAATTCTCTTTATCCGATCTGTCCGACGCAATTCCTGCCAGCGATGTGCCCGGATACTCCCAGTCAATGTCAATACCGTCCAGACCATACTCCTTCACAATTGCGAGTGCACTCGCAGCAAACCGCTCTCTTCCCTCTTTTGTTCTTGCAGCCTGGGAAAAGCCGTCTGCTCCCCAGCCGCCTACGGACAATACAATCTTCAGCTCCGGATTGCTTTTCCGAATGGATACCATTCCATCCCGTGCATCCTTTGCATCCCATACAACTTCTCCGTCCCGGATCAGACCAAATGCAATATTGATCACGGTAAGTGCCCGCACATCCTCTTCTCGCATATCATTTAAGTCCGCCGTATTTACATAGCCAATTATTCTCTTCATCTCCTAAGCTCCTCTGTCCGAATCGTTTCACTCATTAAAGGTTACAACTTCCCCGTGTCCCAGATTGTAGGTGATCTCATCCTCAAGCTCTACCTTCACAACCGTTGCAAACGGATGAATGCTCATCTCGCCGGCCCAGATCCAGAGTGTTCCCGGAATGCCGCTCCATGGAAGCGAACCCGTATAGGAGAACCGAAGCTCCTCTCCCGTATGCAGAACCGTCACCTTCTTCACCGGTGTCTTAATGCCTTTCACGCACAGCGTCTCCTGCGGCTTATCATAGACAAAAAGATACATCGTCTTCTTATCCGCCGAAATCGTGCTTCCGCCGAGGAAATGATTATAATCCAGTCCTTTTTCCGTTCCAAATACCGCTTCCTCGTGGTCATGAATCCATCCGCCGAGATCCAGCAGCACCTTCTCCTGACGCTCATCGAGCGTTCCGTCCTCTTTCGGTCCGATGTCCAGCAGCATTCTTCCGCCGAGGGTAATACAGTCGCAGAACATACGCACGATCTGGCCGCTGCTCTTGTAATCATTGTCCGATGGACGATATCCCCAGGAATCGTTGATTGTCGTACAGAATTCCCACTCGCCTTTCGGTCCGTACAGCGGGATTCCCTGCTCCGGTGTCTCATAATCTCCATAGCCCTGCATTCTCGAATTCAATACAACGTTCGGATTCAGGGTATGCAGATATTCCCTGAATTCCGGCATCTTCCACTGTGCCGCGCTCCGTTCCCAGTCACCATCAAACCATAAAAGATCCACCGTTCCGTAATTTGACATCAGTTCTTTTAACTGATGATTGTTGAATTCCAGAAACTCCTGCCATTTCTCCGGATCCTCCTCTTTTCCGGCCGGGGAACCATAGATATCGTTCAGACAGTCTTCTTTTTTCATTCCTTCCGGGTAAACCGTGCGATACCGCGGATCCGACCAGTCGATCAGTGAATAATAAAGACCGACCTTCAGACCTGCCTCACGCATGGCAGCTGTATACTCTTTTACCAGGTCGCGCGCTGCCGGTGTTTTCTTCACAACACTTAAATCACTGTATCCGGTATCAAACAGTGCCACGCCGTCATGGTGCTTTGCTGTCATAACCACGTACTGCGCACCTGCTTTTTGAAACAGCTCCGCCCATTTTTTCGCATCAAACTTCGATGCTGTAAAGCCCTCACACTGTTTCATGTAATCTTCATAAGAAATATTTCCGTTGTGGAACGACCATGACTCCGACACATCACCCACCGCATAAATCCCATAATGGATAAAAATGCCCAGCTTCGCGTTCCGAAACCAGTCCTGCATCATATCTTCCAGCTCCTCCTTTTTTTGTACTCCCGGATTAAAAGACTCCGGGCATAGCTTTTTTATCCGATCTAATTACCCCTTTATTGTTTCTTCCCATTATATCAGTTCTTGCCCAAAAAGAAAGGCATATTACCGTTTTACACTGTAATATGCCTTTTTTCACGCCACAGGAAATATCGTTACCTTTTCCTGTTTATTTCGCGATTTCCTCGATACCCTGAGTTGCTACCCAGTCCTCAAGTCCCAGAGAGTACATACCGTCTACATAAGCCTGCCAGTCAGCATCGTTGTCAATGTCAAGCTCGCCGCATACGAACTGCGCCTGCTGCTGCTCAAAGAAATCTTTGATTGCTGTGTTCGTATCAGAGAAGGTATCAATCTTATCCAGGTCAATCCAGTAGGACGGAATAATCTCTTTGGTCAGATTTGCCTCATAAGCTTCCTCTGTTGCTTTTTTCTCATCATACATCGGATGCTCTTCTACAAACTCGAAGTCTACCGGCAGATATTTCGGCAGAGACTGCGGCCACAGATTGCCCCAGGAATATTTTTCCTGATCTTCCTCAGACAGTGTGGTGGTGTCAATCGCATGGTATCCGTCATCCTCTTTGTTTACAATCACACCAACCGGTCCTCTGTTGCAGCCGATGCCGTTCTCCAGTGCGAATGCATTGTCAAACCAGCGGCAGATGATTTCCGGATGCTCTGCCTTGTTTGTGATGACAGCCTGGGTTCTGTATACGCTGAAGCCTTCCGTATCGCGCATCCAGATTCCGTCTTTGTCTGTGTTCAGAACAGGCATGGAGTCGAAATCGCCTCTTTCCTCTGCAGCCGGGATTCCGGTAAACTCATTGCTTCCGTATGCGATGGAAACGCCGTACAGGTCCTGATTTCCTTTACCTTCCCATGTGGAGCTGTCCTGTGTGTAAAGCTCTACGTCTACGAGTCCTTCTGCATACAGTTTGTGGAACCAGGAAAGGAACTCACGGTATGTATCGCTGACACCGCCGTAAACAACCTTTTCATTCTGGATTGCAATACCAAGTTTGTTCATCGGAAGTCCGAAGTAACCGGCCATAGCCTCGATATGTTTGTTGTTCGGGTCGGTAGAGAACGGGATTTCATCGGAAGCGTCACCGTTGCCGTTTGCATCCTGCTCTTTGAAGGCTTTCAAGACTGCCTCAAACTCGTCTGTAGTGGTCGGCATGCTCATGCCAACATTCTCCAGCCATTTCGTATTGATGTATGGGCTGTATCCAACGGTTGAATCGGCACATACGTACGGAATTGTGTAGATGTGTCCGTCCGGTGCTGTCATTTTTTCTCTTACACCTGGCAGATCCAGGATAGCAGAAATGTTCGGGCAGTATTTCTCAAAATAATCTTCCAGCGGAATGAATACGCCCTGGTTTACACCATAGGTCAGGATTGCATTGTCGCTTAAGGTCCATCCGCCGATCACATCTGCGTAATCTCCGGAGTTCAGGTCCAGATTCAGTCTCTCTGTTGCTGTTTCATATGGATAAATTTTCAGGTCAACGTCTACATTGGTCTGTTTTTTGAACTCATCGAGCATGATAAACTCGCCGGATTCGCTGGAATCATCGCAGAAGATAGAGAAGGTGTAATCTCCCTCGTCTACCAGCGGAAGACCTTCCTGATACATAATGCCGTTTACTTTTCCGTCCTCATCCACGGTGTCGTTTGCTGCGGATGCTGCAGAAGTACTCTTTGCCGAGCTGCTTCCCTTATCACTTCCGCATCCGGTAAACATAGATGCCACCATTACTGCAGTTAAAACTGCTGCGACTGCTTTTCTTTTCATGATTTTTCCCTCCTGTGTTGTTCCGGCGGCATTTTCCCGCCGGAAGCGCTTTTGCCTGTCCGTTGTCCGGACTCTTTATTTACATACCGCCGTTTCCCGTGCGGCAGATAAATCGTTAAAAAAACTTCTTCTTGTAAATCAACCCTTCATGGATCCGATCATAACACCCTTTACAAAGTGCTTCTGCACCAGTGGGTACATAACCAGAACCGGGATACTGCTGATGATGATCAGCGAGTATTTCATAACGTCGATCAGCTGCTGTTTTTCCTGCAGTGCTGCTCTTGCTGCCGCAGTTGTTGCTGTCTGGGACAGCGCGGTCTGGTTCGTGATCAGGATGTTACGCAGAACCAGCTGCAACGGATACTTTGCTTTGTCCGAAATATAAACGAGTGCTGAGAAGTATGAGTTCCAGTGACCGACACCATAGTACAGAACCAGAATTGCGATGATCGCTTTGGAAAGCGGAAGTGCAATCTGGAAAAAGAATCTCGCCTGGGTGCAGCCGTCAATTTCAGCTGCCTCATACAGCTCTTCCGAAATGTTCGACTTGAAGAAGGTTCTTGCCACGATCATGTTGTATACGCTTAAGCATCCCGGAAGAATCAGTGCCCAGATCGTGTTCAGCATCTGCAGTCTCTGAATAACCAGATAGGTAGGGATCAGACCGCCGCCGAAGAACATGGTGATCAGGTAAAAAATGGTGATCGGTTTCTTTCCGGAGAAATTGCTTCTGGAAAGTGCATATGATGTCGGAAGCGTTACGATCAGGTTGACCATGACACCGCAGAAGGTGATGATCAGGGAGTTTAAAAAGCCTCTCATAACCTGGTCGTTTTTAAATACTTCTGCGTAGCCCTTCAGGGTAAATCCGATCGGGTGAAGCAGTACTTTACCACTCGATACGGCGCTTGGCGCACTGATGGATGAAATGATAACCCAGTACAGCGGATATGCCACAACAAACAGAACCAGCGTCAGGATAATGAAGCAGGCTGCGTCAAAAACGACGTCCTCTTTGCAGCGTTTTATTTTCTTTTTTGTCACTGCGGTATTTTCTTTACTCATGTTTTTGTTTCCTCCTACCACAGGCTGTTGCCCGAAAGTTTATCAGATATCGTATTGACAATGATCAGCATAACCATGTTTACGATGGTGTTGAACAGACCGATTGCTGAAGAATACGACATATCGTTGTTGATCAGACCGACCTTATAGACGTAGGTGGAAATGATCTCGGATACACTGGCATTCAGGTTGTTCTGCAGAAGGAAGGCTTTTTCGAAGCCGACGGAAAGAATGCTTCCGCAGTTCATAATCAGAAGAATGGTCGCGGTCGGCATGATCAGCGGAAGGTCGATGTGACGGATCAGCTGTAATTTCGTTGCGCCGTCTACCTTTGCCGCCTCATGCAGTTCCGGGCTGATGCCGGCGAGTGCTGCGAAGTAAATAACAGAGCTCCATCCTGTACTCTGCCATACGCCGGTCCACACATAAATGTGTCTCCAGTAGGCTTTTTTCGCCATGAAGTTGACCGCCGGAATTCCGATTGCTTCCAGTACGTGGTTGATAACACCGACGGACGGAGACAGGAACAGAATGATCATACCACACATAACTACGGTGGAAATGAAGTTCGGCGCGTAGGTGACGGTCTGGATCACTTTCCGGTATCTCTTATGGCGGAAGGAGTTCAGCATCAGTGCCAGGATGATCGGAATCGGGAATGATACAACCAGTCCGTACAGACTCAGGATCAATGTGTTCTTGATGGTGGAAGCAAAGTATGGAGAGTTGAAGAATCTCTCAAAGTAGTACATGCCTACCCACGGGCTCTTTGTGATTCCGGCTGTCGCATTAAAGCGGCGGAACGCGATCTGTACACCATACATCGGAATGTAGCTGAAGATGAATGTCAGGATTACGCCCGGAACACAGAAAAGCCAAAGCGAGATGTCTCTCTTAAAGGCGCGGATGGTGCGGCCTTTTTTCTTTGCTTTTGTTGGTTTCTCTTTCATTTCTCTCTTGTCCTCCCTTTTAAAGGTTTCGTGTTTTCCTTGATTGGAGCATCCCTTGCCGTGAACATTTTGAACATTTTGCTTTCGCATCATCCTCGCATGCTGCTTCTTTTTTGTGCAACTGCCACAATCAAATCTGTTATTTAAGATTTATCCAACACTGTTTTGATGAATCTATTTTACATTTTGTTTCCTTATTTGTCAATTAATTTTTGAACACAAATATTATTTTGTTACTTTTACGCAATTTAAACCGATACTTTTTAAGCACTTTTCCCATAAATTCTCCTGTTTTTCCCTTTATTTTTCGTTTCACGGCATCGGAGCGTACGATCCATTTATATTTTTATCCATTTTCTGCAAACCAAAAGAAGGAAACTATGTTTCTTTATTTTGTAATATAGTTTCCTTCTTTGTTCATTCTTATTATATTTTTATGTTTTTTTCGTCCGTTCTTACATTTCCGTCACGTTCCCGCTCCACCATTTCTCTGCTCCATCTTCAAGCATCAGCTCGTACTCATGGCAGATGACCTCTGGTTTTCCCGGAATCTGGACAAAATTCAGCTCCTCTTTTGTAAGATGGAACACAGCTTCTTTTTTCTCTCCCGGTGCAAGTGCAATTCTCGTAAAGGCTTTCAGCTCTTTGATTCTTGCTACAACACCGCCGGAACGTTTCCGTACATACAGGCACGGAACGGAAGTTCCGGCCATATTTCCGGTATTTTCCACGGTAAAGGAAACAGAAATACCATTTTCTTCCTTTGTTACGGAAACATCACTGCCGATAAACGTTGTGTAGGATCTTCCTTCTCCGAAGGTATGCAGCGGCTGGCTTGTCATATCACAGTACGCCGGGGCAACGGAAGTCCGATAATTGTAGCATACCGGGATCTGTCCCACGTGGCGTGGCATAGAAACCGGAAGACGGCCGGACGGATTGCTGCTTCCATAGAGAAGCTCGGCAACTGCCTTGCCTCCCATCGGTCCCGGGTAGAATGCATATAAAACGGCATCGGAAGCATTTTCGATCTTCTCAATACAGTATGCTCTTCCGGCAATTACAACCGTTACCAGTGGTTTGCCAAGGCGGGCAAGTGCTGCAATCAGTTCTTCCTGCGCGGCCGGAATGTGAACCTTCGCGGTGTCCATTCCCTCGCCGCAGTCCATCGAACGGCTGCCCGTTCCCTTCGAGGCTGCTCCGTTTGCATCGAACACAGCTCCTCCAAATCGTGAGGAGGAACCGCCGACAACGGCTACGATCACATCGCTTTCTTCTGCAAGTGCCATCGCTTTTGCTTTTTCACGCTCATCCGCCTTGGAAAAACCGGACCCCATCGCATAAGAGACTTTCACGCCATCCGGTGCTTCCTGCTTCATGCCCTGCAGAACCGTGACGCACTCGCTTTCCGGCACCGGCGGAGTATAATCGCCGAGCATACAGTAACGGTCTGCCGCATGGTAGCCGATCACTGCTACTTTTTTATATTTCTTTGCAAGCGGAAGCACCGTCTTTTCATTTTTCAGAAGCACAGCAGACTCCCGCGCCAGTGCAAGAGATACCTCCGGGATGCCGGCTTCTTCCGGGGAAAGCATGTTTTCTTCCATATAGGGATGCTCGAACAGACCTTTTTCAAATTTCAGTTTCAGAACGCGGAGCACCGCTTCATCGATCTGGCTCTCCTCCAGAAGTCCCTGATCAACCGCCTCACCGAGACGGCCAAAGGCTTCATCCCACAGGCTCACATCAACACCGGCCTTTCTTGCCGCAACGGCTGCATGCAGCGTATCCCCCTCTGTGTTTTTCAGGAAATCGACAGCCAGTCCGTCTGCCATCACAATGCCGTCAAAGCCCATCTCACCGCGCAGTACATCGCGAAGCAGCCATGCATTTCTGTGGCAGTACACGCCGTCGATCTCGTTATACGCCGCCATGATTCCTTCCACACCGGCTTCGCAGCACGCTTTTGCAGACGGAAAATGGATTTCACGCAGCTCACGCTCCCCGATTCTCGCCGCACTCGCATTCACACCTCCGGTCGTCTCGCCCTGGGCGCAGAAATGTTTTGCCACGCTGCCGACGCCGGTCGACTGCATGCCGGTCACGGCTGCTTTTGCCATCGCGGCTGCAAGGCATGGGTCCTCAGAGTAGCACTCTTCACTTCTTCCCCATCTCGGATCACGCGCCATATCAAGTGCCGACATCAGCGCCAGCTCCACATGACCGCTCTTTAACTGCTTTCCGCATGCCTTGTAGCCTTCCGAAAGAAGCGCCGGATCAAACGTTGCTCCGGCAGCCAGGTTGACCGGAAGCAGACCTCCTCCGAGTGCCTGATGGCCATGCGGGCACTCGCTGCTCATCATCATCGGAATGCCAAAGCGGGAATGTTCCATGACGTAGTGCTGTACCATATTGTAGGCTTTCGCGGAGAGTTCCGGCACGATTCCGGTCTTCTCGTCCTTATCTGCCCACGGGTCGGCACGGTACAGGCCGTACAGAACCCCCAGTCCGCCCATGCGCTCTACTTCTTCTTTGAATTCGTCGGTCAGGGTAAATTCCTCTCCCTGCCGCTCATAGATCCGGAATCCGTACAGACGCTGATTGAGCTGTCCCACTTTTTCCTTTAATGTCATCCTTCCCAGAAGATCCTTTGCTCTCTCTTCCGGTGAAAGGGCTGTATTCTGATATGCTTCCATCTGATTTTCCTCCTTATATGCTTTCTGCCCGGCCGTTTTCTTCCTGCCGGTGTATTTTTGATCTGTTTCCCCCAAAATTCTCTTATGAAACGGCTTTATTGTATCTCATTTTTTTACTTTTGTCCACAATAAGTTATATTTCGTTCATTTTTGTTCATTTTTCATGTTGAAATTTATTACTTTTAGTGTTATGATACCTTTCGCTACTAAATTTTGCAAATTACAAAGGGAGGTTTTTACTTATGAGCAAAAACATCACGATTCCGGTTCCGGCTGTCCCGTTTGCACCGCCAGTTTATACCTGCCACCGCGCAAAAAAAGAGTTCCATCTGGACGGAAATATCAACAAACCATTCTGGGAGGACGCACCGTATACCGATGAATTTCTGGATATCCAGGGCAGCCACATGCCGCTTCCGCGTTTTGTCACCCGCGCAAAAATGCTCTGGGATGATGAAAATCTTTACGTTGCTGCCGACCTTGCCGGCGATGAAATCTGGGGTCATTTAACAGAACGCGATTCTGTCATCTACTTTGACAACGATTTCGAGATCTTCGTTGACCCGGATTCCGATACGTACCATTACTATGAATTTGAAATGAACGTTCTGAACACGGTATGGGATCTGTTTCTCGCAGAGCCGTACCGCGACGGCGGCAGCGGCCTCAATGGCTACGATATGCACGGCCTTCGCACCGCTGTCCATGTGGACGGTTCCATCAACGATCCTTCCGCTGAAAACAAAGGCTGGAGTGTTGAGGTTGTGATTCCGTTCTCCGCTCTCTACGAATACCAGAAAGAGCGCCGCGCACCGAAAAACGGAGAATTTTACCGTATGAACTTCTCCCGTGTGCAGTGGAATGTGGATGTCAAGGACAACACTTACGTAAAACGCACCGATGAAAACGGAAATGTTCTCCCGGAAGACAACTGGGTATGGGCTCCGACCGGTGTCATCAACATTCATTACCCGGAACTCTGGTCTTTCGTTTTCTTCTCTGACGACCGCGACGACGCACCGTGTGACATCACGATTCCGGAGGACGAATACCGCAAATGGGAACTCCGCAAGCTGTATTACGCAGAAAATATTCTGTTTGAGACAACCGGCTCCTACAGCAGCAGCCTCGATGAACTGCAGAAAACGCTGGATGCGTATGCACCGAACGACTGGAATAAATCTGTAAAAGATCTTGGATATACCATTGAAACCACCAGCCGTACGTACCTGATTTCCTGTCCGAGTGCCGATCGTGCACATCTCCTCCTTCTGTATTCCAACGGAAAGGTTGAAAAAATTACACTTTAAGCGTATAATATCGGTTAGTAGTTAAAATTTGTAACAGGATCGGTTGAAACTATGAAAAAAGTCACTTTACAGGAAATTGCAAATTCCCTGGGCATCTCCCGGACCACCGTCTGGAAGGTGTTCAGCGGACACAAAGGTGTCTCCGATTCCCTGCGCACCAAGGTCATCGCCAAAGCCCAGGAGCTTGGCTATGCCATCCCGGAAGATTTTCAATATCCTTCCAGCGCGGAGGAGACCACGCCGGTCAACATTGCAGTTGCCGTCTGCAGACCGGAAACCTCACTTTTCTGGATGACCATCATCCACCAGATTGCAAAAGTATTTTCAACACACAATGTCAATCTCGTTTACACGTATCTTCCGACTTCGGCGGATAAAACGTATTTTCTCCCGCCCACACTTACAAACGGAAGCGTCCACGGCATCATTGTTCTGAACGTGTACAACGAACGTCTTCTGCGTCTGCTCGCAGAGACACAGATTCCCAAAGTGTTCCTGGACACTTCCTCCCTCGTATCCCCGGATGAACTGAACGGCGATCTTCTCCTGATGGAGAGCCGGAACAGCGTCCGCAATATTACCGCCCATCTTCTCGAGAAAGGATGCACTCTTCCGGGCTTCATGGGTGATATCGGCTACGCACAGTCCAACCGCGAACGCTATGAGGGCTTCTGCCAGGCACTGATGGATGCCGGAAAAACACCGAATCCTTCTCTTTGCCTGACCACACCGCTTGGGATTGACTCCTACCGCGAGGAAATCGATTCTTTCCTTTCCTCCCTTTCCCGCATGCCGGACGCTTTTGTCTGCGCCAGCGACTACGTTGCCTGTATTCTGATGCAGCTTCTTGAAAAGCGGGGACTGCGCGTGCCGGAGGACGTTGCCGTATCCGGCTTTGACAACAATATCGAGGATCTTCTGGCAGAAAATCTGACTACCGTTCAGGTCTTCAATGAGGAGCTCGGCTCCCGCCTGGCGCTTCAGATTCTTTACCGGATCAAATATCCGCACACGCCGCATGAAGTCACGTATCTGGAATCCAAAGTTCTGTACCGCGCTTCCACCGGCGACTGATGCATCCGTTTTTTGATTTTGCTTTTTGAAAAGACACCGTATTTCCGTTTTTCGGATACGGTGTCTTTTTTATGTTTCTGTACGTTATTTCTCTGTGCGGATGCGGATCGTACGGATCTCGTACGGTTTGATCGTAAGCGAAATCTCGTTCTCCTTCACATCGATTGCGCCATCTGCCGGCTGCTCCAGCAGATTGGTCTCCTCTGCAGAAAGAATGGATTCTGCGCAGTGCAGTGTCACTTTCGTTCTCGCATTCTCCACCTCGTACAGACGCACAATCATGCCGTCTCCGTCCTCTGCTTTCTTCACGGTCTCAAGCACTACGTTGCGTTTGTCTGCAGACAGGAACTCCATGCGGTCTTTTTCTGCCGCACCAAAAACAGCTTTTGCCGGCACATTCAGATTCAGCGCTTCCTGTACCGTACCTGCCTCACGCCACGTTCCTGCATGCGGATACAAGGAGTACGTAAAGGAATGCTCCTCCTGGTCTGCCGTCAGATTCGGCTCAGTTCCGGATTTAATCAGGGTCTGTGTCATCACGCGATCCTTCATGGAATAGCCGTACTTGCAGTCGTTCATCAGGCTGACACCGTAGCTTCCCTCGGAAAGATCGGCCCATTTGTGGCCACATACCTCGAATTTTGCCTGATCCCAGCTTGTGTTGGTGTGCAGTTTTCTTGTCACGTTACCAAACTGGATATCGTACGTTGCCTCATCGCTGTGAACGTCAACCGGGAAGTGTACTTTGAGCACATGCTCAGCAAATTTCCAGTCAACGTAGGTTTCGAAATCAATTCTGCGGTCTTTTGCGTAGAAGTGGATCTGCTGGCGGATGACGGTATCCATCACTTCGCGCTCGATCTCCAGGGTTGCACGGACCGGACCGTTTTCTGTCCACTCCATGCGGCGCACGCCCTCTACCTTCCAGGATTTCTCGGTATGGAAGATGTCCAGATTCCATGCGCTGTACTGCAGCGGTTTATCCTCATAGATCCGCAGTTCATTTCCTGTTTTTCCGATCTGAAGTACTTCACGGTCATTTTCTTTGTCAAACAGGGAAGTAAATTCGCCGTTTGCATCGATTGCAATGGTGTAAAACGGTGTCTCAAGGGTATATCCCTCTCCTGCTTCTGCTATGGCAAACGGTGTTTTCACAACGGATCCGCTTACCGGGCGCAGTACCTGATATCCCTTGGACGGCAGATTTTCTGCGTAAATAACCGCTCCGTCTTTCGTCTGCTGTACCGGATACACGTTCGTTCCATCGGTCAGTGCCTCAGCGCTGTTTGTGCCCAGCTCTACGATATCGTTTCTTCTATGGCCCAGCGTATTCCATACGGTCACACTCTCGTCCTTCTTCGCACAGAGTGCATCCAGACGCTCACCGATCAGTTTTGCAGATGTTTCTGCAATTTCCGCATACTCTTTCTTCGTCTGCTCATATACCTCATGGATGGAGGAACCCGGCAGAATATCGTGGAACTGATTTGTCAGGATCATCTCCCACATGCGGTTCAGTTCTTCGGTCGGATATGCTTTTCCGGCCTTTTCTGCCAGAACGGACAGAAGCTCTAATTCCATCATCGCATACTCGCTCTTACGGTTTCCGCGTTTGTTGCGTGCCATCGAAGTATACGTTCCCCGGTGGAACTCGAAATACAGCTCTCCGATCCAGGTTGGGAGGCGTTTGCTGTCTTTTACTTTCTCATGCAGTTCGTCGAAATACGTTCTCGCAAATGCCTGGCGTACTTTCGGCACGCCCTTGATGCCTTTTTCCATTCGTTTGGATGTCTCAAGCATCGTTCTGGTCGGGCCGCCGCCGCCGTCCCCGTAGCCATAACTGATCAGAATATCGTTGTTGATATCCTTATTCTGATAGCGGTCCCAGCCGCCCATGATTGCATCCGGATGCAGCATGCCGTTGTATGTCGTAAAGAAGCTGGTCTCCGGCTGGCCGACGCCGAGCGTTGTGATCATATGCGTGAAAACTTTGCTTCCGTCGATTCCTTCCCAGTTCATGGTATCGTACGGCACTTTGTTAAACTCGTTCCATGCCAGCTTTGTCGTCATGAAGTAATCAATTCCGCATTTTTTCAGAATCTGCGGCATGGCAGCGCTGTATCCGAACACGTCCGGCAGCCACAGGATCTTGTTGTCCACGCCGAACTCCTCTTTGAAGAAGCGTTTTCCGAACAGGAACTGACGCACAAGGGACTCTCCTGATGTCAGGTTGCAGTCTGCCTCAACCCACATGCCGCCTTCCGGCTCCCAGCGTCCTTCTTTGACTCTCTGGCGGATTTTCTCGTATACTTCCGGGTGTCTTTCCTTTACAAAGCTGTAGAGCTTCGGCTGGCTTGACATGAAATGATAGTTTGGATACTCATCCATCAGTTTTAATACGGTTGCAAAGCTTCTGCAGGATTTCTGACGCACCTGGTCGATGGTCCACAGCCATGCTACATCGATGTGTGTGTGGCCGATGCACGTTGCCACAACTTCGTCCCAGCCGCCCATTTTTTCATAGATCTCTTCCTGGATGCATTTTTCTGCCTCTTCGATGGAAGCGTAGAACTCTTTACTGTACGGCTTGCGCAGGTCCAGCAGATTGATCGTGTTGGTCAGTGCGGTTTCGAGATCCAGACGCGTTTTATTATCCTCGTCCATACGGTTCAGGCCCTGCATCGGAACGATGAGGTCGTAATAGATCTCCTCGATTTTCGCATCATGCTCCTCAAGGTCTGCCAGCAGACGGAACTCGCTGTGCAGCGTTCCGGTGTAGGACTGCAGGTCAAGCTGGATTTTTTCACCGGCCTTTGCATTTTCTCTTACAAGTACTTCGCGGTGGTTGATATCCATACCCTGGATCACTTCGCCGTTTGCAAACAGCAGGAACTGCGGGTTTCTTCCGTCATCCCATTCGTCCAGTCCTGCATGGACTCTCATCCAGAGATTTTTTCCATCGAAGCTCTCCGGAATGGTGATGGTGGTGCGGAACCAGTAATGTTTGTCCGGTCCGTACCAGCGGTCATTGACCGTATCAAACGATGTCCACGGCTCTTTTGATGCATCGGCCTCTGCCGGTGTGATATAGCATCCGTTTTTCACCTGCATATCGGTGATTTTAATTTTCTGTGAAATCGAAAGTCTTGCCAGTTCCTGGCAGATTACGTTCACACGCTCTTTTACAAATTTCATAGTGCCTCCTTATGCTGTCCATGGGGTCATTTTTAAAAAGAAAGTCCGCCGGACCTGCAGGCTTCTTTCACCCGTAAGCCCGGCGGACTTGTCGCTTTTTAAGTTATCTTATAAATCAAAGGCTATTCTCTTTCACATAGTTCAGCAGCTCATCTACGGTTGTGAATGCCATACCGGTTACAGTATCTGCGCATCCGTAGTAGATAGTGATTCTTCCGGTTGCTGCATCGCTTAAGGTTGCGCACGGGAATACTACGTTCGGAACATCACCCATGCACTCGTACTGGGTGATCGGAGCCATAATATAGTCTTTCGTTCTGTATTTTACTTTCCACGGCTCGTCGATATCAAGCAGTGCGCATCCCATACGATATACGTATCCGTTGCAGGTTGTGATAACGCCGTGGTAGATCAGCAGCCATCCCTCATCTGTTTCGATCGGAACCGGGCCGGCACCGATCTTGGTGCACTGCCATGCAGACTCATCGCCGCGGACCGGGCTCATCATGTGACGGTGTCTTCCCCAGAATTCCATATCTTTACTCTGGCTGACAAAGATATCGCCGAACGGTGTATGGCCGTTGTCGCTTGGACGGCTCATCATCATGTAGTAGCCGTTGATCTTTCTCGGGAACAGCACGCCGTTACGGTTGAATGGAAGGAATGCGTTCTCAAGCTGAACGAATTTCTTGAAGTCATAGGTGTAAGCAACACCGATGGTCGGGCCGTGATAGCCGTTGCACCAGGTTACATAGTATTTGTCGTCGATTTTGCAGACACGCGGGTCATAACGGTACTCTCTTGTCAGAATCTCCTCGTCAGCGCCCTCAAATTTGATCGGTTCATCCTCGATCTCCCAGTGGATACCGTCTTTACTTCTTCCAACGAAGATGTCCATGCTGATGGAACGGCTGTCGCAGCGGAATACACCTACGTATCCGTCCTCGAACGGTACGACTGCGCTGTTGAAGATACTGTTGGAACGTTTCTGCTCGTAACGGCCGATGATCGGGTTCTGATCATAGCGCCATACCGGCATGTGCTCTCCTGCTGGTTTTTCCTGCCAAGGCATATCCGGCAGATTGTTTCCGATGATTTTACTCATGATTGTTTCCCTCTGTGAAAATTATTTTTTTCTTTCTCTCTTGTCACGCCATACGGACATTTTTGATCTTTCGATCCGATACTTCTATCTTCGTCCATTTCTGCGCAAAAGTCAAGTGTTTTTGTTCACTTTTATGTAAATTTTCGTTTTCTTTGTTACTTTTTATCGTTCATTTATTTTCTATTTGTGTTCATCTTTGTTCACAAATGGATTTTTTCTATTTTTCGTACGGTTTTCTTCCCCGCAGAATGTCGGCATACCAGAATACAATCTCTGAAATGTGGTGCAGATCGCCTTCTTTGCTGATGCTTCTCCAGGACGCTTTATACTTCATAAACCAGGTTTCCAGCCGTCCCGCAAGTGCCGCGCAGGCTGTCTCATCCTTTTCTTTTCCAAGCTCAATGTCACACATTCTCGCGCCCGTCTCATTCCAGATGTCAATCGCTTCCATCGTGAGTTCCAGCACCGGAACCATTGGACGGCAGGATTCTTCCAGAGCACCGGCTGTCTTTTTCAGTTCTTTTTTCAGAGCCGCAATTGTTTCCTTTGCAGCTGCACGCTTCGCCTCATCCTGGATTCTCGCGTCAAACAGCGCATTCCGGTTGTTCGGATGACCGAGCACTTTTTCCTCGTAAACGACGTTGGCATCCCACCAGTCAAAGATGGAGCATTCTGCCGTTTTTGCCATATAGGAAACGAATTTTCCGCTCCGGTCGCCGTAGGCCAGACGGGAAATCTGTTCATTCAGCTCCTCAAAGCTGTCGGTATCGTCTCCCCAGGAGAAGACGGCTCCATAGATCATGCCAGGAAGGGAAAAGTCCGGCTGATTGATGTGGCCGCAGTCACCCCAGTCTGTGTTCAGAACACCTTCCGCATGGTATTTTCTCGCATAGCCGCACATCCGTGCGATATTTTTGTAGCTGTTCTCCACCAGGTTCATCCACTGGTTCCAGCCGCCGACCCCAGGACAGAGATACTGTCTTGCACCAGCTTCCGCCATCACTTTTGCCTCATGCTCTCTCTGCTCGGCTGCATAGCCCCAGGTCAGGCAGACGGTTTCCTCTGGCAGCTCTTTGATCAGCTCCGGCTGTGCGCAGATGATATCGCCCCAGAACATCGGCTTTTTGCCTTTTGCCACGAGAAACTCGCAGAGCTCTTTTACATAGTCGATATACAGGCGGTGAACGCCTTTCTCGTCTGCCAGCGGTTTCGATTTTCCTTTTCCAAGGTCGAACGTTTCGTCCGCGCAGATGTTGAATTTATCCGTGGCAAAAAGCGCCATGTACTCCTCGATCATGGCCTTGATCAGCTCGATCGCTCTGCCGCCGGAGACATCCACCGTGTGATGCTGCATCCGGTCCCAGAAGGAAAACGGCTCTTTCCAGCTGTCTGGGAATTCACAGAGGTCGCCATAGCTCTTTGTGGAGAGCAGCATGTACAGATGGCCGAACGTTGCGATCGACGGCACCAATTCGATATGAAGCTTTGCGCAGTACGCATCCAGCTCGCGGATTTCCTCTGCCGTAAGCGGCGTCTCATCGCGCCACATCTCGGAAAGTCCGGAGAACA
>ENA-OROD01000666-OROD01000666.1-human-gut-metagenome-genome-assembly--contig:-NODE-666-length-32341-cov-3.946107_pt1 | contig 32341 bp, 39 predicted proteins | sample MGYA00242123_ERZ509038 | MGnify/ENA primary metagenome ERZ509038 (study PRJEB26280, sample SAMEA2338719) | human gut metagenome | biome: human gut; feature: human-associated habitat; material: faeces... | reverse complement strand
TATAATGCCTTTATATATATAAGGTACTCATAATAGAGATTTTTACGGGAGCACGGGAGCAAGATGAAAAGAGGTGATTATGGAGCTTAATGAAGTCAGCAGGGAAATGATTGCGGCAAGAGCATCAGTTCCGATTTGCAATCAACATAAGTTTGATCTGGAAACGCAAAGTTATTTTGAGGAAATCAAAATTGCTTATCCGCAAAGACGGCAGGAACTGATTGCAGAATGGCACCGGAGAGCGGAATGGCTGCAAAAAAATCAGAATGCACATAAGGCACCGCCGCTTTTATGCAGACTGGTCGGAGAATCAGATGAAGATTATTTGAAAAGATGTTATGAAACAGGAGGTTACAGATAATGCCGAACGATACGATTGCAATACATCCAAGCGGTTTGAAACTCACATTCACGGAAGAGAATCATTGTTACAAAGATGAATACGGCAGGGAATACACCAGTGGGACAAAGCTTCTGCACAAAGGATTTGAAGTGTTTGATGCGGAAAAGGTTGCTGCGATGAAGTCTGCAAAAACAGGACGCCCGGCGCAGGAATATATTCAGGAATGGCAGGCGGCTGGAAATCTGGCAAGTGATTCCGGAACATGGATGCATGAAAACTGCGAACGCCAGATACTCGGAAGATTCAATGAAATGCATTCACCGCGGAATGAAGAGGAACGGATCTGTTTTGCCGCAGCATGGGAAGAAGTTTGCAAAATGCAGGCGAACTTCTGCGAGTTGCAGCCGGAAAAGATTATTTTCTCTCCCAGATTCCGTATTTCTGGAAGTATTGACCTGCTGGCAAAAGTCAATGACTGCAAATATATCATATTTGACTGGAAGCGGATCAAGGCACTGAAAAAAGAAGGATTCAAGGGAAAATGCGGCATCATTTACCCGACGTTTGATGTGCCGGACTGCAATTTCTATCATTATGCACTGCAACTTTCGATTTATGAAATGATTCTGAAAGTTGAAGGTTACATACCGCCGTATGCGGAAGTGGAACGCTGGCTGCTGGTTTATCGACAGGAAGGCTATTTCCAGTATGAACCGCTTCCGGATATGGTAAAGTCGGCGGCGCTTCTGGCAGCATGGAATATGTCCGAAGGTTTCGATGAGATTCCATTCTAAAAAAATATCAATTTTTTTCAGGAATCATGCAAGATGTTTCGGAAGACGGTATATAATGCCGCCATAACAAGGCGGTATGAACATGGGATTTGTAGAGCAACATTGGGATTATATCAACCAGACCGCATCCGTCCGTGCAATTGAAATAGCTACACTGACACGAAGATGGATGTATCTGGAAGATTACAAGCAGGAAATGATTATTTATTTGGTCAAGAATGCAAATAAATACAATGCCAAGAAAAGTAAGCCTGCGACATTTATCAATATGGTTCTGCATAGCTCAAAGTCAAGTATCATAAGACATCATTACCGGCACAAAAACCAAATCATAGATGGAGCCAGAAATATAGATGTCTACCTCAGATGAACCACCTCTTTTCGAGATGCAATATGAAATGAAAATGCCCAATGATATCATGGATTATATCACGTCTTTGCCTCAACCGGAACGTGATATATGTTCCAGCATATTCAAAGGAGAATCACAAAAGGAAATCATCAAGAGGCATGGTCTATCATATACCAAGATCAGAGGTATCATGAAAAGGGTATTGAAGCCTGTCGCAATGGAATACGGCATTGTAAAATATGACGGACAACATGACGGTAAGATGACGGCAGACTCAAAGGGAAATCAACGGAAATATCTTTTGGGTCCTTCCTCACGCATCTTTCGCGATCTACCACGTGGGAAGTAGCCGGAAAGGTTGACACACTTTCTTTTTGCTGTCGGGGCGACGGGCTCCAATAGCAAATAATAAAAAAAGGAGATTTTATAAAATGGAAACAAAGACGATAGAACAAACACCTGAAATGGAAATTATCTGGATGCCTGTAGAGGATTTGATTCCGTATGAGAACAATCCCAGATATACAGACGATGCTGTTGAACCAGTTGCAAAAAGCATTGAAGAATTCGGCTGGCGCCAGCCTATTGTGGTTGATACACAGAACGTAATTATTATTGGACATGTCAGACGATTGGCTGCATTGAAACGAGGCTGGAAGCGTGTTCCTGTTCATGTTGCCAAAGATTTACCACCGGAAAAAATCAAGGCATTAAGACTGGCGGATAATCGAACTGGTGAGTTGGCAAAATGGGATTTCAATTTGCTCCAGCTTGAAATTTCCGAATTGGAAGAAATGAATTTCAGTATGGAAGACCTCGGATTCAGTGATGAAGAATTTGAACAAATGCTGAAAGACAGTGATCCTGTTCTCAATGGAAAAACTGATCCTGATAAACTGCCAGATGTTCCGACTGAATCCGATAGTGTATCAGGAAAAGTTTACCTGTTGGGAAACCACCGTTTGATGTGCGGCGATTCCACTTCACAGGCAGATATTATCCGGCTTATGAACGGCAGAGAAGCTGAACTTTGGATTACAGATCCGCCTTACAATGTTGATTATGAATCTGAAAGCGGATTGAAAATTCAAAACGACAACATGACGGCAACTCAATTTGATTCATTTCTTATAAACTCATTTACGCTGGCAGCAAAGGTTTTGAAATCAGGTTCCAGTTATTATATTTTCCATTCAGACAACTGGGGTTTGAGTTTTCGACAGGCGACACTTAACGCCGGCTTACATCTTCGGCAATGTCTGGTATGGGTTAAGAATAACATTGTCATGGGACGGCAGGATTACCAATGGCAGCATGAATCCTGTCTTTATGGCTGGAAAGACGGCGCTCCACACGGATGGTTTTCTGATCGCAAACAGTCAACGGTAATCAATCTTGAAGACAATCCGTTTGTGAAACGCGATGACGGGAAGTATCAACTCCAGATTGGAAATAAGACTTACGTGATTGAGGCAAATGCCGTTTGCGAAGAAGTTGCAACCAGCGTAATTGAATTTCCTAAACCTGTCAAGAGCGATGTTCATCCGACAATGAAGCCGGTTGACCTTTTGATTTATCTGATCAAAAACAGCACACAGCGGGGAAATCTTCTGCTTGACACTTTCGGCGGATCCGGATCAACTCTGATTGCAGCAGAACAAACAGGAAGAATTGCCTATCTTATGGAACTCGATGAACATTATTGTGACGTTATCCGAAAACGTTATGCTGAGTTCAAATATGGAGAAGGTTGTGATTGGCGTGCGCTGACACCTGCGGAGGCTTAAGCGCATGCCTGCCGAACACCGGATTCAAACGACCGCCCTGTCCATTGATGATTTTGTTGAATTGCTGAAGAAAAGCGGCAGTTCCGAAATTAACAGGATGCTTATACTCAAATATATTGCAAACGGGGCGCCGCAGAATCCGGACGGCACGCTGAATCTGATTATTTTTACCGCATGGCTGGCAAAGGAATATACGCATGGCAACTAATCTGACAAGACTGAAGCCGAAAGATGCGGCGGCGATTTTGAATTCCGACAGGTCGTTGGGATCAGTGATTTCAGACCGGACCATTGAACGACATCTTGTTAAGGCAGGTTACCGGATTGCCGGCGACAGTGAACGAAAGACAATCAACCTGGTAAAATATGCCGCATGGTTTATTGATCAGATTGAAGATCGTTTCAGGAAGGAATCTGTCAAAAAGCGAACCTATGACGATATGAAGGAAGCGGCGCGTCAGAGGTCTTCCGAAGCGTCTGTCATGGGACGCGATATCGGCGAACTGCCGACCGTGGTTGATCCGGTTCGCAAGGAACAGTGCCGAAGTAATCTGAAACTTTTCTGCGAAACTTATTTCCCAATGACTTTTTATCTTGGCTGGTCGCCAGATCATTTAATTGTCATTCGAAAAATTGAAACGGCGGTTCTGAAAGGGGGATTGTTCGCTCTGGCAATGCCGCGCGGAAGCGGTAAAACAACACTTTGCGAATGTGCCGTTCTCTGGGCGACCTTATTCGGACACCGTTTGTATGTTGTTCCAATCGGAGCCAGTGAAGATGCGGCTGTTCAGATACTTGACAATATCAAGATCGAACTGGAATGTAATGAGCTGTTGTCCGAGGACTTTCCAGAGGTAGTCTTTCCCATTCAAAAACTCGAAGGAATCGCGAACAGATGTAATGGACAGCTTTACAATGGTGTCCGCACGCGCATATCATGGACGGAAAAAGCCATTACACTTCCTACGATTGCCGGAAGTCCGGCTTCAGGTGCTGTCATTGAAGTTGCAGGAATCACCGGAAGAATTCGCGGAATGAAAACAAAAAATGCGGAAGGCAGGGCTATCCGTCCCGATCTTGTAATTATTGATGACCCTCAAACGGCAGAATCAGCAAACTCGCCGGAACAGAACCGCAAGCGTATGCGTGTCCTTTCCGCAGATATCCTGGGACTGGCGGGTCCCGGAAAGAAAATTGCCGGCATTATGCCATGCACAGTAATCCGCCCGGATGATATGGCGGATCAGATATTGAATAAGGAAAAACATCCTGAATGGAACGGAGAACGTCTCCAGTTGATGAAAGAATTTCCAAAGAATATGGATCTTTGGAACCGATACCGTGAAATCTGGGCAGATTCTCAGCGTATGAACGGCGATATCAGCGATGCCACTGATTTTTATCTTGAACATCGCACCGAAATGGATGAAGGAGCTGAAGTTTCATGGAATGAACGGCACGAACCGGATGAAATTTCAGGCATTCAATATGCCATGAATATTTACATCCGGGACCCGGAAACATTTTATTCTGAATATCAGAACCAGCCGATTCCGGACGATTTGGGTGAAACAGAAAAAATTTCAGTTCAACAGGTGTGGAAAAAATTGAATAATCGCCCACGTGGTGAAGTACCGGCCGTTGCCAACCATTTAACGATGTTCATTGACGTTCAAAAAAATCTTTTGTATTATGTCGTATGTGCTTTTGATGAAAATTTTACCTGCTGGCTGATTGATTACGGCGCATTTCCGGATCAGAAGCGGCGTTACTTTACGACGAACGATGCAAATCCGACCTATCCAATGCTATATCCCGGTGCGGGACGCGAAGGTGCAATCTATCAGGCGCTGAAAGATTTAACGGATGATTATCTGGCACGGACATGGGTTCGGGAAGACGGCACTGAAATGCGGATCGAACGATGTCTGGTTGACTCTGGATGGGGACTTTCCACCGATGTTGTGTTTCAAATCTGCCGGGAATCAATCTATGCCGGTATTCTGCTACCGTCGAAAGGAATGGGTATTACTGCGGCACAGAGGGCAATGTCTGAATATAAAAAGAATGTAGGTGACAAGATCGGATTCAACTGGATGATTCCGAGCGCTCGGAAAAAGCGGACAATCCGTTATATCGTTTATGATACCAACTTCTGGAAGTCATTTTTCCGTGAACGGCTGCTGACTTCAATGGGAGACATTGGAAGTTTCAGTATTTACGGAAACAATGAAGAGCAGACACGTCTGCTGGCGGAACATCTCTCCAGCGAAACCAGCGAGCCGACCTCCGGACGCGGACGCAAGGTCGATATCTGGACTATGATTCCCGGCAGGGAAAACCATTGGCTTGATGGTGTCGTAGGATGTATGGTTGCCGCCAGTGTCGCAGGCTGTGTCTTTTCCGGAGCTTCGGTTATGCAACCGGCTTCACAGGTGCGCCAGATACAATCCAAACATCAAGTTCCACATAGTTTCAGGCTCAATACAGGGGGACGTCACTTTGGACCCGGCAGAGTCTTTCGAGCCCATTAAAAAAAATAATGATAAAAATATCATTATTCTACTTGATAATGATAAAAACATCATTATATTACATATCAGAAACCAAAATAAGGAGACTGACAAATGGCACATTATGAGGAAGTAACTTATCACTGCGGGCACGTCGGACAAATAAGTATTGCAGGAAGCAGAAAAATTATTGAATGGCGGAAAAAACAATGTAAATTGGAAATCTGCCCGGAATGCCTGAAAGAGCTCCATAGAAAGGAAGCGGAAGCAGCGGCGGAAAAAGCCGAAAAACAGGAACTCCCGAAGTTGATCGGATCACCGAAGCAGGTCCAATGGGCAGAACAGCTTCGGATGAAAATGATCAATGAGATCGACCGGTTTGTTGCTGAACGTCTCAAAGAAATGGACCAAAGCAAACCGGAGGTCAAAAAAGAGGTTGAGTTGACGCTCGGAACGATTCATATGATAAAGCACGAACAGAGCGCAAAGTTCTGGATTGACAGCAGGAATGATGCTTCTGCAAGATATTTTGTTATGGCACACTTTAAGGAATATGCGGCAAAATATCAGGCGGCACAGGATGCTCCGACAGATGTGAAAGAGCCGGAAGACACCGAAAAAAAGTCGGAAGCTGTTTCCGAAGAACCTGTTGCATCGGCAGAACCGGCAGACATGATCAAACCTCTTGAAGTCAAACACAAAGTTCCTGTAAAGATTACCGTTTCCGGGGATGAGGTTCATGTTGTCAATCCTGAATACAGTGAAGATTTCAGGAGTTACATAAAAAGCTGTAATTTTACATGGGCGAAAGGTTTATGGGTAAAATCCCATGCATCTGTCATGACAAATGATCCTGAAGACGGTGCAGCGGAAATTGCATACAATCTTCTTGCAAAAGGTTATATTGTTATGATCGCGAACCATGCTGTGCGTGACAAGGTAATCAATCAGAGTTTTAAGAGTTCACCGGATAAGATGATCATATCCCGCAATGGAAAATTATGTGTCTGGTGGAGCAAAGCGCATGATTTTTTCCGTGCGGCAAAACTGCTGCCGAAAGCGACATGGGAAAAGGGGGCCGGAATGATCGTGGAACCGGAATACTATGAGTCCGTGATTGATTTTGCCAAATTGAACAATTTTGAATTTTCTCCAGGTGCAAAAGAACTGATTGAGAATCAGAAACAAAATTTTGAAAATGCTGCGGTGGTGAATGCCGAAGAAAAAGAAATCAAGTTTGAAAATGGACTGCCGTCGATTCCTAAATTGAAAGCAGAAAAGACTGAAGTTGCAGAAAGTCTGAAAGATAAAGAATGATACAGACAGTAACGGCGCTTATGAACCATCAGACGGACGCGGTGGAGAAACTCAAGGAAAGCCGCGTCGGTGCCTTATTTATGGAAATGGGAACCGGAAAAAGCCGGACAATCATCGAACTTGCCTGTCTCAAACAGGAGAAAATAAGCAAGATTGTATGGGCGTGTCCGGTGGCATTGAAAACGACTGTGAAGTATGAAATTATGAAACATACTGATACGGCGCCGGAACAGATTTACTTGTTCAACAGCAAAAGCCGTGCGGGGAAAATACCGTCTGTCATGTGGTATATTGCAGGGATTGAATCCGTTTCATCCAGTGACCGTGTTGCCGCAGCATTGGCGCGTCTGATTGACAGAAAAACAATGGTCATCGTTGATGAATCCAGCTATATCAAAGGAGCATTTGCGAAACGGACAACCCGAATAACTCAGTATGCGCAGAAAGCACGTTACCGTTATCTTCTGACGGGGACGCCGATCAGTCAAGGAATTGTGGATCTTTATGCTCAGTTCCGTTTTCTTTCACCGGATATTCTGGGATATCATTCTTTTTATGGGTTTGCCCGGAATCATCTGGAATATTCCGATAAATATCCGGGAAAGATTATCCGATCGCATAATATTTCCTATTTGACCTCAAAAATTGAACCGTATGTTTTTCAGGTGACAAAAGAGGAATGTTTTGATTTGCCGAAAAAGTCTTATGATATAGCAGTCTGCGACATGACAAAAGAGCAGAATCATGCATATGATATGGCAAAAGAATATTATTTCCTGCGCATCCTTTCCCGCCGCAGGACTGGTTTCGGGGACGATATTCTTGCCTTGTTCAATGCGCTTCAGCAAATTGCTTCCGGTTTTTGGAACCGCCACGAGGAAAGCGGTTTTGTCCTTTATGAGTATCCGCAGGAACGTCTTGATACGCTGAAAGCGGTAATCAATGAGATTCCAGAAGATCAGAAAATTATTATCTGGGCAAAATATCATTATGAAATTGATGGAATCTTAAAGATGATAAGCAGCAATGAGTTGGGAGAATATGCCGTATTTGACGGCAGAGTTTCACAGAAGAAGCGTAATGCTGAACTTGAAAAATTCCGGACGTCTGCCCGTTTCTTTGTATCTACACAATCATGCGGCGGCCACGGATTAACTCTGAATGAGTCTGCACATACAATTTTTTACAGCAATACGTTCAAATATTCGGAACGTCTGCAAGCGGAAGACAGAAATCACCGATATGGACAGACACGGAAAGTGTTATATATTGATGTATATCCTGAATGCGGAATTGAGGGAAGAATACAGGATGCGTTAAACCGGAAAAAAGACGCTGTGGAAGAATTCAAACAATCTCTGACGGAAGTCAAAGACGATTCGGATGCAATGCGGAAATTAATTATGGAGCTCTGAATATTCATGTTTATCATTATCGGAACTCATCGAAAGAATCGGGAGTTATTTTATGCAGATTTATACAAATGAAAATGTTCTGAATGCAGCAAGGCGCCGTATTCATTTTCTTTTTGATGAATTTGAAAATATTATTGTATCAATCAGCGGCGGGAAAGATTCAACGGTTTGTTGTCATCTTGCATTGCAGGAAGCGCATAGACGCGGTCGGAAAATAGGAATCTTTTTTCTGGATGAAGAAGTAGTATATCAGGCGACGGTAGAGCAGGTTCGTTATTTAATGACTCTGTATCCGGAAAATACCGTAAAATACTGGTTTCAGTTTGAATTTAATCTGACGAACTCAAACAGTATCGAAGAACCGCAACTGAAATGCTGGGAAGCGTCAAAACGTAAAATTTGGATGCGTCCAAAAGAAAAAGATGCGATTTGCCGAAAACCGTGGGATATTGCGAAAGAGACAATCCGTAATAAAAATAAGGGCTTCGGATATTATGATGTGCTTGAAAACTTTGTGAACTCACGAATTCGGACAGCTTTTATTCTCGGTATTCGTGCGATTGAGTCTCCGACACGCTGGCAGGCTGTTACGAAAAATAAGTGTTACAAGAATATTTATTGGGGGACGAAACGAAAAAACGATAATTACAGTTTTTATCCTATTTACGACTGGGGTTTTGCTGATGTGTGGAAGTACTTGGCAGAAAATAACGTGCGTTACTCACGAATTTATGATTATCAGTTTTTGAAGCGTTTGCCATCGAATGAAATGCGTGTAAGCGGACTGATTACAGAAAAAAGTTTTGGAGCAATCACTGAACTGCCGGCATTTGAACCGGAAACTTATGAAAAACTTTGCCGACGTCTCAAGGGAGCCAGATTTGCATTTGATTACGGCAAGAATAAGAAGGTTATGAAATGTCAAGTTCTGCCGGATCGCTTTCAGAACTGGAGCGAATATCGTGATTTTCTGCTTGAAACTTATCCTTATCCGGATAAAAAAGCAATTTTTGAAAAGCGATTTGCACATCAATTGAATAATAATTATGTGGCACGCCAGCAATGCCGCCAGCTTGTTTTGAATGATTATGAAAATAATATACCGGTAGTTAACAAGGACGATCCGGCAGTAAAAAGAATTGACTATTGGAGGTCAATATTATGAAAAGTATCACAAGTCCCTATGGAAAAATCAGATTGACATGCTTTGATGTTCAGCTTGTTCCGCTGGACAAGGTACGCCCGAACAATTATAATCCGAATCATGTTCCGGAACATTATATGGAATATCTGCTGGAATCAGTGATTAATAACGGATTCTGTTTTCCGGTGGTCGTCATTTATGACAAGGACGATGAGGTTTATACGATTATTGACGGAGAACACCGTTATATTCTGTTCAAAGATTATTTCAAAGCAGATGTTCTGCCAGTCGTTGTGCTGGATCACGATGTGTCACAGCGCATGATGGCAACAATGCAGTTTAACAAGGCACGCGGAGTTCATTCGGTTGAAAAGGAAGCCGATATGGTGAAACGCCTTATAGATCAGGGGAAAGATGATGCGGAAATTGCGGAGGGGCTCGGCATGGAGCTTGAAACGGTCCAGCGGCTGAAACAGGTGATCGGAATCGCAGCGCATTTTGTAAATCAGAATTACAGCAAAGCATGGGAGATTGTAGAAAATGGATGAAAAGAAAAGAGAGAGGCGGTACAGAATCAAACGTCTGAAAGCGCTCGTTAAAGAATCCGGCTTGACTGCACAGATGTATTCCAGTTTACTGGATGTAAAAGTAAACACGATGAGGAATTATATGTGTGGAGCAAATGCCATTCCGGAAAAATACCTGGAACGGGCGCAGAAAATCAATGAGACGATCAAAAAAGCAATTGAATCCTTACGAAATGACGGAGAAGATAAATGAAAAAAGCAGACGCCATGATTTTTGCGACATATCATACCGGGCATGTTGTAAACGTGAAAAAAAGTAGTGATATGGACCAATGGACGGATGAGATTATTCCGGAAATCAAAGCTGGACGCGGAGAACTCACTGTTCAGGGAATCCGTTACTCTTTTGATATTACGAATTATGACGATTATGCCATGTTCCGGACTTATGTCGGAACAGAGCTCTATACCATTTGTTTTGTGAGCTGGTCTGACCATCCCGAAACAGTATGGAAAAACGTCCAAAAGCAATCAGAATTATTTGGATTGCTGCATAATGAAACTCCGTTAGTTATGCTTGAGGGTGTTTATTTGGTATCAATCCTGATGAGGTCGGTCATTACAAGTAAGGAAAACCAGTCGCTCCAGTCTCAACAGGACGTGTTAAAACATCTGTTTTTTCTTGCCGAATACGAAAAGATAATCGGATTTGGCAAGTTGAGACTGGAGGACATGATATAGGCTTACTCCTTGATTTTATAACCGTGGCGCAGGGCATAGTCCAGTATTTCAAGATGCGACTGGCAATGCCTGCTCCATTTGACTTCTCCGGATCGGAAACGGGATATCTGGCTTTCCGTCCAGCCGGTTATTTTTGCCAGACGATATGCTGACATCTTATGCATTTTTAAAAATTCGTCAATTGTCATTCTAGTTTATCTCCTTCCGGTAATTTACCGTCCGAATCCGGTTTTATCAAGTACGGTTTGACGGCAATCCGGATTCCGGACAATATCACCGCCGCAGGTTTGCAGTCATTTTTTACATCAGAAAAGTCAACCATGACAGTGCATCCGGTATGATCTCGCAAATAAATTTTGCTTCCGATAATTTTTATTTCTACTCGTTCCATAAATACTCCTTGTGTCGTTTTTTATTGATTCGCCGGCGCAGACGGCTGCTCCAGGTTCGTTACATAACCGAGCCGGCACAGGATTTCAAGAAAAACCTTTGACGCTTCTTCCGATTCCTGCGGCAGCGCCGTATCCACATCAAGTCGTTTGAGAACAGAATGAGCATATTCGATTGGTGTTTTGTCGATATTGAACGGATCTTTTTTCATCTGTTCAATAATTGATACCGCGGTGGCGCCGGAAATAATTTCTCCGGACGGTGAAATGTGATTGCCGCAGAAGTTCGTTTCGTGAATGAGAAATTTCATGGTTTTGTTTCCTTTCTTTTTATTTATTTTTTGACCACTTTATTCAGCGGTCGGTTCCCCGACCGCTTCTTTTTACTTTCAGGCTATCCGCCGTCCGTTTTTCCAAGCGGAAGAACCCGGCAGAAACTTGAGGAGATGATCTCTCGTATTTTTGAACTCATCTCCGATCAGACCGAGATGCAGGAGAAAAACCCGCGTATCATATTTCGCACTTTCATCCGAATAAACACGCTGATTTTTCGAGCTTGCCGATTTTGCTTTCAAGGCTTTCGCGGCAATCGCAAGGCAGAGTATTATATTTGCCTTGACTTCTCCGGCATGAGTGGTTCCGTTGAAACACCGGAATTCAACCGTTCCCGTTCTCCATACGTTATTGAGATTCAGAGCATGATAACGGCTGGAATCATAATGTGAGGGATTCGGGATATTGCGCCCGAACCATGCGCGATTCAAGTCGGTGCGGGTTTTCGGTTTGATTGTCTCCAAGCGTTCGATAAAACTATGCTCGGTGCGCTGTGTATAGCGTTCAAGACGATGTTCCCAAGTGCCGACAGCCTTGAGAATCAGCTCTTCCTGCTTGTAGAAGATGCGAACGATATTGGCGATCTGCTCGGCAGAAAAGCTGTCAACTCCGATATGAACATGCTGACTGGTTGCACGGGTGGCTTTCGCTCCGGCTTTACGAAGATTACGCACTACAATCTGGAGATTGTTGATATCGCGATAAGTCAAGACCGGAGTTACGATTTCCGAACCGAGGTAGCCGATACTGGCATCGCTGATTGCTTTCCAGACTTTTCCGTCCGGAGCAGTCACTGTCCATGCATCGTAACCGCCGCCTGCATGATTGATTGTTCCGCCGATAGCCTGCTGAATCGCTTTTGCCGCTTTTTCTCTCGTGATGCCGGTATATTCCAACTCGGTTCCGAATGTGATGTTCTGGATTGCTTCGAATGCATTCATTTTTCACCTCTCTGTTAGTTGATTACTGGTTCCTCTTAACAATGCTTAATATAATCTAATACTTGCTAATAGCAAGTATAATTCATAAAAAAATCAAAAAAAATCAATTTTTTTATGATCAGGTGAAAATCTGTGATGTGAACGGCATAAAAACTCTATCGAAACAACTTGAGGATACCTTTATGCCGGATACAAAACAGGATTTATCAAAAGAGATCAGAGATGCCGCCTCAATGCCGAAGTCTTATGAGAACGACGGTGAAAAGATTACGAATCACAGTATGAGCGATCTGATCGAAGCGGATAAATATCTTGCTAAAAAACGTATTGCCAGAAATCCGTTTGCCGCAGTCCGGATCGCTAAAATCATTACGGAAGGAGCCGGAAGATGAAAAAAGGCGGCGGACGTGTTTTTCTGCCGGTCAAGGTGAAATTATCCTATGATGCGGCAAGCAGATCGCAGGAAGCGCAGCGCCATTGGCGCGGAGCGGACATGTTGTCCGCGGATGCCGCTCTGTCGCCGGATATCCGCAAAACAATCATATCCAGATGCCGCCTTGAAGTCGCCAACAGCCCGTATGCGGCCGGTATTGTCGGCACGCTTGCTGATGACACTATCGGAACCGGTCCGCGCCTTCTCTATCATATCGATGATTATGATGATGAAAAGAATACTGACCAGCAGAAGCTGCAGCGCCGCGAACGCCGTTGGAGAAAATGGTCAAAAGAAATTCTTTTGAGCGACAAGCTGAAAATCTGCCGTGTGGCAAAAGCACGAGATGGAGAATTGTTCATTCAAATGGTCAATAATCCAAAGCTGAAATCACATGTCAAAATCAATATTTCTCTCTTTGAATCGGAACAGTGCGCATCGGAACTGCTTGCAAATACCGTTGATTACTATTCCAACGGCGTCCCGAAAGAAGTGGACGGAATTCTCTATGACCGTTACGGCAATCCGCAGAAATACCGTTTCTGGCGCATTCATCCCGGTTCAAACGGTTTTACAAGCACGCTGAAATCAGATACTTATCTGGTTCCGGCGTCCAGCGTGATTCATTATGCAAATATTGTCCGGCCGGGACAACATCGCGGGCTTCCGGAAATGGCTTCCTCTCTTTGCATTTTCAACGACATCCGGCGCTATGCGAATGCTGTAATCCGGGCGGCGGAATCCGCAGCGGATATCAGCTTTGTGCTTTATACGGACATTCCTCCGGAAGAGAGCAGTTATCCGGATCCCAGAGCAGCCGAACAGACGAAAGACCGCCCGTTCGGGTTCCAGGATACCGTTGAGTTGAACCGCAATGCGGGCATTGCTCTGCCGGAAGGCTGGAAAGCGTCCCAACTGAAAGCGGAACAGCCGACGTCGACATTCGAGGAATTCTTTGATTCCAATCTGAATGCCGCGGCGCGTCCGCTTTCCATGCCGTTCAACGTAGCCAAAGGAAACAGTTCCGGTTACAACTATGCATCCGGCAGGCTGGATCATCAGACCTATAACCGAAAGATCAAAATTGAGCGTTCCGTAATTGCGAATACCATTCTTGATCCGCTTCTCGAAATGTTCGAAACCGTTGACCGCTTGTTTTATCCGGAAGATTACCGTTTCGACGATCTGGAAATCTCGCATGAATGGATGTGGGACGCCTTTGAACATGTGGACCCGACGAAAGAAACCGATTCGCAGAATACCCGTCTGCATATATCCGGCGTCTCGACGCTGGAAGAAGAATGTGCGAAAGAAGGCAAAGATTACCGGCAGGTGTTGAGACAGCGCGCACGTGAAAACAAGATGCTGAAGGAATACGGACTGGAAGATAAATCGGAAATCCAGAAGCAACACGCCGCCGACGTCGCCAGACAAGATAAAAACGAAGAAGACAAGGAACCTGAAAATGCCACAAGGAACACAAGAAAACGGAACACAAAAAGATCATGAGGTCATGCTTTCCGCAGGTCAGGAGAATCTGATCATCATGGCGGCGGAGCAGAAGAAAATTACAAATCTCGCGAAAGTCGACGGCATCGCTTACGGCGGCGGTGAAGTGTCGCAGTGGTGGTGTCCGTATCCGATTGTGATTGATCTTGCAGGCATGAAGATTTCCCCGCAGGTTCCCCTGCTTTACAATCATATGAATGAACCGGACTGTCGGCTCGGAAAAGTCGATCCTGTAATCCATGAAAACATGCTGAATGTTACGGGCGGCATTGATTCCGGGACGGAACGCGGAAAGAAAATTGTCGACGCGGGGAAAAAAATCGAATGGCAGCTTTCGGTCGGAGCGAGAATCCTGAAAATCACCTTGATCGACAAGGATGAAAAAGTCACGGTGAACGGGCGCGAATTCGTCGGCCCGATTTATATCGTAAAAGAATCCAAGCTCCGTGAAGTTTCCGTCGTGGCGGTCGGAGCTGATGAAGAAACTCACTTGCACATCGCGGCGAGTTTACATATCAACGCAAACACAACAACCCTCAACAAAGGAGTCACAATGAACGAAGCTTTGCGTAAATTCATTCAGGCGAAATACTCGCTTGGAAGTTGTGACGATGCCGCGATTCAGGCACATCTTGCCGAAATCGGGAGCACCGTCGATCTCGAAATGACGGACATGGGAAACAAAGCGCTGGTCAACGCCGGACTTGTCACGCCGTCCGCGCAGAACAAGCCTGACGACACTTCAAAAGTCAATGCCGCGGAGCCTGTCCATGTCAATGCGCCCGCCATCCCGCAGGCCGACCTTCAGGCCGCAGCCGACAACGCGGTCAGGGAAGCAAGAAAAATTGAACTCAAACGAATTGAGGACATCAAAAGCATCGCCGCATCCTATCCCGATATTCAGGAACGCGCCATCAATGCCGGCTGGACGAAAGAATATACACAGGAAGTCGTGAACGGCGTCAAATCCATCGCCGCAGGACTTTCCAACGGCGGCATGAATATCGTTGTCAAATCCGGCAAAGGAGTCGATGTTCAGGCACTGGAAGCGTCCATGAGTCTGCGTCTCGGCATTCCAGAAGCTGACATCATCGCATCCTGCGGAGAACAGGCGCTGGAGCTCGGTTCCCAGATCATCGGGCTGAGCCTGCGTGACATCTGCCGCGAGGTATGCCGCATCGAAGGCAAAAGCGTCAGCCTCGGATTCAGCAATGAAACGATCCGGGCCGCCTTCTCCACCGTTGCGCTTCCCGGCATCCTGAGCAATGTGGCAAACAAGATCGCCATGCGATCCTACACCATGCAGACGGTCATTGCCAAAAAGCTCTGCACCAAAGGCAACCTGCGCGACTTCAAAGAGTCGGAACGCTACCGCATGACTGACGTCGGCGATCTTGAACTTGTCACTCCGGGCGGCGAAATCAAAGACAGCTCCCTCATGGAAGAGAAAGCGACGAACAAGCTGGACACCTACGGCAAGAAATTCACCCTGACCCGCCAGATGATCTACAATGACGACATGGGTGAATTCGTCAAGATTCCGCGTTTCATGGGCAGCCGTGCCGCGCGGCTGGTCGATCAGTTGTTCTTCGAGCGTCTTCTCCGTAATCCGGACAGCATCGGCGGCAAACCTCTGTTCTGCGCCGGTCACAAAAACTATATGACCGGAGACAATTCCGCTCTCGGAGTCGAATCCCTTGAAAAAGCGATTACGGCTTTCCTTGATCAGACGGATGCAGACGGACAGCATTGAGCCGAAGTATCTGCTGGTTCCGTCCATTCTCCGCCCGACTGCGGACAGGCTTACAAAGAGCGCCTACATGGTCGGCGGGACGCAGGCGATTCCGAATGTCAACGTCCTTTCCAACTATGGACTTGAGGTCGCGTCCAGCTCCTACCTCAACAATGCATCCTATGCCGGTCACAGCGCGACGGGCTGGTATCTATTCGGAGATCCGAATCAGGTGGACACCTTCGAGATCGGCTACCTGGAAGGCAGAGAGACGCCGACCGTCGAACGCGGCGAAGTGGACTTCGATACGCTCGGAATTTCCTTCCGTGTGTTCTTCGACGTCGGCGTGAGAGAGCAGGATTACCGCGGCATGTTCTTTGCCACCGGTAAAAAATAACCAGACGCGGGGAATGGACACGCTCCGTTCCCCGCACAAAAACAAGGAGATTTGAAATGTTCAAAGCAAGATTTGTCCAGACCGGAAATGCCGTTGATTATACGGCGAATGCGGATATCGCGGCCGGGGACGTCGTGGCGGTCGGCGAATTTGTCGGAATCGCAAAAATTGATATTCCGGCAAATACCTCCGGAGCGCTTGCGACAACCGGCGTGTTCGAAGTCGTGAAAGCAGCGGAAAAAGAGTTCAATCTCGGCGATCCCGTCTACTGGAGCGGAACCGAAGCAACGTCCGATACGGACAACGGCAAGACTGATGCGGAGAAAGTCGCGTATGCAAAGCTCGGCGTCTGCATCGAAGCATGCGCCGCAGACAGCGAAACCGTGCTTGTGAGGCTCTGAAATGTCTATGTTCGACAGAGGTGAAGCCATGTCCGAAAGGATGTTCGCAATCGGCGCCGTTCCGGTGTCCTACCGGCGTGCCGGCGCCGTCCTTACCTCGGATATTCCCGCCAAGCTCGGCAAAACCCTCTTTCGGGCGGAAAACAATTTCGGAATCACGATCCGGGACGAACAGCGGGACTTCATTGTCCGGCGCTCGGAACTGGATATCGATCCTGAGAACGGAGACGAAATTCTTTTCAAGGGAAAGGTATATCTGGTAACCGCGCCGAATCATGAACCCTGCTGGCGCTGGCATACGCGGCAGTCTCATTCACAGATGCGGATTCATGCGAAATACGCAGGAGATGATAAGTGAGCAAATCAGTAAAATTTTCAGAGGCGGTCGCCGGGGTTCTCAACACCGTTGCGCCGGAACGTTTCAGGGCGGAAGTCAATCTGTTTCCGGATTTCAGATTTGAAAAAATCAGGGAACTCAAAGTGATTGTCTGCCCGAACATCCTGAAGCAGAAGAATCTGGACCGAGTGTCCAGCGAGTATCTTGTAAAGGTGAACATCGGCGTCATGAAACGTCTGGCGGACGTTTCCGGGGAACTTCCTGAACTGATTGATCTTGTGGAAAATATCGGGAAAAAGCTGGAACGGAAAAAGCTGGACGGCGGAATAGTGATCTCCACGGATTACGAGCCGATTTATGATTCTGCCGCCATTGCCCGTTACAACTGCTTTTTCTCAATCTGTTCCGCAACCGTAAAGGTGATTGAATAATGCTTGACATGAACGCACACAGCAATTTTGACGGAGAAAGACTCCGGCAGATTGTAGCAAAGGGCAGCGCGAAGGCAATGGTCCGTTCCGCCGCCTATGTGCGCAAAGTAGCAACCCGGAAAGTCCGCAGAAGCAAGAGCAGGAAGTCACTTCCCGGAATGCCGCCGAAAGCACATTCCAATGTGTTCAAGCGGTCAATTCTGTTTGCAATGACAGCCGGCAACACCAATGCTGTTATCGGTCCGACGCGTCTCACGTCTCACCGGACCAATGCGCAGGGAATGCCGGTTCCGGAAATTCTTGAAGAAGGCGGGCAGGCCGCCCCCGGCGTGAATCCTTTCTGGGCAACTTCCATGCGGGACCGTCCGAACGGGAATTCAGTTTCCGATATAACGCGCTTTTTCATGAATCGAGGATACGGACCGGCGTATTGGGGAACAACCGCAAGTTCGGTTCATGCGAAAGCAAGGCGCGGGGGACGCGGGAAATCGCAGCAAAAGGCACGCGGCGGCAAGCGAGGGCAATATCAAACTTATCGCCGTAAATCCGGCAAGATGAACCGCAGGGTTTATCTACAGAATATCCGGATACGGACGATTCAACAGGCAAAGCGTGTCCGTGATATCGTTCTGCATGTGTTCGGAAAACCGGAGTCGACCGGAGGATATGTGGCGCCGCGTCCCCTGATGGGGCCGTCGCTGGCGGATTCCAAAACAATGATCGCTGAATTTTTCAGAAATACCATGAATTAACACAGAGGAGATTTTATCATGGCAACAAAAATCGGATTGGAAGGCGAACTTTTCAGAGGCGCGGCGGGCGCAACCGCAAACGTTCTGGTAGGCAACGCCAAAGACGTAACGCTGAACCTGGAAGCGGGTGAAGCGGATATCACGACAAGAAAGGCGAATGGCTGGCGTATGTCCAAAGCGACCTTGAAAGAGGCAAGCCTTGAATTTACGATCAACTACGACCCGGAAGACGAAGACACCAAAGCGTTCATGGTGGCGTTCCTGGAAGGGACTCCGCTGGCGCTGTTCTTCGGCGATGGAGACGGCAACGGACTGGATGCGGACTTCTCCATCACCGGATTCAACATGGAAAAGCCGCTGGAAGAAGCGCAGACGGTGTCCGTTACCGCGAAGCCGACCGACATCGGCGGCGAAAACAGCCGGGCACCGAAATGGATTGACGACGGAATGGGTCCGAAAGGTTCGACCGCCTCCCAGACGCCGGGAACTTGAGGTAAATCAATCAGCCGGGCGGAAATGTTCCGTCCGGCGTTTCAGTCGAGGTGAAAATGTATTTATTCAAAGACAATGACGCACGGGCGTGGACGGTGAAGATTACCGTGGCGACCGTCAAGAAAATCCGTGCGCAGATGAACGGGCTTGACATCACAAAAATTCTCGAAATCGAAAACGGGAAAATGGAACTGCTGAACCATCTGACGGATGACGTCGTTTTCCTGGTCGATCTCCTTTATCTGATCTGTGAAGATCAGGTCAGGGAACGCGATATGACTCCGGAGCAGTTCGGTGCGTCCCTTGCCGGCGACAGCATCGAGGATGCAACCGCCGCACTGCTGGATGAACTGATTGATTTTTTCCCCGGTGCGAAGAGGAAAGCGCTTCGCAAAATGGTGGACGCAACAAAAAAATCAATGCAGAAGATCAAAGCGGAAGTCGAAATGATTCTGGAAAATCCGGAGGAGCTCGAAAAAGCGGCAGAGGCGTCCTTGAGATCGCATATGAAGTTGCCGGGCAAATCGGAGTAAATCCGGAACCTTTTACATTGCGCGAGCTTTTTATCATGGCGGAAGGAAAAAACAAACAGCTCTGGCAGATGAATTCATTCATTCTCGCCATGATACACAATGTGAATACCGACAAGGCGCACAGAATGACGCCGGATGAATTCAATCCCTATGCGCCGAAAAAAACAAAGCCCATCCTGAAAGGCAAAGGGCTTTCCTGCCTGAAAAATATTTTCTGCAAAGAGCAGATTTTGCGGGAAAAGCAGGGATGAAAAACAGGACTCTTTTTCCGAAAGTTTGAGAGTCCTGTTTCTTTTACTCAATTATGATTCTTCCATTGCAAACTTGCACCAGATCATATTTATAAACTTTACATATTGCCCCATGACCTTTGGAGTCTGAAGTTTTTGGCCAGAATTTAGCATTTTTCCCGCCTATTTTTTGAGCCAGTCTATCAATTGCATCCTGTTCTGATTCTCCGGATTTCATGTTTACGGAAATGCGTTGATCTGATTCTTCATTGATGAAAATAACTTTTTTCATTGCCTGTTCCTTTTTTTATTATGCATTCCGTCTGATATAATCCAGAGTTGAGGAAATCATCAGTTCGGAGCGCGTTAAGTTGTGTTCTCTCGCATAAGCATCCAATTCCGCGATCTGATTCGCTTTTGCCGTGAGCTGGATGCGAACAGCCGGGGACGGCGGATAGACAAAGATCGGAACAATGCATACCGGTTCGCCGTCTGCCGGATCAAGTCTCTTCTTGAAATCTTCAATCGTCAACGGCTCCGGAAGCGGAGCTTTCATATTTTTTGTGTAATCCTTCACGATTCCTTCAAGAAAAACCGTCGCCTGCGTGATAGCGTCTTCCAGTGTTTCTCCCTGATCTGCCGCGGGAAAATCAACGAAACGGGACCAGAAGCCGCCTTCTTCCGCCTTGTAGACTGCGAGAAAATACATCAGTTTCTTTGCATTCGGTGTTTTCATCCTGACCTCCTCTTGTGTAAAATAAGACCGGGGCTTTCGCCCCGGCGGTCTCACCTGATTTTTGCGTCTTTCAGAATCCGGTTTGCCGTTCCGGTCTTGATCTCCTGATTTCCGTGATAGTGAACCATCACTGTCACTTGACCGTTGGAGTAAAACCTCTTGGAACTTTTTCCGGTGCTGATCAGCTTGAAGCCGGCTTTCTCAAGGATTTTGACCAATTCGTTAAACCTCATGGTGTGCACCTCCATTCCGTTTAACTGTCTATATTATACACCACATTGGTGTATAAATCAAGAGACAAAAACAAAAAAATCAGGATTTTTTTATCTTTTTCTATTTTTTTCTCTAATATCTTCAATTAAATTAAAGACTTTTTCATAGTCTGGAATCCCCTGAATGACTATTTTTGATTTTTCCCCAACCCCGGATGTAAAAACCTGGATATTTGCAATATTCAATTTTTTGAAGATCGGCGACTGGTATATTTCAATATCTTTGATATCTTCTATTCTGATTTGAGTGATACGGCAATCCCAGACTCCGGTTTCAATACGCAGCTTGTCCCCTTGAATTGTGTAAACAGTTCGCTTCCAAAGCAAATAAACTGCTCCGGTGATAATACAGGCAAGCGGGTAAAAAAGCAAGGCAAATGTATAAAACGCATCAAATACATCTCTCCGGTCAACAGGGTGGCTCAAGTTTTTATCAAAAGCCTCCAGAAACATTATGCCTAAAGGAATTATGATCAAAAGAGCAACCAGCCCCAAATAAGAGTCATAGCTCCAGAATTTCGGTTTGCCCTGCCAGTGAATTTCATCCATTTTTCTATTCCTTTCCATTATGATCTTGAGTTTGGAGTTGGCAAGAAAGAATCACCGTTGAACCTGAAAATGAGGCAGATACGTCAGGTGTAATCCTATCTTTTTTGATAATTGCTTGAATAAATTCTTTTACTTGTATAACAGGGATATTCCATGCCTCACACTTTCTTATTTTACTCGGTCCTGCATTTGTTCCGCAAATCAGATAATCAAGTTTTCGACTGACATCTGTTTTTTGCTGAATATTCAACACTTCGACAATGGAATGCAACTGCGCTTTTTCTTCTGGATAAAATCCGGTAAATAATACTGTCTTTCCTGTATAGGGATTTTCGAGGCTTATTGATTTTAATGACGGAAATTGAATTAGTGGAGCAGTTCTGGCAGATGAATATTCTACCATCGCATTGTCAAGAGCCATTTTGAATTGATCTCGATAGGGTAACTTCGAATTAAGGATTTTTTTTGCACGGACAATCTCTTGAGCCGGAAGTGAATTCCTGATTAATTCATGTTCCGGATTCAAAATAGCCAATGCCTGGATCAGAGAATCATAATATTCATTTTCGACAGAAAATTCACATGTCGCTTCATTGAAATAGATATCCCTGCAACGCTCAACCAAAGATTCCAATTCATAAATTATCGCAGCTTTCCCATCTTCTATTTCAACAAGAAAATCATGAGCATTCATAAAAGCCCCTCCTTTTTGACAGAAAATACATCTGATTTTCCGAAATGCAAATTCTTCAACAGGAATTTTCCGTTTCGCTCCCGCCACGCCCGTATGCTTCGGCGTCTGCTCCGGAAAATGCGGTTTTCGCAAGTGTTTGATTTTTCAATATATTATAACTGTTGCTCCCATGCTCCTATTAAATAATATATAATAATATAATTTACACATATATTATACTGTACTACACTGTACTGTATAATATAAGTTACTCATATAGAGAAAATCAGAGGAGCGGCGGGCGCAACGGGGCGCACATCAAAAATGAATGACAGGACAGCATGAGAATTAAGAAAAAATAAAGAAAGTCCATTTGAAAAAGACCGGCAAATCCTTATATTACAACAAAGAACTTCTGCAGGATTGCCATTATGAGCAAAAACGACACCATCATAAAGCCTGAAATTATAGAATGGGCTCGGAAGAGAGCGCGGCTTACCATAGAGGAACTCGCGAAGAAGCTTCATGTATCTGCGGATCGTGTCCGTCAATGGGAAAAAGGGGAAACTCCTATCGGTATGGAAAAGGCCCGCGCGCTTGCGGAATATGCGGTTCTTCCTTTCGGGTTGCTTTTTGCAAAAAAAATTCCGAACATCAAAATTACAATTCCAGATTGCCGTTCCATCCGCAATAAAGAGGTCAGAACCGTCAGCCCTGAATTATATGGCACGATTTCTTCCGCAGAAGAAAAGCAGGATTGGTACCGTGATTATTTGAAGGAAGCGGGAGAAGAGAAACTGGATTTCGTCGGCTCCATAACGGAACAAACTCCAATTCAGGATGTTGTAAAAAAATTATATGCGGTTCTGAAATGTGATCCTGATCAAATCCGAAAAGAAAATTCGACCTGGGAAAAGCTGTTTGACTTTCTGATCTGCCAGGTGGAAAATGCAGGAATCCTTTTCATGCGCAACGGGATATTGCATAACAATACTCGCAGGCGACTGGATCTGGAGGAGTTCCGCGGTTTTGTTCTTGTGGATGAATGGGCTCCGCTGATTTTCATAAACGGCAGTGATTATCCTGCGGCGCAATTATTTACTTTGATTCACGAACTGGTTCATCTGCTACTGGGGAAAGGGGGAATTACAGACGCTGAAATGTTTTCTTCCCACAGCAGTAAAACGGAAAGATTCTGCAATCAGGCGGCAGCGGAATTTCTCGTTCCGGAAAAAGAGCTGAAAGAAAAATGGAACGGTAAATTGTCCGCAGATGAAAATATTGCAGCTCTCATAAAGTATTTCAAAGTAAGCTCTCTGGTTATGATCAGCAGGGCAGAACAGACAGGTTTGATCAGTTCTTCGGAATCCGTCGCAATGAGAAAAAGAGAAATAGGTCGTTTTAAGGAAATAAAAGCCCGTTTGCGTGAACATGGAGGCGGAAATTTTTATGCCACATTAAAATATCGCGTCAGTCCTCTGTTTGCTCAGACGGTGATAGCGGAAGCAAATTCCAATAGAATACTGCTCAGGGATGCTTTCCGTCTTCTGGGTGTTAAAAACATGAATAAGTTACAGGAATTTTCCAGAAGTCTGGGGATGCCGTCATGAAATATCTGCTGGACTCCAACATATTTATTGAAGCGAAGAATCGTTATTACGGCTTTGACATCTGCCCCGGATTCTGGGAATGGCTGGAAGAATCTGATGAAGTGAAATCACTGGATGAGGTGGAGAAGGAACTGGCGGCAGGAGAGGATGACTTGTCAAAATGGGTAAAAGATCATCTGAAAAGTTCTTTTTTCTACCCGAAATCGCATGAGATTCAGGAGAACTATTCAGAGATTGTAGAACATGTCATGAAATTGGATGTGCATGAATCTGCCAAAGACTTGTTCCTATCTGTTGCGGACGGCTGGCTGATTGCGGCGGCAATGCACTTTCAGGTTCCTGTTGTAACACATGAGGTTTCCACTCCGGGTGCAAAGAAACACATTAAGCTGCCTGATGTTGCAAGACATTTCCAAGTCTCCTGTTTTGATACTTTTGAGATGTTAAGACGGGAAAGAGTGAAGTTTGTCAGGTAAATTTTACAGACAAAAAGCATTTTTCCAAAAGTTATTTCCAAAAAATCTGTCTTTTTCTTTCCTGTTCCAAAAATCCCAACTGCCCACGGCGTAAAAACTCTTGTAAAACAGGAGAGTTTTCCATGAGCATTGGCGGTGTTCTCGCTGGTCGGGCGTATGTCGAGCTTACGACGAATGATTCAAAATTGCAGAAGGGATTGCAGAATGCGCAGGCGCATCTGCGTGCATTCGCAGATACCGTTTCCGGAATCGGGCGCGAGCTGCTGACCGCTTCCGCCGCACTCGGAACTCCGCTGGCATTGTCATTGCGAACCTTCGCCAGCTTCGACGATGAAATGCGTATGGTCAAGGCTGTCACCGGCGCAACGGGACAGGAATTTGACGCGCTGACTGAAAAAGCCAAAAAACTTGGCAGAGAAACCAGCTTCACGGCAAAACAGGTTTCAGAAGGCATGACGTCGCTCGGACGAATGGGCTTCTCGCCGGATGAGATTCAGAACGCAATCAAACCGGTTATGGATCTGTCCCGCGCGACCGGAACGGAACTGGCGCAGGCGGCGGAGATTGCCGCAAACAATATGCGTGTGTTCGGAATGGACGCCGGCAAAATGGCGGACGCGGCGGATATCATGACGGTAACAGCCAACGGTTCCGCACAGACGCTCGTCGATCTCGGCGAAGCTCTGAAAATGGCGGGACCTCATGCCAGACGTGCCGGCGCCGATCTGAAAGAAACCTGCGCCATGCTTGGAATTCTGGCAAACATGGGCATCAAAGGCTCTCTTGCCGGAACCGCTCTTGGAAAATCCTATAAACGGCTTGCCGATCCGAAGGTTCAGGCATATTTGCGCGAGTTCGGAATCGTAACCGTGGACAATACCGGAAATCTGCGTAAAATGCGTGATATCCTTGTCGATATTGCAAAGGCAATGAAGAGAATGCCGAATGCTGAACAGATTACATTTGCAGAATCAGTGTTCGATGCACGAGGGTCTCTAGGCGGCGGAACTCTTTCCGTCAACACAGACGGCATCGACAAGTTTCTTGAAAAGCTGAATCAATGCAATGGTGTGGCGGATAAAACGTCGAAAGAGATGGATGCTGGAATCGGGGGCGCATTCCGTGAGTTGTTGTCCGCTGTGGAAGGCGTCGGCATTGCCATCGGTGAAATCATTGCAAATTCCATTCTGCCTCTTGCAAAAAATATGACCACTCTGCTTCTTGCCATGCGCAACTGGATTGCGGATAATGCTGTTCTGGTGAAAATCCTGGGAGCTGTAGCCGGAGCCGGCGCCGCACTCGGTGTGACGCTGATCGGAATCGGAGTCGGGGCAAAGGCAATTGCGGCGACAACAAAGATGCTCTCCAGCGGATTGCAGATACTCAAATCGAATTTTATCAAAGTTGCCGGTGTCGGCACACGACTTGGCGATGTTCTTTATATGCTGCCATATTACATTGAAATGGTTAATTCAAAATCAAAATTCACCGGAACAAAAGGTGCTTTGGAATTCTGCCGTGCTCTCGGACTTGTCGGAACCAATGCGGAAGTCGCCGCGGCGAAACTGCTGCTTTCGAATAATGCGGATGCCGGAAGAGCTGTCATTGAAGGTCTCCGGCAGGGATTCAGCGGGCTGTCATCAGTAATTCCCAATGCAATCTCTGGTATTGCCAGATGGACAACCAGTATCAATCTTGCCGCAAGTTCAGGAGCATCTCTTTCTGTTGTTATGACGACTCTCAAGAGAGCTTTTTCCGCTACGGCTATTGCAAGCGCGGCAAGTGCGGCAGGCACGGCGGCTTTGAAAACTGGACTGGCCGCCGTTGGCGTTACGGCAAAAGGAGTGGTTGCTGTCCTTGCATTGGCATCACTTGGAATTAAAAAGCTATTTGCGGCAGTTGCTGCACATCCTGTGCTGGCAGGATTAATCGCGGTTACTACTGCCTTGACAGCGATTGTTGTTTGGGCAGGCAAGGCGGAAAAAGCTATTCGGGAGATGTATAAAGCAGGATCCAGTACAGCAGGCGGAAGACGTGCAGACCGTGACCAGTCAACAGCGGAAAATGATGAGAAACGCCAGAAATCTGATATCATGTTTGAACGATTGAAACAGTTGCAGGAAATTTCGCAGAAGACTCAGCTTTCGGCAGATCAGATCAAAGAGGCGGAACGGCTGATCAACGGTCTTTCCATGTTCGGTTCAAAGGAATGGGCGAATCTTGACAAAAAAGCCGGGAAGCTGGATCTTGTCACGGATGCCGCGGAACGGATGGGAAAAGCAGTCAAAAAGTCCGCTCAAAATGATATAACCAACAATATCCGGGCCGCTGAAGAGGAAATGGAAGCGCTTAAGCAGGAAATGCAGAATATTTCCGAAGGAAATTGGGATAAAGTTTCTATTATGGATAAATTAGGTGGGGATACTGGAGAAAACCGGGCACGAGCCGCAGAAGAAGTCAAGAAAAAAATAGAAGAAACCAGCAAACGTCTGCTTGAACTTCGCAAACGCCAGAAAGAAATGGACGCCGGAAGCCAAGCTGCAATCTACGGAAAAGATGAAACGGAAAATACGCAAAAAAATGTTGACGACTACAAGCAGCAGGCGGAAGTTACAGCCAAACAGGAAGAAAATGCACGGAAAGCCGTTGAAAAAGCGGAAAAGGAAATGGCGGATGCCAACCGGACCAGAATCGAAAAGGAGATCGCTGAAATCGAACGCAAGAAAAAGGCGCATCTTGAAGCGCTCAAACAGATGATCGACGCGGAAAAAGGGTGCAGGCCGATGACTGAAGCAGGCAAGGAAGAGCAGCAGAAGAAGATCAAGGAACTGGAAGCTAAGCTTGCCGATGCGGAAAAAGGGTATCAGGACCAGATTGCCAAAGCCAAAAAGAAAAATGAGGAAGACTTCAAAAAAGAAATCGACAGCATGCGTGAATCATATCAGCGTGCTCAAGATGAACTGGCACGGCAAGCAAAGGAAAAAGCCGAAGACCGTGAGCTTGACAAGGCATTTAAGGACAATCCCGAAAAGGGCATCAAAATAATTGACGAAAAGATTGCAGGTCTTGCAAAAGAAATTGAAAAAGGCAAGCAGGCAGTCGAACGGGCGATCAAAGATGCCGAAAAAGCTCCGCGCACGAAGGAAGGCAAAGTCGATCCTCAAAAAGAAAAAGAGATCAAAAAACGGAGAGATGAGCTGGAAGATCTTCAACGGCGTAAAACACGTCTTGAGGGACGCCGGGACATGGCGGAAGAAGAGAAAAAGCGCAAAGATAAAAGCGAGAAAGAATATCTTCGGCAGACGCAGACAGAACGGGCTGAACGTGACCAGAAGCGCAAGGTGGAAGAACAGGACGCCCGGATCGACAAGGAAATGAAAACGAATCCCTCAGGTGCAATTGAACACTTGAAAAAGCTGCTTGCCGAAGCAAAAGCGGAAGCTGCAAAAGCACGTGCGGAAGTGGATAAAGCGGAAAAAGCCTCACTGGATGAAAATTCCGAAGGCGGTCGGAATATCAGCGAAAGTGAACAGAAGAATATCAGCAAACTTCGCAAAAAAGAATCAATTGCGGAAAGTTTTGTTGATAAATTTGCGGCAAAACTCCAGAACGCACAACTCAATCTGGCGCAGGCGGAACAAAAGATGAATACCAATGTCGGCGGTTTTATGTTCGACCGGATAGCCGGAATGCTTGGCGCCAACAGCGCGGAAGAACGCACTGCAAACAATACGGAAGAGATCAAAAAACTGATTGCTGAAAGCAATAAGAATGACCGCAGGAAAAAATCTACAACATTCAAATTTACATGAGGTATCCTGATGCCGTGGATGAAAAAACGATATGAAAACGCCAGCGTGGAGCGCAATTATGAAAATGAACCATTGAGCATATCATTTGAATATATTGTCAGCGGGGTGGAAGATGAATCAAGTGCAATTGATTATGTCCATGCCAATATTCCACGGAAGCATGAAAATATACCTCTGCAGAATGTCACCTGCGATGAACAGCTTGATACAAGCATATTTGTTGTATCTGTGACGTATGCGGAAGACAATCCGAATGTCGGAGCATCCGGAGACGAAAAATACAGTTATGGCTTCAGCTTTGAAACAGGCGGTGGAATGAAAAAAGTGATCGTTCCCCGCAAAACGATAGCTGTCTGGCCGTCCGGTTCGTTGTATCCGGGCGCTGTTAATGTTGACAATGCCGGAAACGTGAACGGCGTCGATATTGTATCGCCGGTTATGAATTTCATGGAAACTCACACACTGAAAGCTTCGAAAGTCACAGAATCATACAAGAAAAAAATTGCAATGATGACGGGGTCTGTCAATGCTGACACTTTCCGTTCCTATGAACCGGGAGAAGTTCTTTTTCTTGGCGCATCCGGCAGCCGGCGCGGAAAAGATCGGAGTGATTATTGGGAGATTACATTCCGTTTTTCCGTTTCTCCGAACATAGAGGATGAGACAATACCAAATTTCCCGCCAAAGATTACAAAGCGTGGATGGGATTACCTGTGGTTTCAATTTACACCTGAAATCCAGACCGATGCGGATGGAAAAAAAATACGTATCAAGGTTCCGAAAGCGGCATATATCGATCAGGTTTACCCGTATAAAGATTTCAAAGATTTGGAGATTTGATTATGAGACGTGTAATTGCAGGTGATGATTTCAGCATACAGGCAGATGAAATGAATGCAATGCTGAAAATCGCAGAACAGAATAATGTAAGCGGCAACCATAGAGGCGGTTCTATTCCGGCTCATACGGGATATGGAGAAGTCTATGTGAAAAACACATCGGAGCAGAATCTGGAAATATTTGCCGCAGTAGAACTGCTTGATCCGGAAATCACTCCTGAAAACAATCTGGAAGACTTTCTGGATTGTGTTCCAATCTTTCAGGCATCCATAGCAACGGAATCTGCTGAAAAGATAGCAATCCTTTGCGAACCTGTCAACGCAGGGGAAATCGGGCGTGCTAAAGTTATGGGTATCACGCCTGCAAAAATTAGTGTGAAATCAGAAAGTCACCAGTATGCAGCGCCGATTCCGAATGATCCCGAAGGGAAAATTGAATCTGTCGAATCCAGTCCCTGGAAAATTCTATATGCTTCACCGAACCCGGAAATCCCGTGGGCAATGCTTCAACTTGGTGGTGGCGGCGGTGGTGGCGGAACAATTTATAAAGATCAATTTTTCCTTTGCCGCTTAACGGGCGAGTATGATGAAATATTAGGTTACAAAGCTGTTGTTTTTTTGGACAATAATACAAGCTCTCAAAATACCATTACAACATACATTCGATTTACGGTGGCAGATGGAATGATAACAGACAATCTGCAAGGCAGGTATGTGCTTGCTAAAATATATCCCACAATTGTATATGGTGGAGAAAGTTGATCATGAGCTTAGATTTTGCAAAATATCCTCTTGACTTGGAGAATCTGGATATATGGTGTTGCTGGCTCTTTTTGGATAAAAAAAAGAGTAAATATATCATGGGGAAATTGAATGAAAAAACAGAAATTATTCCTTGCTTAATAAATCATCAGTTATATACCAATTATGGCAGTTCAACAGCCAATTATTACAAGAATTTGTTATTTGACCCAATAGAGCAAAGATATTGCCTCGTTTATGGTGGTGGAACAGTAGGAACAGCGGTATATTGTTTTAAACTTTCAAATGGAAATTTATCTTATCTAAACTTGTATTATCAGACCGCAAAGGATGCTGATGAATATCCTGTTTTAACCTCAAATTCACCAGCGGTAAAACAAGATAGCAGTTATCTTTATCGGAATTTTTCTTTGCAATCTATTTTCCAAAAAAATGGTAGATATAAAATAGGTCTTTTGGGGGGTGAAAGATCTGATTTTGATATTGAATTAGGAGAATTATCAACTCAAAATCAAGTTGAAAAAGAGGGTCTATCACAGTATTCAACAAGCGGAACGGAAACACATGCAAGTTATGTCTTTCAAACAAGAATGATTTGCGGAAATCAATACTACGGTGGTTCAAATCAATATTTTATCTGGTATCGAGCTAACACAAGTGAATATTTTCAAAGTATTGATTACGACTATCTTAAGGGATATTCAGATAAAGAAATTTGCGGAATTTATGTTTGTTTCGGGTATAATACAAATTCAACTCAAGGTTATATTACGAATCCGCAGAATCCATCAACTGGACATAATACGTTTATAAATGGCAGATGCCCTGTCTTAGTGGGTTCAAGAGTGTTCAAATTTGACTTTGCCCCATTCGGTTATGATGGCGAATTTACTTGTATCAGACCATTCAGAAACAATTATCCTAAATTTGTCACTTATGATAACCATGATGGAAAAAGAATTGCAAGTTATTTGATGACAACAATTAATGTCCCATATTATAACGCAAAGGCTCCGAAAATAGTTGCTTTTGTCAACAACGGCAAAGAGTGGAATGGTATTAATATGGAAAGCGGATTCTATATATTTGAAGATAATCGCGAAACTGTATTTGGCGAACCTTGCAGTTACTTTTTTTGTCCCTTTGACAATGCTCAAACACAAGCAAAGAATCATACAACCGATTGGAATTTATTTAATTATAATCTTTTTCCTGGATATGGATTTTCTGATTATTCCAATTGGACTTTTACTTTTCATTTTGTTCCTAAAAATGATAATGATATTAATCCCGGTTATGCCCCAATAACATATAGTTACTGTGGGTTAACAATGCAAAAAAATCAAGCAATAAATGAGTTAAATAACTATTACGTCTTGACTGATTCTTATATTCTTTTTGATAATCATTACAGCAACTTGACGAACTACAATTACGATCATAACAAGAGTTACTTTGGCGTCATGGATGATGTCTTTAACTTGCAAGGTTTTTATGAAAAGGAAAAAACAGAATGAAATATTCTTGGACAATCGAAAATACCAATCAGATCTTACATCTGCCATATGATAATATTATGTTCTACGGGAATGGACATAATGCTGAAATAAATGCTTATAAATTATTGATATTAAATGATTTAAAGAACAGTAAAGTTTATAATTTTGCAGAATGTTCTGGTTATCTTTATCCTTACGACAGAGAAAATAATTTGGTTCATCGAGTTCTTGTCTTGTATGATAATAGTAACAGTGGGGCAAATTGGAGAGATTGCTTTTTTCTTGACAAAATATGTTCGGAATTAATACAAAAAACTATTAAAACAACAAACTATAATTATTGGGTCCCGTATTCAGCTATTTTTAGATCATATAATGAAGACTCAACGTATGAAATCAGACTCCTAACTTATCATTGGGGGTTATTCGCGAATAGTAATATTTATTACAATTATTGCTTAATATATTGTCCCAAAGATACACCTATAGACTATATGCCTTTTTCACATGATTATGCAAATCTTGAACGTCAGAATTATTATAACGATTCCTACGCACAAATTGATAATCGAGATTTTTCAGCCAATGATGCTGCATATTTCAATTATTCGAATTATCCCGATTTAGATGAGAATATTTTTATCTCATATACAATCCAAGAATTCCGATGTGTAAATCAGACAATATCGACTAAGTATAAATTTATTTTTGGAACACAACCTTATTTCTATTTTCCGGAGGGGAATGGATACATTTCAAAATATACAAGCAATTATCCTTTTTTTGATAAAAGCTATGATGATATTCCAAGTAGAATTAACATCTATTCATATCGCAGAAATTCATTTGTTTATTGTCGAAAAGGAGACTTGATAAATGTCATCACCAGCGATTATGATGAGCAAGTTCTAGTTTGGATAACAACAGATAAAAACGGCAATTTAACACCCAACATACAAGGCTCATTAAGCGGTGATTCCAAACTCGAAATAGAATTCAATTTTGATGAAAATAAAATATATATTTACACCTCTGATCTGAATTGCTATTACGAATGTTCAATTACGGATTCAATTACAGAATTATTTGCAAATAAAATATTCAGCAAAATAGTAATTGATGAGACAGATACAAATCATGAAAAATATCCAAGTGAATTGCCGCTAATATGGAACACCTATGCGGGTATTCTATATGGAAATAATGTTGATGCTTTAACTAAGAATTTAACATGCTCTTACAACATGATATATGATGCTGAAAAAGATCA
>ENA-OROD01000662-OROD01000662.1-human-gut-metagenome-genome-assembly--contig:-NODE-662-length-32383-cov-3.207436_pt1 | contig 32383 bp, 12 predicted proteins | sample MGYA00242123_ERZ509038 | MGnify/ENA primary metagenome ERZ509038 (study PRJEB26280, sample SAMEA2338719) | human gut metagenome | biome: human gut; feature: human-associated habitat; material: faeces... | reverse complement strand
CAAATCCTTTTTCTTTTTATGACCTTGTTCGTGTCATTTCGACGCGGAGCGTAACGTGGCGAGAAACCCAGAACTGTGCAGCATGAAAACCAACTCACACATCAAACCTTTTTACTTGAATAAACACAAAACGAATATCAAGTTCGGAAGACTTTTGTTCGAACTTTTGCATGATTAAAAAAATAATTAATAAAAAATATGGTAAAAATGCCATATTTTTTTAATTTTTTTATTAAATTTTTATAATTTTTAATTAATTATTAATTATTTTTTTAATAATTTAATCGCTCAGATAAAATGCGTGATAGAATTTTTGCGCTTCAAAGATGTCTGGTTTTGCGGCAATTTCTGTTGGTGCGTGCATGCTGAGAAGTGGAACACCAGCATCAATAACTTCCATGCCATATGAGGCGAGAATGAATGCAATTGTTCCGCCACCGCCTTCGTCAACTTTACCCATTTCGGTTGCTTGATAGCTGATGTTGTTTTCATCCAAAATTTTTCGAAGTTTTGCAATAAATTCTGGGTTGGCATCATTTGCACCGCTTTTGCCTCGTGAACCAGTATATTTGTTGAATGACAGTCCGCCACACAAGATTGCATCGGTTTCTTTGTTCATTGGGCCGGGATAGTTTGGGTCAAATCCTGCTGTGACATCGCTTGAAATCATTTGAGAATTTGTGAGTGCTCTGCGCAATTTGAGTTCACCATATTCCCCACAAGCATTCATGATTTCGGCGAGTGAGTTTTCAAAAAATTTGCTTTGCATTCCGGTTGCACCGAAACTGCCGATTTCTTCCTTGTCTACAAGCATGCAACAACATGTATGCTTTGGGTTCTGGACACGCATGAGTGCAAGAAGCGAAGTGTAGGCACAAACTCTGTCGTCTTGTCCGTATCCTGCAATCAAACTTTTGTCGAACCCACAATCTCTTGCACGACCTGCAGGCACTGCTTCAAGTTCAGCGGAAAACAAGTCGTCCTCTTCAAAGCCATATTGTTTTAGTGCTGAAATGACAGTTGATTTGACTTTGTCTTTTTTTGCGTCCTTGTTTGGGATTGTTCCGCCAATGATATTCAGATTTTCGCCTTCAACAACATCTTTTTTTGCGGGCAGGTTGCGGTCAAGATGTGGCAAAAGGTCAGAAATATAGAATACTGGCTCGTCATCTTTTTCGCCGATTGACAAATCAATTTTTGTCCCGTCCTTTTTGACGACAACGCCATGTAATGCAAGTGGGCGAGCAACCCATTGATATTTTTTTATTCCGCCATAGTAGTGAGTGTCGACCATGCAAAACCCACTGTTTTCATAGAGAGGTGTTGCTTTGATATCAAGGCGTGGTGAGTCAACATGGCTGCCAACAATTTTGAGTCCTTTTTCAAAATCTTCTGTTCCCAAAACATATAGCATGAGTGCTTTGTCCATGTTGAGAGCATAAACTTTGTCGCCGGGTTTTAGTGTGATGTTTTTGTTAATTATGTCTTTCAAGTCCAAAAAACCCGCTTTTTTTGCTAAATTTGTTGCAAATTTAATAACTTCTCGTTCTGTTTTGCATTCCGAGATGAAATCTTTGTAGCCTTCGCAAAACACGTTCATTTCGTCCAAATCTTGTTCACTATATTTTTCCCAAACGTTTTCTTTCATTTTTTGCCTCCATTTATTATGTGTATTATAATGTAAAAATTTCATTTCACAAACAAAAATGACGACTTTGCGACGAGGTTGAGGGTTGACAAAAGAAATAATTATATTGCTGGTGTATGGTTTTATATTATATTTTATATAATAATATAAAAACCGTTGACACGATAAAATTTTTGGATATATAATCAAATTGTAGAAATATTGGGGGTCTTGTTACGAAAAAACAAAGTAAGGGGGGAAACTTAAAGTATTATAGAAGTCAAAAACTTCTAGTGTGCATCGTTTGCATGCTATTTTTTGTTTTTTGCAGCGCACTCACTGTTTCCTTGGCAATTTTTCGAAGTGACAAGAGTGATATTCAACAAAACTCTTTTGGTGCGGTTGTTTTGCATGACAACTCACAATATAAATACAAATCAAAAATTCAGAACAAACTTGTGGGTGAAGAGTATTTATTCAACGACATCAAACTCACTGTCGCGGACAACACCAGCCCTGTTTTTATACGCGCGCACGTATACTTCGATAGCACAAACGAAGTTGCGAAAGACAAAATCAAATTCAATAGTTTTTCGATAAAGAATCACGAGAACTACACTTGGTCACGTTTTGGTGACTATTGGTATCTTTGCGACAAATCTGGAAATCTCATGCAACTAAACTCCACCAAAGCGGGTGAAGTTTATGTTTTTTTAATTCAATCTGACGCGGTTGTTCCTGAAATGCAAGGAGTTCTTGGCGATGACGAGTTTGTTTCGTGTGAAATTGTTGTTCAAAGCTCGCTCGCATCAAACTTTTCAAACACAACCAATTTTTCAGAGATAAACAAGTCGTTTGACAAAAATGCAGCAGAAATAACCAAAACCGGCACATATTCTGTTGTATTTAAGCAAAATGGAGCAACCCTTTCGACTCAAACAATAAACTATGGTGGAAAAGCAACCATTCCAGAAGTCACAACAGCAGAAGGCGACGTGTTCTTGTGTTGGAACACTCGTGAAGATGGAAGCGGTGCAAACATAACGAACGAACAACTTGGTTACATAACACAAAATCTCACACTGTTTCCAATGTTTGAAAATCAAAAGGTTTTGGTTACAGTTGTCCAAAGCGAAGGTGGAACAATAACTCCAGAAACTCAAATGGTTGATTGGGGCAGTGATTTGGTTATGCATTTCACACCAAACAAAAACTATGTTCTCAAACGCATTCTGATTGATGGCAACCCAGTTGGAGCAACGAGCGAATATTTGCTCAAAAGAATTACGGGAGCGGTTGTGGTTTCAGCTGAATTTGTCAGCGACTACATTGTTCTTGACAAAAACGGCGGGGCGGGCGAACAACCAAATGTCGTCTATAACGGCGATCAAACAAAATTTATGCTTGAAGGCAATGAACCAACAAAGAGTGGCAAAGAGTTTTATTACTACAGCACAAACTCTGCAGATAATGAGCAGGGACAAAATGGCGATAGATATGATTTGGGATATTGGTATGACGTTCCAAACACAAGTGGAACAACAACACTTTTTGCAATCTATCTCACGCCTTCGTCAAATTATCAAACAGCACAAAACTATGTTGTTGTGCCAAAAAATGTATCCGCAATTGCAGATTCAGCAGTCAATATGTTTAGCGGAACAAACAACACAGTGAAATTTGTGACACTCCCACGCCAAACATCCAAAATTGGCAAAAATGCTTTTGCAAACTGTTCGGGGCTTGTTGGAGTTTCGATGAGTGATTTTGTGACAAGCATTGGCGAGAGTGCATTTAAGTCAGATTCAGCTCTCACGAATTTCAGAGCACCAACATCACTTCAAACTCTGGGCCAGACTGCATTTTCAGGCTGCATATCTTTGTCCAAAGTCAAAAATCTTGACACAACCAGCATTACTGAAATCCCTAACGAGTGTTTTGCTGGCTGCTCAAAACTTGAAGAAATCGTTTTGCCAGCAAATATTTCCAAAATTAGGGTTGGTGCTTTTGCTGGTTCGGGACTCAAAACCATAAACCTTGAAGACACCAAACTTGAAGAATTGGGCTCCTCTGCATTCAAAAGTTGCTCCGCTCTCACACAAGTGACAGTGCCATCGACTCTGAAAACAATGGGTCAAGCGGTGTTTATGTTTTCAGGAATCACTGAAGTCAAAAACTTTGCTGGAACAAGTGTTTCAAAAATTGAAAGTACGGCGTTTTATTCTTCAAAATTAATTCAAATTGAATTTCCAGAGTCTCTCGTTTCAATTGATAATTCAGCATTCGCAAGTTGTTCGGAATTGACAAGAGTTGGTGGACTTCAAAACACAAAAGTGACTCAAATTGAGGACAGTGCGTTCTCGGGTTGCTCAAAACTCAAAAATGTGATATTCCCACAAACATTGTTGACACTTGGTGGCAGTGCATATTCCGGCTGTTCGGCACTCACAAGTGTGACATTCAATTCAAATCTCAAAACAATCGGAGGGAATGCATTTGAAGGATGCTCATCTCTTTCACAACTCACAGGATTTGAAAACACAGTTGTTTCTTCAATTGGAGCCAATGCTTTTAAAGGTTGCTCATCGTTGGTTGATGTCAGTCTTCCAAGCACCATTCAAACAGTTGGGGAGAATGCGTTTGCAAATTGTTCAGGACTTGCAACAATAAACTTTATCAACGATTCCAATCTTTCAACGTTGTCGGTTGCGGCAAACTCGTTCGCGGGAACCACAAGTGACCTCAAAGTTAATATTTTGGACGAAAGTCACTTTGACGAATATATTTCAAAACTCAATGGAAAAGGTTTTGCTGAAAATGCCTTTATGTTCTTCTTGGGCAACATTGATAGAAAAGCTTACTACAAAAATGCCGTTTGGGAAAAATTCCATGATGCGGTCATAACTTCAACCGCGGGCGAACATGGAACAATTTCGCCAAGCGGAGCAGTTGTTTATTCGCTTGGGTCAAGTGCTAGTTATGTCATAAGTCCAGAAACTGGATACAAAATTAAAAAGATTTTGGTTGACGGTGTGGAAATTGTTATTACTGCAGCAGAAGGTGCGTCACAAAGCTATGACTTTGATGATATTCAAAAAGACCACACAATTTCGGCAGAATTTGAGCAAAGAGTGTTCAAGATTACAGTCATTTGTGGAGAAAACGGCACAATTGAGCCAAGTGAAAGTGATGATTATGCTTATGGAAGCAATGTGACATTTGTTATCACTCCAAACGACGGTTATGTTATTAAAGATGTTTTGATTGATGGTGTGTCAAATGCAAAAGCCAAAGAAAATGCAAAATACACATTTTCAAATCTTCGTGCAAATCACGAAATTGAAGTGTCATTTGAAGTTGTCACTTTCACGATTGTAAGTTCTGTCGGCGAGGGCGGAACAATGTCGCCAAACCAAATCACCACAATCAAGAACTGGGGAGAGAATCATTCAGTCACATACACTCCAAATGACAAATTTGTTATTTCAACAATTGTTGTTGACGGCGAAGTAATCAATCTTTCTGAAGTTGATGTTTCAAAACCTTATACTTACACTTTTTCAAAAATCACAGCAAACCATGTCATTAGTTGTCAGTTCGAATCAACTCAAAGGACTCTCACATATGACCCAAACGGCGGGACTTTTGTTTTGAATACGGACATTGATCTTCCATCCAGCACAGACAATTATAATTATAGGGCCATTGCGACAATTGGATTTGCACCAAGCACAACATATTCAATTAATTTTGCGTCCGCAACTCTTATTTCTGGAACTGCAACAGAGTTTAATGTGTTATTGTATAAATTCGGCGACCCCTCAAAGCGTTATGCAACTATCAATGTTCCATTTGGAACAAATGTTTCTGCAGTGTTCACTTCTCCTGAAACCCTCAATCCTTCTGACAATAATCAAATTTTGGTGTATGCAGGGCTTGCTGGTGCAACGGCAGGGAATAGTGTTTCGTTTAGAGGAATCACAATGAGCGTGACGAAAACCTTGACTTGGGATTCAGTTTGCGGTGTTTCACCAACACCAACAAGAGAAGGATATACTTTCAAGGGTTGGAGCACAGAAAGCGAAGGAAGCACACAAGATTTTTCAAACAAGACATATTCTTCCGTGTTTGGAAAAGAAGATGGCTGGCTTTATGCAATTTGGGAAATCAAACAATTTAAAATCACAACAGAGGCGGGTGCACATGGAACAATCACAGAGTCGATGACTGTTGATTGGGGAACAACTGCGACAGTTGAAATGAAACCCGATGAAGGTTATCGTGTTGCAACATACTCGATTGACGGAGGCAATGCAATCAATTCAACTGCCAAGGCGGGAGACAGTGATTATTTCACATTCAGAAACATCACCGCAAATCACACGATCAGCGTGACATTTGCTCCAATAACTTACACAATCAAATATAACGGCAATGGGGCAACCAGCGGAACAACAGCAAGTTCGACACATACATATGACGAAGAAAAAGAACTCACAGCAAATGGTTTCTCTCGAACGGGATATAATTTTGCTGGCTGGGCAACAAAAGATGCAATTGCAGCGACAAATGCAACTGCTGTGACAAATGGCACAACCATGACAGGAAATGTCGGCAGTGGAAGTGACTCAATTGGAACCTATTTCACAAAAGATGCAACAACCTCAACAAATCAGTGGTGGGCAGGTTTGGCTTGCAGCAACTATTATGTTACAGCAGGGCGAACATATATATGGACAATTGAAGTTTATCATGAAATGGGCAAAACAATGCGAAATCAAATGGATGCCAATGTGTTATATACTGGTGCAACTAACAACGATGATGGTTACGGAGGTTCTGCTGTTATCACTCCACAACAAATTCCAAGTGGCGTTTGGACAACACTCACAATTCGAGTCAAAATTATTGCTGGTGTCGCAAACCCATACATCTGTCACTCATTCTGTCCAACAAACTATGTTGATGGAACGAAATTTGAGACTGCGGCAAAAATTTATTATCGAAATAGCAGAATTGTTGAATTTGAAGCAAATCCACCTGAATATATGAACTGCCAAAAAGTCAAAAATCTTTCAGCAGAACAAGGCAAAGTTGTCGAACTATATGCGGTTTGGGCTGCAAATACATATGTGATGACATTGGATGAAAACAACAGATCAAATTTAAAGACAAAAAATGTAGTTTATGATCAACCTTATGGGACATTTGACGTCCCTTCAAAAACGGGATACACATATGTTGGTTGGAGAGTCGGAAAGCGCTTGATTGATGAAAAAACTTTCAATGGTTCTTCAGATTATGTTAATCTTGGCAGAACTTATATGTATACCGACAAAATCACGGTTATGGCTCGAGCTTATATGGACGACTGGACTCAATATAAAAATGGCATGAGAATAATTTCTTGCACAGAGGGTGGCGGTTGGAATCTTGAACAAAGTGGCGAATATCTACAATTTGCTATTTATGATAGTGGTGTTGGTTATAAGGTGGCAAAATCAAACATTTCATTTGCGAACTTGGCAAGTGGATGGCATACATTTGTTGCAAATTTTGATGGAGAATATGCGAGATTGTATATTGATGGCATAGGTGTTGGGAAATCGGCAAAATTCTCATCTGGCAAAATTGGATATCACGCAAGCAATTCAATTTTTGTTGGTGCTGAAGCAGGTTCTTCATCTTCTCCAGTGGGATCATATTTCAAAGGGAAAATTAGTTACGTTTCAATCTTCAATAGTTCCAATTATTACACTAAAGACACTATATCTTCTGCAAAATGTCCCGCATATAACACTGTTGCGGTTGCTCATTGGACACCAAACACATATTCCATCACATTCAAAGCAGATGAGGCATCAATTTATGAAAAATATTGGAATTATGCTGGATCAACAGGTTATACAAGTTCTAATGCTGGATCATATTCAAAATACACACTTGCAGACAGCCGCAAATCTCCAACATACGCAAATGCTGTGTACGACAGCACGCTTTCCGTTTACACTCCAATTCCACAACGTTTGGGTTATACTTTTGTGGGTTGGTATTCTTCTAAATCTGGCGGAGTTAAAGTTGCAGATGCAAATGGTTCGCTTGTTGCAAGTGCGACTGGCTTTACTGGTGCGATCAAGCAATGGCAAAATGCAAACAATATAACTCTCTACGCTCAATGGTCAGTTAATACATATGCGGTGGAATATGCAATGAATGGTGGAACAAAGGGTTCAACTTCTCCATCAAGTTACACATTTGGAACGACAACAACAATTTCTGATCCAACAAGAAATGGGTATACTTTTGCTGGTTGGTCAGTTGTTGCAACTCTCGACGGAAAGAGAAGTGGCACCATAAATATGAATTCTGGGATATTGGAATATAGTTCAAGTTATGCCAACGCCGTTTATTTCCCTCTTTTCTATCAAAAAGCAGGAGTTTCTTATACTGGCAAGTTGGGTGGAGGTGAAATTCGTTGGAGACAATGGCACACAACTGGAGGATATTCTGGAAATGCTTCCACTTCGAACACATTCGCAACAAGTGAAGCAAAATTATTGTCACTTTGGTATCATCTTGGAATGAGTGATGACACAACAACACTTTCTTGGAATGGCGGAAAATCGTTCAAGATTGACGCAAACCAAGTTGGCAAGTTGACACTCACTGCAAACTGGACTGCAAACAAAATTACAATTACTCTCAATAAAAATGGTGGTTCTGGCGGGACAGACAAATTCTATTATACTTATGGAATAAACAAATTCTATTCAGATGCAAATTTAACCCAAGAACTCACAAGCATGACATTCCCAACTCGTGGTGGTTATACTTTCAGCCATTACTATGGAGATGGAACATGTGGAGGAAATAAAGATGAACAATACTCCATGACGACTTCTGGCGTGACATCAACGGATTTGTATACAGACATCTATAAAGATGCAACACTCTATGCAAAATGGAATGGGATTCAATACACAATCACTTTGGATAACAACGGTGGTTCTGGCGGAAGCCTTGGAAAAACCACATACACAACTTCGCCAAGTGCTCAAACCATTTCAATAACAAATCCAACGGCAAAAACAGGTTATCATTTTGATTATTATACCTTTAATGGATATTCTGGTTCAACTCCATCAATTTCGGGAACAACTTTGACAATTCCGGCAAACACTTATGGGAATTTAACAATAACTGCAATTTGGAGTCCAAACACATACACGGTTCACTATTCGCCTTATGGTTCCACAATTGAGAATTTGCTTCCATTTGATCCAAGTTTTGAATCAACAGCAACTGGAACAATGAGTGGTTGGACGAATCAAGCAGGAAACGCAACAATAAAGGTTGTTTCTGGCATTGCCTATGGTGGAAGTAAATCACTTCAAATTGCAGGAGCAGATAGCGGAAATTATAGAATTTATCGAACTTGTCAAGGAGTTATGAATGGTACTTATAAATTTAGTGCTTATTTGAAAACGAGTGGCTCAGGCAGCATAAGAATTGAACTTTATGGTGGCGACTATAGTTGGGCGGGATATTCGAAATCATATACCGGCAATGGCTCGTGGCAACGTCTTGAAGTGTCAATACCAAAATTGACTTCAGACACAACAATCTATGCTTTCCTATATACAGGTTCTGCAACAACATATTATGATGATGTATATCTAACCAGGTCTGCTCAATTTAGTTCAACTTTGTATGAGGCAACTGCAACATACGATGCGGAAATGCCTAAAGTCACTTTGCCAACCAGGGCAGGATATTCGTTTGGTGGTTATTTCTCATCGGTTCCATCCTACACAAACCAGTCTTCTTCACAAAACAACTTAATGAGTGATTCTTCGCCAACTTGGAGAATTGGAATTGGGACTTCGTCGGGGTATTCATCATCTGCACTTCAAGTTGGATATATGCTGAAATTTTATTTCACATATTCAACCACGGCGACACTGAATTCAATTGACATAAATGATGTTAATTACACTGATTATTGTGTTATTGATACAACTGGCACAAAGAAAGTTGTTTATGGCATTGTCACATTAACAAGTTTGGGCTATGTTAATCAATATAGTTTCATTGATTTAAACTTTTCAGAAAATACATCCGTTTCCGTGACAGTGAATACATTGGCTATTTGCTCAACAAAAAACATACAATATTACACATCAAAAGGAAGTAGTCAAAAAGTTTACAAACTTACGCAAGGTATATCTTTGTATGCCGACTGGCTTGTATCAAAACAAACTTACACAGTATCTTGCGAAACGACTCTTTCAGGATGGAATGCTTGGAGTGTTGGAAGTTCTGCTCATACAAATTGCTTCATATATGATGGCGACACAATTTTATGCAATGGCGTTTCTGGATTTGAAAATTTATATATTCCAGTGACAATACCTTCTGGCTGGACAACGACTTTCTCGTGGTATTGCAATATGCCAACAATCAGTGCAGACTATGGAGGTATTGGTGCTGGGAAAATGCGTGTTCAATTGCTAAATTATGTTCCAACTGAGGGCAGCAATGTCGGAAATGAACTGGCTTATGTCGAAATGGCTTCTGATGCGTCCAGCAACTTTTCAATGACTTATTCAACAGCGGGAACTTATTATCTTGTGTTCAATTTTGGATTCTGCGATGACGGAAGTTTATTAAAATATATGATTAGAGATGTGAAAATGGTTTCAACAAAAACAGTCACATCATCAGTTACGCTTCCAGCAATTTCAACAAGAAAGAATAACACAGCGAACTGTTGGTCTGGTGGTTCTAATTATAAATACTCGGCGAACAGCGTTTTACCTGTTACCGGCAATAAAACACTAACAGCAGAGTATACGACTAATAAAGTTAATGTTGGATTCTATGTTGAGTCAAAAAGTTATTGGAGTGGTGCGTCAATTTATATTAATGGCACACAAAAATATTCAGATAGCCAACTCAAAGTTGGATCGAAAATATCTGCAGGAACTTATAATGCAGGAACAACTATCGAACTTCGCGCAACTGTAACAAAGCTTGCTGAAGAAAAGAAAGAATATGGTGTCGAGTTCTGGGGCAGAACCGCTATTAACAATAGCACGACTTCCTCGCAATCAGTTACTGTTACTGTTACTCTGAATGATGATGACTTGTGTTGGGTTATTGGAGATTATATTAATAACTGTATTGCTGAAGGAACATTGATTACACTTGCTGACGGCACAAAAAAGAAAGTCGAAGATTTAACGCTTTCTGACAAGCTTTTGATTTTTAACCACGAAACTGGAAAATATGATGTTGCAAGCATTAACTTTATTGAAAATGATGGCAGAAAGATATATGACATAATTAATTTGAAATTCTCAAATGGTGTTACATCTCGTGTTATTTATGAGCATGGTTATTTTGATTTGGATCTAAATAAATATGTTTATATAAGGGATAATACTTACAAACAATATATTGGACATAGATTCTATTCTGAAAATGGTGTTGTGACTCTTGTTGACGCCTTTATGACGACAGAGAGAACGGGATGTTATAGTCTTGTCACATCATATCATTTGAACTACTTCACAGACGGCGTTTTGTCGATGCCTGGTGGAATTAGTGGATTGTTTAATATATTTGAATATGACGAAGATTTAAAGTTTAATCAAGATGATATGAAACTTGCAATTGAAGAATTTGGATTATTTGAATATGAAGATTTTGCAGACTATGTTTCAAAAGAAGAATTCGATTCTTACCCAACAAAATATCTCAAAATTTCTATGGGCAGAGGGCTTATGACATGGGAGGACATTGAATATCTGATTACAAGATATTGCAACAAATGATGGAGAAAACATGAGAAAAGAATTTAAGCGAAAACTGAATAGGAGAGAGAGTTGGATAGCGGTTATGCTACTCAGCCTCTTCTGTGCGCTTATTTTTGGAATTTGGATGAGTAGTGGTGCGTGGTTTGGCGATCGTGACAGGGCAGATCTTTCTGTCACGCTCGCGACCATTGAAGTTGACGGAAACACAAACGAAAGTTTGAGAAAAACTGTTTATGTTGCTCTTCGCAATCAACAAATTTTGAGTGAGGACATCACGTTCTGCATCACGCCACGCAGTTCTGAATTTTATGCTCGAATTGGAGTGTTTGTGACAACAGACTATCCAACCAGTGCGGTTGCAAAAGATGTGATTAAATTCCAAAACTTTGTCCCAACCGAAAATGAGGGATACACTTGGGTTCGCGATGGAGAATGGTATTATTTCTGTGATCAAAACGGAAAACCTGTTCCGCTCAGTCACAAAGATTCCGGGAAAGCGTTTGGGTTTATGGGCAAAGAAAGTTTTGTTATGCCAAATGGGCTCAGACCACAACACTATGCTTCTGATGACACAGTTGAGCTTGAAATTCGAATTGAAAGTGTTCAAGCGAGAAACGTTGAAGACGAGAATGTCACAAAACTTGCACCATTCTTCACGACGCAATATCCAAAAGATGATTTTGTCGTCACATACAAAGACCAAAACGAAAACACTCTCAAAACTGTGACAACAAAATACGCAGGAGATGTCACGCCGCCAACCGCTGCGAATGTTGCCGGAAAAATCTTTGAAAGTTGGAACACTTTGAAAGATGGAACGGGTGCGGATATCTCGGGCGAAGAATTTAACAATATTTCACAAAATCTCACGCTTTATCCAAGATATAAGAGCAATGAGGTGACAGTCACGGTTGTTCAAACTGCAAACGGAGAGATAACCCCAGGAACAACAACGACAATTTATGGAGATACGCTGAATTTTGATGTTAAGGCAAATGGCGGATATAAAATTTCTTCAATTTTGCTTGGCGGACAAAGTGTTGAGATAAAAGACGAAAATGAGCAAACAGTTGTTGTCCAAAACATCATTGGTGACACGACGCTCACTGCAACTTATGCACTTAAAGACTATTTGATTTCGGTCATGAGCACAGGCGATGGTGTGACGACACCAAACACAAATCAAAGCGTGAGATTTGGTGATGACATTTCGTTTACCTTTGTTGCAAACGAAGGGAAATATATTTCATCGCTCAAAATTGACGGAATTGAAAAAATTTCGGGCGTCACGACCAAAAATTACGAACACACTTTCACCAATGTGTCGGCAGACCACTCGGTTGATGTTGTGTATGAAACAAGCATCTATTCAATAACAACAAATGTTGTTGCGCACTCGGACGGATATAATTATGGAGAGATTACGCCGATTGAAAACACTTGCGCTCATGGAAAAAGTGTTAACTTCACGGTTTCGGCATTCTCTGGGGCAAAAATTTCTTCAATCAAAGTCAATGGCGTTGAAAAGCTTGTTGGTGGAAATGATCAAACAAAAACAAATATAAATGTTGCACCAACCTCCGACACGCTGGTTGAGGCCACATTTGAGCCGCTTTGGAAGATGACCAAAATAGATTCAAAATTCTACATAACTGAATATCTTGGGAACAATGAAAACCTTGTTGTTCCGGCAAGGATTTATGATGCGGCAAGCGGGGCAGATGTCAATGTTTATGGCGTGAGAAGTCTAAACTATATGCCAATATCGCTCACACTTTCAAGCGGCATTGCATATGTTGGCGGAAATGGATCAAACAACATTTTCTCAACAACCGAAGCAGGTGTGACAAGCATAACTCTTCCAAACTCAATCACAACAATTGATTCCCGTGCGTTTTTGGGGTGCTCTGAGATTGTGAATTTTGGAGTGCCAAGCAAATTGCAAAAAATTGGGGATTATGCCTTTGCAAATTGCTCAAGCATAACCTCATATGACCTGCCAAAAACATTGCTTCAAATTGGTGTGGGCGCGTTTGACGGCAATGTCAACATGATCCAACTCACATTCAATTCTGTTGCCGCTCCAACAATTGCGGACGGAAGCATATTCGCTGGGACGACATCAAACCTAAAAGTTCGCGTTCCAGTTGGCGGAAAAGCAAGCTATGTTTCGAATCTGTCAAATCGCTCATTTGCCGAAAACACATATATGTATGGTTTGACGGGAACAACGCCAATTGCTATATATAAAGATAATATATTTAGATATATATACTATATTGATATACTAAACAGCTCTGGCGGAAGTTCAAATCCACCAACCGGGCGTGTTCAAGTTTATCAAACACAAAATTTTAGTGTGACATTCACACCAAGCGCGGGAAACCGCATCGAAGCAATTTATGTTGATTCATCTGACGAAAATTTGATGAGTGTTGCCGAGGGTGACAGTCAGACATATGTTTTTGAAAACATTCAAAACTCACATCTTATTGAGGCGGTTTATTCAAAAATGTATGTCCGTCTTGACATCAATGGCGGAACGGGCAAACAACCGCTTGTTGTGTATAATGATGACAAGTCACAATTCAAAATCAACGACAACATTGAGCCAACAAAGAGCGGCAAAGAATTCTATTATTACAGCACAAACAAAGATGATAATGAACAAGGGCAAAACGGAATGCGTTATGACCTTGGCCTTTGGTATGATCTTCCTAGCACAACCGCAAGCACAACGCTTTATGCAATATATCTCACTCCAACCTCATACACAACAACCAGTCAATATGTTGTTGTTCCAAAAACTGTTAACGCAATTGCGGGCAGTTCTTCAAAAAATATGTTTGGCTCGTCGTCTGATTCGACATTGAAATATATCACGCTTCACAGAAACACAACAACAATTGGCTCATACGCTTTGTATGGCTGCAAGACACTCACTGGCATTTCGCACAGTGACGGCGTTGTTGCGCTTGGTAGCTATGCAATGGCGGGCTGTGTTGAGCTTGTGAAATATAGATTTTCACCACTCACGCAAAGCGTTGGAACATTTGCGTTTGTATACGACGCAAAACTTGAAAGTGTGACAAATCTTGAAAATACTCAAGTTTCTCAAATTTCTGAAGCTATGTTTTGTGAATGTTCTTCGCTATATGAAATCTTGCTTCCAAACACAATTACTTCAATTGGAAATGAAGCGTTTGAAGCATGTAAAAAACTCACAAGCGTTGATTTGTCAAAAACAAAAACTGCAACAATTGGAGTGAAGGGATTTGCTTATTGTGACAATTTGTCAAAAATTCAATTCCCAACGACATTAACTCTTATTGATGACGGAGCATTCATAGAAGATAAAAATCTTCGATCGGTGCAAAATCTTGAAAAAACCGTCGTTACAAAGATAGGTTATGGCGTTTTCGAGAGTTGTTCGAATCTTTCAAGCGTGAAACTTCCTCAAACATTGTCAACACTCGGAGAATCCGCATTTAAAGGCTGCTCCAATCTCACAGCGGTTTCTGGTTTTGAAAACACGGCGGTCAAAATTCTTGAAGCAAGAACATTTGCAAATTGTTCAAGTCTTTCGACTTTGTCACTCGCAAGAGGATTGACAGAAATTAGGACTGAAGCATTGATTGGCTGCTCCATACTTCGAAATCTTGACACACTCTCAACAACAAAAGTGACAAAAATTGGCGTCAGAGCACTCAAAGACACCGCGGGACTGACATCAATTTCACTTCCAGCATCAACTTTTGTTTCATTTGCAGAAAGTGCATTTGAAAATTCTGGAGTGCAAAAAATTAACAATCTCAAAAACTGCTCAAAATTTAAGAGTTTTGGAGCATCTTCTTTCATGAATTCGGGACTAAAAGAAATTGAATTCCCAAACTGCACTTTTTCAATTGAAGCAAGTGCATTCAAAAACTGCACGGCTCTCACAAAAGCAACATTCAACAGCAAAACTGCACCAACCGCTCAAGAAACAAGCTTTGAAGGCACAACAAGTGCGCTCCAAGTTTATATCCCAAACGGCAGCATCGATGCTTATGCACCACTTTCTCTTGGCGGACTTCATAACAAAGGCTTTTCGTCTGGTTTTGACACAACCCTTTCAGACTATAATGTGGTTGAGTATATTGAATCCACGGGCACACAATATATCGACACCGGACTAACCATGGAAAAATCCACAACAATGCGCATGGAAATCAGTGCTCAATTAACGAGCAATGGCAACTGGGCAGGTGTCAATGGATATATGCAACATCAAGCAAGTTTGGGCGGTGGAAGCAAAGGGTTGTTTGTTGTCGATTACAATGGCAACACACACATAGAAAATGTATACTTTAATAATACACTGAAATACACTCAAGACTGGACGAGTGGATATTCTGGTGCAAAGAACAAAGTTGCAGTTATTGGAATGGGCAATGCCGAAAACACATGGTGGACAAATATATCTTCGAACAGATATGCACAAGTTGGAAAATGGTATTACATAAAAGTGTATAGGTCGGACACGCTTGTTCGCGATTATGTGCCATGTGTTCGCAATTCTGACGGAGTTGCAGGACTCTATGACAAAGTTGAGAACAAGTTCTACACAAATTCGGGCACGGGTTCATTTGGCTCTGGCGCAACAACGGGTGGTGTTGTTGAAGAATATCAAAGAGTGGAATATCTTGATTTCACTGGTGGGCAAATCATCAATAGTGGAGTTATTCCAACTCGTGACACAACAACACAAGTGACATTCAAAACTTCAACAGACGGAAAATGGTTGTTTGGTTCAAGAACAGGTTATAACACGACAGACACATACGCAATGCACTTATACACCGCAAGCAATTCGCTTTGGTATCAAATTGCATCTTCTTCAACACCGCAACAATCTTACAATTTTTCAGGCAACAAAGTGACGGTGAAAGTTGACAAAAACTATATGTGGGTGAATGGAAAGCAACTCAACAGCACGGCATTCTCTTCAAGTGGTTTCACAACAAGTTCTTGGCCACTATATTTTGGCGGAATAAATGAAAAAGGTAGTGGCACAGACAGACCATTTACTGGACAAATCTATGACATAAAAATTTGGCAAGGCTCAACTCTTGTTCGTGACTTTGTTCCAGTTGTGCGCTCGCGTGACGGTGTGGCGGGGCTCTATGACATGGGTGAAAGAAAATTTTATACAAATGCTGGCTCTGGCTCGTTCAAGACGGGTGGAGTGATTTCTGCGGATAAAGGAATGTCAAATGGTGCAACAATGCATTTTATTGGAAAATCTCAAGTTGTTGCGACGTGCATTGAAGACATTTTCAAAAGGCATTTTGACATCACAATGTCAGACGCGACCTACTATTTTGACGCAAACAAAACAAGGACGATTGAGATCAATGAAGAACTCCCAGCAGGCGTCGTGGTGAAATACACTTGGAAAAAATCAAGCGGGGAAACGGGCTCTGGCAATTCGTTCAAAGATGTTGGAACCTATCATGTGACAGCAACGATTGCAGGGGGCTACTATGCAACAACAACGGCGACCGCAACACTCACCATTGTTCAACCTTCTCTTTCTGGCATCACATTCACAGACAAAACATTTGTTTATGACGGGACAAAAAAGAGCATTGAAATCACCGGCACACTGATTGAGGGCGCAAGTGTTTCATACTCAATAAAAGGTGTTAACGGAGAAAGCGTTGATGCTGGTGCAACAAACGGAACAACTCAGGTTGGCGTCTACGAAGTGAAGGCGACATTTGGCGGCAATTTGGCTGGCAACACGCTTGTTGCATATCTCACGATTCTCAAAGCAACACATCGCGTTACACTTTCAAACAAAACTGTCACATATAATGGCAACGCACACACTCTTGCATTGCCAACACTTCCAAGTGGCATGTCAGTTGCGTCATCAAGCGTTTCGGGCAAAGAATACGATGACAACCACAACCCAACAAAACCTGTTTCAGCAACACAAAATGGGGGAATGGTGACAAGAACAAATGCCGGGAACTACACAATCACAGTCAACTTCAATGGTGGTCGAAACTATAACGACACATCTTCTTCCGCAACGCTCATTATTCAAGCCGCAAACCTCACAATTTCTTTCGCAAAAACCAATGCCTACAACGGACAAGGTTGGGTATATGATGGAACAACCCATGAAGTTAAAGCAACTGTTTCAAATGGAGCAAATGTTCCAATATCTTATTCATATTCTGGAACTCTCTCGGGCTCTGACAACAACTTCCGTGATGCAGGAACATACAATCTCACCGCAACGCTCAACGCTGGACCAAACTATTTTGCTGCTTCCGCTTCCGTCACATTCACAATCGGAAAAGCAGAGCTCTCAACAACATTGAATAATGAAACATTTGTCTACACAGGAAGCCCTCACACATACACTCTCACAAATGGAATTAAAGGACAAGGCGATGACGGAACATTTGCCGTTTCAAGATGCTCCATTGTCTATTCCTACACCGGAATAGAGTTCACACCAATCGACACAACAGAGCCAAATGGAGGCAGCGTGTCTGTCAACGGAAATGCCGCAACAAATGCTGGTTGGTATTCCACAAAACTTGTTATCACGGCGCCTCTTTCTTCAAACAACATTCAAAACTACAACACTCTCACAATCACTGGCACAAACAACTTCAAAATCACAAAAGCACCATCGTCATTTAATGTCAGTGAAGTTTGGGCTTTGTCTAACACGAGATTTAGAAATCCATACACAATTGACAAAGGCGTCACAAATCCGCCAACAATTACTTTCGCAACTTCAGACTCAACAAAAGCAGAAATCACAGACTCTTCAAACGGAGCAGTCTTTGTAACAATGACAATAACTGACAGAACTTCGACTGATGCAGCGTCTAAGGTTATCATTTCTGCACAAAATGCAAATATCATGCCTGCAAGTTATATAATTCACTTGCTTCCTTTCAAATATGATAGTGCCAACATGGCAATCACAAGATATACAAGTTCCACTGGAAATGTGAATGGAACCACTTCAGATGTGTCTTTCCCAATTTCACTATCCCCAAACAAAATTAGCGATGAAATCATAACAGGTGAAAGAGAAAATCTCGCTGTGACAACTTTGATGCAAAATGATTATATTTATCAGGTTTGGGAAGGAGGAATTTTCACAGGTGGTCGATAAAGTGGGTTATGAATCAATCTTTTCAACAAGTAATGAATATGGAAAAATTTATGTACCAAATGGCATCCAAACAATCAAGACAAAAACATTTGAAAGCTGCAAAATAAATGTTGTTGATCTGCAGAGTTCTGCGACAAGTCCAACGCTAACAACAATTGAAAAGACAGCGTTTGCTAGGGCAACTCTCACAACAATAAACATTCCAAAATCAATCAAAGAAATTCCTGCTGAATGCTTTTACAGCTGTTCACTGTTGACAAATGTTACACTTGTTGAAGGGCTTGAAAGAATTGGCTCTAATGGTTTCGAAGATTGTTCTAGTCTTGTTTCAATAAAGATTCCAACAAGCGTAACAGTAATTGCATATGCATGTTTCTATAATTGCACTTCACTCAAAACGATTAATATTCCTAGTGGAGTAACAAAACTTTCGGGCAGTTGCTTTGAAGATTGCACATCGCTTAATGGCGTGACAATCCCAAGCAAGGTTACATCAATTGAGTATCGCTGTTTTGAAAACTGCTCAAGCTGGTCGGGGACATTGAGTTTACCTGCAAACCTAACTTCGATTGGTTATTCTGCATTTGCTGGTTGCGTTTCTTTGACTGGAACATTGGTGCTTCCTTCAAAAATTACATCAATTGGTTATTCTGCATTCCAAAATTGCTCTGGGTTCACAGGCTTGACATTCAAGTGCCAAATCAGTTCAATCGCATATTCAACATTTGAAAATTGTTCTTCAATTGCAAACACGGTCACAATTCCAAGCAGCGTCACAAGCATAGGCGACTCGGCTTTTTCAGGTTGCAAACAAATAAAACGCTTCAATTTCCAAACCGACACCGCTCCGTCAGTTGGCTCAAATGCCTTTTCAAATGGCTTCGCCGACGTCCAAATTTGGATTCCAAAATATGATAATTATGTGTCATATCGCGATGCACTTAACAACAAAGGATTTGTTGATCGAAAAACTGGAAGCGGCGCAATAATGCATTCCAACGATTATTGTACCTTAAACAACAGCAATAGGCAATACGACCATGATTTGGCGCGATATTATGATGGGAGATGGAGAAAAGTCCTTTTTGCTTATACGCAAAGAGTAGTGTCAAATTTTAGTACTGGACATGCTAAGCTTTTATCGGTGAATAATTCATATTTGGCATTTTTGAACGAAGAGTTTTTTGAAGGTATGATGGGTGATACATACTCAGGGTCTACAGTCATAAGTTATGAAATTTTAGAAGGATATAGTTATAAAATTGAAACAAAGACTGGAAATGCGTGGGGAAAGCCAATGGCTTCTTGGCTCAATAGAAATGTGACTTTGTGTCAAATTTATGCAAAATCTTCTACAAGTTTGTATGTGTCGAGCCGGGGAGGGGAAATTAAAACAGGGGACAATTTTTATGGTAATTACGACGCGACTTCTTACTGCGATATTTCACCTGAGGATTATAATTTACAGAGTATCTATGTGTATGCAAAGTCTACTTGATTTATTGTTTGTTGACAAAATTGTAATAATGATGTAAAATATGTAAACGGAGAATAAAATGAGAAACAAAGAAGAAAAATTAAGGAATAAGTTAAAAAAACAAGGTTTGTCCGAAAAAGAAATAGAAAAAATTGTCAAGTCCAAAAATAAAAAACTTGCTCCCAAGTTAATTGTCGGCACTTTTGCGACTGCGCTTATTGTTGCAGGTGTTGTTTTTGTCGTCAACAATTTCAAAAAAGGAAATTCCGCTATTAAAAATGAAACTCCAGCGGAAAAAATAGCTAAGGAAGAAGATGAAAAATTAAAAGAAGAGCTCGAAAAAGACAAGCCAGACAAAAATCCTGATGACATTGTGATTCCTGTTGTTCCAACAAAGGAAGATGGGGCAACAGACGAAGAGATCGCCGAAGCACAACAGAAAGCGGACGAGGCGAAGAAAGAAAAAGATTATTGGCAAATTATCAAGCAAATTAAGACTCAAATCAAAGAACTGATAAAATCGACAGAAGCTAATTATAATGATGAAAACCTAGCACCAAATTATATAAAAAATTTGCAAAGTATTAGGAGAATTAACAATTTTTATGTTGGCTCAGACGGCTCATTAATAGCCGATATTGATTTGTTGTATACAGAAAACTTTGGAGACGCATCATATATGAAACAAATGAATATGATTTATTCATTTGGCAATGAAAATATTGAACTCAATGATAGTAGTGCAACGGATATTCTAAATTTCATACAAGACACGCAAACTCAAACAAAGTTGCTCACAAATTTTGTGGAATCAAATTTTGAAACAGGGTTAGAAGATTTTTATAATAATCACTTAAAAAATTTTGCAGGATTAAAAGAGTTGCAAGATGATGGCTATGACGTCGAATTGCAAGATATGAAATGCACGTTGGCATCTTTTTCAGAAGTGCCGATGAGAATATTCTGTGTTTCAAAAGCAACAAAAGGCGAAGATGTCAAATATAATTACATGGAAATTAACATATCAATGGTGACAATGGAGATGACATTGGATCAATGGGTGGAATATTCCAAAACCTCAAACAATGACAACTTTCATGTCGGATTTGATCAAACATATAAAAGTGCGGAATTAGACTGGAAAGCATTGTCTGAAGAATATAGCGGGCAAAAAACACAAGAAGCGCAGGCGCAGGCGGAGATTGAAGAGATTTCGACAAGAAATGAAAATGGCAATGTGACAGGTTTTGATTGGAATGCATACACGGACTTGATGAAACAAAAAGAAGCGGAGAAAGAAGCAAAAGAACTTGAGCAGACCGTGACTCAACAAGAAAGTGTGACATACTCTGATCAAGAACTGAGCCTATAAGGTCGCGTCAGTGATTTTCTGAACTTTTATTGAAAAATGACATCTTCAAAGGAATGGAGCCCCGCTCCATTCTCTTTTATTAAATAGTCAACCGCGCGCATAAGTCCGTTTATGTATGGTTTTCTTGAATAACTTGAATGAGTCAAAACAATTTCCTCGTCGTCTGCCAAGAAATGGACTTCGTGGCGTCCAAAAAGCGTGCCTCCGCGAATGGAATAGGAGTTTATGACATCTTCTTCAAAGTTTTGGCACGAACTCGTTGAAGTCTTGTTGTTGTCTTCGTCAAGCATTGCAGAGATAATTTGTTTTGCAGTCCCGCTTGGAAAATCTGTTTTGTGCTTGTGATGTGCTTCAACAACTGCAATTTCGCCATCAAATTTTTTTGACATCGTCTTTGCCAAATTTTTGAATTTGATGACATTTTCAGAAAAGTTATCGCACTTGATAATCGGAATTTTTGCCGCAGCAAATTTTAGTTCGGACGCAAAAAAATCGCCTTGCCCTGTTGTGCCCATAATGAGTTTTGTGTTGGATTTCACACAATAATCCAAAACGTCCAAACTTTGATTTTTATTCGAGAAATCAACAACCAAATCAACTTTTTCGTTCAAATCGCCAAGTTTTTGAAACTTTTTGCTCAAAACATCAACTTCTCGCACTTCATACCCTTTTTCTTTGAGCCTTTCGCAAATGAGTCTTCCCATTTTGCCATATGCACCGACAACCGCGACAACACTCATATTTTCACCTCACATATTCTTTATGCTTGAAAAACAACTCTTGTTAACTTGACAATAAGTTTGACTTTTGTCATATTTTATATATGAAGAAAAATTTTAAGTCCATTTTGTTGGTTGTTGCTCTTGTTGTTCTCGTGCCACTGCTTTCGGGTTGCACTCTTTTTAATTTTGATCTCGACAAAATCAAAGAACAACTTGAACATGAATACGATTTTAATGGTCAATATGTTGTTGAAACGTATTATGAAAATTTGAATCAAGTTGAAATAACAAATCAAAAAGAATGCTTCTATATATATGAAATCAAGGATAATTCAACCTTTAATATCACTTATAAGGGCGAAACACTTGAAACATATCAAATTGAAGCATGCTTTTGTGGAAATTTGAAATTTGCTGACCGCCAAGATATTTCTGCAAAATTCGACGAAAACGGAAAAATGACAATAACCCGAATATATGATGACAAAACAATTCGCCTTGTATGTTTGCGTTCGGTCGGACATCCAGAAAAGTTTATCGGCACATATTCCTTCAAGTCTTTCCGCCGCAACGACGCAACAATCACAACTCCACCACAAAACTCAAACTATCCAGAACCAAACGACTATTTTGAACAAAGTCAAATCACATTTGAAATCGGCGAAAATCAAACCATAACAACAACTTTGGGCACGGGCGAACAAATCTGCGAAACATTTGTCTACACCGACACAAACCTTGTCATCACTCCAACCCAACGTCTCAAATTTGTTTCTGGCGACCTTGCAAAAATAACAATCGTTGACGAAACTCTCAACTACACTTTTACCTATTCAAAAAGTTAAAATCGTGCCCTATGCAAAATTACAAACAGCCGAATTGTCATCGTGAGACGCCACCCCAAAGCACTGCAATCTAACGATCTGATAGATTCCTAGAACGCCTCACTCTGCTTGCCCGTCTTGGAATGACACCCTTAGCATTGTCTCCTGCTATCGAGCACAAAGTGCGACATCCGGGTAGTGGAACGGACCGCATCGGACCAGCGGAGCACAGCAATCCAAGTATCCAGATTCCCAGGATGCCGTTTTGGTGGTCGACACTCGGAATGACAATCAGTTTGCGAGAAATCTCGTCAAACCTTGTGTGACTCTCACAAAATCACAGAAAGGTCAGGCAAGAAAGTGCAATGGCGATTTGACCCAAATAATAGATTGCATGGTTGAGAATGCAAAGAAGTTTGTCGTTTTCTTTTCCGCCAAAATACATTGTGGAAAGAATGAGATCTGAAACAAAAATCAACGAGAGTCCGAGTGCGATTAACCAGAAACTTGGTGTCAAAACCGCACAAGTGATTGCGTAGAGCATGACAAATGAGAGAACAAACGAATATGCGGCACTTTGCCATTTGAATTTTCCAAAATCAAGTTTCATGAGCGGGGAAATATACTTTATTATTGCGACTGTCAAGAACGCAGCCACGCCCAAAGCGATAAAAAGTCCCCAAATATTAAACGCTGTTTGGCACAAAACAAGGTATATAAAGTAAAATATATGTCCGACACCAAAAGCGAGCATGCCCCAGTTGAGATATGTGTCGGATTTTTCTTTTTGAACGACTTTGAAGTCAAGCAAAACATCGCCCGCAAGACCCATCACAAGTCCGAGTATAACAAACACAGATTTCCAGTCGGCAGGGGCGTATCCAAAAAACATCACAAGTCCAAGTCCCACAAAACCAACCGAAGCGAGTGCTTTGAGATATAGTGCGGTCATTCCGCCTTTTTGCACACGCACGACAATGAACAATGTTGCAAGCAGTGCGCAAATAATTCCGCCAACAATTGCATAAATCATATTCCACCTCTAAAAAAAATTTTATCACAAACAACATTAATTAACAAAAGAATGCAAAAAAATTGCAAAAAAAGTAGCAAAAATGCTACTTTTCTTGTGAATTTTCTTCAATTTTGTGTTTTGTTGGTGCAGGTTGTTCAATTTCGCGAACATATTCTGCTTGACGCTTGAGATGTCTGAACTTTTTGAATTTGCCAAATTTTGGAACATAGAGAGATGGCTCATAAGCAAACAATTGCTCATGCTGAACGAGTTTTCCTTCTGCTCCAATAATGTATTTGCATTCAAGAATTGATTTTGCAAAATTTTTGATGTCTTCGTTTGAAACATTATTATATTTTTCAAGCGCTTTGTCGAGAGAATAAATGCCCCAGTTTTCTTTCAAATATTTTGCGTTTGCCACTGTTTTGAAGTTGCTGCTATCTTTTTGCAAAATTAGTTCAAGTTGAATTTGTGTTTTTGCTGAAATCAGTTCTTCTCGGCTTATGCCATTTTGTGCAATGTTTTGGAATATGCTTTTTACTTTTGTTAGACATTTTGAAACTTCTTGATTTGAACATTGAAATTCAAGAATGGCAACATTCCAAGCAGATTCTGTATAAATTGACACATTGTAGACCAATGGCTCTTCAAGACGCAGTTTTTCGTAAAGAACGCCACCATATCCATTGAGCGAATTGACAAACACATCTGAAATTGGGTTGTTTTTTATTTTTATTGGATAGAATATTGTCACAGACGTTTGCATGTCAGCGTTGTTGAGAACATAAAAGTTGTATTTTATGGGTGCGCTGATTTCTTTTCGTTCATATTTTTGTTTTGGAGTTTCGTGGTCAATCTTTGAAAAAATATGTTTTTCAACAAGTTCGTCAACTTCTTCAAACGACTTGTTTCCATAAACTGAAATAACCAAATTTTCTGGGATATATTCGCGTTTATAAAATTCTTTTAGCATTTCAAGATTTGCCCCTTTGATGCTTTGTTTGTCGCCTTCAAGAAATCTTGGGTATTGATCGTTGAAGTGAATTGCTAACATGTTGTCGATTAAATTATCAAAATTATCTTCGACACCATGCTCTTGCAAAATAATTTTTTTCTCACGCTCAAATTCTTCCTCTGAAAAAGCGCAATCAAAAAGTCCTTCGCACAGTGCTTCAAAGCATTTGTCAAAATCTTTGCTGAGTGAAACAAAAGAATATTCCGTCACATCATAACCAGTTGACGCGTCGAGATCAGAACCCGAAAGCAAATATACTTGGTTGATTTCTTTTATGCTTCTCTTGTTTGTTGATTCTCCAGCGAGCATATGCTCCAAAAAGTGCGCATAACCTTGTTCATATTCTCTTTCATTGAGAGCGCCAACATTAAAGTGGAACAAGCATTCACTTGAAAGGGCGTTCGGATTTGTTTCAACAACAAGTTTCATGCCATTTTGATAGGTCTTTGTTTTTATCATATATGCTCCAAGTTTTATCTAATATATATCTATAATACAATATTTTATTTTTGTTTTCAAGGGTTAATTTCTTGTGTTGGAAGTTGCATCAAACCATTCGTCTGGTGGATTGTTGCCCCATGCGGTGATATAGGAGTTGTCGCGAGAGTCAATCGCTTCGGCAAGAAGTTTTATTGTTATTGTTTTGCCGGCATCAGCATTTTTGAAAGTGTCGGAGAAGGTTATGCCGGTGACAACACTCACAAGTCCCACCACTTCGCCATTATATGCTCCCGTTCTGCAAAAGTAATAGTAATCGTCATGTCCTTTTATCCAATCGCTAACACCACTTGTTTGTGACAAAGTGACTGCAATTTTATCTGTTGCGACACCATCGAGTTCTGTCGTGATTTTAACCCTTGCATAACCTCTTATGCCGGTGTTTTTGATTGAAAGATTGTCGCCAGGGAGAGCGATTGTTTCGCCTGATGAAATGTGTTTGGGGAGTGGCAGAGATTGAATTTTGTTTCCGTGTCCGTCAGTCCATTCAAGGTTTATTGCTTCAACAACAATTTGATTGCCAATTGTTCCACTTTGTTGCAGCATGGCGTAGGTGATTGTGCAATAACAAAGGATTGAGATGACAAGTGACATCGCAATTGCAAGTATCATTATTCCTTTGAATTTGCCAATTTTTTTGAACACGCAATTCTCCTTTACGAAAAATTATTCTTGGCACGGTTAAGCCAATCTGTTGGCGCATTGTCACGCCATGGGTGAGAAGAGTAGTCAATGACTTTTTGTTGCAAAATTTCCGCATCAACGCTTATGCGAAGGTTGAGTCCAGCATATAGGTCGTTTGTTGTTGGGTCATCATCAAATGTTATTGACGAAATAAAGTTGAGTGTGGTGATATCTTTTGCGTTTGCGTCAAAGTAGTAGCATAATCCGTGCTGATCTGGCACAAAGCCACCTTGACTTGTTGATAGGTTTGGTGTCACATTGTCGGGAACGGTGCATTTTGTTTCGTGGTTGTCATAATATGAATAAGCAATTTTGATTCTGACCACAGAGTCGACATTTGCGGAAAGAGTTATGGAAATTTCACATTCTTTTGTCGAACCCTTTGAAAAAGGCAGGGGTGATGAAATTGTTGGATTTGTGATTGAAACAATTGTTGCTTGTCCAATTTCGACAGTTTCTTGAACCTCTTTTTTTCCTGAAAGATATGCAAAAGAAATTGTAAGCGACAAAAGCACAACAAACAGCAAAAGACTAATCGCACCCCAAATTGCGGACGATTTTAATGATTTATTAAAGTTCTTGTGCAGTTTTTCTTTCATTTTCACCCCAAAATGTAATTTGATGAAGCATTTCCGCCCTTAAAGAAGAAGACACTTGTCAGAATTGGGTCCCAAACATTATAGTTCAATTCTTCATTAAACACAATCCTAAACTCACTGTATTTGCCAACTGGTGTGACAACACTAACATATGTTTGATGCCAAACAGTGTTGCCGTCAGCAAGCTTTTCTTCGACTTTTGTGTTGGTTATTCTTTCCCATTTTCCATATTGGTTTTTGCCCATAACGAACACGATTGGATTTTTGAATGGTGCATTGGTTGTTGCGTCAACATATTGCGACAAACTGTTATAGTTATACATTAAGAAACCAAAACGGTTTGATTTTGCTTCATATGTGATTTGAGTTAGAGTGCCGGAAAGAGAGGGCGCGATGCCACTCAAATTATTGTCGACATATTCTTGATTGAAGCGAGCGAGACCAGTTGTGTCATAACCAAAATACCCAGTGTATTTGTCAAGATATTGGGCATAAGCCGTTAGGTCGACAAAATTGAGTCGTGCGTCCGAGTTGTCGCCATTCTCGGAATAAAGCTTTGAATAACTTTTCATTTTTGATGTGTCGACAAGGTCGTCTCGCCAAATCACTGTATCTTTGTATTTGTCCCAATCGAGCCCATGTGTGTCGACATAATGTGACGAGTAGACAAGTTTGAGGGGATTGGAGAAATAGTCAAATCCGTCAATCATACCTTTCATATACCAAAAACCTTGAGAAAATGTTCCGTCTGGACGAATAAGCCAGAGACCTTGACAATCTTCAACGCGAGGCTGGTCACCAACTGGAGTTTGATTTGTGACATTGGTATAGATTTCCCAATATGTGATTTTATAAATTCCCCAGTTGATCGCTTCGGTGATTGTTGTCTTGACATGGTGGAAATTGCGCTGATTTTCTTTTGTTTCGTCAGAACCAAACTCAGTTATCATCAAATTCTTTATTGGGTTGTTTGCATCTGTTCCGAAGTTCCAAATGCAAGGCTTGTAGTTTGGGTCACTTGTCGGCAAGAACGTGCGGTTTTGTTTGACATAATGCCAAATGTTGTCGAGAAACATTGTTATTGTGTATGCGTCAGTTTCGGCGTCCCAGTTGATTTCTGTGTTGTTGCCTGTTTCTGTCCAAATTGAATACCAATCAGAAAGTGAGTATAGGTCGCAATATGTGTTCGGAATAATGGTGGAGTATGCTCGAGGTCGATTTGGCGTCCAAGGCACTTCTTCGGTCGCTGCATTAACTTCAAAATTGCCATAAACAACAGTTGAACTCGTGATGCCACGTGTTGCAAACTTTTGGCGTCCCAAGATTATGCCGTCTTGACGAGCATTTATGTATGCGGTGAAAAATTCAAGTGCAAGTTGTTGACGGCGGTTGACTTCCGCATCTGAAATTGTGCCACGAAGCGCTTCAATATAGTCCCAGCAATATGAACCAAAAGAGTTGTCTGCTTCCCAATTTGAAAGTATAAATATTTTTTGTTCATTCCTAAATTCAAGCATCAGGTTGTCAACAAGTTCAGCAAACTCATTTCGAACCATGTTGAGATATGGTTCAAGTTCTGTTGCGGCCTTTCCTTCATAAGCCAAAGTGTTCCAAGGGCAAGTCGCAAATTCATAGGCGACCAAAACAAAAGTTTCGAGGTCGCTTCTATGAAAACAAGAGAGGAATGGTTTTGTATACAAGAGGTCTGTCATTGAGTAAACTGTTTCTTTGCTCCAATCATAGTTGTATGGATACATGCTTGCATAATTGTTTGAAAAAGAAAGTTTATAAACTGTTGAACCCAAGTCTTTTGCTGTGATGTTTGCACCTTCTTCAATATGGTTGGCGTCTGTAAAATTATATAATCCGCCCCAGTTGACTGTCCCAATGATGTCTTTGTTTTCATAACCATATGGGGAAGTGAGTGTTTGTTCATTCGAAAGTGGCGCAAACTCGTGATTTTTCAGTTCTTTGTTGACCCCAGTGTAAGTTTTGACTCCGTCAACATATTGATAGTGGTCGATGATTTTTACATCGTTTGTTGATGTTTGTTCTTGCGTGGAATCATAGAGATATTTGTCTGCAATTTTTGTGAGCATGATGTCAATTTGAATTTGATTGCTCAAAATGTTAACATCAAACAATCCGGTTGTGTTTTGCACGCCATCAACGAAAATTTTTGCTTCATAATAGGTTGGAGTCACAAAATTTAACAACCACTCGCCAACAAAGGTTTCGTTTGAAAGATTTATACTTGTTTTTTCGCCGTCTTGAATTTTTGAAGAAAATTTATGCCCAGTTGGTGAAACGCAAGCGAAATATAAACTGAGATTTGGGTTTATGTCATATTGAGTTGTTTTTTGATTGTTTAATGAAAAGACAATTTCACAATCAAAATGTTTGGTGTATTTTGGATAGAAAACAACGCGCTCTGTCACACCATTGAGCGTATAGGTTGAAACATATTCTCCGTTCTCAACTGAAATCAGGGGAGTTCCGCTTTTTGAGAAGAATCCGTTAAATGTGTATCCAGACCTTGTGAATTTTGATATGTCAGGAGCTGTTATTGTTGCGGTGGTTGAGACAATGCCTTCTTCAACTATATTGTTTTGCCAATCAACAAAAGCATAGTATGCGTCGGTTGAAATAAAGCAAGCATAAACCACTGTGTCTGTTGCTGGCATTGTGAAAGTGAGATTGTTTGGGTCAACTCCGTCTCCGCCGTCTTTGAGGAAATCTCCAATCTTCCAATGAGTGAAAATGTATGTGGTGGAGTTGAATTCAATTTGTCCGTTTTCATTGACTGTTGCAGAAAGTGTGATTATGTCGCCAACAAAATAGTTTGTTTGATTTGGCGAAATTGTAATTTCGGTCATATTTGGATTTGTTGGAACACCAGACGAAGAAACATTTCCGTCATATGTGAGAACTGTGAGAGTGAGCGGCGCTTTTTCGAAAACAACATAAATGCTGAGTTCATGTCTTGGCATTGTGACAACATATGTGCTTGACGATGAGAGCAAATCAGAATATTCATAGGTTCCGTCACTTTTTCTTGTTCTTGTTCCATAAAATCCGTTTATTTTGTATCCAGCATTGGAAGAGGCGGTGAGTGTGACATTTTGTTTGTATTCAAGATAGTCGGTTGCTTGCGAACAACTTCCCATTGTTGTGTCATTAACATACACACGAAGCAGATATTTTTCTGGAATAAACTTTGCAATAATGTGAATGTTTGCGTCGGTGATTGTGTAGTTGAAAGTAATTTCTGTGGAAAGAACTTCGTTTGTGTCAGCATTTATCCAGCTTTCAAAAACATATCCAAATTCTTGGTGAATTTCTGAAATTTGGAGTGTGTGAGTTGTGTCGTAATCAAAAGCCTGTTCAAATGAATTTGTCACATTTCCGTCAACTGTGAGAGTTGCTGCTTCGTCATGACTTTTTGTCACTTTGAGAGTGTATTGATTGATTGTGAAATGTGCGTAGTAGTTTGCGTCAGCAATCACATTTGACAAAGTTCCCGCAACACCAACAATTGTGCCACCGTTTTGTGCTTCTGTGCTCCAACCGTCAAATGTCCAACCGCGCTTGGTTTGTTCAGCGGGGAATTGGACGGCGTATTCAGGATAGCGAGTTGTTTGCGATGCAACAACTGCGGTGTTGGTGTCGCTGAAAAAGACAACCGTAAAGTTTTCGTAAAAAACGCGAAGTGCAGGGTAGCCTTGATTATAGAATTCATTATTTGCAGCAGGATAGCCCCAAATTCGATTTGTTGTGTTGTCAGAAAAATCCCATGTGTCAAGTGGCGAGTTTGTGTTTGATTTGAGGGTGTCAGAACTCACAACATGACAGTTGGTTGCTGAGGCTTGTGCATCGTTTTTGTTTTGATAGTTGAAAAAACTATTTCGACTCGTGTTGCCCCCAGCGCTACTCCAACATGTTGTGGACAGGACTGCGCAATTGTTCACTGACCCTCTGTATGGATAAGCAACAATACCCCCAGTTTTGTAATATCCTTCAATTGATCTTATTGTTCCAACAGAATAACACGACTCAATTGTGCCAGCCAATATGTTTGTTGCAATTCCTGCCGCACGAATTGAGGCGGAACTCCATCCGCTGCTTCCTGATGAAGTGACATCTGCAGAAGAATAACAATTCTTTATTATCCCGCTTGAGTTGACAACAAGTCCACCCACAAAGCAATCACGTGTTGGACCTCCAACCTTTCCATATATGGACCCCGAAACAAAGCAGCCGCTTATTGTTGATGATTCTGTTGCATTGATTGCAAGCGTTGCAATGTTATAAACATCTGTGGAAGTCCCAGACGCTGTTGAACTGATTGAAACATTGACAAACCCAGAGTTTATCCATGTTCCAGACAATGTTTCAATCAAAGCAAAAGTTTTTGTTTTGTCAACATTTGTGATTCCGCTCAAAGTGTAGCCTTGTCCGTCATAATAGCCTGCAAATATATATTCGTACTCGGCGGTTGCTTCCTCATAGTCGGCAGCGCCGATGGTGAACAGATGCCAGCCGTCACCGAACACACCGTCGTTTGCCCAGTCAGTAAAGATACCGCCTGCGGTGGTTACGGAAACGTAGTAAACCAGCCACATGACCAGTGCGAAAATCGGCAGAGCGAGGATTCGGTTGGTAACGATGTGGTCGATCTTATCCGAGGTGGAAAGACCGGTTTTCTTTTTCTTTACGCAGTCCTTGACGAGCTTACCGATGTACTGATAGCGTTCGTCGGTGATGATGGACTCCGCGTCGTCGTCCAGCTCCTCCTCAACGGCGGAAATGAGCTTCTCGATCTTGTCCTGCACGTCCTTGCCGAGCGTAAAGCGCGCCTGCACCTTGCTGTCGCGCTCGAACAGCTTGACAGCGAACCAGCGGCGCTGTGCCGGCTCGGTAACGTCTGCGATCAGCTTTTCGATCTCGGCCAGCGCGTTCTCGATGGTTTCGGAGAACGCATACTTTGCCGGAGCGTTCTTCGCCGCAGCGGCCTTCTTTGCCGCCTCGACCAGCTCCTTGGTGCCCTCGCCCTTGATGGCTGCGGTCTCAACGACCGGAACGCCAAGCTCCTTGGAGAGCTTCTTGACGTCGATCACGTCGCCGCGCTTCTTGACGATATCCATCATGTTCAGCGCGATAACGACCGGGATGCCCATTTCAAGCAGCTGGGTGGACAGGTACAGGTTACGCTCGATGTTGGACGCATCAACGAGGTTCATGATGGCGTCCGGCTTCTCGTTTACGAGATAGTCGCGTGCTACGACCTCCTCGAGCGTGTACGGAGACAGCGAGTAAATACCCGGCAGGTCAGTGATCGTAACTTCCTTGTCGCCCTTGAACTTGCCTTCCTTCTTCTCGACCGTAACGCCCGGCCAGTTGCCGACATACTGCGTCGCACCGGTCAGATCGTTGAACATGGTCGTCTTGCCGCAGTTCGGGTTGCCGGCAAGTGCCAAACGAATTGACATGTTTGTTCCCCTTTCTCGTCAGCATGCGCTAACTCAATTAGTACACGCTAACCCATA
>ENA-OROD01000658-OROD01000658.1-human-gut-metagenome-genome-assembly--contig:-NODE-658-length-32529-cov-5.913592_pt1 | contig 32529 bp, 26 predicted proteins | sample MGYA00242123_ERZ509038 | MGnify/ENA primary metagenome ERZ509038 (study PRJEB26280, sample SAMEA2338719) | human gut metagenome | biome: human gut; feature: human-associated habitat; material: faeces... | reverse complement strand
GGCAGCGATCCATCTCAAAGCCGCCGATGTGGGCGAGCTGCTCGGAAAGCCGCAGCTTCTTTGTCTGGGCGATCACAGTTCCGTTAGAAACCACATATTGCTTTACCTTTCCCCGCAGGGATTTTACGATCTCAAGACTGTCGTCACAATATACGATCGTATCTCCCAGCCGGAGCTGGTACTTTTCGTTAAATTCTGCTGCAAGAGAGCTGTCTATTCCTTCCTTTTCAAAGAAATCCCGAAATCTCCCCACCAAAAGAGCCTTTTTCTCAATTTCTCCCCGTTCCAGCATCTCCCAGTAATTTTTATTGATCGAAGAATAGCGTTTAAGCATCTCATCCGAGCATACTCCCAGATGATATTCCTCAAACAGGCTTCTGATTGCTGCTTTTTCTGCTGCCAGAAAATTAAGCAGCGTACCGTCAACATCCCATAAAATTGTAGTGATCATCTTCCGTTCCTTTTTGCGCCTTACCTTATTTTTTATGTATCCGCTTTATTTATCGGCATGGCGGATAATTCCTGATAGGTCTTTTTGATCAGGATCCCTGCGATCACAAAGGTCAGCGCATCGGATACCGGCATGGAATAAAGTACTCCATCCAGTCCAAAAAACAGGGGCAGCGCCAGGGCAAAGCCTACTCCAAATACGATTTCCCTGACCATGGAAAGCATGGTGGAGGCAAGCGCCTTTCCCATGGCCTGTAAAAAGATAAAGGTTGCTTTATTCACACAGGCAAGAATGATCATACAAAGATAAATGCGAAACGCTTTTTGAGCAAATTCCATATAGTAAACGCTCTCATTGGCCGCTCCGAAAATCCACATGATCTGTCCCGGCAAAAGCTCTGCGATCAGAAATGCCACGGCCCCTACTGCCGCTTCGGCAAGCAGAAGTCTGGTAAACAGCTCTCTTACCCGCCTTTTCTGCCCTGCTCCCATATTAAAGCCCACAATGGGAATACATCCTGCTGCCATGCCTACCACAATCGAAATCACGATCTGGAAAAACTTCATTACGATCCCCACTACGGCCATAGGGATCTGGGCATACTGGGTCTGCCCGAAAATCTCATCCCTTGCGCCATATTTACGGATCATATTGTTAATGGCAGCCATGGCCGCCACCAGAGAGATCTGTGACAGAAAGCTGCAAATACCAAGGGTAAGCGTTCTGGCAATCACTTCCCTTGAAAAACGGAAATCCTCTTTGGAAAGCTTTATCGTCTTCATATGACAAAGATACCAGACGGCAAGCACAGCCGTCAGGATCTGCCCGATCACAGTGGCAATGGCAGCTCCCCTCATTCCCCAGCGAAAGCCAAAGATAAAAAGCGGATCCAGCACCACATTTACAATCGCTCCTGCCAGGGTGGAGAACATGGCAAACCTGGGATTTCCATCTGCTCTGATCACCGGGTTCATTGCCTGCCCAAACATATAAAACAAAATTCCCGTCGTGATCCAGAAAAAGTACTCCCTTGCATGCTGAAAAGTTTCCTCGTTAACGGTTCCTCCAAACATGGCAATAAGCTGATCTGCAAAGAGCAGATAAAGCCCTGTCAGGAAAACGCCGGAAAGAAGGGTCAGCAGGATCGCATTTCCCACACTTTTCCCTGCATTTTCCCGTTCTCCCTTTCCCAGGCTCAGACTTACAAACGCGCAGCATCCGTCGCCGATCATGACCGCTATGGCAAGCGCGATCACCGTAAGCGGAAATATGGCGGTATTGGCCGCATTTCCATAAGATCCAAGCTCCTGTGCGTTGGCAATAAAAACCTGGTCAACGATATTGTAAAGAGCTCCCACTAAAAGGGAAATAATACAGGGGACCGCATATTTGCCCATCAGCTTTCCGATCCCCTCCGTTGCTAAATAAGACTGGTGATTCTGTTCCATTTTCTCCTCCTTTATTCCTCTGCAATATGCAGGGAAGCTTAAAAACTGCGCCTTTTTTCTGACACAAAAAAGGTGTAAGTCCAAAGTTGGACTTACACCTTTCCGGTTACTCACTGACAGTTATTATACCCGAATTTGCTTCAAATTTCAAATCTTTTTCTTTACCGCGCCTGCTTTTAAGATGGGGCTAAGCTGCTTATATACCAGCATGGTGATCACAGAAACGCTGGCTCCCTTCAGCAGGTTCAGCGGCGCTACCGCAAAGATCACCAGGGTTGTCACGCTGTGAATGTTTCCATTGATTTCCGTTCCCATGGCCACAATGGCGTCTAGGGGCATGCCATAGAGAGCCGCAAAGGTAGGGAGCAGGTATACCGCATTAAAAATGGTGCCAAACAGGATCATGACCACCGTACCCACCAGGCAGGAAAGCATGGCGCTTTTCTTGGTCTTTTTGATCAGGTAAAGAATGGATGCTGGCAGGATAAAGCTGCATCCCACCACAAAATTGGCAAGATCTCCCACAAAGGCCGTGCTGGTTCCCTTCATCAGAAGCTTTAACAGGATCTTGCAGAATTCGATCATCACACCGGCCACCGGGCCAAAGGCAAAAGCGCCGATCAGCGCCGGGATCTCGCTGAAATCCAGCTCGTAAAAGGGCGGTGCAAACGGAACCGGGAACTCAAAGAGCATGAGCACTGCGGAAATCGCAGAAAACACACCGATCACTGCGATCTTCCTCGTTGTCAGGATCCTTTCTGTGATCCCATGCCGTTTGTAAAGGGCCTTCTCTGAGACATATGCGATCAGAAAAAGAGCCGCTGCAATCAGCACAGACACCGCCACAAACACTACATTATCCATTACACTTGTCCACAAACCATGATTCATATAAAACTCCTCCTTTTGATATTTTCGGAAAAAGTTCCCAGAAAAAAGCCCCGGATCCTGTCTGATCCGGGGCATGTGCTCATAAATATCAAATAAAAGCTCTGCATAAAACAGAAAACTCTTATTTTTCTATTTGCCGCTTCTTCTCTCATCCAGACTTTACTGTCGGTTTTGGAATTTCACCAAATCAGCCGCAGCGCTCTTAAAAACGGAACCCTGCAGGTCGCGGACTTTACCGCCGGTAGGGAATTGCACCCTGCCCCGAAGAACTTTTTCTTATTTGATTTGCATACATACCATAACACGTTTGTTTTTCAAACGCAAGTCCTTATTTTTCCTCTGTCACCTTAATGACCAGCGTCTCGTACCTGCCTAAAAGGATCTCCCCAACGCACAGCTCGTCCGTATACAGGTTCCTGCATTCCCGGTGAAGTATGATCTTCTGAGGCTTTCTGTCATAATTAAGCAAAAATACATAGCAGTCGTTTCCCTTTTTGCGGACGGCGATCTCGCAGCTCTCCGGCAAAGTCACAAGCTCCCTGTAAGGCTCTTTCACTCCCAGCTTTTCCATAAACAGGGCTGCCGCTTCCTCCGTAAATGCGCTTCCATAATAATAAGCCCTGCCCTTTCCATAGGGATGACAGATTAACGCCGGCCATCCGGCATCATCCCCTGTTGCATAGCTTCCCACAACCTTAGCATTCTTATCCTCCGGGGCAAGCAGATCCGTAAATACACTGGCCTCGAACCGATCTCCGTCCCAGTCCACCATGACCTGCCCGGCATCCGGGGAAATCAGGGAGTACTCGGGAATATCCGTTCCCGTAACCTCAGCAAGCAGCGCCGGAAGCCTGTCCGTCACGCAGTGGCCGTTTTCATCCTTGTACCCGCTGCGGCATCCTATAACCAGAGTTCCCCCTTCCTTCACATACTGCTCTAAAAAGGCGGCCCGCTCCTTTGTCATGATCGTTGCATGAGGATAAAATAGAACCTGATATTTTTGAAGCTCCTCGATCCCCTGTTCCTCTGTAAGGTACACATAATCTAAAGGAGTATGGGTTTTCTGGGCAGCCGCATAAAGCGCCTTCTGGCTTACGCTGTCCACTCTTCTGTGCCAGTTGTCGATCTCTGCATCCCAGATATTGTCATAGTCCTTCAGAATTCCCACTTTGGCTTCGTACTGTGCCCCCGCCACTTCCGAAAGCTTTTCCATTTTCTCATGGATCGCCCTGATCTCTGCCAGTCTCCTGTTCTCCCTTCCGGAATAGTCCAGGATCCCATGCCAGTACATTTCCGTACCAAAGGTACAGGTTCTCCACCTGAAATAACTGATATAGTCGGCGCCATGGGCGATGGACTGCATGGTCCACAGCGTGATCTGTCCCGGTCTTGGTGTGGGCGCTTCCAGTCTTGTGTTCCAGCCGCAGGCTCCTGACTGCTGCTCCATGATCCCAAAGATCGGGGAAATAGCCCGGATCTCGCTTAAATTCCTGCTCCACTTGCGGTCTCTTAATTCTTCCGGCTTATCCGTATACATATCCAGGCAGAATGCAAAATCAGGATAGGAATCATAGGTGTAAAAATCAAGACTTTCCCTGGTCAGCTGATGATTGTCAATATGGGCAAACAGCCCGTTGGTGGTTATAAAGTCATCCTTCTTACAGTAAATCCTTAAAATATCGCTTTGCATTTTGGCAAAGCTTCTCACACTTGCCGAAATAAAGCGGATATAATCCAGCACCTGATGAGGATTGACCGAATTGCTGTAGGTGTATCTGGGGACAAAGATTTCCTCAAAATCGGTGTAGGTCTGGTTCCAGAACACCGTTCCCCAGGCCTTGTTTAAAGCGTCCAGATCCCCGTACTTTTCCCTGAGGAAAAGACGGAAGGCCTTCGTATCACTTTCTGAATAAAAAACATCCTTTTCACAGTTAAGCTCATTGTCGATCTGCCAGCCGATGATATTCTTCCTGGGCCCATAGTGGGATGCAAATTTTTCGGTGATCCGGGCGCAAAGCTCCCGATACTTGGGAGAATTATAATTGTAATGCCTTCTGGTTCCATGGCGGTACAGATTTCCCTGAATATCCGCATTGAGCACCTCCGGATATCTTTCCGTCAGCCATGCCGGAGGCGTTGCCGTGGGAGTACAAAAGATCACCTTCATTCCCAGTTTCTCGGAAAGATCCAGGAAATCATCCCAGAAATCAAAGGTAAAGTTCCCTTCCGCAGGCTCTACCTTACTCCACGAAAACTCTGCAACGCGGATCACTTCAATGCCGCATTCCAGCATCCTTAAAAGATCCTCCCGCCACATTTCCTTAGGCCAGTGCTCCGGGTAATAACAGGTTCCCATCACCAGTCTCTGTTCATTTAAGATTGCGCGCATTTTGTTCCCTCCTCGTAACGTAAGATCCTAATAGCGGTAATAAGGGCTTCCTCCACAGCAAAGACCTCCGCCTCCGCAGCAGAGATTACAGATCAGATTGGCAATGCAGAGCTTTAAGCAAAGACCGTTCCCACCTGTATAGGGCTGCCCGTAAGTATACTGTTTCTGCCGGTACCAGGAACCTCCGTTCTCAAACTGATAAACCAGATTGCTGTAATCACTGTTTCCGGGCTCCATTGCCGCTGCCCTTCTTGCATGCTCTAAGGCCGATACCTGATTTCCAAGTCCTGCATGGGCAAGGGCGCTGTAATAATACCATCTGGCGCTTTTCTGGCTCTCCTCCATTCCATCCAAAACCGTGCGGGCCTCTTTATAATAACCGTTTCGCACATAGTTGCCTGCCGCCCTTAAATGGTTGTCCTCCTCGTAGCCTGCACCGGTGCTTCCATAAGCCCCCGAAAAATCCCAGCCGGCAAAACCGCCAAAAGGCCCATAATCCGATGAGCTTCCGGAACCGCCCCCGTAAGAGCTGCCTCCATAGGAACCGCCTCCATAAGAACCGCCTCCGTAGCTGTAGCCCTCCGATCTGGCTTTCATGATCTGCTGATATGCCTGCTGGATCTCCTTAAATTTTTCTTCTGCCTCTTCCTTATTGGGATTATTGATGTTGGCATCCGGATGGTATTTTCTGCTCAGGGCCTTATATGCCTTTTTAATTTCCTCTTCTGTCGCGTTTCTGGAAACGCCTAAAACATCATATGGGTCACGCATGGCTCTTTCAGTTCCCCTTTCTGCGTTTCTGGCTCACCATCTCGTAGCGGTACCAGACGCCGGAATACAGAATATTGCGAAGGATCTCCGCATTCTCAAGAATGGGAAGCTTTTCAAACTCCTTGCAGCATCCCGCCATCATCATCGTTAAAATAGTTTTCATTTCTTCTTCAAAATCAGGATCTGAAAATTTACGGATCAGGGGATTATATCTGCCCTTTTCCATATCCTCCTCCACATCCTCATAGGCATCCATAAGATAAATAAATTTCCCCAGGAAAAATCCCATAGTTCTCAGGCTTTCCTGCCATTCATCCTCGCGGCATGCCATGATCTCTCCCATGACCTCTCCAAAAAGGCCGGCCATAAAATCCACATCCTGGTTATTTTTCTTTTCCTCCTGTGAAAGCTGCCTCATCAGACTGCTGATCCTGCGGCTTTTTTCACTATACTTTTCATGGATCCTTGCATAAGCTCCCTTCAGCAGCTTTTCATAGCAAAGACTGGCAGCCTTTCGCTCATCCTCCCAGTCATCCTTACATTTATAGTAAGTAAAAAGAATGTTCATGTCAGCGCCGTAGTCGGAAAACACATTTTTCCTGACCAGATGCTTTTCAAAGGGATGGGCAATGCACTTTACCTGTGCAAGCTCTGTGTCAGGCTCATAAAGGCTGCTGAGCAGCATGACCAGAAAGGTCATGTCATAAGAAAGGCTGATCTGCCCCAGCTTTCCGTAATTCTTTTTCAGCGCCTGGCACAAGCCGCAGTAATAAGAGTGATAAATATCAAACTCTTTAAATTTCATTTCTCCTTTATTGATGATAATATATCCAAACATTCCTTTTTCCGCCTAACTTCTTCTGATAAAGGTCTGTCCGCATTTGGGACATCTGATCTCGATCTTTCCCTTTCCCCTTGGGATCCTGATCTTCTGCTTACAGGATGGACACTTGTAAATATGATGGGTCTTACGCTGCTTTGCCGCCTTCTTCCATCCGGCAAATTTCTGTCTTACCTTATATTCATAACGCAGATAAACGGAATTTTCCGCCTGTCTCTTATAAATGTTGCGGGAGAACATCCGAAAGTAGGACCATACTAAAATGGCGATCCCCACCAGATAAAACGGCCTTACTCCAAACAGGGAGATCAAAAGGCTGATCATCACAAGCACCATTAAAAACCTGTTCAGCTGGTCGTTTCCATATCTGCCCTGCATAAAACGGTAAAATTTTTCCTTCATCTGCTTTCACTCTTTTCTTTTATTCTGATTTCCATGTTATTTTTTATCCTACTTCATTTTTTTTCATAAAGCAATTAACGTAATGTAAAAGAATATAAATATTCTCTAAAAAAACCTCCTGAAACTGCTGGCAGCGCCACACCCGGCAAAGCCTGCAGCCTCAGGAGGCAAATTTTGTTTTTTCTTTAGGACTTTTTCTGCTGTTCCTGTCCGATCCGCATGGTCAGGCTGATCCTCTTCTTTTGCACGTCCACGGAAAGCACCTGGACTTCCACAATATCCCCTACGCTGACCGCCTCTAAGGGATGCTTTATAAACCGATCCGTGATCTGCGAAATATGTACCAGTCCGTCCTGATGAACGCCGATATCCACAAATACCCCGAAATCAATGACGTTGCGGACCGTACCCTTTAAGATCATACCGGGCTTTAGATCCTTCATATCCATTACATCGCTGCGCAGGATCGGCGCCGGCATGCTTTCTCTTGGATCCCTGGAGGGCTTTTCCAGCTCCTTTAAAATATCCGTAAGGGTGATCTCTCCAATTCCCAGTTCCTTGGCAAGAAGGGGCTTATCCTTGATCTTTCTTTCCAGGTTGCCGGATAAAACAGCTTCTCTTTCCTGCGCTTTCGTTCCTTCCCTGGAAGCTGCTTTGTTTTCCTCAGGGTCTAAGGCCATGGTCATGCCGCCCATAGCGGCTGCAAGGGCCTTCCCCATGGCTGTATTTGTGTTGCGGATCACAACCTTCTGCCTGCCGCCTCTTTGCTCTCTGCGCTCCGGCGCCTTCTGGGCCGGCTTTTCTGCCACCTTTGTCATTGCTGCCAGCTTCTGCGCCTTTTTCACATCCTCCATGGTAAGCCCCAGCTTTTCCAGAAGCTTTCCGGCAGCCTCATAGGATTCCGGATGCACGCTGGTATTATCCAGGGGATTATCCCCGTCAAGGATCCTAAGAAAGCCCGCACACTGCTCGTAAGCCTTAGGCCCCAGCTTTGGCACCTTCAAAAGCTGGGCGCGGTTTTGAAACCGTCCGTTCTGTTCCCGGTAATCCACAATATTTTTTGCAATGGTCTTGGAAATTCCCGAAATATATTCCAGCAGGGAAGCTGAAGCCGTATTCAGGTCAACCCCCACTTTATTAACGCAGTCCTCCACTACGCCCTCCAAAGCCTCTCCAAGCTTTTTCTGGTTCATATCATGCTGATACTGTCCCACGCCAATGGATTTGGGATCGATCTTCACCAGCTCCGCAAGAGGATCCTGCAGTCTTCTGGCAATAGACGCTGCGCTTCGCTGTCCTACGTCAAAATTAGGAAACTCCTCTGTGGCAAGCTTGCTTGCGGAGTAAACGGAAGCTCCCGCTTCGCTGACGATCACATACTGAACCGGTGTGTCTAATTCCCGGATCAGCTCCACGATCACCTGCTCCGATTCTCTGGATGCCGTTCCGTTTCCCACGCTGATCAGGGATACTCCGTATTTTTTGATCAGGCGCTTTAACTCTGCCTTGGCTTCCGTCACCTTATTTTGAGGGGCCGTGGGATAGATCACCTTGGTGTCTAACACCTTTCCTGTGGGATCTACCACTGCAAGCTTACAGCCTGTACGGAATGCCGGATCCCAGCCCAGCACCACCTTTCCTGCAATAGGTGGCTGCATCAGAAGCTGCTCCAAATTCTTGCCAAAAACAGAGATAGCTCCATCCTCGGCCTTTTCCGTCAGCTCGCTTCGGATCTCTCTCTCAATGGCAGGGGCGATCAGTCTTTCATAGGCGTCCCGGATCACCTCCGTAAGAACCGGCGTTGTATACTCATTTTCACTGGTGATCACCTTTTTTGCCAGATACTGCAAAATACGTTCCTCCGGCGCAAGGATCTTCACTGTCAGGAACTTTTCTTCTTCCCCTCTGTTCAAAGCCAGGATCCGGTGTCCTGCCGCCTTTTTTACCGGCTCCTCATAATTGTAATACATCTCATAGACGCTCTGGGCCTTCTCATCCTTGGCCGTACTTGAGAGAATGCCTTCCTCCATGGTGATCTTACGGATATAAATACGATAATCCGCTTCATCGGAAATCATCTCCGCAATAATGTCCATGGCCCCTGCAAGAGCGTCCTTTTCACTTTTTACTTCCTTTTCCTCACTTATATAGTTTGCCGCTTCCTGCTCTAAGGGTGCGGCAGCATTCTGCATCAGCACATAATCTGCAAGAGGTGCAAGTCCCTTTTCCTTTGCAACGCTGGCTCTCGTTTTCCTTTTGGGCCTGTAGGGACGATAAAGATCCTCCACGACCACTAAGGTTTCTGCTGCCAGGATCTTTTCTTTTAACTCCGGCGTCAGCTTCCCCTGCTCCTCAATGCTTCCGAGCACCTGCTCCTTCTTTTCCTCCAGATTGCGCAGATAGGTGAGCCTTTCGTGGAGATTACGGAGCTGCTCGTCATTTAGTGACCCGGTAGCCTCCTTCCGGTATCTTGAAATGAAAGGGATGGTATTTCCCTCGTCGATCAGCTTTACAGCAGCCTCTACCTGCCACTTTTCTACCTTTAACTCTTCTTTCAGAGTTTTCATGATATCCATCTTTATCACCATGTCCTTCCAAACCCTGCAGGCCTTAGGCCGCAGGTGCAAATTTGCGCGTGAAAAATTTATTCTTCCTTATTTTCCCCCGCTCATCTTATCATAACGAAAGAAGGAATTTTTTTCAAGAAAGGATTTTGCCGTGAACAGGAAGGAAAGGCTTTTCCGGCAATTATGATGTTGTCACCACTTTAGGAACGTGTTACTATAGAAGTGAGATTATAGGACAAGAGAGTGTGTTATGGACAGCAATCAAAATTATCATTCATCCAATATGCAAAACCCACAAAGCCCCTATCGCTCCGGCAGCTTTCCAAACCCCGGAAACACCATGGCGATCGTTTCCCTGATACTGGGGATCGGGTGTGTGGGAACTATTTTTACCGTATACCTTCCCTTTGTGCTGGGAAGCCTTGCGATTATCTTTGCCATTCTGTCTAAGGGCTATGGCAAAAAGATGCTGGGAACTGCCAAGGCCGGAATCGGCATCAGCATTGCCGGGATCATTCTTGTTTCTGCTATGATCAGCGCTTTAGTGGGCGTGATCCTTTCCAGCAGCCGGGATACCCTGATCCGTTTTGGACAGCAGGTGGATCAGCAGCTTGAATCGCAGACGGGCCTTGATCCGGAGGACATTCTCGGCACCTCCTATGAAGAGATCATGCGGGAATATGCGGATCTTTTGAACAAATAGCTTATGCAGCAGAAAGTGAGGCACTCATGAGTAATCTGACGATCGGAACTTCTATTTACAATAATCCTTTTGCAGGGGGATACGGAAGCGGCGTACAGCCATTCTCTTCCCAGCCCTCAAAGGCAGTGGTAAATCCCGGAGAATCCACTGAGGTTTCTCCCGGCCGGAAATCCTCCCCTGCCCAGTGTGAGACCTGCAAAAACCGCAAATATCAGGATGGCTCCGACGAAATGGTGTCCTTTAAATCGGCATCCCATATTTCGCCAAAAGCTTCTGCTTCCAAGGTTCGGGCCCATGAGCAGGAGCATGTAAGCAACGCTTATACCAAGGCCGCAAAGGCGGGCGGCAAGGTGCTTTCTGCCTCTGTCACCCTGAAAACCGCTATCTGCCCTGAATGCGGCACCAGCTATGTATCCGGCGGCACCACCTCTACCCGGATCCAGTACTCTGATGAGAGCAATCCCTATGTCCAGAACAAAAAGGCTCTGGATGCCGCATCCCTGATCGGACAAAATCTGGATCTGGCAGTTTGATCCTGCCTCAGACATTCTATTTTTTACAACAGGAGTTTTAGCAATATGGAACACTATTTATCCTCAGCCAGCTTAAAAGCTCAGGCCAAGGGACAATTATTCGGCAAATACGGCGTGCTGATCGGCGCCCTTTTATTACAGCTTCTCTGCACGGAGCCTCTTCAGTTCATGTGTACGCTGCTGTTTGGGCAGAGCACCCCTTTCTTTGTGATCTTAAGCAGTGCTGTGACCTTTCTGATCAGTCTTTACAGCGGTTTGTTTTCTGCGGGGGAAGCCTTTCTTTATTTAAAGGTCTCCTGCAACCAAAAGCCCAGGATCAGCGATCTGTTTTTCTGCTTTAAAAACGATCCCATAAAAGTGATAAAGCTTCAGGCTGTGCTGGCAGGCATTTCCACCCTTGCCATGCTTCCGGCATCCCTGGCAGCATGCTTTCTGGACACCACCGCCCTTGTAGGCTCATCTGTAAGCACCACCCTTCCCTCCGGAAGCGGCGGTCTGTTTCTGCTCTATGCGATTTTCCTGGTGATAGGCCTTGTGATCCTGGTATATGCTTCCCTGGTCTTTTCCCAGTGCTACTATCTGATGCTGGATTTTCCCGATTATACTGCGGGAGAGCTTTTAAAGATGAGCATGCAGTTGATGAAAGGACATAAAGGAAGACTGTTTTATATCAGACTTTCCTTTCTCCCCCTGATGCTTCTTGGTCTTTTCTCCTGCTGCGTAGGCTTTCTGTGGGTATCTCCCTATATGCAGGCCGTAAACGCAGGCTTTTATCTTGATCTGATCAAAAAACAATCCCCACGATAAAAATGAGCCATCAGTTTTCTGATGGCTCACTTGTATTAATCCATTTTAAATAAGCATTGATAAAGGGATCAAGCGCCCCGTCTAACACCGCATCTACATTTCCGGTCTCGGCATTCGTCCGGTGATCCTTCACCAGCGTGTACGGCTGCATAACGTAAGAACGGATCTGGTTTCCCCAGCCGATCTCCTTTACCTCTCCCCGGATGTCGGAGAGCTTTTCCGCATTTGCTTCCTTCTTGAGCATATAGAGTTTTGCTTTCAGCATCTGCATGGCCTTATCCTTATTCTGAAACTGGGAACGCTCATTCTGGCACTGTACCACGATCCCTGTAGGAATATGGGTAATACGGATCGCAGATGAGGTCTTATTGATATGCTGGCCTCCTGCGCCGCTGCTTCGGTAAGTATCGATGCGCAGGTCATCATCATTGATCTCTACATCCACATCCTCTTCTATATCCGGCATAACATCCAGGGATACAAAGGAGGTCTGTCGTTTTCCCTGAGCATTAAAGGGAGAAATACGCACCAGTCTGTGAACGCCCTTTTCCGATTTCAGATAGCCATAGGCATTGGTTCCATTCACCTGGAAGGTAACCGACTTGATCCCGGCCTCATCTCCATCCAGATAGTCCAGCACTTCCACAGAAAAGCCCTTTCTTTCTGCCCATCTGGTGTACATACGGTACAGCATGGAACACCAGTCGCAGCTTTCTGTTCCGCCTGCTCCTGCATTCAGCTTTAAAATTGCATTGTCGCTGTCATATTCTTCTGACAAAAGGGTACTGATCCTGATATCCTCATATTTGGAAATGAAATCATCAAGCTCCTGCCGGATGTCTGCAGCAAGCTGTGCATCCTCCTCTTCATTTCCCATTTCAATTAAGGTTTCGATATCCTCATACTGGCTTTCCAGCCCGTTTATGGTATCTACAATATCCTTCAGGTTTTTCAGTTCCTTCATCTTCTGGTTAGAGATATCCGGATCATCCCAGAAACCGGGAGCCTCCATTTCTCTTTCCAGCTCTTCGATCTTCTTTGACTTATTTGCTAAGTCAAAGTGAATCCCTCACTTCCGCTAAAGGGCTTTTGTAGGTCTGAAGCTCAAGCTTCATCTGGTCTAGTTCTACCACCTTGCGTCACCTCTTTCTTTTTTTAGTTTAGCAGGCGCTACTTTCTGCCGCAGCACTGCTTATACTTTTTCCCGCTTCCGCAGGGGCAGGGATCGTTTGGATAGATCTTTGCCTTTTCTCTCTTTACAGGAGCCTTCACTGCGGAATCGTCCTTATTGGTACCGGTCACCTTGGCAACCTGTTCTCTCTCTACTTTCTGCTCTACCCTTACATGGAACAGCAGCCTTACCGTCTCTTCCCGGATGTTCTGGGTCATCTCATCAAACATTTCGTAGCCGCTGAGCTTGTATTCTACCAGCGGATCCCTCTGTCCATAAGCCTGAAGGCCTACACCCTGTCTGAGCTGTTCCATATCGTCAATATGATCCATCCACTTGCGGTCGATCACCTTAAGCAGGATCACACGCTCTAATTCCCTGATTGCTTCCGGCTCCGGGAATTCTGCTTCCTTTGCCTCGTAAAGCTTAACCGCCTCTTCCTTCAGCTGCTGCTTTAAAGCGTTCTTCTTAGGCGTATTGATCCGCCCTCTGTTCACAGGCTTTAAGGGAATGGTGGGAAGCAGCAGGGAATTCAGCTCTTCCAGGTTCCACTCATCATAATCCGTATCATCCCCGATCACAATATCTACTGCATTTTCAGCAATATCCGTGATCATCTTATAGATCACGTCACGCATGCTTTCCCCGTTCAGTACCCGGCGGCGCTCCTCGTATATGATCTCTCTCTGTTCATTCATTACCTGATCGTATTCCAGCAGGTTCTTTCTGATGCCAAAGTTATTGCTTTCGATCTTCTTCTGGGCCGATTCAATAGCGTTTGTCAAAGCCTTATGCTCGATCTCCTGTCCTTCCGGAATTCCAAGGGCGTTAAACATATTGATCAGACGCTCGGAACCAAACAGCCGCATCAGATCATCTTCCAGGGAAATGTAGAACTTCGACTCACCGGGATCTCCCTGACGTCCGGAACGTCCGCGGAGCTGATTGTCAATACGTCTTGACTCATGACGCTCTGTACCGATGATCTTTAATCCTCCTGCTTCCTTGGCTGCGTCATCCAGCTTGATATCCGTACCACGGCCCGCCATGTTGGTTGCAATGGTAACTGCACCGTGAATACCGGCATCTGCAACGATCTCTGCCTCCAGCTCATGGAATTTTGCATTCAGCACCTTATGCTGGATCCCCACCTTGGAAAGCAGACGGCTGATCTCCTCTGAGGCCTCGATGGTAATGGTACCTACCAGAACCGGCTGTCCCTTTGCATGGGCCTGCTGAACCGCTTCCACAATGGCTGCCAGCTTTTCCTTCTTGGTCTTGTATACTGCATCATGCAGATCCTTACGGATGACAGGTCTGTTCGTGGGGATCTCCACAACATCCATTCCATAGATCTCGCGGAATTCCTTTTCCTCTGTAAGAGCAGTACCGGTCATACCTGCCTTTTTGTCAAATTTATTAAAGAAGTTCTGGAAGGTGATGGTTGCAAGAGTCTTGCTCTCCCTCTTTACCTTCACATGCTCCTTGGCCTCGATGGCCTGATGAAGTCCGTCGGAATAGCGTCTTCCCGGCATGATACGTCCGGTAAACTCATCCACGATCAGTACCTGGTCGTCCTTTACCACATAATCCTGATCCCGGAACATCAGATTGTTGGCGCGCAGCGCCAGAATAATATTATGCTGGATCTCAATATTTTCAGGATCGGCAAGGTTCTCGATCTGGAAGAATTTCTCTACCTTCTCAACACCCTGTGCCGTCAGATTTACGATCTTGTCCTTCTCATTTACAATAAAGTCGCCGGTCTCTTCTCTTTCCACGCCCATAATGGCGTCCATTTTGGAAAGATCCTCCATATCCTCGCCGCGCTTCATCTGCTTGGCAAGCACGTCACATACCTCGTAAAGCTTCGTGGATTTTCCACTTTGGCCGGAAATGATAAGAGGCGTTCTGGCTTCATCGATCAGGACGGAGTCCACCTCGTCAATGATGGCGTAATGAAGATCACGCAGTACAAGCTGCGCCTTGTAAATTACCATGTTGTCACGCAGATAATCAAAACCAAGCTCATTGTTGGTCACATAGGTAATGTCACAGGCATAAGCCTCCCTGCGCTCCTCTGCCTTCATGCTGTTTAATACCACGCCCACAGAAAGTCCCAGGAATTTGTGTACCTCGCCCATCCACTCTGCATCACGCTTTGCCAGGTAATCGTTGACGGTAACGATATGTACCCCTTTCCCTTCCAGCGCATTCAGATAAGCAGGAAGCGTAGATACCAGAGTCTTACCTTCACCGGTTTTCATTTCTGCAATACGTCCCTGGTGCAGGATGATTCCACCGATGAGCTGTACCCGGTAATGCTCCATATTGAGAACTCTCTTGGCTGCTTCCCTTACTACCGCAAATGCTTCCGGCAAAAGATCATCCAGGGTTTCCCCTGCGGCAAGTCTCTTTTTAAACTCATCAGTCTTTGCTGTCAGCTCTGCATCAGAAAGAGCCTGCATGGAAGGACGAAGCTCCTCGATCTGGTCAACCAGCCCTTCGATCCTTTTCAGCTCCCGTTCACTATGTGTACCAAATACCTTTTGAATAAAATTCATATGCCTGTTTCCTCTTATACGATGTTTACTAAGCAGACAGCCTTATCCCGGGCAATCAGCCCATAAGGCTATCCATGTCTGTCCAAGAAATGCGTAAAAAAATAAAACCGCAAACCTTATTGTATCAGATTTACGGTTTTTATTCAACTCTTCAAATATTATAGTTTTGTTAAATATTCGCAGGATACGCCTCTATTGCACCTTGGAAAAAAGAATTCTGTCGTTGTTCATTTCTTTTCCAGCCTGCTTCGCAAACTGCTCTAACAGATCATCTACCGTCATGCTGCTGCGCTCACTGCCGCAAACGTCCAGAACGATGTTTCCGCTGTCCATCATCAGGGTACGGTTCCCAAGCGTCAGCGCCTGGTTCATGTTATGGGTAACCATCAGACAGGTGATCTGTCTTTCACTGACGATCTTTCTGGTAAGCTCAAGCACCTTCTCTGCGGTTGCCGGATCCAGCGCCGCCGTATGCTCATCCAAAAGCAGGATCTTTGGCGTCACCATGGTCGCCATCAAAAGAGTAAGGGCCTGCCTCTGTCCTCCGGACAAAAGACCTACCGGCTGCTTCATCCGATCCTCAAGTCCCATATCAAGAAGGGAAAGCTGCTCCCGGAACTTCTTCTTGTCTGCGCTGCCTACCCTGCTGAAATAGGCATTTCTGGATGTAGATGCACGCAGATAGGCAAGAGCCATGTTCTCCTCAATGGTCATATGGGGGGCCGTTCCCCGAAGGGGATCCTGGAACAAATGGCCGATCACCCGGCTTCTGATGTATTCCTTCTGATAGGTAATGTCTTCCCCGTCAAGCATGATCAGGCCCTTATCTGCAAAAAAGGCGCCTGTTATGGCATTAAACAAGGTGGATTTTCCTGCTCCGTTGCTTCCTACAATGGTTGCAAAGTCCCCTCTTTTCAGGGTCAGATCCAGATTTTTCAAAGCACACTTTTCGTTCACGGTTCCCGGATTAAAGGTCTTGCTTACATTTTTCATGACCAGCATATAGCTGCTGTAATCTGCCATTATGCGTTACCTCCTTTTCCGTCTCCCCGGATCTGTTCCAGATAGATCTGATTTTCCTGTTTTGCCACCTTCTTCTGCCTTGAAAAGTAATATCTCTTTTTCAGGTAAGGAAGCGCAATGGCAACTGCTACGATAATAGAAGAAACTAACTTCAGGCACTCTGCAGGAACGTTCATCCTCAGGGCAATGGCTACGATAAAACGGTACAGACAGCTTCCTAAAATTACGCCCAAAATCCGCTTCAGCATTCCCCCCTTGCCGATCAGGGATTCCCCAATGATCAGGCTGGCAAGGGCAATGGTCACCATTCCGGTGCCCAGGTTAATGTCACAGGATTTCTGGTACTGTGCCAGAAGCCCTCCTGAAAGGGCGGTCAGTGCATTGGCCACGCAAAGACCGATGGTGATCATGAATCCGGTATTGATACTGGAAGCCCGCACCATATCCGGATTGTCTCCGGTAGCACGGATGGAAAGTCCCAGCCTGGTGTTTAAAAACAGGGAAACCAGAACGCCGATCAGGATCACGATCACAGCTGCAACGATCAGCTTATACCAGCTTCCTCCAATGGCTGCCTTTGCCCAGGTAAATACGGATTCGCAGTTAAACAGATTTAAGTTGGAGGCGAAGCCCATCACTGCAATATTGATCGTATAAAGACCTGTGTTCACAATAATTCCTGCCAGGATCGACTGAATTCCCATTTTGGTCTGCAAAAAAGCCGTTACAAAGCCCGAGCACACGCCTGCCGCCATGGCTGCAAAAAGCCCCAGTATGGGATGACCTGCAATGGTCACCGTGGCGCAGACCGCACAGCCAAGGGTAAAACACCCATCCGTGGACAGATCTGCAATATTTAAGATGGTAAATGAAATGAACAGTGCCAGCGCCACAAGAGCATAGATAAAGCCAAGCTCTAGTGCGCTCTGAACGATCGATAATGTAATAATGGACCCCATAATTCCTCCGTTAAAGCTCTTTCTTATTCAAATTCTTCTGCTGTGGTTGTCTCCACCAGGGAAGAACACATATCTGCAAAAACGCTGTAGTCAATTCCTACTGCTGCTGCGGTTTCTGTGTTGACGGTTACAATTCCTCTGTCAAGGATCTGTACCTTGGTTGCTGCCGGATCCGCACCGTTTACCAGGATGTCAACGACCATATCTGCGGTAGCGGTTCCAAGATCTGTATAATTTACGCCATATCCCATAAACGCACCGTTCAGGGCAAAGGAGTCTGCTCCGGTATAATGAGGGATCTTTGCATCTGTAAATTTCTCAAAGATGGAAAGCTCTGCTGTCATGACAGTGTTGTCCTGAGGAGTGAACACAGCGTCAACCCCCTCTGCAACCAGGGCGTCTGCTGCTGCCTGGATCTCTGCTGCGGTGGTACCTGTCTTTTCTACATAGGAAAGACCGTTGCTGTCGCAAAATGCCTTTGCATCCTCAATGGAGCCTAAGGAAGACGCCTGGCTCTTATCGTATAAAAGACCGATCTTTGCTGCATCCTTATTTGCTGCAAGGATCATCTTCATGATCATGTCGGTATCAATGGCATCAGAGGTTCCTGTAATGTTGGCTCCGGGTGCGTCATTGCTTGCTACCAGTCCTGCTCCTGCCGGATCAGATACTGCAGAAAAGACAACCGGGATCTGATTTTCCTCTGTTGCATTCTGCATGATCAGCGCTGCGGGAGTTGCAATAGGAATGATCACATCCACCTTATCTGCTACCAGATCTGCTGCAATCTGATTTAATACGGTGGAATCTGCCTGTCCGTTAAAGGTATAATCCTTATAATCAAAGGTTACCCCAAGCTCTGCTGCCTTTTTGTCAAGCTCTGCCTCAATGGCCTTTTCAATCTGGTTTAAGGAAGCGTCATCTACATACTGAACGATCCCTACCTTGTACACTGCGCCGGAAGCGTCTGCTGCCGGTTCCTCTGCTGCAGGCTCCTGTGCCTGTGCATCCTCTACAGCCTCTTCTGTTTCCTGCGTCTGTCCGCTCTCCTGCTGGGCGCTGCTGCCACAGCCTGCTAACATCATTGCGGTCATTGCCACTGCTGTTACTACTGCTACGATTTTCTTTTTCATTCTTTCTCCTCCATTCCTTTGGGTTTACGGTTTCCGGGGAGAGCTTTTTTCAAAAGATTTTGGAAATAAAAAAAGCTCTTCCCCCAACAAATGCTGGGACAAGAGTAATCTCCTGCGGTGCCACCCGGCTTGATGCACTATCTGCATCCGCTCAACGCATACCATCATATGCTGGATTTGGTAACGAAGTGTCCTCTCCGTCTCCTCTGGCTGCCTACGCAGTTTGAGTCGCCCTCAGAAGTCCATTCCCCTAAGCTGTTCACGCTGCCTTCCACCATACGGCCGCTCTCTGTGATGAACCATCCACTTAACGTACTTGCTCTTCTTCAACAGTTTTCTTGTATCTTTTATAGCATATGCAAATCCAAAAGTCAACGCGTATTTATTGCTTTTTGTCGAAATCAGTGTTATTATTTTAACGATGTGTTTCATCTTTGAAAGGAGATCGAATTAAAATGAGTAAGACATTTGCTGATTTGATTGCAAAAGTAAACGAATGCGGCACCAAAAAGGTTGCTGTAGCGGTAGCCCAGGACTCCGCAGTTCTGGAAGCTGTTAAGGTTGCTAAGGACAGAAAGATCGCCGATGCGATCCTGGTAGGAAATGAAAGCGAGATCAGATCCATCGCTTCTTCTCTTAATATTGACCTTAGCGGTTTTGAAATCATTAACGTAGAGGATGTTACAGAAGCTGCGCACACTGCTGTAAAGCTGGTTCATGACGGCAAGGCTGATATGTATATGAAGGGTCTGATCGACACCAAGGGCTTTTTAAAGAGCGTTCTTGATAAGGAAGTTGGACTTCGTACCGGAAAGCCCCTGTCCCATGTATGCGTATTTGATGTGGAAGGGATCGATCACCTCCTCTTCCTTACGGACGTTGCCTTTATTCCTTACCCTACTTTGGAGGATAAGGTTCATATTATTAATAATACCCTTGAGATCACCAAAGCCTGCGGTATTGAAAATCCCAAGGTTGCGCCTCTTGCAGCCGTTGAGGTTGTCAATCCCAAGATGCCTGTTACGGTAGAAGCTGCAGAGCTTACCAAAATGAACAAGGAAGGCCAGATCACAGGCTGTATCGTAGACGGTCCTTTATCCTTAGACCTTGCCATTGATGCAGAGGCTGCCAAGCATAAAGGCGCTACTGACCGTGCGATCCAGGGAGATGCTGATATTCTTCTTTTCCCGGATATCCACGCCGGCAACCTGGTTTACAAGGCAATGGTGCATACTGCCAAGGTTGTAAACGGAAATATCCTGACCGGAACCAAGGCTCCCGTTATCCTGACCTCCCGTTCCGACTCTGTTGAAGTAAAAGTAAATTCTTTGGCACTTGGCGCTGTTGTTGCAGAAGCAATGCGCAGAGACAACTAATTCAGGAGGAAAGCAAATGGCTATTAAAAGTTTAATCATCAATCCCGGTTCCACCTCCACCAAGATCGGTGTTTTTGAGGATGAGACCCTTTTATTTGAAGAAACCCTTCGTCATTCCACCGAGGAGATCGCACAGTATGCTTCTATCGTAGACCAGAAGGATTTCCGTAAGCAGATCATCCTGGATCTGCTTGATAAAAAGAATTTTGACATTAAGTCCCTGCAGGTTGTAGTTGGCCGCGGCGGTATGTTAAAGCCCATTCCCGGCGGCACCTATGCTGTCAGCGACGAGCTTTTACATGATCTGAAGATCGGTGTTCAGGGACAGCATGCTTCCAACTTAGGCGGTATCCTGGCAAGAGAGATCGGTGACTCCATCGGCGTTCCCTCCTTTATTGTGGATCCCGTTGTTGTGGACGAGCTCATTCCCATCGCCAGATATTCCGGTGTTCCCGAGCTTCCCAGAACCAGCGTTTTCCATGCGCTGAACCAGAAGGCTGTTGCAAAGCGTTTTGCCAAGGAGCAGGGAAAGGCTTACGACTCTTTAAATCTGATCGTTGTCCATATGGGCGGCGGCGTTTCCGTAGGCGCTCATGAAAAGGGCAACGTTATCGACGTCTTTAACGCACTTGACGGTGATGGCGCTTTCTCTCCCGAAAGAGCCGGTGCAGTTCCTTCCGGCGCTCTTGTAAAGCTTTGCTATTCCGGCAAATATACAGAGAAGGAAGTTTACAAGAAGATCGTTGGAGGCGGCGGCTTTAACGCTTACTTAAATACCAACGATATGCGTGATGTAGAAAAGATGGTCGAGGGCGGCGATAAGAATGCCGAGGAAATCAGAGATGCCTTCATCTTCCAGGTTGCCAAAAACATTGGCTCCATGTCCTGCGTTCTTAAGGGCAAGGTAGACCAGATCATCATGACCGGCGGTATTGCCTACAACAAGAGCGTGACAGACGGCCTGAAAGAAAGAATCGGCTTCATCGCCCCTGTCACCGTATATCCCGGTGAGGACGAGCTTTTGGCTCTTGCCCAGGGCGCTCTCCGCGTACTGAACAAGGAAGAAGCTGCAAAAGAATATTAAGATTTTAAGTTAGTTTAAAACGGCTCCCGGAGCAAAGCGTAAGCTGCGGGAGCCGTCTTTTTTATGCTTTTGTCTGATCCAGCCGGTTTTGCAGATCTGCAAATAATTCCACATATTTCAGATTTGCGGTTTCAAGCTGGTAGCAGGTCACATGAAGATTTAAGGGGATCTCCCTTCCTTCATAGGAAAAGGGCTCTCCGTTCTGCTTCAGGATCTTTGCCGCCATGGCTTCTGCGTATGCTTTGTCTTTTGAATTTGTAAGCGCAACAAACTCATCCCCTCCAATCCTGAAAACAATATCTTCCTCTCTTGCTGCCGTCTCCAGTCTGTTCATTGCCGTGAGAATGGCAAGATCCCCTGCCTTACGGGATATTTCATTGATCGGGATCAGGTTTTTGATATCCACTGCCACAAAATAACAGCTTTGCCTTTCCCGGATATCATCATACAGCTTACTGATATCCACCTTCTTTTTACTCTTCATCCTTTCATCCTCCATTAGTTCCTTTTCCAGCCGAAAAGCCGGAAACAGCTCATAGCGCACAGGATTTTTCCGATACTCGGAGGGCGTGATATTCCAGACGCTTTTAAATGCTCTTGTAAATGCCTCATGGCTGTTATAGCCATACTTAAGCGCCACATCCAGAATAGCTGCCTCCTCCGGATCTGCTGCAAGATCCCTGGCTGCTCTGCTCATCCGTCTTCTGATCACATAATCCCGGATACTCATATTGGTTGCAAATCTGAAAAGCTTTTCAAGGGTGGATTTTGAGCAATATAACCTGCGTGCGATTTCTTCTGTTTTGATATTTTCTGTCAGATGATCTTCCAGAAGTTCTAATGTTCTTGTGATCAGCACCAAATTTTCCATTGCCCGGTCTCCTCGATATCGTAGCCTTATTATAGCAGATCCATCCTGCTTCCTCTTGATATTTTGAGTAAACCCGTTTTCACTTGAAAATTTTCAATCTTATTTTAAGGAAAGGGCGGTATGGTATTTTCATTGAAAGGAGTACGGATTATGAAAAGACGAATTTACAGCTTACTTGCTCTTACCTTATCCCTGGCGCTTACCGCATGTTCCTCTGCCGCTTCCGCGGAACATACAGCCTCCGCTTCTGAAACCGAAGAGGCCGCTGCGGAAGCCTCCTCCGCACAGGAGACTGCCCAGGAAGAAAATACCAAAACAGTCACCGGAATGATTGCAAGCGTGGATGGAACAGAGGTTACTTTGCACCTTGGCGAAGCAAACTTACAGTTTTCCTCCGATCCCATGCCTCAAAAGGAGGACGGGCAGGAAACGCCACCTGATATGCCAGAGGGAAACAGCGACAGCCAGACTCCTCCCGATAAACCGGACGAAAACGGGGACGGTCAGACTCCGCCCGACATGCCGGAAGGGGAAACTGTCACCTATGACCTATCCGACGTCGTAATTTATCAGGAGCAGGACTCCGGCACCGTTACAGCTTCCCTTGCGGATCTGACCCCGGGCGCATTTCTCCGGCTGGAGCTTTCAGATAAGGATGTGATCCTGTCAGCCACCATCCTGAATGGCTCTATGGAGCCCGGAAACGGCGGCGGATTTGGGGGCGGCGGGTTTGGAGGCTCCGGCCAGGTAACCCAGGGAACTGCCCAGAATACCATTAACACAGACGGCGTTTATGAAGATGGAACTTATACTTCCACCGGAGATGACGAAAATGCCCTGCGCATTCAGGACGCCACCGTAACCCTAAACGCCATTACCGTGGATAAGCCCGCAGGAAGCAGCTCAAATACGGAGGACGGAGATTTCTACGGCATGAATGCGGCGCTGCTTGCAACAGACGGCGCACAGGCCACAATTTCTGATGCCGTCATCTCCTCCAGCGCCCAGAACGGGAACGGTGTTTTCAGCTACGGTGAGGGAAGCTCCACAATGTCCGTGGCAGGATTACCTATATATCCAGTCACGCCAAGCAGGAAAATCTTTATGCGGTCTATGAAACCACAGACCGCCACTACTGGACGGAGCTTGCACGATTTAATCAACAGGAATTTCTAAAAAGCGGTACAGATGGGAAATGTATCGAAGCAAGGGAACTGATTATAGCTTTACCGGAATCGTTTCCTGACCTATATTATTCCGACAAACTGTTACAGCTATTTACCAACCGCTTTAAGGAAAAGTATGGTGTGGAATGTGTATCAGCTCTGCACCACAACAAACGCAAGACCAACTATCATATCCATCTCATCTTTTCTGAAAGGGAGCTGTTACCGGAACCCATAGAAAAGATTGCCACACGCAATATGTTCTACAACGAGCAGAAAAAACATGTCCGAACTAAGAAAGAGATACTGGATGATAGTGGGAATGTCCGCAAGGGCTGTAAGATAATTAAAAAAGGGGAAGTCTATGAACGAACCTTATTTACCGCCAAGAACAAACTGTTTAAGCAGGAGCATTATTTAGATGAAGCGAAACACTTCTATACCGACCTTATCAATCTTCTAAGGGTAATACTGTCCACTTTATCCGCCACGTTTAACACCGCCTTTCAATAATTCCGGCATAAAAAAAGAGCCGGGATTTTTTCCGGCTCTTCGCGGCTCTACATTAGTCAATTACTTCTTAGCTCCTATAATCATGGAAACACACAAAAAAGCTGTCACACATACGATTGTTGTACAAATAATAGCGATCATTTTTCTTTTCTCCTTTCCTCGTAACCTATCTTGTAGGCTTTTTTTATAGAATCAACAAGCCAGTTTTGAAACTCTCCCGGTGTGTTGTATTCATCCGTCACGATTTTTTCGAGATCTGCAAGTCTGTTAATGTTCTCTTTTGCATCAATTACACCCGTGTTATATGCTACTGTTACTATATCCGCAACCGCTCCAGCGTTCTCCATCTTTTCCACCGTTGGCAATGTATGACCATACATTTTCCCATATATGGCGAGTTTGTGCTTTACTTTCTGCATCTCTACACCTCCACAAGCTCACTCGGGCAACAATCTAAGCACATAGCAATTTTACTAATTGTTTTTATTGTCGGCTCTCTCTGTCCCCTTAAAATGGCTGTTATTGTGGAATTTCGCGCACCGCATCCCCTTGCAAGCTGCGCTTGTGTCAAATTCTTTTCACACATCAGATCAATGATTTTTGCTTTGTTCGCTTTCATCGTGATACCTCCATAAACAGAAAAAAAGCCGGATGATTTACACCCGGCTCATGGCTCTACTTGTCTTTATTTGATTATATTTTATAGGATTTTTATAGATTTAACAATATTTTATCGGTAACACCGATTTTTTACCTTGAAAAAATAGGCTAACATGTGGTATATTGAAGATAGAAAAAGGGAAAGCCAGAGAAGCGGCTACCCTCAAGTAAATTTACAAACTGTTTTTACAAACAGCCGTCAACTACTGCGAATAGTTGGCGGCTATTTTCGTTTATCCTTGAAAATCTTATAGCAAAGACCAACAAGGGCAACAATGAATATACAAAACTGAATCAAATCAGAATATGTAATCATTGGCAACGCCCTCCTTTCTTTCGTCTGGAGGGTTAGCCCCTCCGATAAGAGGGTAAGCCGCCCGGCTCTCTGGTTTCCCATGTGTCTATATTATCATCTAGTAGTATCGCTTTCAATCAAATTCTGACCGGATCACCTTTTTTATTTTTGGAAAATTTACGGGGGTGGGTTGGCGGCGGCTCGCCCGGAAATACACCCCCCACCCAGGGCCTCCGCTCCGTTCGCCCGGTTCTTTCTGTGTAGCTGCCATCTACAGCCAGGACGCACACCAGGATCACACAAAATCATGCTTTATTTCATATTTTGTCACAAGATTGTCACAAAAAGCATATAAAAAAGCCTCGGAGTGCTGATTTTACTAGCATTCCAAAGCTTTACATATCAAGTGTTTTTACTTGATATTCTCAATAAATTCTTTCATTTCTTCACTTATTTGCTCCTGCTTATAATTATGAACATAGTGTCCGCAATAAAGTTCAACAACAGTTGCATTTGACAGTTCAGAAGCATACTCTTTTTGTATCTCCGACCACTTTTCAATGCCTGTTTCTTTTCCGTTAGATACAAACATTAACATTGGTATATCAGGCTTAGGCGCTCCGTCGATCTTTTTGACGGCATCGGGGATAGCAAGACCTTCATTTATAACGTCATCGTTTACAGCTATTTTACAGGCTATTGCTCTGTATAAATCTTTATCATCTTCTAAAAGTCCTTGAGGAAGTGAACTGTCAGAATAGTAAAATCTGACGATCCCCAGTTCCCGTCCAATAGCCGCAATTTTTTCAAACCGTTCTGTTTTTGAAAAATTAAAGTTGTCATAAGAGCGTGGCAGAGACATATCAAGACCTACAATTGCTTCGACTTCATCTGGATATTCTTGTGCCCAAAGTATCGCTTCAAGTCCAGACATTGAGTGAGGGCAGAGGATAAATGGAGCATCAATTCCAGCCTTTGAAAGAGCTTCTCTGTCCTGCCTTAGTATTGTATCAAATGACCTCTCAGTATTTACTACATCACTGAAACCGTAGCCGAATTTTTCAACAACTACTATCCTATAATCATCAACTAACAAACTATAAAGACTTCTGAAATCAAGTATAGGAGAAGGAGTTCCTGAACCTGAAAGAAATACTAATGTATGTTTACCTTCTCCCTCAGAGTGTATGCACATATTGTGTCCGTCAACCTCTATCATTTCGCCAAGAGGTTCGTCCAATAGTGCCTTTTCCTTATTCATCATAATTTTATTGTATGTGAACACTATTAGCAAGAAAATGATTAGTAATATTATGATTACAAGTAGTACCTTTCCAATTATCTTAAATGCTTTTTTCATCTGAATACTACTCCTTAAAAATCAATCTTCATGAGCAAGCCGAGTGTCTACTCCTACCTTCTATTATACCACACTGCCCCCAAAAGTTTAATCCTATTTCCGAGAAATCTTCCCTCCGAAATCACCGTCATCATCAACAGAAATCCCATGTTGAAACTATGCAAGAGGGAGAATCATCATGAACAAACTGTAAACTTTTCGGAAAATCATGAGCAAATCCTCAAATTTCACGGTAGATAAGTGAAGGGGTATTTTCATGGGCGGTCAGGCAGGGCAGAAAAATGAATGTAACGATAAGCATATCGACATTCAAAATCGGCTCAGGGAGAGCCGAGCGGAAGGTTTCACCAGACTGCCGCCCACCCAGCATAGTAACTGCGCTGAACCCCAGTAAAATACTATCAGAGCCGTGCAGTACAGATAAAAAGTCGCATAGCTCCAATCACGCAGGAGCGTGAAAAATAGCCGTGAAGCGGCGAAAAACAAGTGAGGGCGTGGAACGCCCGTTCAATTTTCACACAAGCACGGTATAAAGTATTACGATTATGGAAAATCGTAAACTTTATACGGCTTGTCAGGGGAAAATTCCCCTAAGACCCCTGAGAACGATTGCAGGAGCAATCGAAGAACGGCGGCAGAACCGCCGAGAAAGTGAGGACATCAGAATGTCAATATTCAAAAAGCCCGAAAAAGGTTTCCTTGCAAAGCTGTTCAAGCATAAGCAAGTCGAGGAGCTTGCAGAGGAACTTGCCCACACTTATGCGGAGGAAATGCAGGAAGATTTGCAGTCCGAAAGTGATGAGCCGACCGCCACAGAGGACACCGCTGCCGAGCCTGTTCCAATGCTCGAAGTCACGGAATCGGGCGAGGTGGATTTCACCGAACCGCCAGAAAATGTCGAGGGAGAATCACCACCGCAGGACACTGAGCCGAGCGAAGTCCGCAAGCACCTGATTACATTCCGTGTGAATGACGCAGAGCTTGAAGCGATCAACCGCAGATATGCGGAAACATCGTTCAAGAGCCGTGGTGATTTTTGCAGATATTCAGCTCTTACCGTGATGAATGTTGAGGAAGATACCGAGGACATGTTATACTGATAAAAGGACTCACAGAATTTTATATGTTTGAAAGCAGGTGACAAAAATAACGATTCAACAGTTGAAATATGTGGTGACAGTGGCGGAAACAGGAACCATTACAGAGGCGGCGGACAGGCTCTACATCTCACAGCCAAGCCTTACCAATGCAATCCATGAACTGGAAAAAGAAATGAATATTCAAATATTTAACAGGACAAATAAAGGAATCAGCCTTTCCAAAGAGGGGGAAGATTTTTTAGGATATGCAAGACAGGTATTGGAACAGGCGGCGATATTAGAGGATAAGTATAAAGGCAAGGGCGGAGGGAAAAAGCAGTTCTGTGTTTCCACACAGCACTACTCCTTTGCCGTAAATGCCTTTGTGGATTTAATCAAGGAATATGGGCAGGACGAGTATGATTTTTCGCTAAGGGAAACACAGACCTATGAAATTATTGACGATGTTGCACGAATGAAAAGTGAAATCGGCATCCTGTTCCTGAATGATTTTAATGAGGCGGTTATCCGCAAAATATTGAAATCCCATGATTTAGAATTTCATGGGCTTTTTGTGGCAAAACCCCATGTATTCATCAGCAGAAACCATCCGCTTGCAGACAGTTCCATAATTACCAATGAGCAGCTTGCACCTTATCCATATCTGTCCTTTGAGCAGGGGGAGCATAATTCTTTCTATTTTTCGGAAGAAATTTTCTCCGCTTCAGAACGGAAGAAAAATATACGGGTACGGGACAGGGCAACATTGTTTAACCTTTTGATTGGCTTAAACGGATATACGGTATGCAGCGGCGTGATTGACAAAAAGCTGAACGGTAAGGGCATTGTTGCCGTTCCCCTTGCGGAAGAAAGCGATATGCGCATAGGCTACATTACCCACCATAAAGGCATGATAAGCAGACTGGGGCATACCTATTTGGAAGCGTTGCAGAAATATATAGGTGTGGAAAATAATGATTTGAAACAACCAAAAAGGAAATTAGAGCGCAGGGGCAGGTTCAATGAATTTGACAAAAACGGAGAAATGACCTGCGATGCAGAAACAATCGTAAAAGAGCATATGAAAAAAATGCAATAAATTGACCTCGAATTGGTTAGACATAGCTTAAAACTATGGCTAACCAATATTTATATATATTATACAAACCAGTCACAACAAATTATAATGAAGAAAAAATTCATAATAATTTGGAGGAAATTATGCAGACATCAGTAATCGGATTTCCCAGAATCGGGACTTTACGAGAGTTAAAGTTCGCTTCTGAGAAATATTTTAAGAAAGAAATTACCACAGAAGAATTATTGCAGACAGGAAAGACTTTGCGGGAAACACACTGGAACACACAGAAAAATGCGGGAATTGATTACATATCATGCAACGATTTTTCCTATTATGATATGCTACTGGACACAGCAGTATTGTTCAATATCATTCCAAAACGCTATAAAGAACTAAACCTATCTGAAACGGATACCTATTTTGCAATGGCGCGGGGCTATCAGGGAACTTCGGGGGATGTTAAGGCTCTTGCCATGAAAAAATGGTTCAACACCAATTACCATTATATTGTTCCCGAAATTGAGGACGATACGGAAATCAGACTTTCGGGCAACAAGCCTTTTGAAGAATATAACGAGGCAAAGGCAATTGGAATCGAAACAAAGCCTGTTGTAATTGGAGCATATACTTTGCTTAAATTATGCCGCTGCACAGGGAATCATGATTCCCAGAAAAAATCTCTGAATGATTATGAAGATGCGGTTATCAAGGCATATCAGGACTTCCTGAAAAAATGTGAAGAAAACGAAATCGCTTGGATTCAGTTTGACGAACCTGCTCTTGTGCAGGATATGGACAGTAAGGATGCGGCATTATTCCATAAAATTTATGACGCTGTTCTTTCCGTGAAAAACAAAAGCCAAGTTTTATTACAGACCTATTTTGGAGATGTCAGAGATATTTATGTGGAATTGATTAAAATGCCCTTTGACGGTATCGGACTTGATTTTATCGAGGGAAAAGAAACATGCGCCCTGATAGAAAAATACGGTTTCCCACAGGATAAACTCTTATTTGCCGGACTGATTAACGGGAAAAATATCTGGAAGAACCACTACGAAAAAACAATGCAGATTTTAACCAAGTTACAGGAACGGGAAATCAAGAGCGTGTTGTCAACCTCCTGCTCGCTGCTGCATGTTCCGTACACAGTAAAGCATGAAAGCGTATTATCCGCAAAATATTTATCTTATTTTGCTTTTGCGGAAGAAAAACTTACCGAGCTTGCGGATCTGAAAAAACTTGCCGAAAGTAAGGACTATCATGCAGAGGCGGCATATCAGGATAATACAAAATTATTTGTGGGAGAACGGGATTGTTTCAATGCAGATGTACATAAAAGGCTTTCCCTTGTAACGGAAAGTGATTATGTCAGAGAGCCGAAACGCTGTGAGCGCCAGAAATTACAGAAAAAGGAACTTGCGCTGCCGGAATTTCCCACAACCACCATAGGCTCCTTCCCACAGACAAAAGATGTGAAAGCAAACCGTTCCGCTTACCGTAAGGGCGAAATATCAGAGAAAGAATATAAAGAGTTCAACAAAAGGAAGATTGCGGAGTGCGTCAGATGGCAGGAAGAAATCGGGCTGGACATACTGGTTCATGGAGAATATGAAAGAAATGACATGGTGGAGTATTTTGGCGAATCTCTGGGCGGTTTCCTCTTTACAGAAAAGGCATGGGTACAGTCTTATGGTACAAGGTGCGTAAAACCGCCGATTATATGGGGGGATGTCTATCGGGAAAAGCCGATTACGGTGGAATGGTCTGTTTATGCGCAGTCCCTGACGAAAAAGATAATGAAGGGAATGCTGACTGGTCCCGTCACGATACTAAACTGGTCATTTCCAAGAGAGGATATTTCCATAAAGGAATCTATTTCACAGATTGCCCTTGCCATCAGGGATGAAGTGTTGGATTTGGAGAAAAGCGGAATTAAAATCATCCAGATTGACGAGGCGGCGCTTCGGGAAAAACTGCCGCTTCGGAAATCCGACTGGCAGAAAGAATATCTGGACTTTGCAATCCCCGCCTTCCGCCTGACACACAGCGGCGTGAAACCGGAAACACAGATTCATACTCATATGTGTTACAGCGAGTTTACGGACATTATTCCGGCGATTGACAATATGGACGCAGACGTTATTACCTTTGAGGCATCACGTTCCGATTTGCAGATACTTACTTCATTGAAGGAACATAATTTTGAAACAGAGGTTGGTCCGGGCGTTTATGACATTCACTCTCCTAGAGTGCCGTCAGTGGAAGAAATTGTTGCTGCGCTCCATACCATGCTCTCCAAAATCGACAAGGAAAAACTGTGGGTAAATCCCGACTGTGGATTAAAGACAAGAGGTACGCCGGAAACAGAGAAAAGCCTTAAAAATTTAGTAGAGGCGGCAAAGCTCATTAGAGACGAGGCATGACGAAATGAAAGTTTCAGAAATATACAGGGAAAAACAAAATAAGGATTGTCCATCTAAAAAAAGCTTGTCTTTTGAGATATTTCCGCCTAAAAAAGACAGCGAGCTAAAGAATATTGACGAAACACTGTCTGTTTTATGTGAGCTTGAGCCTGATTACATCAGCGTGACTTTTGGTGCGGGAGGCAGCGCAAACTGCAACCGTACCATAGAGCTTGCAAAAAGAATCAAACAGGAATACCATGTAGAGCCTGTAGTCCACATGACCTGTCTGCATTATAATAAGGCGGAAATAGATGAGTTTGCCAATATTCTGACAGACGCAGGCCTGAAAAATATACTTGCGCTCCGAGGCGATAAAAATCCGAATATTGCGGAAAAGGAAGATTTCAGGCACGCTTCCGACTTAATTGCTTACATGAAAGCAAAGTGGGATTTCTGTTTTTTAGGGGCATGTTACCCTGAATGTCATCCCGAATCTGACGATCGGATTAGCGACGTAAAACATTTAAAAGCAAAGGTAAACGCAGGAGCCGAAGTATTGCTGTCACAGTTATTTTTTGACAACAAATTATTCTTCCGTTTTCAGGAGGATTGCAGAATCGCAGACATCAATACTCCGATAATTCCGGGTATTATGCCCGTTATCAATGCCTCTCAAATCAGGAGAATGATAACCATGTGCGGGGCAACCTTTCCGGTGCGTTTTCAGAAAATCATCCATAAATATGAAGATAACAAAGAGGCGCTTTTTGATGCGGGAATGTCCTATGCGTTAAGTCAGATTATTGACTTGCTTGTAAACGACATTGACGGAATTCATTTATACACCATGAATAACCCGCTTGTTGCAAGGCGGATATGTGAGGGTATACGCAATATTATATAACGATAACACCTTATAGAATGGAAACAGAAAAGAACAGGCTGACTGGAAATCAATATCCAAGTCAGCCCTAAATTTTATGTCATTTCAAAGGTTATAACTACTTTTTTACCATAACTCTAACGAATCTTCCGCATCCACCCACATCTGCATATTCCCCTCAAGATATAATCTTATATACTCAAGAGGCTCATCTATCGCCAAAGCATTTAAGGCACATTCAGAGCAGGGAGTGGTTTTCAATCCTTCTTCTGCTTCATTGCAGTCTATCCGTAAAAAGTAATCTGCATGGGTTATACATCAATGCTGTTATGGTGGATATTGTATGTTGCGTAAATCATATTCATTTTATCTGTCCTCTTTTCATTGTTTTTTTGAAAGCATTTCAAACAATTCTTCATATCCCATATGTATTGTGTTATAATTTGTTATGTGATTTTGTTTCCCTTATTTTTTCCCTTATCAGGGTTCATAATGACCTGCGGGAAGATATAATACAAGGGAAACAGTAAGGGAAAGTTCACTTGCCAAAACCTTAGTGTTTTCAAGGGTTAGCGGATATTTTAATAATACTTTATAACAACTAATATTTCCCTTAAAAAGCAGCAATTCTCAATTCAAATTTATCTAACTGTTTTATGAATTAAAATCTACTGATTGTAATGATACAACACTTCTTTTCCATGCCTTTCAGCATACTCAATTTCTTTTTTCACAGATGTTCCAATATAACCATCCATATTTACAACATATATTCCATCACTTAAATCTATTTTTCTGTAATGAGCATCTTCAAGTTTTAAAAGTTCATCTTCAGTTGGAACAATATTATCTTCACAATAAACACATTGTAATATATTATATCTTATATCCTTTGCTTATTTCAAGGTCATAAGCAATTTTTTTCATATCTTCGGCAAATTTCATGCTTCCACAAATTGTATAAGTTTTCACCCAATCACCTCATCAAATTCCGATTTGTTGCTCACTTTTCGTATTCAAATTATACCATAAAACTTGTGAACAGTTCTACCGCAACTTTGGACTATATGAGAAAAGTCCGAACAGTTTTCTGCCCGGAC